>Ga0315554_1002573_pt1 | contig 10386 bp, 6 predicted proteins | sample SalMarSW160370MG_FD_202114 | JGI IMG/M metagenome (GOLD analysis project Ga0315554, IMG submission 202114) | Salt marsh sediment microbial communities from the Plum Island Ecosystem LTER, Massachusetts, United States - Salt Marsh Sediment SW1603-70 ... | reverse complement strand
ACATCGTGGACGATGCGGACCCCGGTTTCTCGGCGACGTGGGAGTGGACGCTCGCCACCCTCGACGGCGGGGAATGGCGCGCCGCGGGACCGTTCTTCGACGATTGGGGCTGGGGTTGCCGGGTGGCCGACTGCGCCCGAATCCGGAGGTTGGAGTGGCGAAGCCGTGTTTGAGGTCTTCTCCGAGGGCCGGCTGGTCGCATCGACCGTGCTCGACCGGCGCGTCGAAGGGGATCAATGGCACGAGATAGCCGAGGTGAGCCTGAGCCCGTGAGGAAGCAGCTACGTGCGGCTCCGTTGCGCCGATGAGCCACCGTGTGTCGCCGACGCGGTGTACGTGCGCTCATCGGCCCGGTACAACGACGGCTCGCCGGCGCAGACGGTGACGCTCCAGCTTATGGACGGAGTCGTGCTGGCGAGAGTCGAGTAGGCGCCGGGCGTCATCGGCAGATTCAGCCGGCGGAGTCCGGCATGGGCCCGCTCAAGGCGGATAATGTTGGATCATGGAAACCAGCAACACTCAGCCCGTGTGGCGGCCCCAATGCATCGTCGTCGGTATCGACGGATCGGAGCAGAGCATTCGGGCGGCCCGTGTAGCCGTCGATCTGGCCCGCCGCAGCAACGGTTCGCTGCATCTGGTCACCGTGGTGCGGCCACCTGAAGGGTGGTGGGGGATCGTGGGCGCTCCGCCCCCGGCCGACGTGCTGGCCTCCTCGATGAGCGACGCGCAGCGCACGATTCTGGACGCCGCGGTGGGACAGCTCGATCTCGAGGGAATCACTTGGGAGGCCTTGGAGGACATCGGCGAGCCGGCATCGGCCCTGGCCGAGATGTGCCGCAACTTGGAGGCCGATCTGCTGGTGGTGGGGCGGCGGGGCGCAGGCATCGTCGAACGGCTGGTGATGGGGTCCGTGGCAGATCGCGCCGCCCACTACGCTCCCTGCCCAGTGCTCATCGTGCCCTGATCATCAGGAGGGAGATGCTGAAGACAGCGGGAAAGGCCGTGCGGAGCTCTTGGGCGCTCCTCTTGGCTTCGATTCTCGGCGCGTGTGTGGGCGCCACGGCGACGACGACGACATCGACCACGACCACGACGACATCGACCACGACCACGACCGTCGCCACCACCACGGTCGCCACCACGACCACGACCATGGCACCCGTGACTGTTTTTCCCAGCCTTCCTGCCGCAGAGAGCCGAAGCCTCGTCCCCTGGAGCGACGTCGGCGCAGGGTGGGTGCTGGCCCTCTATTCGGGCTCCGTCTACCCGGAGTCCGGTCCCACGGTCCTGTACTTGGTGAGCCCGGATGGGATCCTGTACGAGATCCTGGCCTGGGAGGCGTATGAGCCTGCTCCCTTGGTGATCGACGATTGGTCACCGGTGCAGGAGAGGGCCCTGCTTCGCTACGGAGGGTTCCCGAATCTCCACAAGGGGATTCGCCTGCTTTCCCTCGAGAGTGGTGACGAGACCTCCCTGATCGTGGTTCCCGAGTCGTCTGAGATCTCGGCCCGGCTCACCGAGCCGACGGGGAGCAACATCCTCAAGTACCTGGACGACGGCTCGGAGGAGACGCTGGAAGTGCTGTACCCGGATGGGGCGGTTTACTCGTTGCTGACCAGCCAGCCGAGTGATTCCTTGGTGCCGCTCACGTGGCTTTCCAGTGCCGCCGGGTCGCCGGTGGTCATCGGAGACGCCGACGGGCTGCATGTGTTCTCCATCCGGGGCGATCGCCTGAGTGACCTCGATGCTCCGGGAGAGGGCTGCCGTCCGGCAAGTTGGTGGGACGAGGAGACGATCCTTGCGTCGTGCGTCCCGCGACGTGTGGCCAACGCAGGTGGCGTCTACCGGCAGCTGTGGCTGGTTCCCTTGGACGGCGGGGTTGCCCTCAATCTGACGAGTGTCCCTGCGAGCCCGGGCGAGGACGACTTCGGCTACCTGGATGCTTGGCGGGCGGGTGACCAGGTCTACATGCAGTGGACGGGTGGCTGTTCCGAGGCCCGTGTCGATCTGCTGTACGGCGGGGGAGTCTTGCCGGTGCAGGCTGAGGGCCAGCAGCAGATCATTGGCGTGGAGGGAGCCAACCTCATGCTGCATATGTGGGATGGCTGCGATGAGCTTCACGGCAACGTGCGGCTGGTGTCGCCGGACGGCGAAGTGCTCGCCACCCTGTTCCCGCGCTTCGAGGGTGTCTACGGGGTCGTCTCGGCGGTGATGGCGGGGTAGAAGAAGATTCCAGAACTCAGAGTTCAGAATCGGTAGTGAACGCTGTCGCGACTCTGGACTCTGAATTCTGAAATCTAGATTCTTGATGCGGCCGGTAGAGGAACCTCATCGCTCGCGGCTGCGCCGCTCCCGCCTCTCCCCCTGTAGCGGGAGAGGCGGGGAGGTGTGCGGGCGGTGGGACTCGAACCCACATCGGGATGAACCCACCGGATCCTAAGTCCGGCGCCTGTTCCAGTTCGGCTACGCCCGCGCGGAAGGGACCTTAGTGATTCGAGCGGGTGCGGCAGTCCACAAGAATCGAGAGTTCAGGGTCGGTATCGGACACTCGGCGTTTTGTATTCTGAATCCTGAATTTTGAGGGTCGTTCGGGACTCAAAACCTGAGGAGTGCCGCCGAAGGCGGCTTCCCGGATAGGACTCGAAGCAGAGTGACCGCCACCGAAGGCGGCTGTCTGCTTTTTGCCCCTCTTTGGTGGGTCGCCCGGGACTCGAACCCGGAGTCTGCGGATTAAGAGTCCGTTGCTCTGCCAAATTGAGCTAGCGACCCGGAGACAGCATAGTCAGGGGGGAAGGGGTGGAGGCCGGCGCGAGAGGAGGGGCGAGGCGGCGCAGGCCAGTCGCTCGGACGGTGCCGGAGGCTTCGCCCGTGCCCCAGATCGGGGTACGCTGCCGTCGAGAACCGGGCTGTGGCGCAGTTTGGTAGCGCACCTGCTTTGGGAGCAGGGGGTCGTCGGTTCAAATCCGGCCAGCCCGACGTTGATGACTAACCTGCTTCGGCAGCGTCGCGGGTGTAGCTCAATGGCAGAGCTCCAGCCTTCCAAGCTGGTGGTGAGGGTTCGATTCCCTTCACCCGCTCGAAGGTCCTGGTGATCTTCAGGCCTGCCCCCGTAGCTCAGGGGACAGAGCAGGAGCCTTCTAAGCTCTTGGTCGGGGGTTCGAATCCTCCCGGGGGCACCGGACCCCTTCGTGGTGGCCGTAGCTCAGTCAGGTTAGAGCGCCAGGTTGTGGCCCTGGAGGTCGGGGGTTCGAATCCCCTCGGTCACCCGGTTGTCGAGACGGCCTGTGGCCGTCTCGACGCATGCAAAGGAGACGTAGGTGAGCGATGGCAAGGTGGCGGGCCCGTTCGAGAAGATCGTGACCGTCACGGTCGACGGCGACGCCGTGGAGGCGTCTAAGGCGAAAGCGGCGCGCAGGCTGTCGCGGGACATGAAGATCAAGGGGTTCCGTCCCGGCACTGCACCGCGGCGGGTCGTAGAGGCGGCCGTGGGGCTGGATGTGCTGCGCCGCGAGGCCATCGACACAGCACTGCCCGACATAATCGTGGCCGCGCTGTCCGGTGCCGGCATCGAGCCGGCGGCTCCGCCCCGCGTCGAGGAGATGCGCGACCGGGAAGATTCGGGAGTCGACGTAGACATCCGGGTGACGCTCTGGCCCGAGCTCAAGAAGGTGCCCGACTACCGAGGGCGGCGCATCGAGGTGACGTCTCCGGAGGTCGACGATGGCGATATCGCCGAGCACATCGACCGAATGCGCGATCAGTTCGCCGAGTTGGAGGACGTAAACCGGGAGGCCTTCGACGGCGACTATGTGCTCATCGACGTGATGACAAGTAGCGGTGACAAGGACGTGTCGGCCGGTTCGGCGAATGATCTGCTCTACGAGATCGGCTCGGGAGCGTTTCTCGACGGCCTGGATGAGGCGCTGCGGGGCAAGGCGGCTGGCCACATCGCCAGCTTTGAGACGATCCTGCCGGCCGGCATGGGTGAACACGGCGGCAGCGCCGTGTCCGTGCGAGTGCTGGTCAAGCAGGTGAAGGGCAAGCGGCTGCCCGAGCTGACGGACGAGTGGGTCGACGACATCTCGGAGTACTCCAGCGTCGATGAGCTCAAAGAAGCTCTCGGCGAGCAGCTTGGCCGCTCGCGTCTGGCCGGGTCGAGGGCAGAGTTCGAGCGGAAGCTGCTGGATACCCTCCGTGGCGAGGCCGCCGTTGAGATCCCCGATGACCTAGTCGCCGCCGAGATGGACTCCGTGCTGCGGCGGTTTGCCAACCGCCTGGCCGGGGGCAACATCACCCTCGGCAAGTACCTGGAGGTGACGGGCCAGGACGAGGATTCGTTTGTTGCCGACCTGCGCTCACAGGCCATCTTGAACATCGAGACTCGTGTGTTCCTCGAAGCCGTGGCGAAGCAGGAAGGGCTGGCTGTGAACGACGACGATGTCGCCGAGATGGTGGCGGTGCTGGCCTCCGCCACCGACATGAGCGTCGAAGACTACGGCAAGGCGCTGCGGGAGGGAGGTCAGGAGAAGGCATTGGCCGGTGATATCCTGAGAAGGAAGGCGGTCGCCCGATTGCTCGAAGTGGCAACAGCGGTCGATGCCGATGGCAAGGAGATCGAGTTCCCGGCGGCTGACGCCGCATCGGGTTCTGAGACGGGCGATGAGCCGAAGCCGGCAGAGGATGAAGGATGATCACGAGCAACTACCTGGTCCCAACCGTCGTCGAGCAGACGAGTCGCGGTGAGCGGGCGTTCGACATTTACAGCCGTCTGCTCAAGGAGCGGATCGTTTTCCTGGGGACTCCCATCGACGACAACATCGCCAACCTCATCATGGCCCAGTTGCTTCATCTCGAGGGGGATGAACCGGACAAGGACATAGCTCTTTACATCAACTCGCCGGGTGGGGTTATGACATCGCTGATGGCCATCTACGACACGATGAACTTCATCAAGCCGGACGTAGCCACGTACTGCATGGGCCAGGCGGCATCCGCCGCTGCGGTCCTTCTTGCCGCCGGCGCCGAGGGCAAACGTTTCGCCCTTCCTCACTCCAGGGTCATGCTTCACCAGCCGCACATCGGGGGTCTCGAGGGTCAGGCCACGGACATCGAGATACACGCCAGGGAGATCATCCGGGTGAAGGAAGAGATGAACCAGATACTGGCCCAGCACACCGGCCAGAACATCGAAAAGGTCCGCCTCGACACCGAGCGTGATTTCTGGATGACGGCGGAAGAGGCAAAGAAGTACGGGGTCGTCGACGAAGTCCTTACGGCCCGGGACCTGAGAGTGGTTGCCGGATAGGGGAGTGGTCAGATGGTTTCCAAGTTCGGCGAAGGAGGAGACCTCCTCAAGTGCAGCTTCTGCGGCAAGTCGCAGAAGCAGGTGAGGAAGCTGATCGCCGGGCCGGGCGTCTACATCTGCGATGAGTGCATCGATCTCTGCAACGAGATCATTGAGGAGGAGCTGGCCACCGCCGAGGAGACGCCGCTCGACGTTCTTCCCAAGCCCGCAGAGATCTACGGGTTCCTCGCCGACTACGTCGTTGGCCAGGAACGGGCGAAGAAGGTGCTGTCGGTTGCCGTCTACAACCACTACAAGCGGGTGAAGGCCGGCCAGCGCAGCACCAGCGACGACATCGAACTCCAGAAATCGAACATCCTGCTCATCGGCCCCACCGGGGTTGGGAAGACGCTGCTGGCCCAGACCCTGGCCCGCATGCTCAACGTCCCGTTTGCCATTGCCGACGCCACGGCACTCACCGAGGCCGGCTACGTCGGCGAGGATGTGGAAAACATCCTACTCAAGCTCATCCAGGCGGCCGACTACGACATCAAGAAGGCCGAGCAGGGCATCATCTACATCGACGAGATCGACAAGATCGCTCGCAAAGCTGAGAATCCTTCCATCACCCGGGACGTCTCCGGTGAGGGTGTGCAGCAGGCGCTTCTGAAGATCCTCGAGGGTACCGTGGCCTCGGTGCCGCCCCAAGGCGGCCGCAAGCACCCACATCAAGAGTTTCTGCAGATCGATACGACCAGCATGCTTTTTATCTGTGGCGGCGCCTTCGCCGGCATAGAGCACATCATCGAGAGCCGTATCGGCAAGCGCGCCATCGGCTTCGACGCCCACATACATGCCAAGGAGGAGAGGTCCGGGGTCACACTGAGCAAGGTGCTTCCCGAGGACCTCATGATGTACGGCCTCATCCCCGAATTCGTGGGCCGGCTTCCGGTGATCTCGACGGTCGACGATCTCGACGAGGAGGCGCTTATTCGAGTGCTCCTTGAGCCCAAGAACTCGCTGGTTAAGCAGTACGGCAGGTTCTTCGAGATGGATGGCGTCGAGCTCGTGTTCACCGACGACGCGCTTCAGGCGGTCGCGAGTCAGGCGCAGCTGCGGGGTACCGGGGCCCGTGGCCTGCGGGCCATACTCGAAGAGGTGCTGCTGAACACCATGTATGAGTTGCCCTCCCGTGAGGACGTAGCCCGGGTGGTCATCGACGGGGAGGTCGTGCGCGAGCGCATCAATCCGACGCTGATCCCCATCCAGGAGCTGGGCAAAGAGCGCGAAGAGCGCAGTGCATGATGATGCCGGCCGGCGCCGGCATCATCAGAGTTCGGACGTCGTAATCTAGAACGCGCACCACCGACTCTGAGCCCTCTCACTCTGAACTCTGGGTTCTGAATTCTCTCCGTGACTAGTGACCTTGCCCGGCCCCAAATGGTCCGCTTCTTCTACCCAAAGTGGTTGAGGGCGCGCTCCTCACAGCGTAGGGTGGTTGCTGGATGATGTTCTCGCCGTTGGGCGTCGGTCCCCGCCCAGCGGAATGGAAGGGGGTCGAGGCCGGCGCCACGGGCGCCGGCCTTCCTCCTCTCTTTCCGGCTCCTCCCTCTGCGTGTTCTATGATGGCCGCCGCCATGAGTGATGGGAGTGATGGAGCCGGCGTACGACCCGACGACGGTCGAGGCGCAGTGGTACGACCGCTGGGAAGCCGCGGGCATCTTCCGTCCTGAGCACAACGAGGGTGGCGGGCCGTTCTGCATCGTCATACCCCCTCCCAATGTCACCGGATCGCTTCACATGGGGCACGCGCTCAATTTGGCGATCCAGGACTCGATCATTCGGCGCAAGCGCATGCAGGGTTATGCCGCGCTCTGGGTCCCCGGGACCGACCATGCAGGCATCGCCACCCAGAACGTCGTCGAGCGTGAGCTCGCCGCCGAGGGCATGAGCCGGCACGACCTGGGGAGGGAGCGATTCATCGAGCAGGTTTGGATGTGGAAGCGGCGTTCGGGGGGCCGTATCACCGAGCAGATGAGACGGCTCGGCTACTCGTGCGACTGGAGCCGGGAGCGGTTCACCATGGACGAAGGGCTGTCCAGGGCGGTGCGGACCGTGTTCGTGCGGCTCTACGAGGAAGGCCTCGTCTACCGGGGCCGGGGAGTCATCAACTGGTGTCCCCGCTGTCACACCGCTCTCAGTGATATCGAGGTGGAGCACGAGGAGCTGACCGGGGAGCTGGTGCACATTTTCTATCCCCTTGTCGACGGCGGAGGTGGCATCGAGGTTGCGACGACGCGGGCCGAGACGATGCTTGGCGACACCGCCGTCGCCGTGCATCCTGATGATGAGCGCTATCGGGACCTAATCGGCAAGACGGTACGGCTTCCTCTGCTGGGCCGGGAGATGCCCGTCATCGCCGACGAGGCCGTGGACCCGGAGTTCGGTACGGGAGCGGTGAAGGTGACGCCGGCACACGACCCGGTGGACTTCGAGATCGCCCAGAGGAACGGACTTCCAGCGATCGCCATTCTCGACGAGGCCGCGGTGATCACAGAGGAAGGGGGACCCTTCTGTGGACTCGATCGTTTTGACGCGCGCGCCGCGGTGAAGGAGGCACTGGCCAAGGAGGGCGTGCTCGGCGAGATCGAGGAGTACTCGCATTCGGTGGGCCACTGCTACAGGTGCGGAACGGTGGTGGAGCCCTACCTTTCGGAGCAGTGGTTCGTGAAGGTCCGCCCGCTGGTCGAGCCGGCCGTCGAAGCCGTCAAGAAGGGAGACATTCGTTTTGTCCCCCAGCGCTGGGAGAACAACTACTTCCATTGGATGGAGAACCTGCGCGACTGGACCATTTCCCGGCAGATCTGGTGGGGTCATCGCATCCCGGCTTGGTACTGCGACGAGTGCGGCGAGGTGATCGTTGCTCTGGAGGATCCCTCCGGCTGTTCTTGTGGCTCGTCCAACCTGCGTCAGGAAGATGACGTGCTCGACACCTGGTTCTCTTCGGCCCTCTGGCCGTTCTCGACCTTGGGCTGGCCCGACGTCACCGACGACCTGCGCACCTTCTACCCCAACTCGGTGCTCGTCACCGCATATGACATCATCAGCTTCTGGGTGGCTCGGATGATCAAGATGGGCCTGCACTTCGCCGGCGGCATCCCCTTCCCCGACGTGGCCATCCATGGGCTGATCCGGGCGGCGGACGGCCGCAAGATGTCCAAATCCCTGGGCAACGTGTCCGATCCCCTGATGGTCGCCGAGGAGCAGGGCGCCGACCCCCTCCGCCTGGCGCTCATACAGGCGGCTGCACCGGGGCACGACGTGATCGTTCAGCCGGACATGATCGATGCGGCACGACGCTTCGGCAACAAGCTGTGGAACGCGGTGCGTTTCGTACTGCCGCACGTGGGGGAGGCGAGCATCCCCGCTGATGGAGGCTATCCGGAAGTCCCGGCTCCCGAAGAGCGGTGGGTGCTGTCCCGTCTGCACGACATCACCGAGAGATTCGACGCGCTCGCCGACGAGTACCGGTTCAGCGACGCCTACGCGATGCTGTACAACTTCGCCTGGTCCGAGGTGTTCGACTGGTTCCTCGAGCTGGCGAAGTCCCCTCTGCGCGGTGACGATCCCGGCACGGTGGCCCGCACCGTTGGAGTGGTGCTGCGAGATCTCATCAAGCTGTTCCACCCGGCCATCCCGTTCCTCACCGAGGAGCTCTGGTCGAACCTCGTCGGAGAAGGACTGGTGGCAGGAGCCTCCTGGCCGCAGCCGCCGCCGTACGAGGCGCCCGAGGGGTTTGACGTGTTTCGAGAGATCGTCGTCGGGATTCGCCGGTTCCGCGCCGAGCACGGTCTCGCCCCTCGTCATCCGCTGGACGTCGTGATCGCCGATCCCGAAGGGCTGGCCGCGGAGTGGTGGGCTCGCCAGCTGGAGGCCTTGGCGGCGGCCGAACCGGCATGGGTCAAGGCGGCTCCGGAACGCTCGGGCCGGACCCGGTTCGTGGCATACCCTCTCGAGGTGTTCATCTCGTTGGAGGGGATCGTCGATGTCGGGGCTGAGCGGGAGCGATTGAGCCGAGCGGTCGCCGACGTCGAAAAGGGCTTGGCTCGGAGCAGGGGCAAGCTGGGGAACGCGCAGTTTCGCCGGCGCGCGCCCGCCGAGGTCGTGGCAAAGGAGGAGGCCAAGGCCGAGGAACTCGCCCAACGTCTCGAGCGGCTGAGAGCGCAGCTCGACGAGCTGGGGTAGGGCCACGGACTACAGCGATGCCATCACCTATCTCGACGGGCACATAGGCCGCGGGGTCAAGCCCGGGCTGGAGCGCATCTCCGGCCTGCTCGAGATGATGTCCGAGCCTCATCGCGGCTATCCGGTGATTCACATCGCCGGCACCAACGGCAAGACCTCCACGGCGCGTATGGCAGCGGCGATCCTTCTCGAACACGGCCTGAAACCGGGCCTGTTCACCTCACCCCATCTCCAGACGGTCGAGGAGCGTTTCGAGGTGGGCGGCGAACGGATGACCCAGGAGGAGTTCACCGCCGCCATCGGAGATGTGAAGCCGATCGTCGATCTCTTCGAGGAGCGGGGCGGAGACGGCGTCACCTATTTCGAGCTGACTACCGCCCTGGCCTTCTCATGGTTCGCCGAACGCACCATCGACGTGGCCGTCGTGGAGACCGGGCTTGGAGGGCGGCTCGATTCGACGAACGTCGTCGAGAGCGCAGTCGCCGTAGTGACCACGATCGGCCTGGAGCACACCGCCTACCTCGGAGACAGCCTCGGCGCCATCGCCACCGAGAAGGTGGCGATACTCGACGACGGCCGGGTGCTCGTCACCGGCGATCTCCCGGTCGAAGCGCTGGAGGCGGCGCAGCGCCGCGTCGAGTTGACGCGGTCTTCATGGCTGCGTCTCGGGAAGGATTTCAGCGTCAGGTCGGCTCAGACGACCGATGGAGGCTGGAGCGTCGACCTCGAGGGTGTGCACAGAGACTACGAAGACGTGTCGCTCCTTGTGCATGGGCGGCATCAGACGGTGAATTGGGCCAACGCCGTGGCTGCGGTCGAAGCGCTGTTCGGGCGGAGCCTCGACACCGAAGCGGTGG
>Ga0315554_1002568_pt1 | contig 10395 bp, 8 predicted proteins | sample SalMarSW160370MG_FD_202114 | JGI IMG/M metagenome (GOLD analysis project Ga0315554, IMG submission 202114) | Salt marsh sediment microbial communities from the Plum Island Ecosystem LTER, Massachusetts, United States - Salt Marsh Sediment SW1603-70 ... | reverse complement strand
ACCCCCGTCTGCTTCTCGACTGCCGTCGCCACCGCCATCATCAGTTCGCTCAGGGGGATGTTCCCGATCGTAGCCGCCATGCGAAGTGTCGCCACCCGGCCCACGGTTGAGCGCATCAGCGGGTTGCGCAGCGCTTTGTACCGCGGGCTTATCGCCTCTAGTTCGTCCATCAGGAAGGGAAAAGCGTCCAGCAGCTCCACGACCTTTGTCTCAGGTCGAAGCACGCGGTCTTTTTCTATCGCTTCGTTCATCTTGCACCTACCTCCCTTCCATGCCGGGATGGCCGTACCCCGGACCGTCCATCCGGGCGAGATGGTAACGGACCTCCCGGTCGTTCAATTGACTTTTCCACACGCCGCCGAGTTTCGCGGCGGAAGTGGCGATAACCAGCGCGGCGACGATCGCCAAGGCGATCCAGGCGGGTTTATAGGATCTTTTCTTTGTCCCGAAACGGAGCGCGCCGGGCACTGGACAGGACGAAACGCAGTCGGTGCAGCCGATGCACTCGACGTTGGTGATCGCCGCACGGCTCATCACCGGCAATCTCGCCGGACACACCTTGTCGCAAATCCCGCAATCGGTGCAGACCGCGGCGTCGCGCCGCACTTTCGCCGGGGAGAGCCAGGCAACCAGCCCCATCAACGCTCCGTACGGACACAAATAGCGGCACCAGAACCCCTCCACCAGCACCGACAGCAGCACCAGAACGCCGATCACGCTGAGCCCGACGGTCGAGAGGTCGAGGAAGAAATAGAGCATCTTGACGTCGGAAACCTTGTTGTAGGAACTGGTAATGAAGGCGTGAAGCTCCCCCGCGCTCATGCTGAAAATCGCGAACAGGAAAAACCCCAGCAGGACATATTTCAGCGAGCGCAGCGGGATGTCGATCCACTTCGGGAGCAGGAAATTCCGGCCGAAAAGCCGTCGCCCGAACCGTGCCAGCGACTCAGAGATCCCGCCGACGGGACAGATCCAGCCGCAGAAACTTTTGCGCAGCGCCACTGCGAGCCCAATGAACAACAGGAAGAGAATCGTCGCCGCAGGATGGATGCCGTTCAACCTGCCCTGGTGGATCCAATCGACGGCGCCCATCAGCCCGCTGATCGGGAGGTAGCCCTCCACTCCGGAGGGCCGCGCCGGCAGCGGCCCGCCGACCGTATTTTGCGCCGCGTGAATGAAGCGGTAGAACTGCCACCCCATTAGCAGCGAGAGCCCGGTGAAGAACGCCTGTACGCCGATGCGCCACGCCGAGGTGCGCCGTATCCCCTGTCTGAACGAAACGGTCCGCCGGTCCCAGCGAAGCCGCGACCCATGAGCGTGATTTCGCTCTTTCTTGTTGTTTTTCTTTGAACTTGGCTGTGCAAACCGAATCACCGCCGGCCTCCCTGCCCGATTCCCGGATTAACCTTCCGCGAACAGGGTACGGCAACGGCGGCGACGATTTTTTTGCAGGGATCAAAAGTCTCCTGGCGGAGGAGCGAGCAGAGAGCTCTTCAGCGAGGGCACATCGAGCAGGCGGCAGGTTCGGCCATTGACCTCAATCAGCTTCTCGTCCTGTAGGCTTCGCAAGACCCGGGAGAGGGTCGCCTGGTCCATGTTCAGCATCGTCGAGATCTCCCCCTTCTTGGCAGGAAACGTGACGGTGTCCGACGAACTGTCCGAGCGATGCAGCTCGAGCAGGTAGTGGATCAACCGGCTGCGTGCGTCGTGAAGCGTCAGCCGGTCGATTTTCTCGACGAGGCGCATCATCCAGTGCGACATCGTGCGGAAGATGCTGCTCATGTAGCCCGGATGGCGCTGCAGCAGCTCGAGCGCAGCGCTGGAGGGGATCCGCAGCAGCGCGGTGTCCTCGAGGGTGACGGCGGTAACAGGGTACCGCCCGAGAAACAGCACCGCCTCGGCGATCAGACGGTGCCGTTCCGCGAGGTGCAGCACGGTTTCGCGACCGTCCAAGGAGTACCGCGTTAACTTGATCCGTCCTTCGAGGATGACGTAGATGCTGGTCCCGGCGTCCCCCTCCTGGAAGATCACGGAATCCCGCTTCCAGCGTACGACATCCCCGCGCTCGACGAGGTCGCGGCACATCTCTTCGCCGAGCTCCTCGCCGAGCGGACTTGCGCAGAGTTCCTGGATCAGCTCCTCGCTGGATCGTTCGCCGGACATGGCAAAAAGGTAGGATTACCAGACGATTCGGGCAAGAGACTCACGGGTTGTATCCACTTGAAAAGTACGCTAAGCCGTTTAGATACAAAACCTGATGTTATTCCATACAACAGTAGGAACGGATAGCGTACCCTCTGCGACCCTATTTATGGATCAGAAGAGTCTCGCCCGGACATAGAGCGTCACGCGCATCCGCAGGTCGCGATCATTGGAATTGTCCTGCACCGCCTGGCCGTACTTGTCAAAGGAAAAGTTGAACGTTCGCCAGGCGATATCACCGGTCACGCCGAACCTCGCGCTGCGCCACAGCGGCCGGTCGAAACTGAGGCGCAAATCCAATCCGAGCATCGCCCCCAGGCGAAGCATCACCTGGGTTTCAAGCGGCCAGACATCCGGCTGCGGTTCGGTGTTCAACGCCAGGTACACCCCGTCGTAACGAGCCTCGAACATCAGCAGGTCCGGGAATTCCGAACCGTTCGACGATCCAAAACTCGAGAGCGTCGGCCGGGTCATCCAGGTGCGGAAAACCCCAACCTCGATCATCGTGTCGTGCATCCGGCCGTCAGGGGAACCGATCAGGCCAACCTCCACATCCCGCAAACGGTTCTCGATCTGAAGCAGCCCCTTCCCCGTAAATGAGATGTCGAACGCACGGGGATCCTGGATCGTGGCGTGGAAACGTTCGCTCCGGTAGCGCAGCGAAACAAACTGGAAAAAGGTCAGCCACCCGGAACCGGCCAGGAAAGGATTTTCGCGCACGGCGTCCGGCAGAATTTCCACCAGCGCCCCCGACTCGGCGGAATAGCCCATGTTCGTCTCGATGCGCAGCGAGGGGATCTGGATCACGTCGAGCGCCTGCGAAAAGACGAGCAGGGGGTGCACCAGGGCAAGTTCCGCGTAGGCCATCGAACGGCCGTACGTGTTGACCTGGTAGGGTTCGATCCCCTTCGGTGACCAGAACGAGCCGGTGTACCCGGCGCGCACTTCGAGGTGCGGGAGCCACCCCGACTCCGTGACGACACGGTCTTCCGCGCGCGACGGCCCGGAGATCATCAGGAGTGCGAGTATGAGGAAGGCTGATAGGTTCGGCGTTTTCACGTAGCTACCCGGGTATCCGAATAAAGGTACAACCGGCTGGTTCAAAGGTGGCAGTTGCCTCTGGAATATGAACCAGGATGCACAGAATTGACAGGATAGACTTATTCGGAAGATTCGTACCCATGATGTAGCACTCTTCCCTGCCATCCTGATCATCCTGCATCATCCTGTTCATCCTGTTTCATCTGTTCGTCTTCGATCTTGCCGCCGCAGCGGCCTCAGCCTATCTTCCCCGCCATGCGTTACAACCTGCCTATTCTCGAGGGAACGCTGATCCGCCGCTATAAACGTTTCCTCGCCGACGTCGTAATCGACGGAAAACGGACCACCGTGCTCTGTCCGAACACCGGCTCGATGTCCGGCCTGCTCGACGAGGGCAACCCGGTGCGCGTTTCAGGACCGCACCCCAACGCTAAACGGAAGTACGCCTTCACACTCGAACAGATACGGATCACGCGCTCCGGCCGCAGAATAATCTGGGTGGGCGTCAACACCTCCCTGCCGAATTCGATCGTCGAGCAGGCGATCCTTGAAGAGAGGGTTCCGGGATTGCGAGGGTACCGGAGCGTACGCCGCGAGGTGAAACTTGGGGAGCATTCGCGGATCGATCTTTTCCTCAGCGAACACAAGCACGGCATGCCGGACTGCTGGGTCGAGGTGAAAAACTGCACCAGCGTGCAGCGTGATGTGCGCGACAAACGGTCGCAGAATGAGGGGGACGTCGCCACCTTTCCCGACGCTGTGACGATACGTGGACAAAAACATCTCCGTGAACTGATGGACCGGGTGAAGGCGGGCCAGCGTGCGGTGATGGTCTTTACGATCCAGCGCGGCGACGCGAAACGGTTCAGCCCCGCCTGGGCGTTCGATCCGGACTATGCCGCGCTTTTTTTCAAGGCCAGGGCCGCTGGCGTCGAAATGGCGCCGATCCCGGTGCGAATCGAACGGCACGCCCTTTCGCTGCAGGATTTTCAATTGCCGGTCTCGGCCGATCTCTGACGAAGTGTCGCCTGCGACAAGATAGATTCTCCTCAGAAAACGACACCGTCCGCCGCGTTTCACACATAGCGTGCCAGCCTCTCAACGAACGTTCCAATCCTCCGGTTTTACCATATTACTCCTTGAAATACAGCGCATTGCAAAATGATTCGAGACTCCAGATCTCGCCGCCTCCGTCCTTTTTTCCTGAATCCTGCAATCCGACTTGCGTTCACCCCGCGCCGAATTATCTTGTCCAAACTTCTACTTCCTATTACAAGCCTACCTAAGAACTGAAAGAGACCAACGGGAAGGAATAGTCATGAAACGATTAACCTTGCTTATGCTGGTTGGCGCCTTCGCGATTGGGTGTTCCAGCTCCAGCAACGACAACGGGACCGGTCCCAGCGAGTACACTCCGACGGACAGCCAACTGCTCGTCGATTCGCTGATGAGCGCTTCGCTGGGCGAATACCGCGAGATCCAGGTTTATCTCCCCCCGGGGTACGATGATGAGGAAAAGGCCGACGTGACCTACCCGCTGATCATCTTCCTCCACGGAGCGAATTCCACTCCTTCGAGCTACAGCGGCTTCGCGAAGGCGGCTCTCGACAACGCGATCAGCAGCGGCGCTATTCACGATGTGATTGTCGCTTTCCCGAACGGCCGTGGCGGAGTCGCGCCATTTCTGAACCCGTTCTACACCAATTCGATTGCCAACGGGGACTATGAGGATTTCATCATCGACGACGTGATCGACTACATGGACGCCAACTACCGTACGGACGGCACCGCGGCGGATCGTGCGATCATGGGCCATTCGATGGGCGGCTACGGCAGCATGGAGCTGGCGTTGAAGCATCCTGACATGTTCGCGGCGGTCGCTGCGCACAGCGGACCCATCGACTTCTCGCTCTTCCCCGCACTGGTTCCCATCGTGCTGGCGGAAAACGGCGGCCAGGCTCCTTATACGTTCTCGGCCTATGATTCCACATTCACCTTCCTTACGTGGAGCATGGCGACTGCCTTTTCGCCGGATCTAAGTGCTTCTCCCTTCCCGGCTGATTTCCCGGTCGACAGCGATGGCAACCTGGATGCGGCCGTTTTTGCCAGATGGATGCAGCATGACCCCGCGACGCTGGCGGTGCAGCAGACATCCAGCATCGGCGATCTCGCGATCTATTTTGACTGCGGAACGGAAGACGAGTTGGGAATCCACCCGATGGATGCCGCTTTCGACGACTCCCTGACCGCCCACGGCATCGACCACACATTTGACTCGTACTCAGGCGATCACAGGACGGGATGGATCGGCCGACTCGCGACGTCGTTCGGATTCATCGACGACGCCTTCCCGCACCCGGCCACAACTTCGATCGCGTTTGCGCACTAAGCATTCCTTTCTGCCAAGAATAAACCGCCCGGATTTCACCCCTGTTGGGGGATGAAATCCGGGCTTTTCTGTCCAACGCACTCTATAACAGCCACGAAAAAAGAGTGACAGTAACCCTTTTTCTGATACCAAGTTTCAGATAATCATGCGTCTCTTAAGAAAAAGGGTTACTGTCACTCTTTTTCAAATTCCGGCAGTGCCGATAAACGACTGTTCGCTATTTGATCACCGTCAGCTTCCGGTTCCACACTTTCTCCCCCATTCGGCCCAGCAGGAAATAAGTCCCCGAAGCCACATCCGCCGCATCCTAGGATACGGTGTGCCAACCCGCGGAATAATCTTTATCGACCAATGTCGCGACATGGCGGCCGATCACATCGAACACTTCCAGGCGCACGCGATCCGCCGAGGGCAACCCGAACCGGACCGTCGTCGAAGCGTTGAATGGATTCGGATATGGTGGATGCAGGGAGAAGGTTCGCGGAATGTCCGTGTCCAGAGGTGCGACACTTTCGATCCCGCCATCGTAGCTCCAGACACCATTGTTTGTGGTCGCGACGTACAGAATCCCGTCCGCACCGTAAGCCAGTCCGCGACGTGTAATCGAGAGCGTGTCGGAACCGGGAACCTGCGTCCAGTGTTCGCCCTCGTCCAGGGTGTTGAAGATCCCCAGGTCTGTGGTTATGCTGAACATCCCTGGGAGATATCGGTTGTCAAAAAGGTTGTCGACGGTCGATACACCATCGGGTAGTTTCATGCGCAAGTAATAGTCGCCGTCGAAGGTCCGGAACAGCGAATCACTGGACACCACCGCCATGCCGTCCGCTTCTGTGGTCAAGATCAGGGATTCTACGGGCCCCATCGGGAACGACATGGGCGTCCAAGTGTCCCCCTTGTCCAGGCTGATGCAGGCGCTCTCGGTGTTCGTCCGGACGAAGACAATATCTGATTGTCCCCCTCCAAAGGCGATGTAAGGAAAGGAGTAATAATAGTCCACGATTGAACAGAGGTTCCAGGTAGTCCCGCCGTCAAGACTGCGGAAGATTACATCATAGTCGGACCACAAGCTATGAGCATTTACTGTAAAAATGCATGAAGAGTCAGCAGGATGAACAGCAATGTGCTCGATATCGCCAGAACCATCTGGTGTTTGTATCTCCCCCCAACTTTGACCCCCGTTCTCACTTCGGTTCAAATGCAAAGAACTTTTAAGATAGATGACATTAGAATTACCCTGAAAGAAACCGATCGACCGAAACGGTCCGGTCTTCAGAAACGCCCAATCCTGTCCCCTTGTATCACTTTTCCATAAAACTGATCCGTTCGCGATATAGAGAATATCCGGTCGGTCTGTTGGCGCCCGTACCTGTGAGATTCTTAAGCGATGGGTCGGGGAATCCAACATCTGGAACGACTTACCTCCGTCAATCGATTTCCATAGAAAACCGGGATCATTGAAACCCTCCTCATCGAACCATGTCGCCGCATAGATGGTCAGTGCATTGAGTGGATTGATGACCAAAGACTTGGTTATTTGATTACCATATTCGTCGCCTTTCCAATCGAGCGTATCGGCGAATTTTATCCAGGTATTCCCCTGATCACGGATGAAATAAAATTCCGGATTAGTATGAATGATTTCGCCCTGTGGCGACAAATTCAAGTGAAAATGATAGTTGAATCCTTCAGGAATTCCGTAGGGAAATAATAGACGGTCCCAATGACGTCCACTGTCGCTCGAGACGATTACGGTATAACCCTTGAAATAGTCTATCTCAAATACACCCGCGGCATAAAGCATCCCGTCATCCGGATCGACTACAAGAGACCGCCTGACAAAGTAGTGGTTATCTCCTGCATATATGGATTCCCACGTTTGTCCATCATCGTTTGAATTGAGAAACATCGCCTCACTGAACGCATAGAGCTGCGACGTGTTCGCCCTGTTAATCGCGATTTCTTCAACGTGGGGATAGATGTCGTCCTCTGTGAACGGCAAATTCAGGGTTCGCCACGTCGACCCTTCATCCACGCTTTTGTATAGACTATCATCAAGGACAACCGCGTAGAGGATGTTAGGACGATCCGGCAATAGATGAAAGCTGGTGATATAACTGCCTTCTTTTTCCCCTTCGTAGACCACCGAATCCGGTATCCCTTCGCGCGATAATGGCGACCAGGACCGGCCGGCATCGACGCTTCGGTAGAGCCGGCTGTCGTCCATGAGAGAGTAGACGATGTCACGTGAGGTGGGATGAAACTGGACGTTATACGCGAACAGGTACGGCAGTTCATTTGAACCGTCTGTGCGTTCCAGACCAGCCGAAGCGCGCGACCAAGTGATCCCGCCGTCCTCCGAACGCCAGACACCGTCCATCACCGTGCTCAGGATCAGCAGGTTGTTGTCCACGGGACACATGGCGAGACAGGAGTTCGCCTCCGCCTGAGGTCCGAGAGGAGTCCACGTTTGAGCCCATACTTGAAGCGGAACCAGCATGATGAAGAACAAAACTATCAGGAAATACTTAGACCCTTGTGCGAGGAACGTCAAGGATGAATCTTGCTGTGGGCTGGATTCTTCGGTTGCATCTTTTGCATTTCCCATAAAACCTGCTCTGACTAAGCTGGTAACGGAGTTCCCTATTTCTGATTGACGGTCTTGATCCAAAACCAAGGAGCTCATAGCCTATTGGCCATAGCCTTTCGAACAATGTTAGTATTATTCATTGACAATATTACATGTGGCGCACAGTTTTTTAATGAATTTTTTCCTATTCAGAATTAATTCTGCTTGAAAAAGGATAACGTTACACTGGACGCTTAACGGATTAAATAACCATCAATTAACCAATTACTTTTCCAACTGGCATAATAATAGGTAATTACCTAAAATTTTCGTCTTTGATCTCCTTATGTATTAGATTATAAATATGTATAAATGAATTACTTTTTAACATAAATTTTAATGGTAAACATGAATACCATTATACTCCAAACCGTAGAGGTAAAGACTATTATCAGCCCCTGAGCGGAGACCTGCTTGACTCATATTGCTACTGAAATCTCGATTGAACACCCACATTTCACTATTGACAGCCAGAACCCATACCACCTCATCGACCGACACGTAGACCGAATCGCCAATCCACGCAACACCGTCTATTTCAACCTTATCTTCTTGATTATCAACGGGGTCCGCGACTTCGCGCCAGGCAACGCCGCCATCATCGCTAAGGTAGATAACATCATTGTCGCCAGATGATCCCGATTTTTCCACGATCAGCATTTGGTCGGATTTCCTGGGATCCAATTCGAAATAAAACGCTGCACCTTCTCTTTCCCGCAGCACCGTCCAGCTCTCGAAGTTGTCTTCGGTGCGCAATAACGCACCGTGGCCATCGACATCACCTGCATTCACATACATAATCGATAGATCATCCGCTTCAAATGCCATCTCCCACACCCGGCGGGATTGATCCGCGAAAAAGTCCGTCCGCACGTCAGTCCACGTTAGACCACCGTCATGACTTTCGGCGAAACCACATATAACGGACATCGAGCCCCAGGAAAGCCAGAGATGGTCGATGTCTAGAGGATCCACCCAGATGGAAGAAGGTGTCGCCAAATCGTTCTCACCACGTAATCCCCATGTGAGGCCACCATCCTCACTCGCAAATAGTCTTGATCTGAAATAACCTCCTTCTTCCTCCTGGTAATTGCCTAGGACAAACATTTTGTCCGGACCAGGTCCGAAGAAAGCCACGCTGAGAACATCGGTACTTTCGATATCCGTGAAAAGGGTATCCCAAATCAAACCGCAGTCTACGGATTTCAGGAAAAGGTTTCTTTCGCCGTTGTGTCCCTCCAGAAAAAGCACGTCTCCCGCCGTAGGGTGTGGAAAAAGCCGCACAGGTGTAACAGAACCGAGATCAATTGTCGTCCATTCCGGCGGAGTGAACGGATTCTGCTTATCACTGGAAGACGGATTATCACAGGAGAACCAAATCAATGAAAGCAGGACAAACAGGAATGCAACTGTCGATTTCATCGTACCCCCTTTCGTCATTCAACAATCGAAGATAAATGCATTTCCTATAACAAGCCTCAGGTTTAGTTACTTGATGATATTCGCTATAATAAACCTTCCTACTGACCTATTCCACACAGTATTCATAGGATTCTCGAATACATTTACAAATTTAGTTTCAATATATTTTTCTGTTAAAAAAAAGCAAATCGTTAGATGCATATAGCAATTTTGTACTCTGTTGCAGACTCCATGCTTCATCGGCTATTCCAGATCTGCTAGCATTAAAGCATTCATTGACCGGTGTTTTCATTCTTCCAGAGTGCTTACACGCCCTGTCACAGAACACGATTGAGGTTTTCTCCCCTCGCTTTTCTGCTCAATTCAGGGTGGGAAAGCGGACTTTCATGTGCGCGTGAGTACGCGTTCTGAATTACTCGTTATTCGCAATTGGCGACTATTAAAAAGGGGACTTCATGACACCTCCGAATAGTACGTTAATCCTATGAATTCTATGAATGTTAGAGAACTCTGTCGGGACTCATCCGGGGAGGCCGAAAGCGGTGAAGGAACTTGCCGCTTGTGAAGAAATTTGCTATATTTCGGCAGCCTGGAAGGGCGGCCCACATGGGGGCGGAAAACGCACAAAATCGTCACAGACAGCCGGTCGGCTGCATGTCGACAGCCCTTCCTCAACGCGTCCAAAACCTACTCGGGAACGCGGAGTCTGGGCGAG
>Ga0315554_1002566_pt1 | contig 10404 bp, 7 predicted proteins | sample SalMarSW160370MG_FD_202114 | JGI IMG/M metagenome (GOLD analysis project Ga0315554, IMG submission 202114) | Salt marsh sediment microbial communities from the Plum Island Ecosystem LTER, Massachusetts, United States - Salt Marsh Sediment SW1603-70 ... | reverse complement strand
ACGGTCGGTCAATAGTAAACGCGTGGGCGAACCGCCTTGCTCTTCGAGATGAATCAGATACAGGTATCGAAAGATGCCGTAGATGACAAACGGCGTCGTCAGATATAAGTAGTCCGTCCCCAGTTTCGCCTGAACTTCCGGCGAAATGACATAGATGAGATAACAGACGACCACCGCCGGTGTCACCACGCCGATCAACTGATCGAGGAAATAGCTGGTGTATTTGGCCAGTATGCGCCGATGATCCTTGCCGCCATTTTCGAGCAGCACCAGTTCGTGACGGCGCTTGCCAAATCCCAGAAACAGCGCCAGCAGAAACGACGTAATCAACAGCCATCCCGAAAATTCGACATCGATAATAACGGCGCCCCCGAGGGCGCGAAGGACGAATCCGGCGGCGATAGTCATGACGTCGATGATGACGATATGCTTGAGGAAAAATGAATAGGCCAGGCTGAGGACGACATACCCGAGGGAGATATAAAAGAAGTCCCGATCCAAAAGAAACGCGAGAATCAGCGACGCGATGCCCAGAATAATCGCCAGCGTCACCGCGGTCGGAATTTTGACTCGGCCCGAGGCGATCGGGCGGTTGGCCTTGGTCGGGTGATTGCGGTCGGCGTCGGCATCGGCGATATCGTTGACGATATATATTGTCGAAGATAGCAGGCAGAACAGCCCGGTGGCGGCCAGGGCCAAGAGAGACAATTGCATATTGCTGGCGCTGCCGGAAAAAATCAAGCCCGCCAGGACGATACCGTTCTTGACCCATTGCTGGGGCCGCAGCAAATATATGATATCTTTGGTCATAACGTGATCTTGAGCCCTAAGATACGCCGCCGAGAGTCAATAGCAACAAAAGAATTAGCCTGTATAGGCGGCGGGAGAAACCCGATATCAGTTATCTCAAGATCTCGGGCCTGTCCCATGATCAAATTTTCAGCAAAATGGCCGTCATTCGACCAAAAGGCAAACGGTTATGGTGCAAATCGGTCCGGATCAGGCCGACACAAGATTAAACGACCGAAGCGGTAATCCATTCAATTGATGCAAGGAGATAAACTCATGCAAACGCCGATTGCGCCCCCCCAGGCGCCACCCAAACCGGCCCCGATAACCTCCATGGCGCCGGCCTCACGCGGATCGCGGCTGCTGGCCGCTATCGTCGATATGGCGGCTTTTCTCTGTGTCTACGCCGCCTTTTTGCTGAACTCCATGACGCTGTTCATGGTCGGAATCTGCGCCCTGATCGCGATTCAGATTTATTTCCTGAGTTCGCGCGGGCAGACCATCGGCAAAATGGTCATGAATATCAAAATCGTCAAGCTCAACACGGATAGGAACGGCGGCTTCGGCACGAATGTACTCGTGCGCGGAATCGCCAACGGTATCCTGAGCATGATTCCGCTCTATTCCCTCGTGGATGTTCTCTTCATTTTCCGGGAGGACCGCCGGTGCATCCACGACATGATCGCGGGAACGAGAGTGGTCGAGGCCTGAGCGTGGACGGATTGTGAAATTTTTTTGTCGGCGGCGACAAAAAAGCTTGACATCGGGCGAAACAAAGCTAAATTGTTTACGTTAACCAAAAAAATGTACGTGAACGAAACCGAGGATATGTTGATGAGAATCCGAGTTATCATACAAGCAGCCATCGTCGGCTGAAGCTCGGGAGGACGCACCACAATGAATATGATTACTAAGACATATTTCGTATTTATTCCGGGTGGCAGTCTTTCCGGCTGCGCGCGGTCCTTCGGTTTCGGAGGTTGCCGAAAACGACCATAATTTGTGGACATAGAGGCAAATCCAAACCCGTCGGACCGCATCATGGTCCGGCGGGTTTTTTGTTTTCCGTTCTCCGGACCGATCGGAAACCTTAAAAGGCGACCCCGCGTAGGGAAGCTAACGGAGAAAGCGATGAATTCGGCCTATTACGAAGAAGACAAGCACGACGGTATATCGTCACGGAAGGCCTTTCGGCGGCTTTTGCCGCTTCTGGCCCCGCACAAGAAATGGTTGGCCATCTGCCTGCTGCTTCTGGCGGGATCCAAGGCGCTCTACCTGATCGGCCCCGATCTGGTCCGGCACGCTATCGACGTCGATATCTCCGGATCCGATTATCGCGGTTTGCTCGGGACGGTCGGGCTGTACGTGCTTATCCAGGCCATGTTTCTGGTGATTAACTATATTTTCCGCGTCCGGATGGAAATTATTGGCCAGAACGTCATGACCGGCCTCCGCAAAGGCCTGTTCGACCACATCCTGAACATGTCGGTCTCGTTTTTCGACCGCAACCCGACCGGACGGCTGATGGCCCGGGTTGAGTCCGATACCGAAGCGTTGCGGATGATGTTTACCAATACGGTCGTGAACATGATCGGCGCCGTTCTGCTCGTCGTCGGCATGTTCATCTGGATGTTCCTCATCTCGCCCGAACTGGCGGCGGTGGTGGCCGTGTTTATCCCGGTCATCCTGGTGCTGCTGTATGTCTATCATCGCCTGACCACGCCGAAATGGCTGATCATCCGCAAGCGGATGGCCGACGTCACGGCCAACCTGACGGAACTGCTGCAGGGTATGCAGATCATCCAGATTTTCGGCCGGGTTCGCGACGCCCGGCGGCGGTTGTACGACGTCAACCGGCGGAAATACCAGGTTGAAGTGCGGGCCGAGATTTATGTCGTGGCCATGTTCAGCTTCGTCTTTTTCCTGGAGACGACGATCATCGCGCTGGTGCTGTATGTCGGCGCTCGCTGGGCCGGAGTCGGCACGCTGACGATCGGAACGCTGGTGATGTTCATATCGTATATCCGGATGTTTTTCGAACCGGTGCATCTGGCCGCCGAACAACTGGCCGTGGTGCAAAAGGCGGTAGCCGGCGCCAAGCGGATATTCGGTCTTTTAGACACCCATGAGATCGTCCCCGAGCCGGTGCGCCCGGTGATGTGGCCCCGGTTGGAAGACGGGATCGCTTTCGAGAACGTCTCGTTCTCATACGACGGCGACGGCAATTACGCCGTGAAGGATGCAACCTTCACCATCCCGAAAGGCAAACGATACGCCCTGGCCGGCGTCACCGGCGGCGGCAAGACGACCGTCATCAACCTGCTGCTGCGGTATTACGATATTCAGAAGGGCCGCATCATGGTCGACGGGATCGACATCCGGGATATCCGGAAAGAGGATTTGCGCGCCAAGTTCGGTCTGGTGCTGCAGGATATATTCCTATTTCCTGGCAACGTCGCCACGAATGTGTCGTTGTCGGCCAACGGTTTTGACCGCCAGAAGGTAATCGACGCCTGCCGCACGGTGGCGGCCGACCGGTTCATCGAACGCATGCCCGATCAGTACGAAACCGAACTGTCGGAACGAGGCGGCAACCTTAGCCGGGGCGAACGGCAGCTGCTGTCGTTCGCGCGGGCGCTGGTATTCGATCCGGAGATATTGATTCTGGACGAGGCCACCAGTTCGGTCGATCCCGAAACCGAGCGGCTGATACAAGAGGGCATGGCGACTCTGATGAAGGGCCGGACATCGATCGTGATTGCGCACCGATTGTCGACCATTCTCAACGTCGACCGCATCCTGGTCATCCGCGAGGGAAAGATTATCGAGCGCGGCACCCACGCGGAACTGCTGAAACAGGACGGATATTACTCCAAGCTGCTCAAACTGCAGTTCACGCCGGCCAACGGTATGGGAGTGAAGAAAGCATGTTGAAATATACAAAATGGTTCTGGAAATATTATCGCGGCCACAAACGGGCGCTGACACTTCTGCTGACGGTGTCGTTCGTGTCGAGCGCGCTGCTGGTCATTCAGCCGCTGCTGTTGAAGAACGTCTTCGATCTGCTCCAGTCGGGAACGACCAAGCCGACCCATCTGCCATACATCAACGAGGCGCTGCATCAACTGACGGCGGATCGGATCATCAATTATGTCATCCTGATGATCGCCGTCGGGTTCGCCGGGTTCATCGTTCGCGTTTTGCTGATTGGCCACCGGGCGTATTTAAACATTCGTTTTGAATGGGAGTTCCGTCAGGCGGCTTTCGACGGCGCGACCACCAAAGGGCCGGACTTCTTCAACCGGTTCCATACCGGCGATCTGGTGACGCGCATGACGGACGATGTCGCCGAGAAATTGTCGTGGTTCGCCTGCAGCGGAATATTCCGCTTCTACGAGGCGCTGACGCTGATTCTGTTCAGCCTGTTGATGATGCTGTCGATTCATCCCAGGCTGACCTTGTGGACGGCGGGACCGTTGCCGGTGCTCGTCTTCGTCTACATGAGAAGCTCGCGTCTGCTGGATCGCCGTTTCGATTTTCTGCAGAAGAAAATATCGGCGGTCAACAATACCATGGAGGCGTGCTTTTCCGGCGTGCGGGTGATCAAAGCCTATAACCGCGAAGGCGACCAGCGCAAACGGTTCGCCAAGGTCGCCGACAACCGGCAGGAGGCCGAGATTCTCGCGGTCAAATCACATACCGTGGTCGAGTCGCTGTGGATGTATATCTGGCAACTGGGGATCATCATCGTCCTGCTCGCGGGCGGTTATTACGTCATCAACGGGTCGCTGTCGATCGGTGAATTTATCGCCTTCGACTCACTCGTGATCTTTATGATCTACCCGATGTTCGACGTCGGCAACTTCCTGGTTCAAGGCCTACGGGCGGCGGTATCGATCAAACGGCTGACCGAACTCGAAGATCATCCGCCCATGGTCGACGAACACGAAGGCGGCCGGCCGGCCGGCGAGAAGATCAAGGGCCGGGTCGCGTTCGAGCGCGTGTCGTTCCATTTCCCCGGTCAGGAGCGCGAAATACTCGACGACGTATCATTCGTGGCCGAGCCGGGCGAACGGGTGGCCTTGGTCGGCAAGGTTGGATCGGGCAAAAGCTGGGCGGCGCGGCTGATCCCTCGGCTGGTCAACCCGACCTCTGGCAGACTCACGCTGGACGCGGTCGATCTCCGCGAATATGACACCCACGACCTGCGGCGGATCATCGGCTATGTTCCGCAGGAACCGATTTTGTTTTCGGATACGATCGAGAGCAATATCCGGTTCAACCGCGAAGACATCGACGACGCCATCATGAATTGGGCCATCGAGGTGTCGCAGCTTCGCGAGGAACTGGCCGCGTTCCCGAAAGGATTACAGACGCGCATCGGTGTGCGCGGTGTGTCGATCTCCGGCGGCCAGAAACAACGGTTGGCGCTGGCGCGGGCGCTGGTCGGGAAGCCGAAGATATTGATCCTCGATGACTGCACCTCGGCGCTCGATGCCAAAACCGAGGCGGCGCTGTGGGATCGCCTGCACCAGGTTATGCCGGACTTGACGGCGTTTATCGTCAGCCATCGCCCGGCCACCCTGGAGAAGGCGGACAAGATCATCGTGCTCGACGAGGGCAAGATCGTCGAGAGCGGCACGCATATCGAGTTGATCCTGAGCGAGGGCCTGTATTGCCGGCTTTATCATCGGATCATGCTCGAAGAGGCGGTCGGCGCAGCGTGATAAATATACCTGTCGCATTTGCCGGTCGCTGGCAGTTCCGCCGGGTCTTGATCCGCCCCTGGCGGATTGTGATCCGGCGGAAGGATTGCAAGACATAAGGCGGGATCCATATGATCCCGCCGCGCAAACGGAAGGGAGAGCGTATGGATTACTCACGATATTTCTGGCAGGGCGACTTGGTCCGCCTCCGCCCGCTGCGGGCCGACGACGCCGAACAATGTTTCATCGATTCCCTGGACAGCCCTTCCCGGCAGGTTTTGCAGCTCGGGATTGAACTGCCGCGTTCGGTCGAGAAATGGCGGGAATTTCTGACCGCCTACGCCGATTGCAGGGACGTCGACGGCATCATCATCTTCGCCGTCGACGATCTCGACGGCAACAACGTCGGCGGGATTTCGCTTCATACGAGGAATCGCAAAAACGGTACGTTCAGCTTCGGACTGGACATCATCCGCCCTCAATGGCGGAAGGGATACGGTGTGGATGCCGCGCGGATATTGTTCCGCTATGCGTTTTGGGAACGACGGTACCAGAAATGCAATTCGAGCTGTGTGGAGGGCAACGACTCTACGATTGCGCTGCACAGAAAACTCGGATTCAGAGATGAAGGCCGACGAAGGCGGCACCTTTTTCTTAACGGGCGTTATTACGACGACCTCCTGTTCGGATTGACCAGGGAGGAATTCGACGAAAAGGAAAGGAAATGGAAGGGGGGCACCCATGAGCTTGCGTGTGATTCTGGATGAAATCGACCGCCGGTGGCCGCGTGACCTGCCCGACCTGGCGCATATGTGGGCGCTTGATGTTACCATCTCTCTCAAGCCGGGTCAGATCTATCTGGATATCGGCGAAGTCGACGATGTTTTTGTTTTCTACAATACCTTTGTCGATGAACTGAACGCGATGGCGGGCGAGAAGGTCCGCGATAGATGCGCCGTCTTGGTTGACGGGAAACCGGCCGACACGCGTGAGATGTTCGGCGGAATTCAGTGGATGCTGAAACTGGCGCGGAACGAGGTCCCGATGGAAATCTGCGTGACTATCCGTAAATCCAACCCCAAATACCCGGTCTCACGGGTGCTCGCTCAGGGTCGCAACGAGGTTCAGGCGCTTTTGGATTTGGGGCGGCGCGACGTCGTCGTGGGCGCCATTACCAAGACCGATCATCCCAACCGCGACGTGCTCGATTGTCTCGGCGGCATCCACGCCGCCCGGCAATTCGGATACCCCGATGCTGACGTCGCGGGGTGGTTTCGACGAGGGGCCGTGAAGCCTCATGAGGAGGAGGCCATGAGTCTGGCCGGAATTGATTTCCACGGTGAGCAACGCCACGGGTATTTGCGCCGGGTGGTCCCCGGCAATCTCCTGTCCCTGATCCGCCGCCGCAAGTAGCCTATTACGCGAACCGGGGGAGACTCGTTTACTAGGCGATAGCTGTCTCCCCCGGCCCTCATAGTTTTACTCGGGTGGCCTGCGGCTTCAGCCGCAGGAATACAGCGCAAAGACTACACCGATACTCAGCCTCGACCGCCATAATACCGGTGCCGCACCGCTCGGGGTGCGAACTTAATCATTCCATGGTTGGCGTACGTCCTCGTGCGCCAACACCACATGGCAGACGAGGACGTCCGCCATGCACGAACTCCGTCAGGAGTTGGAACAAAGGCGCGAAGCGCTTGACGTAAGCCAAAAGAACCCCGGCTTTAGCCGGGGGTATCTATTGAAGGAGGCTGTCCCAGAAGTTTCGATTTTTAGTAATTCAGTGTCGGTGGCCCACCCGTGCCCTGCACGGGTGGGATGTAGTTGAGTGGCATACAATGAGTCAGGGGCATTAGTATTGTGCCCGACCGATGTCCGCATCGGCAGGAAGGTAGATCTGTAGGGCGGGATCCGTGCGATCCCACCATATTGTTCTCCGTCGCGAGCCGGACAAAATTCGGGCGGAAGGGTTGCATTGTGTGTAAAAATGGTTGATATTAATGCAACGAGTGCAACAGATGCAACATTTGGAGCGTAGCGGGTCCGGAATGAATGAGTCGACTGAAAGCCTGAAATTTTTCAAAGTGATACTGAGTTCCATCGCCGACGGCGTCTTCACCGTCGACCGAAATCGTGTCATCACCAGTTTCAATCCGGCCGCCGAACGGATAACTGGCGTTCCGGCCTCCAAAGCGGTCGGCAAACATTGCTCCGATGTCTTCCATTCCGACATCTGCGAAAACTGCCTGCTGAACCAGACCCTCCAAACCGGCGTCGAAGCCATCGACCGTCCGGTGAGCATCATCAATAACTCCGGCGAAAAAATCCCGATTAGCATATCGACGGCGCTTTTGCGGGACGACGACGGCCAGGTGCTGGGAGCGGTCGAAACGTTCCGCGACCTGTCGGCCATCGAGCACCTCCGCAAGGAATTGACGAAAAAATACTCTATTGAAGACATCATTTCCAAAAGCCCGAGAATACACAAACTGTTCGCAATCCTGCCCGATATCGCCGAAAGCGAAAGCACCGTCTTGATCCAGGGACCGTCCGGATCGGGCAAGGAATTATTTGCGCATGCCATCCACAGCCTCAGCCCCCGACGGGACAACCGGGTTGTCGTCATCAACTGCGGCACCCTGCCGCATCAATTATTCGAATCGGAATTGTTCGGCTACGTCAAAGGCGCCTTCACCGACGCCCAACGCGACAAGCCGGGGAAGCTGAGCCTGGCGGAGGGCGGCACCGTGTTTTTCGACGAAATCGGCGACCTGCCGTTATCCACTCAGGTCAAACTCCTGCGGCTTCTGCAGCAGCGGGAATACGAACCGGTCGGCGGAGCGTCGCCGGTCAAGGCCGACATCCGCATCGTCGCCGCCACCAACAAGGATCTCAAGGAACAGGTGGCGCAGGGAAAATTCCGCGACGATTTGTATTTCCGACTGGCCGTGGTCAAATTCGAATTGCCGCAGCTCCGAGAACGGCGCGAGGATATTCCGTATCTCGTCGATCATTTCGTCCGGCGGTTCAACGCCCGCATGGGAAAGAAAATCATCAGCGTCAGCCCCGACGTTATGAGTATCCTGATGCAGCACAATTACCCCGGCAACGTGCGCGAGCTCGAAAATATCATCGAATACTGCTTCGTGGTTTGCCGGGGCAGTATCATCCAGCGCGAACATCTTCCCGCCGAGCTGACCCAGACTGATTCATCCCGGCCGCCGTCGGATACGTCATCGGAAACCCCCATTACGAAATCGATCGATGAATACAGCCGGATCGTGTCGGCGGTGAAAAAGCATGGCGGGAATCTATCGCGAGCCGCCCGGGAATTGGGCATCCATCGCACGACCCTCTGGCGCAAGCTCAAACGGTTCAAAATCGAACCCGACCAGTTTCAATAACCCACCACGGTTTTCCGAAAAAAATCACATTCTGCAACACTATACTGTTGCATTGCAATATATAGTGTTGCATTGCATGCAACATATACATAAGTCTCGCTTTATGTATTCAATTATACAACAACGATTTATAGGGTCCGATCATTCTTGGCACACTTGATGCTTTGCAACAGTGAAGGTGAGAGATGAAAATAGCCATTCCCACATACGCCGACAACATAGCCCCGTGCTTTGAGGTAGCCGGTCTTTTTGCGCTCGTTTCGACACGGGACAACATCCCCGTATCGTCAAAACCGATCACCTGCTCCGGCAAGGAAGGCTACTATCGCGTCCGGTTGCTGCAGGTGCATTCGGTGGACGTGCTCATCTGCAACGGCATCAAGAGCTTCTATCGGGATATGCTGACCGGTTCCGGGATCATGGTGATTCGAGGAGTCAGCGGTCCGGCGGCGCGGGCCTTGGCCGAGTTCCTCAACGGTGATCTGAAAGCGGAATCATACGATGCCGACGAATTGAGTCGTCCGTGCGAAATTACGCATAATGAACTGGTCGATTGGACGACGGAATATTTCACTGCCTGTGGTTATCATGTATTGCCGGGGCCCGGCGGGGATGCGATCCTGGTCGACCTGGTCGCCGAGATGTCATGCCCTTTATGCGGCAAACCGGTGCGAGTGGCGATCTGCTGCGGCGCTCATACCTATCGGGCCAATCTGGAGATCCGGGAATTCCATCATGCCACATTGTCGGGATTCAACGCCCGCGTCTATGTCCATCCGGGCGATCCGATCATCGCCACCTGCTGTCGGGAATTCGGCATCGAGTTTATCGATCCCAAAAACGCCCGGCCGAGCGGAAGGGATCAAATCAAACAGCCGATTCCGGCGCTGACCGGACCGGTGCACGGCCATGAAAAAGCATTCAGCTCAAATACCGCCAACGAATCCAACGGGATGCAACCGGGGCATGGGGTATAACAATGAGATTAACAACACGCATATACACGGAGCACTGATGAAGACCAAGGTGATTACAGACGAAGAACGACAGAAGGCGTTCAAACCGACCAAGAAACCGGATGTGATCGAACGGCAGCGACTCGATGTCCGATACCATGTAGAGGATTTCGACGTTGCCGAACGGCCGCGGCGATTTCTGGAAGCGTTTGCGGCGATTCTGAAACATTCCAATTACCGCATGGCGCTGGATCATTTCATCCGGATGAGCGCCAAGTGCTCCCGTTGCGCCACCACCTGCCAGGTGTTTCAGGCAACCGGCGATCCCAAAGATATTCCCTGCTATCGTTCCGAATTACTGTTGAGTGTGTATCGCCGGCATTTTACAGTGGCGGGTCTGCTCAAAGGCCGCCTGACCGGCTCGGGACACCTCACTGACGAAAAAGTCCAGGAAATGGCCGATAGCTTTTACAATTGCACCGCCTGCCGCCGCTGCGCCCTGGAATGCCCGTCCGGCATCGACCACGGGTTGATCACGCATTTGGGACG
>Ga0315554_1002563_pt1 | contig 10407 bp, 9 predicted proteins | sample SalMarSW160370MG_FD_202114 | JGI IMG/M metagenome (GOLD analysis project Ga0315554, IMG submission 202114) | Salt marsh sediment microbial communities from the Plum Island Ecosystem LTER, Massachusetts, United States - Salt Marsh Sediment SW1603-70 ... | reverse complement strand
CACGTTCGCCGATGCCCTTGCGTCCCCGGTTTGGGATACCATCGACGCCGTCACCATTCCGATGGGAACCAAGGTCGATTACAACGCCAATCTGCCGGCCAACACCAACACGAATCTCGATATGAAGGCGCTGATCGCCGATGATTCGCTGCTGTATATCTGGGTTCAATGGAATGATTTGGATGAAAGCGACCGCTTCGGGCAACTGCGGGCTGGCTGGGTGCAGGGCCATGTCGAATGGGTAGTCAACTATCCCGAGGACACCAGCGACATCGCCTTCAATGAGGATCGTTTCTACGCGGTGTTCGACAGGGGCGGCACCAATGGAGCCGACTGCGCCGCCATGTGCCATGCCGCTTCCGATACGTCGGCTTCCGGCTGGCAGTTCTATGGCGCGGCCGGCGACAACGCCGATGTCTGGGATTGGAAAGCCAACCGCACCGGTTTGGCCAAGCTGGCCGATGACATGCATATGACGACGGAACTGGTGCGCCCCGATGCGATCGTCAGCCAGACAGGAGACAGCCTTTACTATCGCAATTTCGACGTTCTCCAAGACGTCGGGACCTATCTAATAGTCAATCCGAAAAAGATGCACCCCGATAGCACCGCCTACACCGGCCCCGGCCTATTGGAAAGCGACATGCCCAACGGCTTGTTCGTACCCTTCGACCCCAATCTGAACTGGGTCATTTTCCCGCCGACGCAACCGCCCTACGGGCTTTCTCTGCCGGGATATTACATCTGGGACCAGAGCGGTCACGACGGTCATCGATGGGATGTGCAGGCCCAATCCATATTCGAAGGTGGAAAATGGACGCTGGTTCTGCGACGGGCTTTGACCACCGGAGATACCGATGATATCTCATTCGCTTTCGGCACGCCGGATTCGATCTCCATAACCATCGCGGTCACCGATAATTCCGGGATCAAACATCTCGGCCATGAACCGTTTTATCTGGTATTCCAATAATCCTCGCGACGGAAAAATTTTCCGAACATGCGACCAAGCAAAAAGCCCGCCTCCACGGCGGGTTTTTTGTTTCAGATGGCAAAATGATCAGTTTTTGACCCTTCGATCCCCTTATGCGAATCCCCATTTGAATATTTCTATTTCCCTCAAGTCCATGACAGCCAATCGCTTAACAAACGGGATATTACTCATTAGATATAAACTCCTTGACAAATTGCGGATTTTTATTTACTTGACCATGGAAGTTTGTCGCCATCCCATGGGTTCGAATTGGGGACTTCCCCCCTCTGTCCCTACGAGAGCCTTGGCCGGCAAACTTCCTTTTTTTATCCGGTATGGAGCATTGATCATAAAAAAAGCGAATCGATATCTGCATCGACCCGCTTGAATACGTGGTCTTGCTTCTTGTCTTTCGGATACGACCCACCGCGCGATTCAGCCCGGCGCCGTCTTATCCGAAACCGATGCACTACTCGCTGGTCGGCACGTTGAAACTATAAACCTTCCAGACGTCATTCACTTTGTCGAGGCCGAAAGTGGTGCGATACGCCCGTCCCGTCTGTTTGTTATTGAACGTTACTTCCACCAGTGCCGAATCCGGCGATTGCGAAATCACCTTGTTGACGATCTTCTGCAGGTCTTTCCAGGCTTCGTAAGTTTTACCTCCCGGCAGTAAATCATCCAGGATCGCTTCCGGATTGGTGAATAATCGCGCCGTATCCATATTCAGCGCGTAATCCGACCCTGTCGGCGTCATCAGCGCCGGAAAATCGAGATAATGCGCCAGCTTGTCGCGGTCGTTATTCTCGATGGCCCGAAACATTTGCACCACGACTTTCGTGGGATCGGAACTGGTGTTGGGGCCGGAACTGCATCCGGCGACGATGAGAAATATCGCCGGCGCCAAGAGCACGCTTACTTTCCTCATGATTTAGAATTCCCCCGTAATGGTGACCCGATGACTGGACCCGAGGTCCAGGTATGGCATGAAGGCGTATGAAATATGATAATCCTTGATGTCCAGACCGAATCCGGCGGCAAAACCGCCCCAGCCGTCCGAGCTCGATCCGGTTTTGTAGTTTTCGCCGAAAAGAGAATATCCCACCCGCAGATACAGCGGTTCGAACTTGTAGAACTCCGCGCCGAGGTTCACGTAGGGATCGTTGTCATTGGGCAGGACGCCGTCGATTGCCACTACCAGCGGCAATTCGCGCAATGAATGCGAGACGCCGCCACGAACGCCGTACGGCAGTTTATCCTTGTGATCCGAATAGCCCGAAAGAACTCCGCCCAGATTGTAGGCCGAAAGCCCGAGCGTCGTCAGTGAATCGGGGAGCCGATACATGACGCCCACGTCGGCCGCGAAGGCATCCGAACCGTAGGAATCCGCCGCCTCGTGCATGTATTTCAGATTCAATCCCACCGCCAGTCCCGGCCTGACCATCATCGAGCCGTTGAGTCCGAAGAGAAAGTCTCCGCCCGAAAATTCGTCCGACGGCACGCCGTTGATGTCGGTCCGCGTGAATTTACCGAAATTCAGATAATCGACAAATACCCCGCCGCTGAATTTATCGGTCAGGGGTCGGGTATGCGCCAAAAATCCCGATTGGATATCGAGGACGTAATTGTGATACCCGGCTAGAAGCTGCCGCCGATGCAGGAATTTGGTTCCGGCGGGGTTGTAATAGATAATCGACGGATCGCCGGCCAGCGCCGACGCCGCGCCGCCCATGGCCACCGCCTTGGCGCCGACGCCGAGTTTCAGGAATGAAAACCCGGTGGTGCCTGCATTTTTGTTGATACCCGCCGCCGTCGTGATTCCCGCCGCTGCCGCCACCAGAATAATGACCAGCCCTGCGATTATCGTTATCTTTCGAACCTTCATGCTTTTTTTCATTTTCGGGTCTTTCTGATTTTTGCTGTCCTCGGACTTCATCCCGACCTCCGGCCCTAACGCTGCCAGAAAGCCTTCTCTTCTTTTACCCTCTGGCGCCGCCGCCGCTACCAGCTTTTTGTCGTATTATTCACGATATCCGCCGTCAAAAGCGTTATGGCCCGCGCCTGACCGTCTTCCTCGGTCTCTGTATCGACGTCGTACACGCCTTCGGCGTAAAAATCTTTCTCCCATATTATATCTTCGGATTCGGACTTGAGCACCTTGACCTGGATCGAAACCTTGACCGCGTACTGGGTGACGATATCCTGCTGATCATACGTGTAGGGATCCCGGCGATAACTCACGACTGTACCGTCCATGACCGCCTCAGCCCGAGCCGGCTCCACGATTTTGACCAGATTTTCCCGGATAAAGGCATCCACCACGGCATCGGTCAGGCGATCTCCCAATTCATACTCGATCGTGTTGTTGGCGAAAGGACTCACAGTCAGCGTTTCAAATGGGGCCTTGCCCGCCCCGGAAAATGAATAAACTCCGCACCCCGTTACAACCGCCAGGCAAAAGCCCAGTATAACCAATCCGGCAGTCTTCATCCGCCGTTTATCACTTTCCCGTTTTTTATCACCGACTCTACCAAGTTAACACCATAGTGGTAGGGGAGTTCCCGATAATCTTGCATGTCCCATACCACCAGATCGGCCGGCAGCCCGGCCTCCAGCCGTCCCAGACGGTGACTCTGGCCAATGGCGCAGGCGGCGTTGACCGTTACCGCCGCTAACGATTCGGCCGCTGTCATGCGGTATTTTATCGCCGCCAGCGAAATAATCATCGGCAACGACTCGGTCATCGACGACCCTGGATTGCAATCGGTCGAGAGCGCCACGATGACGCCTTTCTCGATCATCTTCCGCGCCGGCGCGGCCTCGTCGAGTCCCAGCGCGAACGATGTTCCCGGAAGAAGCACGGCGACGGTATCGGACTTGGAAAGAAGATTGGTACCCTTTTCCGATATGTATACCAGATGATCGGCCGACACGGCTCCGATTTCGGCCGCCAGTTCCGCGCCACCGGTCGATTTGAGCTCATCCGCGTGGATTTTGGCCTTCATCCCCGCTCTCTGAGCCGCCTTGAGAATCTTCCGGGATTCCTCGACCGTAAATACCCCGTCCTCACAGAAAACGTCGCAAAATATTGCCAGATTCTTCTCGGCTACCGCCGGAATCATCTCATCGATTACGAGAGAGACATAATCCGCATGCCGGTCGCGGTATTCATCGGGGACTTCGTGCGCTCCCAATAAGGTCGGGTAGAGGTCCATCGGTTCCCGCTCGTTGAGACGCCTGATCACTTCCAGAGATTTGATTTCCGATTCGGTCGACAACCCGTATCCGGATTTGGCCTCGATCGAGGTAATCCCGTGAGCCATCAGGTTCTGGATGGTTTTCTGCGAACGAGCGTAAAGATCGTCCTCGGAAGTTTCCCGGAGATCACGCACCGAAGACCGGATTCCGCCGCCGGCGCGGGCGATTTCCATGTAGCTTTTTCCCGTCAGGCGCATTTCGAATTCGATTTCCCGGGTGCGCGCGAAAACCGGATGCGTATGGGGATCGATCAAGCCCGGGGTGACGACTTTATTTTCACCGGATATCATGACGCAGTTTTCCGCGGGGTTGACCTGCCGGGCGACCTCGTCGGTTTTGCCGACGGCGGTGATTTCATCGCCGGAGATCGCGACCGCGCCGTCCGTGATCAGTCCGATTTCGGCCATGTCCGGGCCTCGCCTCGGCACCGCACCCTTCATCGTGACCAACTGGCCGATATGATCAATCAGGAGGGTCGTTTTCTTGTTGTTTCTTGCCATGGCCGCCCTATTTGATCATGGGCAGATTGATATCATGCTCTTTGGCGAAATCCCGGGCTTCTTTATACCCGGCATCGGCATGCCGCATGATTCCCGTCCCCGGATCGTTGGTCAGCACCCGTTCCAGCCGGACTTTCATTTCCTTGGAACCGTCGGCCACGACGACCATCCCGGCATGGATGGCATTGCCGATTCCGACGCCGCCGCCGTGGTGGATGGACACCCAGCTGGCGCCGGAGATGGCGTTGAGCAGCCCGTTCAGAAGCGGCCAGTCGGCGATGGCATCCGATCCGTCGAGCATCCCCTCGGTTTCACGATAGGGGCTGGCCACGGACCCGCAATCGAGATGATCGCGGCCGATGACGATCGGCGCCGATATTTTGCCCTTCTTTACAAGCGTATTCAGCATGTCGCCGAAACGCGCCCGTTCGCCGTAGCCCAGCCAGCAGATTCGCGCCGGTAATCCTTGGAACGGAATCCGCTCCTTGGCCATCTTAATCCAGCGCACCAACGATTCGTTATAGGAAAACTCTTTGAGGATAATCTCATCGGTCACTTCGATATCCTTGGGGTCGCCCGACAGCGCCGCCCAGCGGAACGGCCCCTTGCCACTGCAAAACAGCGGCCGGATATATTCCGGCACGAAACCGGGATAATCGAAAGCGTTGTTCAGCCCGCCTTTTTTGGCCTGGCCGCGCAGATTGTTGCCGTAATCGAACACGATCGATCCGGCTTTCTGAAAACGAACCATCGCCTCGCAATGACGGACCATCGATTCATACGAACGCTTCATATAGTCGGTAGGATTGGTCTTGCGTAGTTTGGTTGCCTCGTTGACGGTCAGACCTTCGGGGATATAGCCGTTGAGTTCGTCGTGGGCCGAGGTCTGGTCGGTTACGATGTCAGGAATCATGCCCCGCCGGAATATTTCCGGGAAAATCTCGGCGCAATTGCCGACCAGCCCGATGGAAATCGGCTCTTTTGAGGCAGTATGTTCCTTGACCAGTTTCAATGCCTTGTCCAGCGTTTTGACCTTGATGTCGCAGAAGCCCATTTTCACGCGACGGTTGATCCGGGCCTCGTCGACCTCGACCACCAGGATGGTCGCGCCGCTCATCGTGCCCGCCATCGGCTGGGCGCCGCCCATACCGCCCATGCCGCCGGTCAAAATCCATCGGCCTGCCAAATCGCCGCCGAAATGCTTGTCGCCCGCCGCCGCGAATGTCTCGTAAGTCCCCTGGATAATCCCCTGCGTACCGATATATATCCAGCTTCCGGCCGTCATCTGGCCGAACATGATCAAACCCAATTTCTCCAACTGGCGGAATTTTTCCCAGGTCGCCCAATGCGGCACCAGGTTACTGTTGGCGATCAGCACTCTCGGCGTGTATTCGTGCGTCTTGAAAACGCCCACCGGTTTGCCCGATTGCACCAGCAGCGTCTCGTCGTTGCCCAATGTCTTGAGGGTATCGACGATGGCGTGGTAACACTGCCAGTTGCGGGCCGCTTTGCCGGAACCGCCGTAGATGATCAAATTTTTGGGGTCCTCGGCCACCTCGGGATCGAGATTATTGTTGAGCATTCGCAGAGCCGCCTCCTGATGCCAGCTTTTGCAGCTGAGCTTCGTGCCCCGGGCGGCTTTGACAGGCGTATATTTCATTTTCCCTACCTACCTTTTAATTAACGACATAAGGTGGTAAAGTAAAGCCGCGCGGCGCGTCTGTCAATTGAATTATACCCGGCGAAAACCGACCGCACTCCAACCGCGATACTCAAGCCGGAGAATCGATTTCAATCGTGTGGGTAAGACGCCTTTTCGATTTTGCCGTGACATGCTGTCGGCCAATGAAAGAAGGAATAAGTCGTTGACAAAATATGGCTCATGGCTATTTTAATAATATAGGCTCGCATTGGATTCCGCACCATGGTCATGATCTAATCGCTTCTACCGGGAGGCACTATGAGAATCGAACGTGCCCATATCTCCGCGATTTGCTCACCATGGACGGTTATAATATTCGCCGCCTGTCTCCTGACAGCTGCCGGCTGGTCGCCGGCCTGCGGGTACGTATGCGGCGATCATAACGCGGACGGTTCGGTCGATATAGTGGATGCCGTCGGCATCATCAGCTACATTTTTGCGGGGGGAACGCCGGCAACGCCGCCGGAAGCCGCCGACGTCAACTGCGACAGCGTAATAAATATCGGTGATGCCGTGTATCTGATCCGTTACGTATTCGCAAGCGGGGCGCAGCCGTGTGCCGCGTGTCCTGAGATCACCCAGTCGATTTTGTTTGAGGTGTGTTATTCCAATTATGCCTGGGGAGCGAGGTTGGATGGATTCCATATCAACAATGATGGACAGGTATTGACCTATTCTTACCCATCTCAAGATGTCCCTTATCCTCCCCCGTATTGGTGGCAGGAATTCACCGAAGACGAGCTGCGGGAACGATACAGCCATAATCCCGGTATATGCGCGACGATCCCTATGGAGGAACTGCGCCAAAGATATTCGCTCGTCGAAGGGGCGGCTTCGGGGGAGCTATCATCGATATTGCAATATTGCGCTGATTTCGGCGTTATCTATTTTGTCGCCTACATCTATCATCCGGAATCGTCGCTTTATCAGCCGGTGCTTCTCGAAATGGCCGGCGACATGGCCCAGAAGAACTTCGCACCCGAGGCGGAACAGCTTTTTGAATGGCTCAACATGTGCGGCTGGCAAAACATCCCCTGCCGATATCAGGAAATGAAATAAAATGCCTCACGGCCGGACGGTGTCTTGGCGTTAAAGCTCTCTGGAATGAATTATGACACAACCGTTCGCAGGAATTCTATATCGTCCGGGGCGGGGCGGGTGTGCCAGCGATTGTGCATCCAGATCCACTGTTCGGGGTATTCGCGGATGAGATTTTCGATGACTTTGGTCATCCGGCTGGTGATACGATAAACGTTTTCCCGCGACCGTTCCCGCGATTCGGGAATCAATTCATCGCCGAATATAAGCCGATATTTCCCGCCCGGAAACGACAGGCAGAACATCGGCACAAACGCCGCCCCGGACAGCAGGCCTAATTCAGTCGGGCCGGTGGGGGTCTTGGCCAGCCGCCCGTAGAACGGCGTCAGGTCGCCCGCGACCCGAAACGAATCGGTGTCGATCAAGAAGCCGATAGCGTACCCGTCGCGGAGCAGCCGCAGGATTTTTCTCGGAGAATCATCGGTCTGCACATTGACCAGGCCCAATTCGGCACGGTTGGCGACGAGCATCTTATCGAGTCGTTTGTCGTACAATTCCCGCCCGATCACGGCGCTCTTGTATCCGCTCTGCGCCACCCATGCGGCCAGCAGTTCGAAATTGCCGACGTGACCGGTAAAGGCGACAATGCCTTTACCCCGATCGTATGCCGCCTGAAACTTCTCCAGCCCCACAACCTCAACATCGCGGCGAATTTCTCCATCAAAGTGTCGGCGCAGACGCATGGCTTCAACAGCCGAGCGCCCGAAGGTGATAAAACACCGCCGGGCGATTTCCTTCTTGCGGCGATACGTGATATCGTCCCCATAGGCTCGATCGAGATTGGTATGGGCTTTGTGACGCTCTTTTCGAATGAGCAGATAGGCGGCCAGCCCCAGCGCTTCACCGGTGAATATGGCGCATTTTCGCGGGATGATATTGATGACGGTGAATAAAATAACCGCGCCCCGGTAAACGATATTATTCTTGATCCGTTTTGCCACGGGTTATATCAGTTTGGATTGAAGGACGTCGTGCAGGTGAACTATCCCTACCGGCCGGCCATCGCGGTCGGCCGCCACCAGAACCGTGATTTTGTATTTTTCGCACAAGGCCAGCACTTCGTCGAGGATCGCTTCGGGCCGGATCGTTCTCGGGTTCCGCGTCATGACCTCGGAAATCGGACGATCCAGAAACTGCCCGCCCCGCTCGGAGAGACGCCTTAGGTCGCCGTCGGTGAAAATCCCGGCCAGCCGGCCGTCGCGATCGAGTACAACCGCCGTGCCCAGCCGCCCCCGCGACATGACCATCAGCGTGTTGAGTACGGTCGTCGATTCGGACACGATGGGAATTTTGTCGCCGATATGCATGATATCCGATACACGAAGCAACAAACGCCGTCCCAGCGAACCGCCGGGATGAAGCTGCGCGAAATCCTCGGCGGAAAATCCCCTCATGCGAAATAGCGCGATAGCCATCGCGTCGCCCATGACCATTGCCGCCGTCGACGATGACGTCGGCACGAGATTGTTGGGGCAGGCCTCGGACGGCACCGAGCAGTCAACGACGATATCGGAACGTTCGGCCATGGACGAGTCGACCTGGCCGGTCAGCAGAATAATTCTGATTCCCAGCCGCTTGAAGGCCGGGATCAACTGCTGAAGTTCGGCCGTATCGCCCGATTTGGAAATCGCCAGCACGATATCGTCGTTGGTGACGATCCCCAGGTCGCCGTGGATCGCTTCGGCGGGGTGCAGGAAGATCGCGGGCGTGCCGGTCGATGCGAAGGTAGCGGCGATTTTTTTGCCGACGATGCCGGATTTGCCCATGCCGGTGACAATCACTCGCCCGGTGGTTTCCAGAATCGCCAGCACCGCCTTGTCGAAATTATCGTCAAGACGATCCAGAAGTCCCGCCACCGCGCCGGCTTCCTTTTCGATCACTTCGCGTGCAAATTCCCTGATCATTTTGTCACAAAATCTGTTGGGCTCAGGCCCCGGCCCTTGAAATACAAGTCAATGACCTCGCGCACAGCTCCGAAGCCGCCTTTCTTCGAACTCACATAGTCGACCATGTCGATCAGATCGGGATAGGCATCCGCCACGGCAATCTTGAGGCCGACCTGCTTCATCAATGGTATGTCCATGATATCGTTGCCGATAAAGGCTGTCTTGGCGAGGTCGATATTGAGGCCGGTTTTCTTCATATAGTCGGTCAACAGTCGATGTTTGTCGCCGTGATCCTGAATGATATGCTTGATTTTCAAGTCCCGCATGCGGCTGGCCGTCGCTTCGGAATGCCGATTGGAAACGATCATCACTTCCAGCCCGGCCCGCGTCGCCAGGACCATATTGAGGCCGTCGCCGATATTGAACCGCTTCATTTCGAAACCGTCGGGCCCGAAAAACAGGCTGTCATCCGTCAGAACACCGTCCACGTCAAGAATAAGCGCTTCGATTGTCGCCAGCCGTTTGGCGATTTGCGCTTTGGTTAGATATTTTTTCCCGCCTCGGGGCATGTTCTATGACCTCACGATCCTGAGCACGTCGGTTAGAAATTTTGGCATGTCGCCGAGCGGCAATTGCGTGGCTGCATCCGATTTTGCTTTCGACGGATCGGGATGAGTCTCCACAAATAGACCGTCGATTCCCACCGCCGCTGCCGCCCGCGCCAATGATGCGATAAACTGCCGGTCGCCGCCCGATGATGTCCCCAGGCCACCAGGCCGCTGAACAGCGTGCGTGGCGTCGTATACGATCGGAAAGCCGAATTCCTTCATTATGGTCAACGACCGGAAATCGACGATTAAATTGTTATATCCGAATGTAGTCCCGCGTTCGGTGAGCATAATCCTGCCGCCGTTGAGGTCGGCCCCTTTGTCGGCCGCCTCTTTCATATTCTCCGGCGCCATGAACTGACCCTTTTTAATATTAACCCAT
>Ga0315554_1002560_pt1 | contig 10411 bp, 6 predicted proteins | sample SalMarSW160370MG_FD_202114 | JGI IMG/M metagenome (GOLD analysis project Ga0315554, IMG submission 202114) | Salt marsh sediment microbial communities from the Plum Island Ecosystem LTER, Massachusetts, United States - Salt Marsh Sediment SW1603-70 ... | reverse complement strand
AAGGCAGGAAGCGGTCCGGCCGGATGTCCCGCAGTTCGGGCAGCGTGGTGGCGCCCAACGCCAGTTCGAACACGGATTGCGGGTCTGAGAGAAAGAATCCGGCAGCGGCCCGCGCATCGCCTCGCTCAATGGGCGCTGCCAACTCGGCAAGCCACTCCGGCACAAGCCGCGTGCCCGCATCGGTGGACGCAATGATGTCTCCGCTGGCATTCCTTATGGCGTGATTGCGCCCCTGGGAGATGTTGCTTCCGGGAAGGAACAGCAGTTTAAGGGGAAGTTTCTCGAAGTATGCGGCCACGGCGTCCATGGTTCCATCCGTGGAGCCGCCATCCACGATGACAACCTCATCGGGCAGGCGCGTCTGCGCCATCAACGAATCCAGGAGTGCGCCGATGTTCTCCCGTTCGTTCAGCACCGTGGCAATCACCGAAACGCGCATTGCCGTCATGGCACCACCTCAATCTCGCAGAGAGGAACTGCCTCTGACCACTCTCCATCGGGCAGGGCGCGAATGGCGATGCTCAGGGCGATTCGCCCCGGCTGCAGGTCCGCAGGCAACAGCAGGTAGCGGTCGTCCCGCACCACCTCCCCGGCAGCCCACTCCGACGTGGGATATCGCCCTTCCGCGGGCTCGCCTTGGCCGAGAACCTGAGCGCCCTGGCCGCCGATGCGCATCTCGTAGTCGGCGCTGGGGGCCTCCACAGCCTGCCAGAACAACGTCAGGTGGAGCACGTCACCTGCCCGCAGGTCTGCACCCTGGCCCTCGAAACCCATCTTGTTCACGTCCACGCCGCCCAGTTCCAGAGGCCCAAGGCGCAGGGACAGCCGCCTCTGCACAGGGATAGCCGCGAGGGGCGGCTGGCGCGCGGCCTTGTGCACGCGAATGGGGGCCAGCAATAGATGGTCGCCCAGCAGAGCGCCGCCCTGGGTCGCGGGAAGTCGCGCCCCATCCTCAAGACTATACATTCCGACTTCCAGGCGGTACTCGCCGGGAGGCGTGCCCGGGGATACAGGCACCCCGTAGTTGTCCGCAATCTGCTCGCCGTTCTGCCAGGTCGTGGTCAGCCGCAGCCCCCCGCCAGGTTCCGCATCTCTCTGCGCCACCACGTGCCCGCCCCCATCCAGCAAGTGGACGAACACCTTGTATCGGAGCGGAATATCGGCCAATGCCTGCCAGAACAAGGTCATCTGGATGATGTCGCCCGAAGCGACATCCTCGCTCAGCAGCGTGTATCCCTCTAGTTGTATCGCGTCGCCGAAACGCACGTCCAGCGGGTGCGCGATGTCGGTCAGCGGCTCCTGAGGCACGGCGTACACCACGAAGCGCACGTTCCCAAACCAGTCATCGGAGGCCTTGAATGCGTGGGCATCCATCCAGGACTCGATGAACCGCTCAGGGTCGCTTTCGTCGGCGGCCCAATAAACGGCAAACACCCGCTTCGTGCCTTGCAGCATCGCCTGCAGTTCGCTCTCCGTCGCCGCCTTGTCCAGGGGACGCTGCTTGGGCAGAGCGTAGATGGGAAGGCTGCCCTTGTAGTAGTAGGTGAAGGTTTCCACCTGGCTCGGCGCGTTGATGAGCACGACGTCGCCGGTCTCGCCGAAGGCTTCCACGTACTGCGCGATGCCTCTGTAGTCGTCCCGCGCGTAGGTAGGGTTGTGATAGTAATTGTCCAGCGCCTGACTCCCCACGCCCGCCACAATCAGGCAAATCAGGAGCAGCCACGCCTGCGCCCAGATTCTGCCAAGACCTCGCTTCACCCTGTTCCGCAGGGGCCACAGCGCGCCGCGAGCCAGCAGCAGGGCGAAGGCAGGTGCGGAGACCAGGAAGAACTTCGGACGATAGGACGGACGCCAAAGAGAAAGCGCCCACTGGGCCGCAACGGGTAGCCCGGCCCACAGCGCCACCAACCCTGTCCGCGGCCACCACGGGAGCGGGTTCTTTTCCCATCTGCCAGGCAGCATGCCGGCGAGCACGGCGATTCCCAGACTCGCCATCAGGATGAGCAGATTGGAACGAGCCAGTTCCAGGGAGTGTCCACCCACGAACAGACTGAACGCATCCTTGGCGAAAAACGCCAGTGAGTGGGGCTCGCTGATGGCGGGCCACTGCCCTATCTGCCGCAGGCCGGTGGGGAGCCACGGGAGATACAGGGCAAACGCCGCGACCTGCAGAGCGCCCCACCTCAGCAGTGGCTTGGCCCCGCCGCGCTTCCACAGCCAGAACGCCAGATAGGCCAGATTCCAGATGCCCCAAAGCAGCGGGAAGGAATAGTGGGTGTACAGGCCCAGAACGACAGCAATGCCGTACGCCACCGCCCAGCCCATCGGAAACCGTCCCTCGTGCTCGGCCCTGAGGAGGCGAATGAGTGCGTAGGTTCCCAGCGCACCCAGGGCGGCCAGGAGCATGTACATGCGGGTCTCCTGGGAGTAGTAGACCTGGAACGGCGAAGTCGCCGAGAAGAAGGCGGCCAGCAGCCCTACCTCCGCGCCGAACAGGCTCTCGCCAATGAGAAACACCAGCCCGACCAGCGCTATGCCAAGCAGCGCCGAGAGCGAGCGAAGCGCCAATTCGCCGTTGCCCCAGACCTCCACCCAGACGTGAAGCAGCCAGTAGTACATGGGCGGATGGATGTCGTGACCCGCGTCGCGGCTGATGGTCGCCAGGTCGCGGAGAGCCAGCGCGGCGCTGGTTCCTTCGTCGTTCCAAAGGCTCTGCCCGGTGATACGGTAGAAGCGGAGGCCGGCCGCCAACAGCAGTATCAAGACCAGCGCAATCCAAATCCCGCGGCGCTTCATCGCGGCCGCCTCCCGACCTCGAGCGCCACGGCGAGCAGGGCCGCAGCCCCCGCCAGCAAGCCCGCCACGGCCAGCACCGTGCGAGCCGCGCTGGCCCAGGCCCGTTCTCTCACGATGAGACCGTCTAGGGTCGCTCCTTCCGCAGCACGGATGACGACGTCATGTTCCCCATTGGATAGACCCCGCACCACAGGGACGATGAATCCTGGCTGCACGCTGCTGCCCCCCAACTGGATAGTGCGCCGTACCCGGCCATCCACGGACACCTCCAGCGTCCCTGCGCCAACGCCCTTGACCACCACCAAGTCCAGGTCGGTGCCGACGAAGCGGAAGCGCACCTGTCCGCTGCCCCGACTTTGTCGGTAAGTGCCCAGCACAGCCCTCGCGTCAGACACGTCATCCCACAGGCCCGAATAGGACAGCGCCCAGTGGTCCTCCTGGTGATAGCCGGGGTAGACCTTGGGGGGCTCCTGCGTCAACTCCCGAATGGCATCGTAGACTGGCAAGGGCGTGAAGTCAGGCTCCACCAGGCGGAAGTAGTAGAAGACCTCACCCACTTCCTGGTCGGTGGCCCGCTTGAAGAACCAGTAGTTCATCACGCCCATCCAGGGCCACTCGGCCTGGGCGCGGCGGTAGGCTTCCTCCGCATACCGGGCTTGCTGCTCCAGGGTGACCCGCCCGTAGATGGGCGGTTTGGGGAAATCCTCCGGCACGGCGTTCCAGCCCACTTCGGTGGCCCAAATGGGCTTGTCGGCATCCCCGTTGCGCACCATCATTTCGCGGATGAGTTGAGGGCGGGCGAAGTTGGTGCGGTCCGGGCTGGCACGTCTGTCCATCGGCCCCGTCCACAGCCCGTAGGCCATCACGCTCATGATGTCGAAGTAGTCTGCGGCCCCTGCGTCGTACATGCGCTGGAGGAAAACGAGGTCGCTCATGTTGCGGCCGCCCGGTTCGGTGGTCTGCGCCAGTCCCGCGCTCAGAATCACGCAGTCGGGGTCGGCGGCCTTGGCGCGGGTGTAGGCCACCTTCAGCAGCGCCACATACGCTTCAGGGTCGACGGGCTGCTCGCCCCACTCAGGGTAGATGTTGGGTTCGTTCCAGATTTGGTAGTAGCGGATGCGCCCCTTGTAGCGGCTCACCACGGTTTCCACGAAGTCGCCGAAGTCATCCAGGCCGTCCGGAGGGGCCAGCTTGCCGCGGGTGTCTCCGTCGGCGCGCGCCCAGGCGGGAGGATTGTCCAGGCGGGCGATAATCTCCAGACCGTACTGCTCCGCCAGATCCACAATGGTATCGTACTTCTCCCAGGCAGAGCGCGGCGGGTCGTGCCGCCGGTCGGTGAAATCGCCCTTGCCGTGAATCTCGATGTCTTCCCAGGGGAATTCCTGTCGAATCCAGTGGAAGTCTGCATCGCGAATCATGCGAAGGGCCTGCGCGACCTTGTCCGCCTCCACCTCCTGTTCCAGGAACGTGTTCACGCCGTAGGGGTTCACGCCCGCATAGGCGATGGGGACCATCGGCTCCGTGCGCAGGGGCGGGCGTGTGACCTGGAGGAGTGCCCACGCAACCGTCCCCTTGATTTGCTCTCGCAGGTCCTCCTCGCCGGTAACGCCGTACATGGCCGAGCGCAGTGAGCCTCGTGCCAAGAATCCCCCCAGGACGGCAAGGACAACCAGCAGGGCCAGCGCGAGCAGACAGCCAAGCGTTTTCCTCGGCGGCTTACGCAAGACATCCTCCCTGAGCAGCGTTCAGCCGATTATACTTTGGCTGCATCAATCCACAAAATGCACAGAAGGCAATGCCTGGGCCACAGCCCAGGCATGTGCTCCACTGCGGCAGAACACCGAGAGACGTAGGCTGCCCGCGTTCGCGCGTGCCCGTTCGCGGTTCAGCCTCGACCTTTTCCGCGGCGCGAGGTTTTGGTCGGGCGCGCCGGGGCGCTCTCGCGCTCGTCGCGATACGCAGGCGCTATGATTTCCACAATCATACAGCGGCTCTTGTCCAGCATCCGAATGCGCAGGCGGGGGTCCAGGTTCTCCAGCGTGTACGATGTGGTGAACACGCTGGGCAGTTTCGCCAGATAGCGATAGTTGCATATCTGGTACAGTTTTTCTCGCGCCCACGATGTCGCGCTCTCGGTCCCAAGGTCATCCAGCACCAGAAAAGGCGCTTTCTTCACGTCTTCCAGGCGGCGGTCGTAGGACACGGGGCTGTTGGGCGCAAAGGTGGCCCTCAGGTGGTCCAGCAGGTCGGGCACCACCACAAACAGCACCGGCTGGCCCTGATTCGTCCTTCTGTTAGCGATGGCCGCGGCAAGGTGCGTTTTTCCACAGCCGTATACCCCCTGGAACACCAGCCAGCCCTGAGGGGATTCGGCATACTGGCTGGCGGCAACGAAGGCATCCCGCAGGTTCTCCCGCTCTTCCGACTTCAGTTCCTTCTGGCGCAGGTCAAAGGTGTCGAAGGTCATCTCGCCATAGAGGGCCGCCGTGTTGAGGTCGGAGAAGCCTTCCGGTATGGCCCCCCGAAAGTCGGGAGCCTGGATGACCAAATGCTCCACCAGGTCCATGTCCAGCAGGCGCGACCGAAGCCGCGCGTCTATCTCTTCCAATTCGCAGTTCGTGGTGATGACGGTGGGCAGGTGGCGGCTGTAGCGGTGATTGAGGATTTGGAACAGTTTCTCCTTGGCCCAGGGGGTGGCGCTCTGTGCCCCCAGGTCGTCCAGAACCAGCAGGCTGGCTTCAAGAAACATCTCGAAGCGCTGGTCAAACGACACGGTGCTGTTTGGGCTGAAACTGCCGCGCAGGTAGTCCAGCAAATCGGGCACGACGACAAACAGGGCAGGCTCGCCGTTGGTCACGCGCCAGTTCGCGATGGCAGCCGCCAGGTGAGTCTTTCCGCAGCCGAAGCCGCCCCGCATCACCAGCCACCCTTCCGGCGTCTCCGCGAAACTCCGGGCGCGCTCGAAGGACGTCCGAAGGCTTCGCTGCTGCTCCGGGGTCAACCCGTGGCCCTCGGGAACGAAACTCTCGAACGTCAGGTGGGCCAGCGCGCCGACATCGCTCCACCGGCGCAGGAGTTCGAGCCTTCGCTCCTCCATCCTGCGCAGGGCACACTCGCACGGCACCGCCTGCCCGAATTCCGGGTGGTCGATGGGCAAATCCCGCCGCACGACCCCCATGCCTCCGCAGATGGGGCATACATCTTGGTCATCGCGCGGAGGCGGCGGGGAGTCGCCGCCAGCGGGGCTGCTCTCGTCCATCGCCTTTTCCTTAAGAAAATCTTCTATCCGCTTCATCGCCTCTACCTTCAGCCGCCCAGCGCTCCAGTATCGCCCGCACGTACCGCCAGTTGCGGACATTGTGCTCGGCGGCGATGCGGAACGCTTCCTCAATCCACTCCGCCGGATACGTGTCCTCGGCCTCCATCAACTCCTGGGCCAGAATCGGCTGCACCAGCCCGACGTTCTGCTCGTAGAGCGCGAAGATGCTGGGACGGGATTGGGATGGAGGCTGCACCTGCTCGCCAACCATCGGTTCGAAATCGTCTTCGCCGCGCGCCAGACCCTCCACCGCAGCGCGCCCCTTGGGGCTGTTGAGAAAGAACCAGGTCACGTCTCCCTGCTTCCCGCGCCCGCGAATCCTCAACAGCGTGCCCCGCACCACCGCGCGTTCGAGAGCACGGTCCAGCGTGTCCTGGCTGTCGCCAGCGATGACGCTCAGGCTGTGCTGAACAAGCGGGTCTCCCTGCAGTTCGCGCAGCGCAAAGCCAGGGTGCTTGCGCGGGTGAAGAGCAAGCGTCCAGAAAATGTGCAGCGTGACCTTCAGTTCGGCCAAATCGTCGACGCCGGCCACGAGTTCCGTGAACACCAGGTTCGGCAGGGACGTCGCGGCGAGTCTGCCTTCCGGCAGCCCCGCAAACTGCCGCCCTTCGGCCCCTTCGTCGTCGTCTGGAGGCGCGCTCATGGATTCAACGTCACCTTTTCGCGCTGCAACTCGTGGAACACCGCCAGGTCCTCCACGAAGAACAGGTCAACTTTCTTGCCCGCAGGGCCGTTGCGCTGCTTGCTCACCCACACCTCGGCCACGCCGGGAGTGTACGGCCTGTCTGGATATTGCCTGGCCCACTCGTCTTCCGTCTTGAAGTACATGGCGTCTCGGTAGATGAACAGCACCACATCGGCATCCTGCTCGATGGAGCCGGACTCGCGCAGGTCGGAGAGTTGCGGTCTCTTGTCCTGGCGGGCTTCCACGGCGCGCGACAATTGGGACAGGGCAAGAACGGGCACGTTGAGTTCGCGCGCCAGCGCTTTCAGCCCGCGCGAGATGTTGGAAATCTCTTGGACGCGGTTCTCCGAGCGGCGGTCGCCCTGCATCAACTGGAGATAGTCCACCACAACCATGTCCAGCCCGTACTGGCTGTGCAGCCGCCGCGCCTTGGAGCGCATCTCCATCACCGTGAGCGAGGGGGAATCGTCGATGAAGACATTTGTGTCCGACAGCGCGCTGGCAGCCTGCACAATCAGTTGCCATTCGTTCTCCTGGACATTCCCGACCCGCAAACGTTGGGAGTTGATGCCGGTCTCAGCTGCAATCAGCCGCTGCACCAATTGCTCGGCGGACATCTCAAGGCTGAACAGAGCGACGCGTATGCCAAACCGCTTGGCGGCGCCCGTGGCCACGGTCAGAGCGAGAGCCGTCTTGCCCATGCTGGGCCGAGCGGCCAGGATCACGAGGTCGGAGGGCTGAAGTCCTCCCAGCAATCGGTCCAACTGCTCGAAGCCGGTGGGGATGCCCAGCGGCTGCCCCTCGCGCTCGGCCAGAATCTGGATGCGCTCATAGTATCGCGCAATAACCTGAGAGATGGGGGCCAGGTCGCGGGCGTGCCTGCGCTCCGCCACGGAGAACAGGATTTGCTCGGCGTGGTCAATGACTTCTTCCACATCGTCCGTCGGCTCATAGGCCAGCCCCGTAATCTCTGTCGCGGCGTCAATCAGACGGCGCAGGGTGGCCGTGCGCTGCACGATGTGGGCGTAGTATTCCGCGTGGGCAGAGGTGGGAACGCTGTTCACCAGCGTGGTCAGGTAGGCGGTTCCGCCCACCAGTTCCAGTTGGTCTCGCTGCTCCAAAGCATCACGCAAGGTCACGAAGTCGGCGGGCTGTCGCCGCTCGTGCAACTCCAGTGCAGCCTCGTAGATGATTCCGTGAGTCTCGCGGTAGAAGTCTTCGGGCCGCACCGAAGTAGAAACCCTGACCATGGCTTCCGGGTCAATCAGAATACTCCCCAGAAGCGACTGTTCTGCTTCGATGTTCTGAGGGGGCAATCGTTCTGCTGACATCGTTCCGCTACCTCTATGCGGAGTCCTCGTCGGACTCCTCGCTCCCTGGCAACTCCAGGTCTAGGCTCTCGACGAAATCGCGATAGGGGGCCAGTTTGTCCTCTTCTTCGATGTCCAGTCCGGGCTCGGGTACAAGCCCCGCCTGAGCCATCACGTCATCCGAGACATAGATAGCCGCCTCGGACCTCACTGCCAATGCGATGGCGTCACTTGGCCGCGAGTCCACCTCCACCCGCCGCCCGTCGTCCTCCAGGAAGATGCGGGCGTAGAACGTGTCGTTCCGCAGTTCGGTCACCAGCACGTGAGACACGACAGCGCCCAGGCTGGAGACGATGTCCTGGAGCAGGTCGTGGGTCATGGGGCGGGGCGCTCGCTTGCCCTGAAGTTCGAAGGCAATGGCCTCGGCCTCGAACGGGCCAATCCAGATGGGGACGTAGCGCGATGATACGACGTCCTTCAGCACGACCACGCGATGCTGCGAGAACAGACTCACCCGCACGCTGTCTACCACCACCTCTATCATCCCAATCGCTCCTTTCCGCATCCAGGGCTGGCAACCGCCTTACGGAGATTATAGCACGGGAGCAGACTTCCCCACAAATGGCCCCGACGCGACACCGCTCCGCGCCCTCGGAAAAGCGCACACGATGCCGCACTTCAGGACAGGAACAGCGGAACGAACCTGAACTGGGTGACGTCGACCAATCCCCGGTCGGTGAGTTTCAGGGCGGGAATCACCGGCAGGGCAAGGAAACTCATCGCCATGAACGGGTCCGGGAGCGAGCAGCCCATGTCGGCTGCCGCGTCCAGAAGCGCCAGCAAGCCTTCGCTCACCTCTTCCACGGGACGGTCCGACATCAGCCCCGCAATAGGAAGCGGCAGGCGTGCCCGGACTTCGCCGCCCTCCACAGCCACAAGCCCGCCCCGCATGTCCACTACCTGCTGGAGGGCCGTGAGCATGTCGTCATCGTTGGTTCCCACGATGATGATGTTATGAGAGTCATGAGCGACCGAAGAGGCAATCGCCCCCCGCTTCAAGCCGAAGCCCTGCACGAAACCCAGACCGACGTTCCCCGATGCCTGATGCCTTTCAACCACAGCCAATTTCAACAGGTCGCGCTGCGGGGCTGCCACTGCCAGACCGTCCTTCGTCGTCGGCTCCATCAGCAACTGCTGCGTGATGATTTGGTTTGGAGCGACCCCGATAACACGGAGGCGTCCCCCCTGGGCGGGAATGGCAAAGGAGATGTCCTGGAGGTTCACGTTCATCGAACTGCGCAGCATGACAGGGTTGTGCTGGGACAGCGTGCCGACGAATCGCCCCCTGTCTGCAACCAGTTGCCCCCCACGGAAGACCTTGAGAATGTTGAAGTCCACGAAGTTGTCGAACACCACCAAATCGGCTCGCAGACCAGGCTTTACCGCGCCTCGATCCGCAAGCCCGAAATACTCGGCCGGGTTTAGCGTGGCCATCTGTATGGCCGTGATAGGGTCCAGACCGCTGGCGATGGCCGCCCGAATGATTCCGTCGATGTGCCCTTCCCTCATCAGTTCCACCGGGTGCCTGTCGTCCGTGACAAACATGCACCGACGAGAGGTAGCGGGCGTGACCACGGGGAGCAAGTCGTGCAGGTTGCGGGCCGTCGAACCCTCGCGAATCATCACGTACATCCCCAGGCGCAGTTTCTCTTTGGCCTCATGCAGGGTCGTACATTCGTGGTCGGAACCCACTCCAGCAGCCACGTACGCGGTGAGGTCGCTGCCCGAAAGGCCGGGCGCATGGCCATCTATCTTCTTGCCGGCAGCAGCGCGTATCTTTGCCATCACCGACGGATCGCGAAACAGCACGCCGGGGTAGTTCATCACCTCACCCACACCCAGGACCCATTCCTCTTTCAGGAGGAGCGCTAGGTCGGACGCAAGGATGCGCGCGCCTGCAGTCTCCATGTCTGTCGAAGGAACGCACGAGGGCACCATCACGTACACGCTGAAGGGGTTGCGCTTGCTGGTCTCGAGCATGTATCGGATGCCATCGAACCCAAGCACATTGGCGATTTCGTGCGGGTCAATCACGACGGAGGTCGTCCCATGGGGCAGAACCGCGCGGGCGAACTCCGGGACAATCAGCATGGAACTTTCGATGTGCACGTGGCCGTCGATAAATCCCGCGCAGAGATAGGCGCCGTCCAGGTCCACTTCGTCCTTGCCGCGATAGTCGCCGATGCCGACAATTCGTGACGCCGCAATGGCCACATCGGATTCGTAGATGTCTCCTGCGAA
>Ga0315554_1002557_pt1 | contig 10419 bp, 9 predicted proteins | sample SalMarSW160370MG_FD_202114 | JGI IMG/M metagenome (GOLD analysis project Ga0315554, IMG submission 202114) | Salt marsh sediment microbial communities from the Plum Island Ecosystem LTER, Massachusetts, United States - Salt Marsh Sediment SW1603-70 ... | reverse complement strand
ACCGGCCTTGCCTCCGCGTTTCTGGACAATGTGACCACCATGCTCCTCATGGCACCGATTTCCGTGCAGATTTCGCTGGCCCTGGGCATCAACCCGCTGGCCCTGCTGATGTCGGAACTGATGGCCTCCAACGTGATTGGCGTGAGCACGCTGATAGGCACGCCCACCAACATCCTCATCGGCTCCTACGCACGCATCTCGTTCAACGACTTCCTCAGCAATCTCACACCCGGTGTCATGCTTGCCTTCCTCGGCCTGGTGGTCTACTGCGAACTCATCTACTGGCGCGAGTTGAGGGCAGGCGCAAGTTCGGAGTTGCTGACGCAGAAACTGGCCGAACGTGCCGAGATTCAACCCGAGGAGAAAGGAAACCTTCGCAAGGCTGGCATCGTGGGCGCTGGGATGATTTTGCTCTTCGTCTTCGGCGAGCACGTTCACCTGCTCCCGGCGGTGACGGCACTGATGGGGGCGACGGCGCTGCTGCTGTGGGTCCGGCCCGACGTCGAGGAAATGATTGAGGCCGTGGACTGGACAACGCTGGTCTTCTACATCACGCTGTTCATCGTCATCGGCGCCGTACAAGAGGTGGGTCTGATTGCGTTCATGGCCCAAATGATTGGAGGGTTGGTGGGGCAAAGCCTTGTTCTGTCCGCGCTTACCGTGCTGTGGCTGGGGGCCATTCTGTCAACGGTCATCGCCAACGTCCCGTTCACGGCCGCGATGCTCCCCGTCATCGCATATCTGACGGCGATAGTTCCAGGGGCGCAGAACAAAGTCCTTTTCTACTGCCTGTCCGTCGGCGCGGCGATGGGAGGCAACGGCTCCCTCATCGGCTCTTCCGCCAACATCGTAACGGCGGGCATCTCCGAACGAGCGGGATACCGCATCACCTACGCCTACTTTCTGAAGAAGGGGCTGCCGGCCCTGTTCGTCACCGTAGGGCTGAGCACGCTGTGGCTGCTGTTGCGGTTCCTGTAGAGCCGGGGGTTCGGCCCCGCGCCCTCCAGGCGGCAGCGGCCCTCTTTCGCCCTCCCGCCTGCCTTGTGCTATAATCCCCGCGACTCCGCACCGAGGGACATCGTGGCATTCCGATTCGACCTTCAGCACGAAGACAAGGAGACGGCGGCCCGGCTGGGAACGATGCATACGCCCCACGGCGTTGTCCCCACGCCGGTTTTTATGCCCGTAGGCACCCAGGCCACCGTGAAGACCCTGGCCCCGCGCGATTTGCGGGATGTAGGCGCGACCATGGTCCTGGCCAACACGTACCACCTGTACCTGCGCCCCGGCGCCGACCTTATCGCCGAGATGGGCGGGCTTCACCAGTTCATGGCCTGGGACAGCCCCATCCTCACCGACAGCGGCGGGTTTCAGGTCTTCAGTCTGTCCAATCTGCGCCGAATCACCGATGACGGCGTCGCCTTCCGCTCCCATGTGGACGGCTCCGAGCATCTCTTCACGCCCGAGAAGGTGATTCGACTTCAGGAGCAACTGGGGGCAGACATCATCATGTGCTTCGATGAGTGCGCGCCCCCGCTGGACTACGAGTACAACAAGCGCGCCCTGGAGCGCACCCACCGGTGGGCCGAGCGCTGCCAGGCGGCGCAGACGCGCCAGGACCAGGCGCTGTTCGGCATCGTGCAGGGCGGCGTGTTCCCCGACCTTCGCCGTCAGAGCGCGGAGTTCATCGGCAGCCTGGACTTCCCCGGCATCGCCATCGGCGGGCTGAGCGTGGGCGAGTCGAAGGCGGACATGCACCGGATGCTGGAGGAGTTGGAGCCTTTCCTGCCCCGACACAAACCGCGCTATCTGATGGGCGTCGGCGCGCCTGAGGATTTGCTGGAGGCAGTGGCGCGCGGCATGGACATGTTCGACTGCGTGCTCCCCACGCGCATCGCGCGGAACGGGGGCGTCTTCGCGCGGGAAGGACGGCTGAACCTGCGCAACGCTCAGTATGCCCGCGACCCTCGTCCCATCGAAGAGACCTGCGGCTGCTACACGTGCAGGAACTTCTCCCGCGCCTACCTTCGTCACCTGGTGCAGGCCAAGGAGATTCTGGCCTATCATCTCAACTCCATTCACAATCTCTATTTCTTGCTGCAACTCATGGCCGCGGCGCGCAAAGCCATCGCCGACGGGACCTTCGCCTCTTTCAAGGAGGAGTTCCTCGATGGCTACCGCACCACCGACGAAGATGCGCGCGCCCGGAATCGAGAGGCGCGCGGGAAGAACATCGCCAAGCGCGGCCTGATAACCGAACTCTGAGGAGCGACATGAATCCATTCCAATCTATCGTTCTAGGCATCGTTCAAGGCGCAGCCGAGTTCCTGCCCGTAAGCAGTTCCGGGCACCTGGTGCTGGTCCCCTGGGCCTTCGGTTGGGCCGACCCCGGCCTGCTGTTCGATACCCTGGTCCACTGGGGCACCCTGCTGGCCGTGGTGGTCTACTTCCGGGGCGGCCTGTGGGCCCTGCTGCAGGCGTGGGTTCGGAGCGTGCTCCAGAGGAAGGTGGACAGCCCAGAGGCCCGCACGGCCTGGCTCATCCTCATCGCAACCATTCCCGGAGCCGTCATCGGCTATCTGTTCGAGGGCTACTTCGAGAGTCTGTTCGCGTCTCCTGGGAGCGTGGCGCTGCTCCTCATCGCCACGGGCGCCGTCCTGGTCGCCAGCGACATGGTCTATCGGAGAGTTCGCCGCCATCGGTATCCCGGCCTTGGCGACGCCGTCATTATCGGCTTTGCGCAGGCAGCCGCCATCGCGCCCGGCTTGTCCCGCAGCGGTCTGACCATCGCCGCGGGCGTGTTCCGCGGGCTGAGCCGCGAAGACGCCGCGCGGTTCAGTTTTCTCCTGTCGGTGCCCATCATCCTGGGGGCGGGGCTGGCGCAGATTGGCAAGACCCTGGGGGCGGCTGGGGGAACAGCCTGGCTTCCCCTTGTCCTGGGCTTCGTCAGCGCCGCCGTCTCCGGCTACCTGGCCATTCGCTTTCTCCTGAAGTTCGTGCAGCGTCACCGGCTGTGGCCCTTCGCCGTCTACTGCTGGTGTGTCGCGGCAGCGGTTCTCATTGCAGGCGCTTTGTAGGGAGACATGGACGGGTTCCGCCACACCATTGGAGCGCTCGTTCTGGCAGGTCTCGCCATCGCATCCTGCAGCGCGCCGGTGCGCTTTTCGGAGCAAGGGGGCTCCTTGACCGTCGCCGGCTCCGACTCCTTCGTCCCGCTTGCCCGTGCCTTGATAGACGAGTTCAGCGTCCGCCAGCCGCACATCGCCGTCCAACTCCAAACGGCAAACGGCGAGACGGTCGACGAATGGCTGAAGACAGAAAGGGCGGAGGTGGCCCTGGTGGCAGGGCCACCCGCGCCCCTCCTCGGCCGGTGGCAGCAGCGCCCCGTCGCTCTGGAGGGCCTGGCTGTCATCGTCCATTCCCAGCAACAACTCTCTGAAGCGGGGGCCGCCCAGATTCAGGCGATGTTCAGCGGCCGCCTCGCCGACTGGGAAGCGTTGGGAGAGGAAGAGGGTGAGGGCGAGATTCAACCTGTCAGCCGGGAGAGCGGGTCGGCGGCGCGGCGCGTGTTCGAGAGCACCGTCATGGGCGACAAACCCGTCACGCCGCGCGCAATCGTCATGCCCACATCGGCCCTGATGGTCGAATACGTGGCGGTACATCCCGATGCCATCGGCTACGCGGCCGCCCATTGGGCCGACGCCACGGTGAAGATGCTGGCAGTGGAAGGGGCTCTTCCCACACGTGAAGCCGTCGGCGGCGGGAGTTACCCTCTCGTCCTCACAGCCTATCTGGTGTGGCGCGCCGCGCCCTCGGCCGAGGCGCGGGCCTTCGCCGATTTCGTCGCAAGTTCGGCGGGGCGCGCCGTCATCGTCGGCGCTGGCTATGCCGCGCCTTAGACCGATGCCGCATCAGGCGAGGAACGGGTTGCCAGCCCGCTCGCGCCCGATGGTGGTGGCCGGGCCGTGGCCGGGGTAGACGACCGTGTCGTCGGGGAGGGCAAACAGTTTGGTGCGGATGCTCGTCATCAGTTGAGGATAACTGCCGCCAGGGAGGTCCGTGCGCCCGATGCCCATGTTGAACAGGGCATCGCCGCTGAACACCACGCCCTCGTCGGGGATGTAGAAGGCGACGCCGCCAGGGGAGTGCCCGGGCACGTGCAGCACGTGCAGTTGGAGGTTGCCGACCTTCAACACGTCGCCCTCTTTGAGCAGCAGGTCGGCGGAGGACTTGGAACCTCGCATCCCGAACCAGGCCGCGCCGCCTCCGTGAGCCAGCGCCGGGGCGTCGGCTTCGTGGATGGCCAGTGGCGCGCCCGTCGCAGCAACGATCTCGTCGTTGGCCAGCGTGTGGTCGAAGTGGCCGTGGGTGTTCAGAACGTAGACAATGTCCAGTCCCATCCGCTCCACCGCATCCAGGATGCGCTCGGCGCTGCCGCCGGGGTCGATGATGGCCCCTTTTCGCGTCTCTTCGCAGCCGATGATGTAGCAGTTGGTCATTACGGGGCCGACGGTAAGGGTTTCAATCAGCATGGTTGCGCGTTCCCCCAGAATCAGGATGTCCGCCGCGAGGGCGCGACGCGTCACCGACTTTGCATAGCGCCGCCGCGCGGCGAGAGTTTGAAACGACAGGCAGGCGCATTATAATGGGAGCAGAAGCCATGTCAATTCGGAGGAGCACCGTGCAGGTTCCCGCGCTCGCCACGATGTGGATGCAGCACCGCTTCTCCCACGTGCGGGAGTTTCTGGAGGCCGGAAAGCGCATCGGGTTCCAGCAGTTCGAGTTGGGCCACGTGGTGCGTCCCGAAATGCTGGAGGGCATCACCCGCCGCGATGCGGAGTTTCCCAGCATTCACGCGCCCTGTCCCACGACCATCGGCCTGGGAAGCCGCCAGGGCATCGTCTTTAGCGCGCTGGACGAGGCCAAGCGGGAAGCGGCTGTGGCGCTGACCGTTCAGACGCTGGACGTGGCGCAGCGCCTGGGAGCCAGCGCAGTGGTGGTGCACGTGGGGCACGTGGAGGTGGATGCTGCGCTCGAGAAAGAGATGTGCCGCCTGTACACCGCGCTGGAGGAGGATACTCCCCGCTTTCAGGCCCTGAGGGCGCAGTTGGTGGGAGCGCGGGCGGAGCAGGCGCCGCCGTACCTGGATGCCGTTCGGCGCAGTCTGGAGACGCTTGTCGCCGAGGCCCGCAAGCGAGGGCTGCGGCTGGGCATGGAAAACCGGGTGCACTACCACGAGATTCCCACACTGGAGGAGGCGCAGGCCCTGCTTGCCGAGTTCGACCCCGGCGCCCTGTTCTACTGGCACGACGCGGGCCACGCCCAGGTGCTGCAGAATCTGGGATTCATCCTGCACGAAGCCTGGCTGGAGACGTTCCGCGGCCGCATGCTGGGCATCCACCTCCACGATGTGATGGGCACGCGGGACCACCTTGTGTGCGGCCTGGGCGAAATCGACTGGGCCTGGATTGCCGGATACCTCGCGCCGGACACCCTGCGCACCTGCGAGTTCGACTGGTACTTCGAACCGGAGCACCTGTGGCAGGGCGTGGAAGTTTTGGACGCGGCGGGATGCTTGTAGAAACAGCCTGCTGGCAGTGCCAGTGTGCGGGTCTGGCAGCTAGTGAGGCCGCTAATAAGGTGGATATTGCGCCCGCGTCACGCACCTGGCCGCAATTCATGGTTTGCGCCAAAGCCAAGCCAGCAAGATTAGGATCAAACCAGTCAAACCCACACAGCCCCAGAAGGCCAGCTGGCACAGCCGCCACAGCAAGCAAGCTTGAACAGCCCCTACAGCAGCCCAGAGTAGAGCATTGGTAGTTACGAGCAGTTTGGCCATTGGTTGGAGACCGCGGTGTTCGTATCCTCTCTCCCGCCGCACCACTGCCGGCTCCAAATTGCGCTCGCCAACCATAGTGCATTGTCGAAATCCGATTTCCCTTTCAATCTCAGTCATGCGGTCGAACTTTACATGCTGAATACTCCACCAGCGCATGGCAAAGCGCAACCACACCACGGACGCGACGATAGCGAAGATAGACAGCAAGAACGTGGTGAAAGAAAAGACGAATGTCCCATCCGCCGCGCCCGCTCGCGACGCCAAGCCCACTCCTGAGGCTACGCCAAAGAGAGTCGCAGTCTACCAGATGTTTGACTCCAGTCTGGCTACTTCTGCACGGCAGACTTCATACTCTTTGAAGTGTCGTTCGAATTCTTTCTGGCTCATTTTGCTCAACGGGTTTTCCATAGAGAACACTCCTTTCAGGGAGGGGAACTGACGCTTTCACAAGTACCGCTGTGTCACGCATCAGGATTGCTGAACCTATTCTACCATGAACGCCGCACAGAAGCAAGAGGCATTTCTTCAAGAACGAGCCGGGCGACACAGTACAGTGAGTATGTCGAAATACGGCCGCGCAGAGGTTTGTGCTATAATTGCACAGCCCAGCCAACGGCTAAGGGCCAAGGGCTAAGGGCCCACCGCTTGCTGACGGCTGAACGCTGACGGCTGAACGCTTCACAACCAGGAGACATATCGCATGAAACTCTCACAACTCTTCGGCACCACCCTTCGCGAGACGCCATCGGAGGCGGAACTGCCCAGCCACCGGCTGCTCCTGCGGGCCGCCATGATGCGCCCCCTGGGCAGCGGCATTTTCGCGCTGCTCCCGCTGGGCTGGCGCGTCTTCCAGAAGGTGCAGACCATCATCCGCCAGGAGATGGACGCCATCGGCGGGCAGGAAGTCCTGATGCCGGTGGTGAACCCCGCAGACCTGTGGCGGGCCACAGGGCGCTACGACTCCGTAGGCCCTGAACTGCTGCGCTTCCAGGACCGGGCCGGGCGCGACATGGTACTGGCCATGACCCACGAGGAAGCCGTGACCCAACTGGTGAGGACGGAAATCCGCTCCTACCGCCAACTGCCCGCTCTGGTCTATCACTTCCAGACCAAGTTTCGGGACGAGCCGCGCCCGCGCGGGGGGATGGTCCGCGTGCGCGAGTTCGTCATGAAGGACTCCTACTCGCTGGACGCGGACGTTGATGGCCTGGAGCGCCAGTACCAGGCCCACTACCGGGCCTACCAGAACATCTTTCGCCGCTGCGGCGTGGAGACCATCGCCGTCGAGGCCCACACGGGCATGATGGGTGGGTCGGTGTCCCACGAGTTCATGGCCGAGAGCCCCTACGGCGAGGACACGCTGTTCCTGTGCGATGGCTGCGGCTACGCCGCCAACGCCGAGGTGGCCGCCTTCGCCGTCCCGCCACTCCCCGAGGAGGAGCCGCTGCCCGCGGAGGAGGTCGCCACACCCGACTGCAAGACCATCCAGGCGGTGGCCGACTTCCTGGGCGTGCCCACGTCCAAGACCATGAAGGCGGTGTTCTACACGGCAGGCGAGCGGCTCGTGTTCGCGGTCATTCGGGGCGACCTGGAGGTGAACGAGGCGAAACTGTGCGCCGCCCTTGGGGTCAGTGAGATAGCACCGGCGGACGAAGAGACGCTGGCCAAGGCAGGGATTGCGGCGGGGTACGCGTCGCCCATCGGGGTGCGCGGAGCCGTCGTCGTGGCCGACCCCAGCATCGCATCGGGAGCCAACTTCGTGGCGGGAGCCAACAAGCCGGGCTATCACCTTCGGAACGTCAACTTCCCGCGGGACTTCGAGGCCGACATCCTGACGGACATCGCCGCGGCATACGAGGGCGCTCCGTGCAGCCATTGCGACGCGGCGCTCCGCGCGGTGCGGGCCATTGAGGTGGGGCACCTGTTCAAACTGGGCACGCGGTATAGCGAGGCGGTGGGAGCCACTTTCCGAGACGCCGATGGCGAGGAGCACCCCGTCGTCATGGGTTCCTACGGCATCGGGCTGGGGCGGCTGATGGCGGTGATAGTGGAGCAGCATCACGATGACCGCGGCATCCTGTGGCCTGCGTCGGTGTCGCCGTACGACGTGCACCTGGTGGGGCTGAATCTGGACGATGAGACGGTGCAGGGGGCAGCCGAGGAGATGTATCGCGCGCTGATGGACGCCGGGCTGACGGTCCTGTACGACGACCTGATTGGCGTGCCCGTGCGCCTCACGGTGAGCCAGCGCGCGCTGGCACAGCGCGGCGTGGAAGTGAAGCGGCGCGCGGAGAAGGATGTGACAGTCGTGCCACGAGCAGAGTTGAACGCAATGGTGAGGGGTCACCATAGTTGAAAGGGCCATTTAATGTCTGCAACATCCTCCAGCAAGGAACACAGGTGGTTGATCAGAGTCTTGATCGTCCTAGCTACAACATTGGCAGGTCTGTTCCTTAGCTATGCTGCTATGAAAGGGGCCTTTGCCCGCTGGAAGTTCATTGGGACACCACCCGAACAGCCGGCTAAAATCCTGGCTGGCGACGTCGGTCCTTACCCAGGCGGTGTGTTCTACCAGGGTAGAGAGACTAGCATATACATTGAGACTGTCTCTGGCAGAATCTACCGCTACTCCCCAAGCGCCAAGAATCCCTGGGCAGAAACTGAGGGGGCGCAGATCAAGGAGATCAACTTCTGCCATGAACTGGAGCCAGATAGTGGCAAGCATCTCAGAGACGAACTCGACAATTATGAGATATGCTGGCATGGTGAGTGGGACTGGGGTCGTGCCTACTACGCGATTCGCAAGGACGGGACTGTATGGAGATGGTTGTCATTTGGACGATTCCCTGACTGGTTCGTCTTGCTACTTGCTGGTTCACTTATTGGGCTACTGGTGGGCTTAGCCGTCACACACCCGAGGAGGGCAGCGTGGAGGTGAAGCGGCGCGCGAAACCCAAGGCGGCGGTCGTGCCACGCGGGGAGTTGCTGGAGCGGCTCCTGGACACCTATCTGGCCGTTCCTGGAGGAGAGCGTGACGAAACTCTTTGAGAGCACTGATTCGATCAGAACCGCCCAGGCGCTGTTCTTCCTGAATGCCGCAATCTGGCTGGCCTTCGGCGTCTGGAGTCTGGTCCGTCTTGGCCGCGAGGGTTCCGGCCAGTCCCTCACCCTGTGGATTGTGGCCATCCTGATGTTCGGCAACGTCGGCGCCATGCTCCTGAGCGGGTTTGGCCTCGGCACGCGGCAACAGCGGTTCTTCTAGCTGGCAATAGCGGTCTTGGTCATCAACATCGTTCTCACGGTGACCGACGAGTTCGGCCTCCTCGACGGGCTTACCCTGGCGCTCGACCTGGCCTGCTCGCGCTGCTCGTGGCGAGCCGCAAGCAGTATGCCGCTCCGGTCCCGCGAAGGAGCGGGCGGGGGTAGCCATGTGGCATATTGATGCTTGCCGGAGCCTTGTCGGAGACCGCACGGGCGGCTCAGACAGGCGGCCCTGAATTGCAGTCCATACCCTAAACACGGAGGAGATTGTATGAGCAATATGAAGACCTTGCTTGGGCCGATGCGCGTGCCGTTTCTGATTCTCGCGCCCGCCTGCGCCCTCGTCGGGCTGGGAACGGCGGTGTGGACGGCGGGACGGGTGAACGCGCTGTACGCCGTGTTCGCCTTTGTCGGCGCGCTGTACGCCCACATCAGCGTCAACGCCTACAACGAATACTTCGACTTCAAGAGCGGCGTGGATTCCCGCACGGTGCGCACGCCCTTCAGCGGCGGCAGCGGCACGCTCCAGGCGCACCCGGAACTGGCCTCCAAGACGCTGATCATGGCAACGGCGGCGGCAGCCATCACCGCGGCCATCGGCGTCTTCTTCCTGGCGGTCTGGGGGCTGGCCTTGCTGCCCCTGGGCCTGCTTGGCCTCATCGTGATTGTGGCCTACACGCCCTGGTTCACGCGCAGCCCTGTTCTCTGCCTTGTCGCGCCGGGCCTGGGATTCGGCACGCTGACGGTGATGGGGACCGACTTCGTCCTGACGGGCACTTACTCCTGGACGGCGTTCATCGCATCGCTGGTGCCCTTCTTCCTGGTCAGCAACCTGCTGCTCCTGAACCAGTTCCCGGACGTGGAAGCCGACCGCAGCGTGGGCCGCCGCCACTTCCCCATCCTCATCGGGCGCCGCAAGAGCAGCATCATCTACATCGCATTCCTGGCGGCTGCATACGTGTCCATCCTCGCAGGCGTTGTCCTGGGGCTTCTGCCCGCTTGGGCGCTTCTGGGGCTGCTCACCGTGCCGCTGGCAATTCAGGCGGGTCGGGGCGCGTATCGCCACGCCGATGACATGCCGAACTTGGGCCCTCACCTGGCGCAGAACGTGCTCATCAACATCGCAACGCCCGTGCTGCTGGCCATCGGGCTGTTCATCGGGTAGCACTCGACAAACCAACGTGCCCAGTCGGTAGATAGTATGGAAGGACCGGAGTCCTTGTGGTAATCTGTGGTTGAGACAACAGACACAGAAAGGAGACCGGTCCATGAAAGAGTATACGCGGTTCATCGGGGTAGATCAACACAAGGACAGCCTG
>Ga0315554_1002556_pt1 | contig 10419 bp, 10 predicted proteins | sample SalMarSW160370MG_FD_202114 | JGI IMG/M metagenome (GOLD analysis project Ga0315554, IMG submission 202114) | Salt marsh sediment microbial communities from the Plum Island Ecosystem LTER, Massachusetts, United States - Salt Marsh Sediment SW1603-70 ... | reverse complement strand
CACAAATATTCCTTTCAGGTAACAATACTAATAAATTAACACCTTCCACCATTCAAGATTTGGAAGAAGGAAATTATCAGTTTACTCTAAAACTTGACAACTATAAAGATACCACATTTAATGTAACAATAATCAGGAAACAGCAGGTACATAAAAGTGTTGTTTTAACTCAAGAAATATTGACCGGCAGTCTGTTTATTTCTTCTGAGCCAAGCGGTGCTAGCATTTATTTAAATAATAATAACACGGGAAAAACCACTCCAAATACTTTTTATGAACTTATGGAAGGTTCTTATTCAATTAAATTAAAATTAGAATTCTACAGGGATACCACATTTAACGCACAAGTTGCCAGGCAGCAATTGACGTCAAAGAATGTAATTCTAACAGATGCTTCTCCGGTTAAAATTGATCTGCTTCAAGTACGAGTATACGTACTTCAGATTCGGTTTACATTCTCTTTTGATCAAGATGTTTTGCTGGATAAAGTAGAGATATTCGAACCTAATGGTGGAGGAAGTAATGTGTTCAACTTTAATAATAAAAATGTGAAAAAAGGAAGTTCTACTGATATCTATTATCCAAAAGTGGTACACGGAACCTGGAAACTTGTCTTTTATGGTAAAAAAGCAAAGGACAATAAAACTGATTTTATCATAGAAGAGATGAAAGATGTCCCTTAAACAATTATACAGATACTTTTTAAACTTTAAACTTGTTTTTTAATCATAGGTAAGAGAACCTGTTCCCTATTCATTAAAATATATTTTTTAATGGGATCTAACCATCTCATTATTAGCATTTCAAATTCTTTTTATATAAAATAAAAAACCCCGCTTTACACGGGGTTTATTCTAAAATAATTAGAGATAATAATTATTTAATATTTATCGATCTTGGTTTTATTCTATCATGTTTCGGCAATGTTACCACCAACTGTCCGTTCTCATATTTAGCGTCTATTTTCGATTCATCGATACTATTCGAAATCTTAAATTTTCTGAAATAGTTCCCTACCCCGGCTTCATTTAAGATATATTTCCTGTTAACTGTTTCATCATAATTTATTTTACCGAATATAGATAGAGCACCTTCTTCCAGTTTAAGCTTAACATCATTCTTGGAAACCCCCGGCATATTTGCTACAAGAACAAAATCGTCGTTGGTTTCATATATGTTAACAAAAGGTGCAAACACAGCTTCTTTCTCAAAAATATCCTCAAGCGAGATATTTTCCTGCTCTTTTACATCTACAGTTTCTTTATTATCTGTCATTTTATTACTCCGTTATTTTATTTATTTATATTATTTATAAAAAACTTTTATAACTAAGTTTTCCTGTTATTTAAGAATTTGGCGAAATAAATTTCGCTCGCAATTAAATTACTTTTACTTTTTTTCCTTATCCTTATTTTCATCATCAACAACTTCATAGGATGCATCTTGAGCTTCTTCTTTACCATCACCCTTACCTTGTTGTGCTTCCTGCTGAGAACCTGCTTGCTGCTGTTGCGAACCGGCTTGCTGTTGTCCGGCCTGCGAGTAAAGATTCGAAGCTATCTCATTCCATGCTTTACTTAATGATTCGGTAGCGGATTTCATTTGATCGGTATTGTTTGAAGCTATTGCATCCTCAACTTTTTTAATTTCGGTTTCGAGCTTTGATTTACTATCTGCAGGAATCTTATCCTTCATTTCGTCAAGTTGTTTTTTAGTCTGGAATACCAAACTTTCAGCTTGATTTTTAGTATCAATATTTTCCTTCTTCTTTTTGTCTTCCGCAGCATGTTCTTTGGCATCGTTCTTCATTTTATTTATTTCATCCTGAGATAAACCGCTGGATGAAGTAATTCTTATACTCTGTTCTTTACTAGTGGCTTTATCCTTTGCACTAACATGCATAATTCCATTCGCATCAATATCGAATGTAACTTCGATTTGCGGAACACCTCTCGGTGCCGGTGGAATTCCATCAAGATGAAATCTTCCTAATGTCCTATTATCTGCTGCCATAGGACGCTCACCCTGAAGTACATGAATTTCAACAGAAGGCTGACTATCCGAAGCAGTTGAAAATATTTCACTTTTCTTAGTTGGAATTGTTGTATTTGCATCGATTAACTTTGTCATTACACCACCGAGTGTTTCAATACCAAGAGACAACGGGGTAACATCAAGAAGCAATACATCTTTTACATCACCGGTTAAAACACCACCTTGAATTGCAGCACCAACTGCAACAACTTCATCAGGATTAACTCCTTTGTGAGGTTCTCTGCCGAATAAATTCTTAACCAAATCCTGAACCATCGGGATTCTTGTTGAACCGCCGACTAAAATAACTTCATTTATATCGGATTGAGTTACTCCTGCATCTTTAATGGCCTGTTCACAAGGGACTTTAGTCCTTTGTACAAGATCATCTATAAGCTGTTCAAACTTAGATCTTGTTAAATTTATATTTAAGTGCTTAGGACCATCCTGAGTTGCAGTAATAAATGGTAAATTAACATCGGTAGTGGAAGATGAAGATAATTCAATTTTAGCTTTCTCTGCCGCTTCTTTTAACCTTTGCAAAGCCATAGGATCTTTTCTCAGATCAATACTTTCCTGTTTCTTAAATTCATCTGCAAGATAATCAATTACTCTTTGATCAAAATCATCACCACCGAGGTGGGTATCGCCATTTGTTGATTTTACTTCAAATACTCCCTCACCTAACTGAAGTATTGATATATCAAATGTACCGCCGCCTAAATCATATACAGCCACGGTATGATCAGATGTTTTTTTATCAAGACCATATGCTAAAGCTGCAGCAGTAGGTTCGTTGATTATTCTTTTAACTTTTAATCCTGCTATTTCTCCAGCATCTTTCGTAGCCTGCCGCTGTGAATCGTTAAAATATGCAGGAACAGTAATTACAGCTTCGGTGACTTCCTGTCCTAAATATTCTTCAGCAGTTTTTTTCATTTTTTGAAGAATCATTGCACTTATTTCAGGAGGAGAATAGACTCTATCATTTATTTTAACACGTGCGGAAGCGCCGTCGCCGGCAATTACTTCATAAGGCACTTTATGTTTTTCGTCCTCAACTTCATTAACTAACCTTCCCATAAAACGTTTTATTGAAAAGATTGTATTTTTAGGATTAGTTATTGCCTGGCGTTTCGCAGGCTGTCCTACTAATCTCTCACCATTTTTAGTAAATGCAACAACCGACGGAGTAGTTCGTCCTCCTTCGGCATTTGGTATTACAACCGGGTCGTTTCCTTCCATCACTGCTACACATGAGTTTGTAGTTCCTAAATCAATTCCTATAATCTTTCCCATTAAATACTCCTATTAATTTTAAGTTTATGAATAAAGTTTAAGAATTTATTATCAATTTTATTTAGCATCAATTAATCTACTTTATTTAATATTAATTAATCTTCCCGATACTTTTATCTCTTCTAATTTTTCAATCACTATCTTTAATATGCCGTCTTCGAATTTAGCATCAATCGTATCGGAATTTATGTCTCCCGGGATCGTAAAGCTTCTAGAAAACGAGCCGTAAGTTCTTTCTGATCTATAAAAACTTTTTTCTTTTGTCTCCCTTTCATTCTTCTTTTCACCGCTTACAGTTAGTATATTGTCTTCTAGTGAAATCTTTAAATCATTCTTTTTTATTCCGGGCAATTCGGCATCAACATAAATATTTTTTTCATCCTCGGAAATATCTATTTTTGGATAAAAGGATTCTTCATATTCCGGATTAAAATCAGGAAATGTATTGAACAAACTTTGAATTTTATCGTCAAAATTTTCTAATTCCTTAAAAGGTTCATATTTTATTAATGTCATTTTATCATCTCCTTGTCTTATTTAATATTTAAATAAAACTTGTTAAATAATTAACAATGATTATGCCATACGAAATATTTTATTATAAGTTATTATATTTTAATATGTTACGGTTATTTCTCAGTTTCAGTTTACTATACATATAATGGCAAGGATATTGACTTTTTGTCAGCCATCATAAATAAATGGCAATTTCTATGTCATAAAATTAATTGGAGAAAACATGTTCAATATTGAAGTTTTTGATATAAAACTTGATACGGAATTTATAGGCAGAAATTTTATTTATTGTGAAGAGGTTGATTCAACTAACTCAGCCTTGTTTGATAAAGGGAACAAATTCAATCAAAATGGTACCGTTTTATTAGCTGAGAAGCAAATTAAAGGAAAGGGTCGCAAAGATAGAACCTGGTATAGCGCAAAAGATCAAAATTTAACTTTCTCAATTCTTTTAAACAGTAAAAAATATTTAAATGAAAACTCATCCATAATTAATTTCGGCACTTCCCTTGCAGTCGCACTTTCAATTGAAAATTTATTCCAGGTTCGTGTTAATTTAAAATGGCCTAATGATGTTTTAATAAACGGAAAGAAAACCGCGGGAATACTTTTAGAGTCAACATCAAAAGGAAATAAACTTGATAAAATTGTTATTGGAGTAGGATTAAATGTCAACCAGACTTTTTTCCAGGGGAATTTTAATGTTCAGCCAACTTCAATAAAATTAGAATTAAATCATCCAATCGATAGAGAAAATCTTTTGGCTGAAATATTAAATAACTTTGAAGAAATTCTGGAAAAAGTTAATAGCGAACCTAAATGGATTTTAAATGATTGGAGATCACATTGCAATTTAATTGGAGATAAAATATCTGTTACCGAAGATGATAAAATAAAATACGGGATTTTCGAAGATATTGATGATAATGGGTATTTACTGCTTAAATCGAATAATAAAATTGAAAAAATTCATTTTGGTGATGTAAGTATTTCAAGTTAATAATAATTTTTTTGGTATTTAGTAGTAGATTAATTAAAACAATGTTACTTGTTTGTGATATAGGAAATTCAAGGATTAAAATAGGATTTTTTAAAAATAATAAAATATCCGGAATTAAAATATTTTACAATATTGAAGCACTTATAAAATATATTTCAAATAAAAAAATTGATAAAGCTGCTGTTTCCTCTGTTGTCCCCGGTAAATTAAAATATTTTATAAAATTATTTAACTCTAATTTTAAATACAGACCTGCAATAATTAATAAGAATTCAAAATTCAATCTTAAAATAGAATATGAAACTCCAAACACTTTAGGTATTGATAGGATTTGTTCTGCCGAAGGAGCTTTTTATCTTTATAAAATAAAAAATGATCCGGTTAATTATAATAAAAATATTTTTATTGTTTCTATCGATTTTGGAACGGCAACAACAATAAATATTATAAAATATGATAGGATATTTACCGGCGGTTTAATTGCACCGGGGATCGGGATGATGTTTAAATCACTGAAAAATAATACTGCACAATTGCCTGAGGTTAAACTGCTTAATTATAAAAAATTGATCGGAAATTCAACTAAATCATCCATTGCAAGCGGTGTAATAAATTCAACTTTAGGAATGATTTATCAGACAACTGATCATTTAAGACAAAAAAATAATAAAAGCAAAATTATAATTTATATAACCGGGGGAAATGCTAAAAATTTATTTCCATATTTTAATTTTAACTATATTTTTGAAGAAGGTTTGGTCTTATACGGAATAAAAGCAGTATACGAAAATGCAATGAAGCAGAAGTAATTTTTATTATATCTGTATAAATTCCTTGTAGAATTAAATCTTATCTTCCGGCTTTTCAAACTAATATTTTTTTAATTACTTTTTAATAATTAAATTAATTCCCGTTAAATATAATATTTTCGGTAAAAAACAATATTAATTAAGTTAATCTAGTCATCTATTTGAATTTGAAATAATGAAAGCTATAGTTGCGGAAGATGAAATAATAATTGCACTAGATATAGCTTCCACATTAAAGAAATTAGGTTATATTGTCTCTACGGTGGTAAGTTCCGGCGAAGAACTAATTAAAACATATTTTAAATATAATCCTGATCTAATTATTACAGATATTATGCTAAAAGGTACGATTGATGGGATTGCTGCAGCAAAAGTAATTAAGGAAAATAAAAACATTCCTATTTTATTCGTATCTGGTTTCAGCGATCCAAAATATTATAAGGAAGCAAAAAAAATATCACCGAACGGTTTGGTTGGAAAACCATTTAACTCCAGCAACTTAAAAAACAAGCTGGATATTTTATTCGGTTCTTAATCTCTCTTTTTAAAAATCCACTTACATATTCTTAATGCCAGCCATAATTCATATTGGGAAAAAAAGAATAAAATTAAATTTTCTAACAATACATTATTTTAATCATAATAATGTCATGAGCAGTTAATTAATAAGAGAGGTTAATATGTGTGAAATATGAAATAATTTAGGAAGCTACCATTGCCATCAATTTCCTTTTGGCAATCGGGAATATTGTTTCATTAAATGGAAAATCAAGATCGGTATCGCAAATAAAAGTTGCAGGATTAGGTAAATCTGTATATTGTTTTATTAAATCGAGCTTTATCGATTCAGGGGATCTTTCTATTAATGCTTTTTTAATTTCCTGGATAAGTTTAGTTTTTAATGATCTATATTTTTCCGTATCAGAGGAAAATATTGAAGATTCAAATCGATGAATCTGTATTTTCGCACTCTTATTATCATTAACTAAAAAATAACCTTCGTCTTTATTCAGCGGTACAATTCCGACATGATCAATCTCAATGTTCTTCTCTACAAAATCATAAAGTACTATTGCTTCTTCGATTTCACTTCTTATTAATGGGAAAGCCCATTCAATTAATTCAAATAAAAATTCAACATCAGGAGTAAATCTTCCAAAAGTTTCAAAAGTTACTTTTTGATTTTTTATGTCGAAATCTTTTATTTGTTTGGGAAAAGATTCTTTTAATTTTGATTTGTTATCAATAATATTTTCCAGGATTGATGCTAAGTGAATTAATTCTGCAAGTGCCGGATAAACTCTTTTTTTAGTCAACTCGGTATGATATTCCTTAATACCGCCCAATACTCTGTATTGATTCATTTCCCAGTCTTTGTCTGCTGATAAAAATGTCTCTAATTTTAAGCCTTCCATTATTCAACCTTTCTCAAGAATAAAAAACAACATTTGTGCCACACCATAATTACATAACAAAAATTCAAAAACTATATAAGAATATGTTCAGTAGAATCGTCCTAATCATTTTATACTTATAAGTTTATTTAAACCTGAAAATTAATTCTGATAAATTTTGTAAACATTTATGAACATATAAGTATCTGATCTTAAACAGTAATTATTTCCTGTTTCAGGATTTATCTACAATTATTATCGATAATTTCTTTTGAGATTTTAATTTTATTAATGTAATTTTAGTCAATAAATATCCTGCACTTAAATTATTTAACATTATTTCCAATAATTATAGAGGAGCCAATACTATGAACCTTGTCGACAGAGCAAAAAACATTTTATTTTCTCCGGCTTCCGAATGGGAAACCATTAAATCAGAAACAATTACAACTAATGAGCTATTTACCAAATATGCTGTAATATTAGCAGCTATACCGGCAATAGCGGGATTAATTGGATATAGTATTTTTGGAATTTCTTTTGGTTTCGGAAGAATAACTCTTGGTTTCGGAACTTCAATTATATGGGCTGTTCTCACCTATATTTTGTCACTTGTAAGTGTTTACGTGTTAGGCTGGATAATAGATGCCCTCGCACCTTCTTTTGGATCAACAAAAGACTTAGTTGCTTCCTTAAAGGTTGCTGTTTACTCCTATACTGCAGCATGGGTAGGTGGAATTTTCCATATACTCCCCTACTTATCTTTCCTTGCAGCGTTAATAAGTATTTACAGTTTAGTTCTTCTTTATATGGGATTAAAAAGAGTCAAATCGGTTCCAGATGATAAAATGATGGGCTATTTCATTGTTATCATCGTTATTGCAATAGTTTTATACTTTATAATAGGTGCTATTATCGGGGCAATTGCATTCAGTGGTTACATGATGGGCTCTAATATTTAATCTTGTTTTTGATTGATAATAAAAAATTAATAATTATTGATTAATAAAAGGAGCTCAAGATGTATAATAGTTTTGGTTCGGGGGAAATAATTCTTGTACTGGTTGCACTTGGAATTATGATAATACCTGTAATTTTCTTTTTATTAACTTTACAAAAAGCGCTTGAACGATGCTCAATTGAGAGCAGGGCCACAACCCCGGGTTCAGTTTGGCTTTTGCTTATTCCTATTTTCAATCTTGTTTGGCAATTTATCATAGTAACAAAAATTTCAGAATCATTGCATAACGAATTTACTAAAAGGAATATTCCGGAAGACCTTCAGCCGGGAAAATCTATAGGTATAACATTTTGTGTCTTAGCTATCTGCTCAATTATACCCGTTCTGGGAATTATTACATCTATAGCCGCTTTTATTTGCTGGATAATTTACTGGGTTAAAATATCCGGTTATTCAAATAAATTGCTGCAGCCTGTAGTTGCGTAGTTCTAAAGTTTAGTTATATTTTTAAAGTAGCACAGAATAAATTCTGTGCTACGACAAATTAAATTTCAAATTTTATCCCCTGTGCCAGGGGTAAATTCGTTCCAAAATTAATTGTATTGGTTTGTCTTCTCATATAAGATTTCCATGCATCCGAACCGGACTCGCGTCCTCCGCCGGTTTCCTTCTCTCCTCCGAATGCTCCTCCGATTTCCGCACCTGATGTTCCGATATTTACATTTGCAATTCCACAATCTGAACCCTGGCAGGATAAAAATTGTTCGGCTTCTCTTAAATCCGTTGTAAATATTGCCGATGATAATCCCTGCACTACATCATTATGAATATTGATAGCATTTTGTACATCACCCTTATATTTTATTAAATATAGAATCGGAGCAAAAGTTTCTTCCTGAACAATTTTAAAATGATTTTCAACCTCAGCTAGAACCGGCTGAACATAACATCCTGACTCATATCCTTCACCATTTAATAATTTCCCGCCATAAATAATTTTTCCCCCCTCTTGTTTTATCTCTTCAATGGCATTTGAAAACATTATAACTGCATCTTTATCAATTAAAGGACCTACATGATTTTTTTCGTTTAAAGGATCACCAATCTTCAGACTTTTATAAGCCCTGATTAAAGATTCTTTTACTTTATCGTAAATCGATTCATGAATAATTAATCTCCTTGTTGAAGTGCAGCGCTGCCCGCAGGTTCCGACTGCGCCAAAAACGACAGCCGGTATCGCCATTTTGAGATCAGCATTAGGTGTAATAATTATACCGTTATTTCCTCCCAATTCCAGAATCGATTTCCCAAATCTCTTTGATATTACTTCTGCTGCATGTCTCCCTACTTTTGTTGAACCGGTAACAGAAATTAATTTTACCCTTTTATCATTTAACATTTTTTCTCCGATTGCAGAACCGGTTCCAATTATAAGAGAGAATATACCTTCAGGTAAATTATTTTCTTTTAATACTTTCCCAATAATTTTTTGAACAGCGATGGCAGAAAGAGGAACTTTGGACGAAGGTTTCCATAAATTTACATTACCGCAAACTGCAGCAATCATTGCATTCCATGAATAGACTGCAACAGGGAAATTGAAAGCGGAAATTGTTCCAACAATCCCCAAAGGATGATATTGGTCATACATTCTATGGTCGGGTCTTTCCGAAGCCATTGTAAAACCATAAAGCTGTCTCGATTGCCCAACTGCGAAATCACAAATGTCAATCATTTCCTGAACTTCCCCTAAACCTTCCTGCAAAGACTTCCCCATCTCATAAGAAACAAGAGTACCTAAGGGAGTTTTGAATTCGCGTAATTTAATACCGATTTGTCTTACTATCTCTCCCCTTCTGGGAGCAGGAATATTTCTCCAGATTTTAAAAGCTTCTTCATCCGTTTTTATTATTTTTTCATAATCACTTTCAGATGCTTGGAAAACTGAAGCAATTAGTTCTCCGCTTGCAGGTGAATAAATATTTAATTCGTTTTCTCCTGCAGTTTCAATCCAAGTTTGCCCTGTTGATCCGCAATAATTTTTTTCTTTAATCCCTAACTTTTTAATAAAATCAATATTAACTGATTTTTTTTCTTCTACTTCCATTTCAAACTCCTTTTTCTATTTTAAAACTTTAAAAAGTTACTTAAAAAGATTTTTATTGTCTTGAATTAAGCAATTATAAGAATGAAAATCAATCAAATATTACATAATTAAAAGCACATTCTGTACTGGAATTTTTGAATTGAAAATGAACATTTCATTTCATAAATTTTATCAAATTAAATTATTTCTGCTCAAAACTTAATAAAAATATGCTTCTTTCAATTAAATATTTCGAAATTACCGGATTTAAAGATTTAAGAAGCTATTTTATATCCCGCTTCGAAAACGTCTTTTAATAA
>Ga0315554_1002555_pt1 | contig 10421 bp, 9 predicted proteins | sample SalMarSW160370MG_FD_202114 | JGI IMG/M metagenome (GOLD analysis project Ga0315554, IMG submission 202114) | Salt marsh sediment microbial communities from the Plum Island Ecosystem LTER, Massachusetts, United States - Salt Marsh Sediment SW1603-70 ... | reverse complement strand
ATTTACATAGGAACCAAAAAGAGCCACGTATTTGATGTCAGCAGAACTCGGATCATTTCTAACCGCCTCTAATAACAGCTTTTTTATCTCCAGCATGGTCATATTATAAAGTTTAAACCCCATATTAATCTGTGTCAAATAAAATAGAGCGCAAAGGAAAAGGCCTAATGGGACTAACACTCGGCTTTTATAAATCCTGACGATGACCGGATTTTATCCGCCGACTCGTCCGGCGTAGCGTAAGCGAAGTCGGAAGCATCAACGAAGGCGAACTCGCCGCAAAGCGCCCATCCTGAGCGAAGTCGAAGGGACTTCCATCGGCCGCACGGGCTTAGCACACACAGATTAAAGACCCGCCTCTGACGGATTTAATCCAATATTTAGCCCCCGTCTTGCGGGAATCCTCATGTACATCTATTGGATTTGCTCGGAATCTTGCAGCCACTTCTCAACAAATTCAACGAAGTCTTCAAGGTCCACCTTGCAATCCTTATTCAGGTCGATTGGATTATATACCGTTCCCAAATCACCACATCGGCTGGGCATTTCGAGAATCTTTGCCAAAAGAGGTACATTGATTCTACCTTTTCCGTGAACATTGCCCGAATAGCTAAAAGAACCATGTCGCATATAATGGCTGACAATATAAGGTGCCTCGATAGAAAGACCGAGCTTGAGGTTTGTAATCTGGCAATAACCCATGTTAACCAACTCGCCGCACACTTCGCACAGTTCAAGACCTCGTTGTAAAAAGTCCACTTTATGTATCGCATTTACTTCCGGTCCATTTGGATCAAAAATCGGTAGAGCTTCAATCACCTCCGCACATTGCATAGCCAATTCTATACCGTCAGGAACAATAGTTCCATTTTGGTCGGCGTCATACAAGTTATAGCCTGCGACTAATTCTTCGCTATCCGCCAGAAAGTCCTCATCAAGATCGCTTTCCTGTATAGACAACTGATGTTCATTGGGTTCGTAGGGAAAACGCAGTTCAAGCACCCTGAGAAGTCTCGTGATGTCGACTCGACCTTGGTGAGTATCGCCGAGACAATCGAATGAGCCATGCTCCATATAGTGCAGTGCCAAATCCGGCAAAAATGCTCCGTCTAACGGATCATTAGGATCAGGATATCCCAGGTTAAGGACAGGATTAATGATTTCCCAGCCGCCCATGTTAATCTCCTGACCGCAGACGTCACATCGTTCGATACCGAATAGTGCGTGCTGTATTTTGTACGTTCGGTTTGGTATCGCCATCATAGTACCTGGAACATAGGACGGCAGCTCGTTGACAACTGCGGCGCAGCGTTGGGCTAACTCTATGCCGTCAGGTATTTGGTTGCGATTCTGGTCGGCTGTGAATGACCGGTATCCAATGGCGTATTCTTCCCTGTTGCTAAGCAGGTCAGCGTCTGCATCCTGGCTGACGGATAGCTGATGATTATCAGGTTTGTATTGCGCAAGGGCTTTATTAAGATTTGTACCGGCTCCGAAGGCAATTGCTGCTGCCGCGCCGGTCGTTAGAACTTTACGTCTGAATTTTCTTTGCCCTTTAGCATATCTTCGCTGGGCTCTTTTTAGTCTCCTCATTCTTCCTCCTAAAACCTTTTTTGTCTTCATAAAATTATACCAAATCAGCCAATTTTTTCCAGTTCAAAGGGTGAGATAAAAAAAGTTTGAGGATAAATATAGCCTTACTTCCTATCTCATCCCTTAAATTTAGCTGTATTTTAAAACAGTATCCGGAAAATAGCCGAATTAGGAAAATACAAAGTCGAAAAATTCTTCTTGAAGTCAAGGTCGCTGATTTAGTATAAATAGAGTAGTGAAGAGTGCGGATATATTCCTTAAGGTATTGGTTATCAACGGAGATTTATTTATCGAATGTTAAATAAGATGAAAAAACTATTATTAGCTTTAACAATGCTTATGGTCATAAACACCATGGCAGAGGCAGTAGTGCCGATTATGATTGAAAACTACAGTTTTGAGCTGCCCGGCACAACAAGACAGCAAAACTGGGAAAATGTTCCCGGATGGAGCAGTGATTCAATGGCCATTGATTCGGGCGTAGAAACAGGGTGGGGAGCTACTGACGGACTTTGGTCTGCTTTCTTAACAGGTACAGATCCCTCGGTTTGGCAGTTGACTGACCACTCCATTATTGATGGTGAAGTTTTTGAACTGAAAGTAAATGCAAAAAATAACTTAGGTACCACGACTTTACAAATGAATATCTATTATGACGACGGTGGCTTCCCAGTTTATGTTGTGACTAATCAAGTAGCACTTACAAGTACAATGAATGAGTATACACTGTTATTCGCAACCAGAGATGTTCCGGCATCTATCGGTCATAAAATCGGTATTGAATTTGACAATATAGCTCTTGGGACTTACAACCGGATTGGCTTAGATAATGTACGCCTTAGTCTTATCGAAGTGAATCCAAGGTCGCTTGCTTCTGAGCCAAAACCTGCTGATGGCGCTGTAAATGTGACCGCATCATTTCTTCAGTGGACCGCAGGGCAGACCGCAGCCTTCCACGATGTGTACTTAGGCACCAGTCCAACATTAGGTCCTGCGGACTATCAAGGCCGCCAAGAATTTCCTATTTATTGGTATGCTCCTGGTTTGAATCCAGATACTACTTATTACTGGCGTGTAGATGAGGTCGAGACCGATGGCACTACAATCTACACAGGTAGCGTCTGGAGCTTTACCTCTGCGCATGTACCGAGTCATAGTACTGGCCCACCCTATAGTGCCGCGTACACAACAGACACAGATTTTGATCTGGGAACTCTGGTTGCAGTAGAGCACGAAACCGTTCACGATCAGCTACAGCTTTCTGAACAGTCAGTGACTCTACCATTTATCTGGGTGCCGAACTCAAATGAAGGCACGGTCTCCAAAGTTGATACAAGAACCGGCAGAGAATTAGCCCGATATCGAACAGGACCCGGTAATCTCAACGGCAATCCTTCGAGAACTACTATCGACCTGTACGGTAATTGCTGGGTTGGTAACCGTCGTACCGGCACCGTTGTTAAAATAGGCCTATATGAGAACGGCCAGTATATGGATCGCAATTATAATGGTGTAATTGAAACATCCAGCGACATCGATGGGGATGGTCAAATAACAGGTGATGAAATGCTGCCCTGGGCAAGCGATGAATGTGTTATTTACGAAGTCGTGCTCATCCCAGGAATGGAAAATACATATATACCAGGTCAATTCCAAGGAACATACGCGGAAGATGACCGCAATCCCGGCGCTCGCGGCATCGCCGTAGACAGCAAGAACAATATCTGGGCTGGATGCTATGGTACAAGGACATACTACTATATTGATGGGTCCAACGGACAAATATTGCACACGATAGATGTTTCTTCTGTAAATCACACACCCTATGGAGCTGTCGTGGATGAAAACGGTATCCTCTGGTCCTCCGGACAGGATAAAAAACATGTTCTCCGGCTGGACCCGACGGACTTCTCGTTTCAGACTATTGGACTAGACCATTATGTTTACGGCTTAGGCATAGATGGAAAAGGCCATCTGTTTATCTCAGGATGGGAGGAAAGGAAGCTTTCCTGCATAGATATTCACACTGATGAAATACTATGGACCAAGCCCGGTGGTTACAGCACGAGAGGGGTTGTATGTACAGATGATGGCGACGTCTGGACGGCGGATTCGGAGTCGGGCATGGTATCTCACTACGACAATGATGGAAATTTGAAAAATACAATAAGTGTTGGCAATACGCCGACAGGCGTAGCAGTGGACAGCACCGGAAAAGTCTGGGTGGTTTGCCTCGGCGGCGGCTATATCTTCAGAATCGATCCCAGCACCGATCAGATCGACTTGACCAAGATAATTACCGGCACCCAGCACTATGGCTACAGTGACATGACGGGCATAGTATCACGAACTTACACCACGCATATAGGTTCATGGACGGTTTTGCACGATGTAGGATTGTTTGAGTCACAACTGGGTGTGATTTCCTGGACCAGTAATGAACCAAAAGGCTCTTTTCTTAATGTAAATGTGCGAAGCTCCAGCGATAATAAAAATTGGTCGGATTGGGAGCAGATCCACAATGGTAAAGGACCACGTAGAATTCCAGACGGACGCTATTTTGAGATTGAAGCAATGTTTGCAAGCTCTTCGGAGGAAAATTCACCTGTACTTTATGACCTAACCATCAAACCTTCACCTTGTTGTGGCGATTCAGACCATCCTTATCCGCCAGGCGATGTAAACAAGGATTGTAAGGTTGATTTTACAGACCTTGCACTAATGGCAAGTCATTGGCTCCAATGCACGGCACCTGATTGTATGTAACTATCCCGATTAACTCGTACTTCGTCCCTAAGGGACTTCGCAGAATAGTATCGGGACGGAAAAATCAAATCTCGACTTGTCGGGATTTGATTTTCAAGGGTGAACTACCTTACTTGTCTGATGACAGTCAAGATTTGTGCTGACTCGGTCTAAGAAAAATCTCTAATAGAGTAAAAAAAAAGAAATATTTACATTTTTTTAGCTCAAATTTGGCAGCATCATAAGCGTTTTTTTCGGACAGTTGGATAGGTAAAGAAACCGTCCTTCCTACTGGGGGCTATATATTGTGGCTCATCATACAGGTGATTCCGCTATATGGTGGTTCGTGTTATAGGGCGTTTTTTAACTGCCTGTCTGGTAGGTTAAAGAAAAGAATCGCTGTCTGACGATACTTGTCTATTGGTTACTGGTAACTGGTAATTACCAATTACCATTTAACCAATTAAAGAAAGGATATCTAATATGGATAAAAGGGAGTTGATAGACTGCATTTGCGAAATCAACAAAACCGCCAGGCCGGAGTTTCTTGCTCAATTTTCCGAAGATGAATTAAACATCTACCTTGAGCATCTAATGGAACTGGATTTGCAAGAAATGCTTGTTTGCAGCTAAGCACCAATAGTTCGATTTTCAATTTACCACCGTAAGGTGTCCTGTGGAGATTTGCAATTTTCAATTTCATCCTTCGCAGTGCTACGGAGAATGGACGTAATTCGGCAATCGCATATCGGCAATTCAAGTACTATTAATCAAAATCAGGGCCTAAAACCGACCTGCTGGTGTCGCTGAGTTTTCTCCTTTCAGAAGTGCTTTTTGACCTTTCTGTTGTGTTGGATTCACGCTGGCCAGTCCCGACTTGTCGGGATTTAGTCCCGACCTGCCGAGGCTGAGTATGCTTCGGAGGATTGAATCCTTTGTAACCAAGATATTTTCCCATACTGCTTGTTTGCAGTCCAGGCAACAAACTCATGATAAGAACCACAAATAAGACACGGGATAATGTGAAGCCTAAGAAGGCACCACAGGCAATCCGCCCAATGCGCTCAGGCCAAAGCCCCAAATCAATCGGCTGACGGCTCAGCAAATTGATGATTGTTTGTAGTACGGCAAAGACCACAATAAACAATAATACAAAACAAAGTAGTGGTCCCCACTTCGTGAGCAAATCGCTATTACTGCTAAAACTAACCAGAGTGTTTGCCAAAACAGCGTAAAAGCCCAGAGCAACCGTGCTGGCACAGACAGCAGCTATCGCCATAGCAAAGGCTTTAATAAACGTACCTTTTAAAAATAGAAAAACAGCACAGCCTACCATTATTAATACCACAGCTAACATTATAATCGAGCCAGTCATAAGGGTCTCTCCGGCCCTGCTCAGCGCTGGGCGTGGTTATTGTTGTTTCCTTTTTCTGATTTTAGATGTTGAAAGCACTCTAATCATTTCGTTCACCGACGTTATGCCGCCAATGACTTTTTTAAGTATCTGTTCCTGTAGATAAAGCATCTTGGCACGTCTAAATTGTGTGCCAAGGTCCGACAGCGACTTTATGTGCTTTATGCTTTCTCTTAGTTCATCATTTATTAAGATGGTCTCGAATGCACCCGTTCTGCCAATAAAACCTGTCTCCTGACAGCTTTCACAGGTTCTTGGTTTTCCGCGTTTATCATATATGACTTTTCCTGGACGGTAAAGAGCCTTGACCTTCTCGGCTGGAAGATTGAATTTTCGCAGAAGCTCCTTGTCCGGCGTGTATGCCTGTTTGCACTCATTACAGAGTTTTCTAATTAGTCTTTGATTGCTTATGCCAAGAATGGTTTCAGCTATGATGTTTCTATCGCCGACTAACTTCATCCACATACCGAATGCTTGTATTATACTGTCAGCTTTTATTATAACGTACACAACTTTACCATCTCTGGCAGCTGCACAAGCAACTCGGGCTGTTTGGGCATCCTCACAATCGGCAACACCAATAATGTCCGGCCCCATTCTTATCACCGTCTGCAGCTTTTTGGCGTACGTGGTAGTACCAGTATCGCTGAGGGTAAAGATATTTTGAGTGATATTCGGTAGTTCTGCAGCAGGTTGCCTTTCGAGGGTGTTTATACTGTTGATGAAGGCATCATGGTTGCGCAGCATAGCATAAAGCGTGGTTGTTACACCACTTTTTAGCGGGCCGGATATGATAAACAAACCCTGTTTTAACTGGCGAAATTTATGTAGCTTCTCGTATTGGTCCGGCGCCAAACCAAGCTCAGAAAGTCTTTCCATGTGCTCTTTAAATACATGCTTGATTTTTACCTGCTCTCCAGCGGTGGAACCGGCGGTAGTTACTTCCCATTCGGTATTATTTTTGTCCTTGCTGGTCCTGAATTTCCCTTTTTGTGGTTTTCGCTTTTCATTGATGTCCAGATTGGCAAGCTGTTTGAGAAAGCGAACGAGATAATCTGCTTGATCCCTTGACATGGTCGGCTGCTCTACCTGTGCCCCATCAATGTAGTAAGCAACTTTACAATTTTCAGGTTGTGGAGTCAAAGTAATGGTACTCGCTCTTCGCCACATAGCATCGTTCAATATCTCATAAGCAGCCCTATAGCCGAAAAACTCACCCGTTTTAGGCTGTGGCACAGGAACCTCGTTGTTATTCGCCGTCGTAAAAATAAAATTCTCGCTGCCAACCTTTTTAGCGCTTTTGCCAGATATCAAGCTTTTAAAGTGCTGGAAAGTAAGAACACGATCTACATCCAAAACCCGAGTATTGCGTTGCCTGACATAAGGCAGAGCCATCGCTCCTACTACTATTGGGTACAGCGCCATCGCAATAATGGTAAATTTGGCAGGCAAAACCAGCCAGACTATTGTCGCTGCAATGCCTGCACCGAAAATAAGGCCCGTCCAGAAAGCCGCATTGACTTCTACTACTGTGGCATCGGCATAAACCCAGTTTAATAGTATCAGCCATAAAAAGAATAAGACCAAAAAAACAACAAATTCGATTATGGATAAATAGGTGCCGTACTGGATGTAAATTACTGCTAAATCCGGCATAAGATGCTCCATTACAAAATTTTAGCGATTCTCATAGAATACCTTCGGCTGTGGTTCTGATGCCCTTTAGCACCATCTTCAGCTCATCTTTATTTGGTGCATATTTATATGCTTCTTTGGGATCTATCGAACCATTTTTTACTAACTCGCAAAGGTTATCAGTAAGGTCCTGCATACCTTCCTGTTTCGAGCTTCGTATAATGCTGGGAAGATCACCTTCACGTTCTTCTGAAATTAGTTTTCTAACGGCTGGATTCGACAGCAGCACCTCGACCGCAGGTATTCTGTCGATGCCTTCTTTGATGCTCGGCAGTAATACCTGGCTGAGAATTGCACGCAGGGCTATAGCCAGGGTTTGTCTGATTAGATTTCGCTCCGTTTGTGGGAACAGGTCTAAAAGCCGATGAACAGCCTGTGAGGCATTTGCCGAGTGCAAAGTTCCAAAGACCAAATGACCTGTTTCAGCGGCTCTCATGCCAGCCGTAACCGTCTTGGCGTCCCGCATTTCGCCAATAAATACAACATCCGGGTCCTGCCGCATCAGATACCTCAGTGCATCTTCATAGTCCGGCACATCGAGGCCGATCTCTCTTTGCGATACTATCGCCTTTTGGTCCTTGAATAAATATTCAATAGGATCCTCGATGGTTATGATATGACATAAGCGGTTGCGGTTTATATAATCTATCATTGATGCTATTGTGGTGGTTTTGCCACAGCCGGTCGGCCCTACCACCATGACCAGACCCTGATTAGTGTCGGCTATTGTTTCCAACACCGGCGGTAAATGCAGCTCTTCAAAGGACGCTACATACGCGCTTACCCGCCTTGCAGCAAGGCTGATTACGCCTCGCTGGCGAAATATGTTTATTCGGAAGCGATGCTCATCACTGATTTCATGAGCGAAATCGAGAGTGCCGTGTTGCAGAAAAAACTCTTTTTGGCCGGGCGTGAGAATCTCAAAGACCATCTCCTCCATTTGCTCCTGGGTTAATGCTTCACCGGTAGTACTCTTTAACTGTCCATAGAGGCGTAATTTAGCCGGCTGACCGACTTTTAGATGCAGGTCGTTTGCATGAGTTTTGATAGCAGCACGGAAGAAACGGTGCAGTTTCGGCTCATGGTCAAGGTTTTTGTAAGTATCAATAGGTTGCTCGGTGCTCATAATATCTGCCATTATTTAGCCGTCCCTAAGGGATGGCATACATAAGATACTCCAAATAACACGATATAGCGTAAACCCCGTTAGAGAACGAAATTCTCTAACGGACTGCTCCGACGGTGGCTTTAAACCACAGTCGGCTTCAACTGGTTATGACCACTGATTAAAATTGTTGGCTTTCTCTAACGGGGTAAAGTACGTTTTATCCCATCCTTCGACCCGGCTCAGGACGGGTTAGAAAAACAGAAATCTAAGATTCGGGAAAACAATAACTTATCCCCCTTTATTATAAGGTTTCGCCACAAATTGTCAAGTTTGATACGTAAGGAGAACAAAATGGTTCTCTTATACAATTCATAAGAAATTTTTTTCTTCTTGTCCCATAATATCAGCCCATAGCAAAGCGCATCACGGTCAGGCTGAAACAGTATAAGATCCGGCGCTTTTCTGGATATGGTTTGCTTTGGTTTGCCTGCTGTAATTTAGTAAACTTTCAATAGGGGGGTGAAATGAAAAAGGTTTCAAGCAAAGTCATTAAATCAGGACCATTTGTTGATCGCAGGTTTCGGAACGATCCATCAAAAAACAAATGTCGCAGAACTGATGATATACCTCCTCGGAACATTACAGAAAGCCATGATATCAATTCGGCTACATATAAAGTCACATCAGGCAGGCTGAAAGCAGCTAATCGCAATAGCTCGGGCGGACGACTTCTCGATTTTTACGCTCGAATCTTGGCCAAGTTTGCCAAAATCATAACAGATTTTTGAAGTGGCCCCTTAAGTAGTGGCGGCACTGAGATAAGATTACTGCACTTAGCATTATAGTAACGAAAGCATCGCAAGAAACCTCATTTATTACAACAGCTAAAGCTGTGCCTGCGGCTGGGGGATGTTCGACATCCAGAGCTACCATAAAGAAAATAGCTATTCCGACTGCGAGGGGATATCCGAGGAAATAGGGCAAAGCAATGAAATAGAAGATAGCTCCAGAAGCCAAGCCAATCAGGTGGCCGCCAACGACGTTTCTTCTTTTCGCCGAAACGCTGTTAGGCATTGCAAATACGATAAATGTGGTGGCACCCATCGTGCTGATCAAGACCATTTTTTCTCTACCCAAGATAACGACGAGAATAGAGAAAAGAGTAGTAGCCAGTATGCTTTGCAGGAAGTAATGCTTCCAGAGCTTTCTAAATTTGGTCCCTATGGCAGCTTCTAACTCCATATTCGATAGTTCCATTACAATTTTATTATGTGGCCTGAGCAGGTAAGCAGAGACTCGTTCTTCGTAGAGTAGAATGTGAAGGATAAGTACATTGACAGTACCAAGTGTACAAAATTTCTCGCCGAGTTTATGAATTCTATCTCAGCCTGGCATCGAACATCGGTTGTTAGCCTGGCGATTTAAGATTCCCTGCTTTAGGGGTTTTAAACACCGTTTTTTATGATATTCTCTGCCGCTTCTCGAATGTTTTCCGGACTTTCAAGCTGGTCGGACTGCAACAGCTCTTGTGCCTTTCGGATAATCTCAGTGTCGGCCTCAGGAATCTGTGTTGCTCGGCTAATTAAAGAAGCATAATCGGCTTGTAGTGAAGCATCCGCACTATTATCTACCGGCGCCTTGGGCGAATCGGCCTGTTTCGGCGACAATTTGCCTACGATGTCTTGAATTTGACTTGTATCAATCTTTTCTATCATAGCATTACTATTCCTTCAAAACCCTTATTCCATAATCATTTTCGCAAGTTTTTTATAAAACTTTAATAGTTTTGCGAAATTTTTTCTCTTTTACTTTAAAGTATCCATCTAAAAGAGCCGATATATTCACATTTATCATTTAGGCTGCAAA
>Ga0315554_1002551_pt1 | contig 10428 bp, 8 predicted proteins | sample SalMarSW160370MG_FD_202114 | JGI IMG/M metagenome (GOLD analysis project Ga0315554, IMG submission 202114) | Salt marsh sediment microbial communities from the Plum Island Ecosystem LTER, Massachusetts, United States - Salt Marsh Sediment SW1603-70 ... | reverse complement strand
CACCGCCCCGAGGAGCGGCTCCCAGTCGAGCAGCAGCACACCGTCCTTCTCCACCAGCGGAAGCGGGTAGGCGTCGTTGATTCCGCCGCCGACGACGTACTCCAGGGCCATGGCCGCCTGGCCTTCGAAGGAGATCTTCTGATACAGGCCAAGCAGCGAGGCCACGCCGTCGAAGAGCCGGCCGCAAGAGGAGGTGACCGGGGCGCGGAAACCGGTCTCGAGCATTCTGCTGAGCGGAGCCCGCTCCCCCGAAGTGAAAGCCGATGCCACAGCCGGCACTTCCCAGGCCGCCTCGCCGCGTAGCTCCCAGAGCAAGGCCAGAGCGACGCGCCGCGGCTCGACGACGGCGGCCTCGCCACCCGGCAGCCGGAAGGGCCGCAGATGGGCCACCCGCTCGAACCCGGCGGCGCCGCCGAGCAGGAACTCGCCGCCCCACACGGTGCCGTCGTCGCCGTAGCCGGTGCCGTCCCAGGTGACCCCGAGCGCCCGATCGGCGCCGTTGTCGGCCAGGCAGGCGGCAAGATGCGCCTGGTGGTGCTGCACGCCGATCAAAGGCAGGCCGCCGAGGCGACCCCTCCAGCCTGGACCTCCAGAAGCGACCACATCGGCGGCCCACTTGGTCGAGGCGTAGTCGGGGTGAAGGTCGTGGGCGATGGCCACCGGCTCCGCCTCGTACATGTCGAGGAAGTCCCCGATCACCCGCTCGAAGGCGTCGAGGGCCTGTGGAGTCTCCATATCGCCGATGTGCTGGCTCAGGAACACGTTGCCGCCGACGGAGAGAGCGATAGTGTTCTTCAGGTGGGCACCCACGGCAAGCACGGTGGGCATCGGCTCCTGCAACCGTACCGGCAGCGGGGCCAGGCCCCGGGCCCGCCGGATCGGCTGCGGAGCCCCGGCCACGACGGCGGTGACGCTGTCGTCGACGTGACGGGCGATGGGTCGGTCGTGCACCAGGAACAGGTCGGCGACGCCCCCGAGGCGCTCCAGCGCCTCCGCCTCGTCGATACAGATGGGCTCGTCGCTCAGGTTCCCGCTGGTCGCCACCACCGGGGTGCCCAGAGAGGCCATTAGCAGCGTGTGGAGAGGTGTGTAGGGGAGCATCACACCCACGTACGGGTTCCCCGGAGCCACCGCCTCCGCCACACCGGCGTCCGCTCTCGCCGAAAGCAGCACGATCGGCGCCTCCGGCGAGGCGAGCAGCTGCGCCTCCTCAGGCGTCACCTTGGCGATCCGCTGCACCGCGCCCAGGTCGGTCGCCATGAGAGCCAAGGGCTTGCCGTAGCGCCCCTTACGCTCCCGCAGCCGCGACACCGCCTCCTCGTCGGCGGCATCGACGATGAGAAGGAAACCGCCCAGCCCTTTCAGGGCGAGAATACGCCCCGTCTTCACCGCTGCGGCCGCTTGGCCGATGGCCTCGTCCCCCTCCGCCAGCTCGGCGCCCGAGGGGTCGAGCAGGGTGAGCTTCGGGCCGCACACCCCGCAGGCGTTGGGCTGGGCGTGGAACCGCCGGTCGGCAGGGTCCCGGTACTCGCGTCGGCAGTCGTCGCACATCTCGAAGCGCCGCATGGTGGTGTTGGGCCGGTCGTAGGGCACCGACTCGATGATGCTGAACCGGGGGCCGCAGTTGGTGCAGTTGGTGAACGGATAGCGGTAGCGACGGTCGGACGGGTCGAGCACCTCCCTCCGGCAGTCCTCGCAGGTGGCGATGTCGGCCAGCAGGGCAACGCTCTTGGCGCCCGTCTCGTCGCTGTGCCGGATCTCGAAGGAGCGATATCCGACCGGCTCCAGCCATTCCTCCTCTATAGAGTGCATCTCGGCAAGCGGCGGAGCTTCGGCGCCGAGGCGCTTGGAGAAGGCCTCGAGGCGCTCCCGCGGGCCCTCCGCCTCGATATGGACGCCGCCGGTGTCGTTGACCACCCATCCGGCGAGGTCGAAGTCGTGGGCCAGCCGGTAGACGAAGGGGCGGAATCCGACTCCCTGGACCGCCCCGCGCACCTCGACACGAAGGCGGTGGACGGCACTCATCGGACGTCCCCGAACGGCGCGGTGAGGGTTGCTGATGGGAAGCTCATGGGCACCCCAGGCGGGTCAGAAAAGGGCGCCGCCCGGCCCGGCGGAGTGTACCGGGGGGCGGATGCTGGCTCGGCCGCGTTGATCGACACTGTGCCGGCGTCCGGGCAAGCCGCAAGCGCGTGAGACGGTCACGGCTCCGCAAAGAGGCAAGCTCACAGCCACACTACGAACGGCCCGAACAGGTCATCTATTGCCGGCGCAGTCGCCGTTCGACGCTTCCGCATAAACAAGTGCTCTTGTGCACCGCAGGTGACGGGGCCCCGGTGGTTGGTCCAGCCGCTATGGGAGTCGGGGTTGGTCGTTTCGGGTCCATTGGGCAGCCTACTTGGCGGGGGTGAGACCGCTGAGGCTGCTGTGGGGTCGCCAGGTGTTGTATTCGTTCCTCCAGTCTCCTATGACGACGCGGGCTTCGGTGAGCGACCCGAACTCGGTGATGTCCAACAGTCCGTCACGGGCGCGTTGGTTGAATGACTCGATCCAGGGGTTCTCCCAGGGGGATCCGGGCTCGATGTGAATGGTGCCGGTACCTGATAGGCGGCACCAGCCCCGCAGCGCCCAGGCGATCAGCTCGGGCCCGTTGTCCATGCGCAGATGCGCCGGAGCGCCTCGCTTGCCGACGAGGCGTTGGATGACTGCCACAACGGTGTCGGCGCCCATGGAGCGCCCCACGTCCATGGCGAGAGTTTCCCGGGTGTGCTCGTCGACGATGTTCAAAAGTTTGAGGCGTCGCTGGTCGGCGGTCTCGTCGAACTGGAAGTCCAACGCCTACACGTGGTTGGGGTGCTCGGCACGCAACAGGGTGCCGTCGGTAGTGCCGAGGTGGCGCTTCTTGTCCTTGCGTGGTGGCGGCCGGCGCAGGCCTTCCTCACGCCACAGACGCCGGAGCCGCTTGTGATTCACCTCCCATCCCTCGCGGCGCACCACGTCGTGGGCCTTGCGCCACCCCAGACGAGGATGCCGGCGAGCGAACTCACGGAGCCGGCGCCGCAGCTTCTCATCCTCGACGGGTATCGACCGAACACGACGACGCTGCGTGGAGCGCCACTAGCCCACCACCCGGCATGCTCGACGCCGTGACACCCCGAACCGGGCCTGCAGCACCCCAACGGCGCCGCGGCGACGATCCGGGGACACCATTTTCCCTCGGCCAACTCCTTGAGCATCGCCTCATCCAACTCGGCCTCAGCCAACAGCTTCTTCAGGCGGGCGTTCTCCGCCTCGAGCTCCTTCAGCCGCTTCACCGCGTCGGCCTTCATCCCGCCGTAGGTGCTCCGCCACCGGTTCCAAGTCGACTCCGCCATCTCAAGATGCCGCAGCACCTCAGCCAGATCCTGGCCCTCATTCAGCAACCGTTCCCCCCACGCAGCTCCCGCACCGCCCGCTCAGAGGTGTGTCGATGCCGTTTCATCATGGTCATCCCCCACTCTCAGGGTCGGACTCCCACAGAGAATTGACCACTATCCGGGGCTCACGTCGCAGGTGCAGTTGCAGGGACCCGCACCTGGCGCTTAGGCTCACATACTGGGCCCTACACTTTTAGGGTCCAAGAAGGAGTGAAACCCTCCGAAGGAGCCGAGGCGCTGTGCGCAGTGTGCTCCCCCGTCGATGGGGGGGTGAACGGTACGGCGTCGGTCGATCCGTGTCGGGGGGTGCCACCAACAAGGAGGAAATGTGACCAAACGGAAACTTTGGGTGTTCCTCGCAGTGTTTGCGGTTCTGTTCGGGGTGATGTTCACGGCCTGTGGTGACGACAACGCCACCACAACGGCAGGAGAAGGCGCCACCACAACGGCCGCAAGCGAAGGGTTCACCATCGGCGTCTCGTGGAACAACTACCAGGAAGAGCGCTGGGCGAACTGGGATGAACCCGCCATCGTGGCCGCCATCGAGGACGCTGGTGGAACGTACATCTCGTCGGACGCCGGATCGTCGGAGGAGCAGCAAATCACCGACGTGGAAAGGCTGATCGCGGATGGAGCGGATGCGCTCATCATCCTGGCTCAGGATCAGACCGCCATCCTGCCCGCAGTCGAGAGCGCTCTGAACCAGGGCATCCCGGTGGTCGCGTATGACCGACTCATCGAGAACCCTGGGGCTCTCTACATCACGTTCGACAATGTTGAAGTCGGGCGCATGCAGGCGCGTGCCGTTTATGCGGTCCAACCGACCGGCAACTACGTGATGATCAAGGGCAACCCGGCGGATGCCAATGCCGACTTCCTGCGTGAAGGCCAGGGCGAGGTCCTGGCAGACGCCATTGCTGCCGGTGACATCACCATCGTCGCTGAGGAGTACACAGACAACTGGGATCCCGCCATTGCTCAGACGAACATGGAACAGATCCTGACTCAGCAAAACAACGAGGTGGACGCAGTCGTCGCTTCCAACGACGGCACGGCCGGCGGCGTGATCGCCGCGCTTACGGCCCAGGGCATGGCCGGCCTCGTGCCGGTGTCCGGGCAGGACGGCGACGCGGCCGCACTCAACCGTGTTGCCCTCGGTACGCAGACCGTGTCGGTCTGGAAGGATGCTCGTGACCTGGGCAAGGCCGCGGGTGAAGCCGCGGTTGCCATGGCTCAAGGCACCGCGCTCGAAGACGTGGCAGGCACCGTGCTCTTCGATTCCCCAGGTGGGAATTCGATGGTCTCGATCCTGCTGGCCCCGGTCCCGATCACGCAGGACAACCTGCAGCTGGTACTCGACGCCGACTGGATCGACGTTGACACTCTCTGCCAGGGCGTGCCGGCCGGAACCGTGGACGTCTGCGACTAGCCGAACAGGGCTGGCCGCCAATCGACTATGAGACGCAGCCACGCTCGCGGCGGAGGTCGTGAGCGTGGCTGCGTCCGGTCGGCTCGGGATGTAACACCATGACGCAAAGCTCAGAAGCTACTTCAGGACAGGACGCGGGCGAGAACCGGCCGGGGGAAAGGCGCAAACGGCCGATTGCCGCTTTTCTGCGCGCCACCGAAATCGATGCCCGCATGCTGGGCATGTTGGTGGCTCTGGCTGGCATCTGGATCCTCTTCCATTTTTTGTCCGGCCACACCTTCTTGACCCCGCGCAACCTGTGGAACCTATCGGTCCAGACCTCCGCCGTCGCCATCATGGCCACCGGCATGGTGCTGGTGATCGTCTCCCGCAACATCGACCTTTCCGTTGGCGCGCTGATGTCGTTCGTTGGCGTGGTGATGGCACTGGTCCAGGTCAGATTTCTCCCCAATCTTTGGGGCTTTGACCACCCGGCCACCTGGATCATCACCCTCATCGTTGGTGTTGTGCTGGGCGCCTTGGCCGGCGGTCTGCAGGGGGTCGTCATCGCCTATCTCGCCGTCCCCTCCTTCATCGTCACCCTGGGAGGGTTTATGGCCTGGAGGGGGATCGCTTGGGTGCTTTCGAGCGGCAAAACCGTGGCCCCTCTGGATACGTATTTCCAGCTGCTCGGCGGCGGCGCCCGCGGCACCATCGGCGGCATGTGGAGCTGGATCCTCGGCATCGCCGGATGCGTGGGGATCGTCGCCCTGATCATCAACCGTCGCCGGCAGCGCCATAAATACGGGTTCCCGGTCCGAGCCATACCGGTAGAGATCACTCTGGGTGTGATCAGCTGTGGCGCCGTGCTGGTGGCAATCTTCTGGCTGAACCGCTACTACATGCCGGATCTGCTCGCCAGACAGTACGCCGCAGACCACGGCATTGCCTGGCCGGAAACCGGGCTGAGCATCTCCCTCGGCATCGCCGTGCCGGTACTCATCCTGATCGGCGTGACCCTGGTCATGACCTTCATCGCCACCCGGCTGAGTTTCGGCCGTTACGTGTTCGCCATCGGCGGAAACCCTGAGGCTGCGGAACTCAGCGGTATCCGGACCCGCTGGACCATCGTCAAGGTCTTCATGCTCATGGGTGTGCTGGTCGCCTTCGCCGCCGCGGTGCAGACAGCTCGCCTCAACGCCGCTGTGGGCAGCCTCGGTGAGCTGAGCGAGCTTTACGTGATAGCGGCAGCCGTGATCGGTGGAACCTCGTTCTCGGGTGGCGTCGGAACCATCCCAGGAGCAGTAATCGGTGCGCTCGTGATGCAGTCCCTGTCATCGGGCATGGTGCTCATGGGAGTGGAGAACTCAGTGCAGAAAGTGGTTGTCGGTGTTGTCCTGGTGTTGGCAGTGACCATCGACACCATCTATCGCCGAAGGATGCAGCAATGACACAAGCAGTAAAAAACGGGCGAGTCCCGCTGGTGGAGATGCGCAACATTCGTGTCGCCTTCGGAGGTGTGCACGCGGTCGACGGTGTCGACATCAACCTTTACCCCGGAGAGGTGGTGGCACTGGTAGGGGGCAACGGCGCCGGCAAGACCACACTCATCAAGACCCTGTCCGGCGCCCACAAGGCCGACTCCGGAGAGGTCTACATCGACGGAGAGCAGGTGTTCATCAACACACCCCGTGAGGCCAAGGATCGGGGCATAGAGACCACCTACCAGACTCTTGCGCTCGCCGAGAACATCGACGCACCGGGCAACATGTTCCTGGGGCGAGAGCTGCGCACCCGCTGGGCAATACTCGACGACGCGGCCATGGAAGACGCCACCCGGACGGTAATGAGAAGGCTCAACCCCCTGTTCGAGAACTTCAGAAGTCCCGTAGAGTCGCTGTCCGGCGGCCAGCGCCAAGCCGTCGCCATCGCCCGGGCGGTGCACTTCAACGCCCGCATCCTGATCATGGACGAACCAACTGCGGCTCTCGGCCCCGGCGAGACCGCGCAAGTAGGGGACCTGATCCTGCAGTTGAAGGACGAGGGAATCGGCATCTTCCTTATCAGCCACGATATCCACGGCGTCTTCGACCTGGCCGATCGCATCACAGTCATGCTCCAAGGCAAGATCGTCGGCACTGTCAACAAGAAGGACGTGACCAAGGACGAGGTGCTCGCCATGATCATCATGGGCAAACTGCCCGGCGAAGCAACCGAGAAAGAGATGGTTTCGCTCCACGAATAGGCAGTCTGGCTCCGGGGGGGAGACTCGAACTCCCAACCAACGGATTAACAGTCCGCTGCTCTGCCGATTGAGCTACCCCGGAAAGGGTCGAAGGCCCCGGAAGGGTACCACCGCCCTCGTGGGACAATAGGTGCGTGAGCTTCAAGACCGGATTCATTGCGGGCGCTGCCATCGGCTACGTGCTGGGAGCCAAGGCAGGGCGGGAGCGCTACCAACAGATCACCGAACTGTGGGCCTCGTTCACCGGAAACGAGCGGGTGCAAACGGTTGTCGACAAAGGCAAGACCTACGTCGACCAGACCGCCCGGCGTATCCGGGGATCGGTGGGCGAGACGCTGCACAACGCCTCCGACAAGGTTCGTGAGTCGGCGGAGCAGCTCTCCTCCGACTAGATCTCAGGCGTCTCCTAGATAGCCCTCGAGTTTGCGCGCCCGCGAAGGCTGGCGCAGCTTGGCCAAGGCCTTCGTCTCCAACTGCCGGATGCGCTCGCGAGTCACCTTGAAGTGCTTGCCCACCTCCTCCAAGGTGTGGATCTTGCCGTCGGCAAGCCCGAAACGCATGATGAGCACCTGGCGCTCCCGCTCGTTCAGCTCTTCGAGCACCACCCCCAGGTACTCCTGAAGCAGCTTGAACGATGCCGCCCTGACCGGCGCCTCCACTTCCGTGTCCTCGACGAAGTCGCCCAGGGTCGAATCCTCCTCCTCTCCGAGCGGCGTCTCCAGCGACAGCGGGTCCTGGGCAATGCGCCGTAGCTCGGTGACCTTGGCCGGCGCCAGCTCCAGATCGGAGGCGATCTCCTCGATGGTGGGCTCCCGCCCCAGCTCCTGACTCAGGTTGCGCTGCACCGCGGCGAGCTTGTTGATCGTTTCCACCATGTGCACCGGCACCCGAATCGTGCGGCCCTGGTCGGCCAGAGCCCTGGTCACCGCCTGGCGAATCCACCACGAGGCGTAGGTCGAGAACTTGAAGCCCTTGCGGTAGTCGAACTTCTCCACCGCCCGCATCAGGCCCAGGTTCCCTTCCTGCACCAGGTCGAGCAGCGGCATGCCTCGGCCCACGTACTTCTTGGCGATGGACACCACCAGCCGAAGGTTGGCCTCGACTAGCCGTTGCTGCGCCCGCTCGCCGGCCCGCTTGGAACGCTCGAGGATTACCCGTTCGGCCGACCCCAGGCCATCCCCGGCGCCGGCCAGCTTCTCGGCGGCTCGCCGGCCCGTCTCCATCTGCATCGACAGCTCCACCTCCTGCTGAGCGTCGAGCAGCGGTACCCGCCCGATCTCCTGCAGGTACATACGAACCGGATCGGAGACCTCGATTTCGTCGGCCGAGGCGGAGACGTCGAACAGGGCCTCCGGCGCCTCTTCCCGCACCTCGATTTCCGCTTCACGCAACGCGTCGACGACCTCGTCGAAGGCCTGGGCCGGAGCCTCGGCGTCCTCGAGCTCCTGCTGCACCTCGGCGGTCATGATGAAGCCGCGCTGACGCGCACGCCGAATGAGATCATCAAGCACCCGCCCGGTGACCAACTTCACCTGGAGCTCCTCAACGCTTCCCGCTCCTTCTGCAAAGCTATCAACTCCTTGAGGCGGGCAGAAGCCAGGTCTGGATTGCCGGTACGCTCGCATTCATCGGCTTCACGACGGACTTCCTCGATCTTCTTGTCCAGCACACCAAGCTTGATCCTGTTCACCAATGCCTGCGGATCCTCGGGAAGGGGTCGGTCGGCGAGGGCGAGTGAGGACAGCATCTCGGTCACCGACTCCTCCTCGTTGCCCAGCAGCGAGCCCAGGTCGGGCGGCTCCCCCGGATCGAGAGCCTCGATGACCGGAGCGAGCAGACGGTAGGCCGTCACGTGCTCGGGCCGGCCGAAGAGCCCTTCGTCGATAGCCACGCCGCCCAGGCCGGGGTCGTTGGCCAGCATCAGCCGCAGCAGCTCGCGCTCGGCCTTGTCCAGACCCGAAAGCTCCTCGGCAGGTTCGACGCGGCTCTCCTGTGGCGCCGCCCGACCCCGCCGGGCCCGCTCCACCGCGTCGTGCACCATCTGCACGTCGGCGGCGATCAGCTTGTTGGCCAGATCCTCCTCGTACTCGCGACGCACCACACCGTCGGGGTGCATGGCGACCAGCGGCGCCACGGCGTTGAGCGCTCGAGCAGCCGCTTCCCTCTCCCCCAGATAGTTGAAACGCTTCAACTCCTGCTCGATGCGGAACTGCAGCAGCGGCTCGGACTTCTCGACGGCTCGTTTGAGCGCCGCGGTCTCTCCGCCGGCTACGACATCGGCCGGGTCGCGGCCCGGCGGCAGCAGGGCCACCCGCAGATCCAGGTCGCCGCGCATGCTGCGCTCGAAGCCCCGCAAGCTGGCATCCACCCCGGCCTGATCGGCATCGAACATGAGCACGACCCGCTCGGTGAAGCGCCGCAGCAGGTCGAGATGGCCCTCGCCGAGCGCGGTGCCGCAGGTGGCCACCGCCGTCTCCAGGCCAGCACGGGCCAGAGCGATCACGTCGGTGTAGCCCTCAACGACGACGGCAGTGTTCTGACGCACGATGGGAGCCTTGGCCCAGTTCAGCCCATACAGCAGCCGCGACTTCTGGTAGACCGCCGTCTCCGGCGAGTTCAGGTACTTGGGCCCTTCCCCCTGGAGCATCCGGGCTCCAAAACCGACGGCGTCACCCCGAAGGTCGAAGATTGGGAACATCACACGGCCGCGGAATCGGTCGAAGAGGCGACCCGAGCGGCCCCGCGCCGCTACTCCGGCGGCCACCATGACGTCCTCCCCCACCTGCTCCTCACGCAGGTGGTGAACCAGCACGTCGCCTGCGTTCGGCGAGAAGCCGAGCCGGTACCGGGCAACGGTGTCGGCGTCGTAGCCCCGGGTGCGCAGGTACTTGCGGGCTCCGGCTGCATCCGGAGCCCGGCGCAAGCGGTCGTTGTAGAAGCCGACCGTCTTCTCGACCACGCCGATGAGCACTTCGCGCCGGTCGCGTCGGCGGGCGGCACCCGGCTCGCGGTGCAGGGTGATGCCGGCGCGCCGGGCCAGCAGCTCCACGGCGTCGTTGAAGTCGACCGCCTGAGTCTCTTGCACAAACCGGAACAGGTCGCCGCTTTGGCCGCAGCCGAAGCAGTGGTAGAGGCCGCGGCCCCGGTCTACCGACAGAGAAGGTGCCTTCTCCTCGTGGAAAGGACACACCGCCATCACCGAGCGGCCCGACTTCTTCACCTTGGTCACCTCGGCAACCAGCTCGACGAGGTCGGTGGCGGCACGCACCTGCTCGATGTCTTCGCGCCGATAGGCCATGCGGCGAGTGTATCCAGCGCGCGGTACGAGAACGTGGCCTGCGTCCGGACTGTGCCGGATA
>Ga0315554_1002550_pt1 | contig 10429 bp, 10 predicted proteins | sample SalMarSW160370MG_FD_202114 | JGI IMG/M metagenome (GOLD analysis project Ga0315554, IMG submission 202114) | Salt marsh sediment microbial communities from the Plum Island Ecosystem LTER, Massachusetts, United States - Salt Marsh Sediment SW1603-70 ... | reverse complement strand
GCAGAGCCAGATGGAGTACACCCAGAGTTCCGCTTTCAGTCCCGGCGGCGCATATCCGCTCATCGATACGCCGGAAGGCTACAGCATATCCGTTAGCGCCGGCGCCGTGCCCGGCGGCGACGATTCTATCCAGAAAATCACCGTGACCGTCAGCCGCGGCGGCGAGGAAATGATTACGCTCGAAGATTACAAGGTGGACCGGTGAAAGGACAGAAAGGCATGACCATGGTGGAGCTGGTGATGGCCGTCGCCACGACGGGCATCATCGTGGTGTTCCTGGGAACGGCGGTATACCAGATCCTCACTGTTTCAGGGTACGGCAACGACCGCCTTACCGCTACACATGAGCTGGAGAACATCGCCTACTGGTTCAACATCGACGGTCAGGGGGCCAGAACGGCCGCGGGCGGGTCTTCACTCGAGCTTACCATGGCGGACAACTCCTCGATTATCTACACGCTGGACGGCACGGAGATGCTTCGTAACGCCAGCGGCTACGAGTTGACCCTGGCGCGCAATATCACCTGCGCCCGTTTTTCCATCGATAACCGCCTCGTTACCATGTCCCTGACTTCCGCCCCACCCGGCCGCTACGACGTCAGCGAAAACGGTACTTTCCGGGTTTATTTAAGACCTTCGGAGACGGAATGATGAACAGCCAGAAAGGCCAGGCCCTCCCCCTGGCGATAATCGCCCTGGCGATAGGCTCGCTGGTGGTGGCGCCGTTCCTCGGACTTGCTAGCGCCGACCTCCTCGGGTCGCAGGTCTACGGTGAGTCCATCGCCGCGCAGGCCGCCTGTGAGGCCGGCGTGGAGCACGCTATCTGGAGCCTTACCATGGGCGACCTCGCCGGGGAGTTCGCCGGGCCTGGTGACGTTGTGACCTACCAGCTCGATGAGCCGGTCAACGGCCTGACCGCCGGCGTTACCGTCACCGCCAACGCCACGGGCGGCGGCTACGGGGGAGATATATCCGACGCCGTCATCGATACCCTTGAGTTCGATAAGTCCGCCTGCCGCGAGCCGGATATCCTTAACGTGGCCGCCGGTATTTATGCCGTGGCGTACTGTGGCCCCGGCAATGACGGTTTTGTGAAAACGTTATATATTTCTCCGGATGGTGAAATCGATAACGATGTCGTCGATTCCCTGGAGTTCGATGGTTCCGATGGCTACGAGCCTGCCATCATTCATGTGTCGGGGAACGTATACGCCGTCGCCTATCGCGGCGATGATAACGACGGTTTTCTGAAAACGCTATCGATAGACCCGGACGGCGATATTCACCCTGTTATCGATACCCTTGAGTTTGACACATCTGACGGCTACGAACCGTCGATAACCCGTGTATCGGGAGACGTCTATGCCATAGCCTATCGCGGCAGCGGCTCGCGCGGTTACCTGAAGACCGTCAACATCGCCGCCGATGGGCGTATCGGGAACCGGCCTCTGGATACGATGATATTCGATAATTCCGCCGGTTATGAACCGTCAATCATCTATGTGGCCGGTGATGTCTACACCATCGTCTACCGCGGCTCTGGTAACGACGGCTTCATTACGACGCTGACCATCGATGACGATGGCGATATCGGTTCCCGGACAATCGATACGCTGGAGTTTGATAACCGTAACTGCTACGAACCCGATATCATTAACATTTCCGATGATATTTACGCCATAACCTACCGCGGCAGCAGCAACCGGGGATATCTGGGAACGGTATCCATACACACCAGCGGCGCTATCGGCTCGGTTATCGATAGCTTTTCCTTCGATAATTCCGGTTACGAACCGGACATCATCCGCGTATCGAACGATATCTTTGCTGTCGCTTATCGCGGCTCGGGCAATGATGGCTATGTTATTACGATAACCATTGCCGCCGGGGGGGATATTGCCGGCTCCGCCACGGATACTCTCCGGTTTGATTCGTCCAGCGGTTATGAACCGTCCATCATCATGGTATCAAGCGCCGTTTTCGCCATCGTTTATCGCGGCTCGGGCAACGACGGCTTTATCAAGACGATTGGCATATCCGCGTCCGGCGGCACGTCGGCGTATGAAATCACCGCCAGCGCCGGCGGCAGGACTATCCGGGCGTTTGTCAATACTTCCAATACAACAGCCGCAATCGTCTCGTGGCAAATCGAGTAAAGAAGGAGAATGGAAATGGATTTTAATTCCCTGGCTATGAGCAATGTCCTCTTGGCCGTTATCGCCTTCACTATCCTGGCGATACTGGCCCTTCTCTATCACAATTGGCGGAATACTAAACCCTGAGAGAGGTCATTCTGAAAACCAGAAAATGGCTCATCGCTATACTCGTCCTGGCGCTGCTGGTGGCCTATTGCCTCCTTTTAACGGGCTACTTTGCGGAGCGCCGGGATAATGAATCTCTTGCCTCGCAGATAGTGGAGGCGGAGCGGATGCTGGCGTTAATTCCCCCCTCCCCTCCTGACCTGGACCAGCTTCTCAGCGCGGCGCGGGCCGAATACGAAGCGGCGCGCGAGGAGTTCCCCGAAGACCTGAATACCACCATGATAGTCAACGGCATCCTTGAAATCGTTGAGGAAACGGGAGTGAAGGCGGTACCGCTGGTCACCCAGCCGTGGTCGCCGGAAAGCTACGGCGACCACGTTTATTCCGTGTTCCGCCTGAGCGTTACCGCCTCCGGCGCTTTTACGGACCTGTCCGGCTTTATCGCCCGCCTTGAGTCCGGCGAGCCCCGCACGCTCGTCATCAAGTCTCTGGTCGCCGACCGCCTGCTTGAGGCTCCCGGAGAATTTGAGGCGAAGATGGAAATCGCCGTTTACGCCCGCCCCCTCTCTTTATTTGAGGAGTGAAAGACCGTATAAAAATGCAGGTTACTCTTTGTATCAACGACCACAGCGTTAAGGTCCTTTCGGCCAAGGGAAGGCGGGCGAAGAGGTGGGGCAGCGTTTCCCTGTCGGCAGGTCTGGTCAAGGAGGGCTTTATTCTCCAGCCCCGGACCGTCGGCGAGGCCATCGCCTCCCTGTTCAGGTCGACCGGCATACCCCCGGAAAGGGTCATTACCAGCCTGGGAGGACTGTCCTTTACCTACCGTTTCATCAATATGCCCCGCATGAAGCCCGCCCTCCTCGATGAAGCCATCATGCGGGCGGTTAAAAAGGAAATATCGCTTAATCTTGATGACCTCTATCTTTCCTGGCGGCTTCTGCCGGGGCAGGGCGAGGAGCAGACCTATTTCGTGCTTGGCGTGCAGCGCAATCCTGTCGACGCCCTGGTGGCCGCGCTGAAAATCGCCGGGATTAAACCCTTCCTCGTCGACCTCCGTTCGCTGGCGCTGGCAAGAGCGGCCTGCCGCAAAAACGCCATCATCGTCGACATGGAGTCGGACAGCTTCAATATCGTTTTCATCGCCGGGGGCATGCCTTCGGTAATCCATACCGTTTACGCTCTGGGGGAAGGCGCCACGCTTGAAGACAATGTCAGGCGGCTGGCGGACGAGCTGACCAAAATGGCGGCTTTCCACCGGGGCCGCCACCCGGAGAGCCCGCTGGACCGGTCAACTCCTTTGCTGCTGACCGGCGAGCTGGCGGCTGAAGCCCCGGCCGCCGGTCTGTTGCAGTCCGAGGTGGAGTACCCCGTCGAGATGATGTCGCCCCCGCTGGACTGCCCGCCGGACTTGCCCGTCTCCCTGTATATGGTCAACATGGGCCTGGCTTTAAAAACGCTCAAGCCTAAATCCGCGCCGGCGGCCGCCTGCCATGACATCAATATCAATCTTCTCTCCGGGAAATACCGTAAACCCCGCGCCAGACCCCTGCGCGCCGCGAACCTGATATGGTGGATAGTCCTGGTGGCCGCCGTCGCGCTCCTTTACCCACTTTATCAGAATCTGAGCCAGCTCAAAGCTGAGAACCTGAGCCGTGATGTTGAGCTCAGCAATATCACGCGGGAGTATAACTTTGCCGGCCTCGTCGCGGAAGAAAACGCCAGCACGGAAAACACCATTATGCAGATAACCTCCGCCGCGGAAGCTCTAAGGGCTACCAACCTCGAGTTGCTCTCCGACCGTGGCGCTTACTACCGCGACCTTCAACTTGTCGCCGGGGACCTGCCGCCTTCAACCGAGCTTACTTCTATAGAAATTGACGGCGGGTCCGTTACCGTGAACGGCGAGACGGACAGCGTTTTTACCGTGGTGGATTACGCTCTGGCCCTGGAGCGGCTGGAAGAGTTCTCCGAAGCGCGTATCACTGAGCTGGATGAGGAAATATCGTTCCTGCCCGGTGACAATTCGACCCCTGATGTGCCGGCAGCTCAGGCCCGTATTACCTTTAGCATTAAGATAACTAAACGGGAGTAATATGGACATTAAGCATACAAATTACCTGTTTTGGACACTTGACGAAATTACTGCGATTCGTTAATATTAAGTTAAAGATGTGCTCGATGTAACTTTTAAAGCTGATGTAACATGGACAAAGAAAGCAGGAAATCGGGCCTCGATATCATCGGTGATGTCCCCTGGGGCACGCGCCTGTGCCTGTTTTTCCGTAATACGGATGAACTGCTGGATATCCTGGTGCCCTACTTCAGGACCGGCCTTAAAGAAAACGAGCTCTGTCTCTGGATTACCTCCGACCCCGTGAACAGGGCGATGGCTTTGAAAATCCTGGGGAAGTCCGTCTTGAACTTTGAAAAATACCTTGAGAAGGGTCAGATGGAGCTTATACCCTATACCGACTTGTTTTTACGGGACGGTACGCTGGACGTTTCGACGGTCGAGAATAGCTGGACGTTTAAACTCAACGATGCGCTCGCCTGCGGTTTTGACGGGCTGAGGAGCGCTTTCGGGACGAACTGGCTGGATAAAAAGGACTGGCACCGCTTCATGGAGACCGAAAGGGGCAATAACGATACCGTCGGTAAAATACTGACTATCTGTGCCTGCTCGCTGGACAAGTGCGGCGCGCCGGAGATTATCGACGCCGTCAGCAGCTGTCAGTTTGCCCTCATAAATCGCGGCGGCAGTTGGGACTCAATCGAGAGGTACGAGCGCAACCGCATGGAGCTGGCGCTGGATAAACGTGTCAAAGAGCTGAGATGTCTTTATGACATCGCCAGCATTACCGGGAGGCCGGACACCACCGTCAGGGAAAAGTTTTCCGAGATAGCCGGCATCCTGCCCCGGGCTTTCGAGCACCCCGATATCGCCTTTGCCCGCATCGCCATGAACTCGGAAAATTTCAAGACCGCGAACTATCGCCAGACGGAGCAGAAAATAAACGCCGACATCATCGTGCTGGGCTCCAGAGTCGGCACCGTGGAGGTCGGCTACGCCCGCACTCCGCCGGCGGCGGTCAACGGCGTATTTTCCAGGGAGGAAAAACTGCTTCTTGACGCCGTCGCCGAGCGCCTTGGCGCCATCGCCGAGCACGGCCAGGCTGAGGAAAACATCATCATCGAGCGCAACCTGGGCATGCTCCTGAGCGCCACGAACTCCCTGCAAAAAGCCTACAAGTACTGCCTTGAGGCGGCCATTACCGTCTCCGAGATGGACTGCGGTGGCATCTATTCCATCGACAAGAACACCGGGGCCATAAATCTGGTTCACTATCAGGGCCTCTCCCCCGAGTTCATCAAGTACTCCACGCAGTATGACGGGGATTCTCCCAACGCCCGCCTCATCATGGCGGGTAAGCCCGTCTACGTTAAGTTCCAGGAGATGGCCCTGCCTTTGAACGACTCCCTGCGGCGGGAAGGACTGCTGGCTTTAGGTGTCGTTCCCATCAAGCATGAGGGGGAGGTCGTCGCCTGCATAAACGTGGCTTCACACAGCCGCGATTCAATTCCGCCTTTGGGGCGTGACTGCCTTGAGACCATCGCCGCGCAGATCGGGAGCACCATCGCGCGTATCTCCATGGAAAACGCCCTGATGCAGTCGGAAGAGAAGTTCTCCAAAGCTTTCCGCACTATCCCCGATATGATTGCCATCGCCAGGAAAAAGGACGGCACGCTCATCGAGGTCAACGACAGCTTCACCCGCCTTGGCTACGACCGCGATGAAACTCTCAGCCGCGCCCTGCCGGAGCTGGATATCTGGACCAGAGAGGAGGACCGCGGCCGCATTGCCCAGATAATGGAACAAAAGAACAGGGTAAAAAACGAGGAGTTTACCCTGCGCACCAAGTCCGGCGAGCTGCGCGACGTGCTCATGTCCGCCGAGCATATCGAGGTCGCCCGCGAGCCGTGCCTCATCGCGGTGATAACGGATATCACCGAGCAAAAGCAGTCCCGGGAGCTGCTCCAGAGCGTCTACCAGTCCTCGCCCCTGGGCATCTACATCGTGCACGAAGACAGGCTCCAGTACACCAATCCGCAGTTCCAGAAAATTACCGGCTTCACCAGGACGGAGCTGCTGGACAAAGAGCTGCTCGGCCTCGTGGCGGTGGAAGACATCGACGTCGTTAAATCAAGCATGGTGTTCACCCTGAAAGAGGCCAGCTCCTATCCCTGCGAGTACCGCATTCTGAACAAGACCGGGCAGATTAAATGGGTAATGCAGACCGTTTCTCCCATTCGCTACGAGGGCAGGGAAGCTGTTCTCGGCAGCCTGATGGACATCACGGAGCGCAAGTACCTTGAGAGGAAGGTCGTCGAGTACGAAGAGCTGAGCAAGATGAAGAGCGACCTCCTTGCTACAGTTTCTCACGAGCTCCGCACGCCCCTGGCGACGATAAAGGGGTACTCGACCATGATTCTCGACTATTTTTCCAAGCTCACTTCGGATGAGACCCGGGAGTACCTGAGGTCTATCGATAGCTCTACCGACCGCCTTGCCAAGCTGGTCGACAACCTTCTGGAGACGTCGCGGCTGGACGCCGGGCTGCTCAATCTGGAGTGTGCGCCGGTCAGCCTGTCGCAGCTCATCCAGGGGGTCGCCGCGGAAGCCAACATCCGGGAAAACCAGCGCCACGTTTTTGCGGTCGACGTCAAGAAGCTGCCTAAAGCCAGCCTCGACGCCAAGCGCATCCGGCAGGTGCTGGACAACCTTATCGATAACGCCACCAAGTATTCTCCGGCCGGCACGGAGATAATGATATCGGCGGTGCCAAACGGCGACGAACTGCTCGTCAGCGTTTCCGACCACGGCCCCGGGATTCCGCCCGGGGAGCTTGATAATATCTTCGACCGCATGTACCGGATAGAGCAGAGAGTGTATTCCGGCGCCGATGGCATGGGGCTGGGCCTGTACATCTGCCAGCGCCTGGTGGAAGCTCATGGCGGCAGAATCTGGGCGGAGAGCGTCCTGGGCCAAGGCACCACTATCATGTTCACCCTGCCCGTCGCCGCCGGTATCAGGAGTGCCAGAAATCAACCGGGAGTCCCTGCTAAACAATGACGTTACTGGAAGATAATTCCGTTCTCCTGAAAGAGAGGTGTGGGATGTCTTCAAAAAACAGCGTGATTCTGGTCGTGGATGATGATATCCGCATGTTGCGTATGATGAAGCGCATGCTTGAGCTGGAGGGTCTCCAGGTTATCATCGCCAACAACGGGGACATGGCCCTGAAATCCTTCGAGAAGGAAACCCCCGACCTCGTCCTGCTGGATATCATGATGCCGGAGATGGACGGGTATACCGTGTGCCAGCGCGTTCGCGAGTTCTCACAGGTCCCGATTATCATGGTGACCGCCAAGGGCGACGATAAGGAAAAGGTCGAGGGACTCGATATCGGCGCCGACGATTACGTCACCAAGCCTTTTTCCGCCAGCGAGCTGGCGGCGCGGGTCAGGGCTGTCCTCCGCCGCGCCGGCACCAAGAACCAGCCCCGGGATGCCATCTTCCACTATAAAGACCTCATCGTGGATTTCGCTTCGCGCCGGGTGATGGTCAACAACGCGGAGCTCAAGCTGACCTCCACGGAATACAAGCTGCTGTCCTACATTTCTCTCAACGCTGGTCGCGTCATCACGCCGGACCAGCTTCTGGATAAGGTCTGGGGCGAGGAGTATATGGGCGCGCCGCATCTCCTCCAGGTCAATATCGCCCGCCTCAGGAAAAAGCTGGGAGACGACGCCAAGAAACCCGTTTACATCTCTACCCGTCCCGGCATCGGCTATATCATGTCCAGGCCGCAATAGTCACGAAAATATCACAGCAAAAGATTACCCGGCCCTTTGGTTACTTGCGCCTTCCCCCATCGATTACTCACCCCGCGGCGTCGCCGCTCCGTTCCCCCGCTTTGCCGGTGCAAACGTGACATTTTTGTGATTTCCTAAAATACTTTTTTGACGCCTTTGTGAGCCGCATTGAGTATTGTTACAGTATCGGCTGTTAAGGGACAAAAAAAATGATGCTTGTCTGGAACGATGTTAAATCTTTTAGCCGGCACTTGGTGAACATGAGGGCTTTCCGCCTTTCTCACGGTCCGACTCCCAAGAGCAATTATAGTTTTATCAAGGATATACCCGTCCTGCAGGAAACCCGGCTTCATTTCGGTAACGGTGGAGCTTTCCGTCCGTCGAGCTCTCTCTGTGCCGTAATCGCCATTCCCTTGTGGAAAATCACTCTGCCCGAAAATATCAGGAATTGAGAGTACTGTATGCTGTATCAGAATGAGAATCCGCCCCCGGATATGAGAGAACGCCAGCGTATCATGGTTGTGGATAACGACCAGGATATGCAGAGCTTTTTGAACAATACCCTGGAACAGGAGGGCTTTGATACCATCGTGGTGGCGGACGCCGATTCCGCCGCGGGCCTCGTGGACAGCCTCAAGCCCGACCTCGTTATCATCGATTCCATTTCGCCGGAACAGGACAACCTGGAATCGCTCGCGCTTATACGCAGGCATTCGAGCGCCCCTATCATCATGCTCAGCCCGGAATATGAACCGGAAACCATGCGAGAGGCCTTTTCCGGCGGCGCCGACGATTACATCCGCATGCCCTTCGGCGTCAAGCCGTTCATCGCCCGCATCCGCGCCAAGCTCCGCCGCTCTCAGCCCTCACTTTAATATCAATCCTTCCACCCGGAGCCTGCCGGAGAAAACCCACCCCGCCAACAGGTAATCGCTAAATACTGACCGTTCACATTTGATTTTCTACTCCGCATCCTGTATATTAATATCACAACAGAATATACAGCAGGGGCGCCCGAGCGCGAGCGAGGGCCTAACTGGAAGGCAAGTCGGTGAGAGTCCGACGCGGCCGCGCCGCTGTGATGGGTTCTTTCTTCAGGACCTTAAGCCAGAACGCCAGCCTCTGAAAACCTACGGCACTCCGCGGGGAGTGGTAGGACTTTTTGTTAAGTCTTAAACCCCTCGACTGGTGCCGGGGGGTTATTTTTGCGGACGGAAAGGACTTTATTATGAAAATCACTCTGAAACACGCGATTATTGTTTGCCTTGTGATGGCGATATTCTCGGGTCTTCTTCTCTCCTGCGAGACACCGCCCTCGACGGCAAATCCCACCGCCTTGACCGTCATCGACCAGCTTGGCAGGACGGTTACGGTCCCGCCGGACCCGCAGAGAATCGTCTCCATCGCCCCGAGCAATACGGAAATCCTCTTTGCGCTCGGCCTGGCCGACCGCGTTGTGGGCGTGACGACCTACTGCAACTACCCGCCGGAGGCCCTGGATAAACCTAAAATCGGCGATTTCGCCACGCCCAACATCGAGGAAATAGTGGTGGCCGCGCCCGACCTCGTTCTGGCGGCGAATATCCATAAAGACTCCGTCGTTCCCCAGCTTGAGTCCAGGGGACTGACCGTCGTCGTTCTCTCCCCCGATACCGTCGACGAGGTCCTTGAGGCGATTACGCTGGTAGGCAGGGTCACGGGCGCGGAAGCCAAAGCCCGGTCGCTCATCTTCGACATGCAGAAACGGATTGACGCCGTCACCGGAAAGACGGGCAATCTGGCAGAAGCCGAAAAACCCCGCGTCTTTTACGTCGTCTGGCACGACCCCCTGATGACCGCCGGCTCCGGCACGTTCATGGACGAGCTTATTTACAAAGCGGGCGGCACCAATATCGCCCACGACCTCAGCGGTTATCCGGACATCGGGCTTGAGACGGTTATCGCCGCGAACCCCCAGGTGATGGTTGCCGGCGTCGGCATGGGCGAGGGGGAGGACCTTCCCCTGCAGTTCCTCACGCAGGAGGACAGGCTGAAGGATACCGAGGCGCGCCGCAATAACCGCATCTACTCAATCGATACGGACATCATCGGCCGGCCCGGCCCACGGCTGGTAGATGCCCTGGAGCAGTTCGCCCGTTTCCTCCATCCGTCGCTTTTCGGGGAGTAATCAGTGAAAAACATGAGGACTGTTTAACGTGACCTCCCAGGCCCTGTCCGTGAAGCCGCCGGCGGAAGCCTACTTCTCCGGGAAGCGCACCCGCCTCTATAGCCTCCTGGGACTGCTCGTTCTGCTG
>Ga0315554_1002549_pt1 | contig 10430 bp, 9 predicted proteins | sample SalMarSW160370MG_FD_202114 | JGI IMG/M metagenome (GOLD analysis project Ga0315554, IMG submission 202114) | Salt marsh sediment microbial communities from the Plum Island Ecosystem LTER, Massachusetts, United States - Salt Marsh Sediment SW1603-70 ... | reverse complement strand
AGACAGAGAAAGGGTGGTTACTTATCTACCATGCCATCGGCGAGCAGGCTCCGGATAGCTACAAGATAGGAGCCATGCTCCTCGATATTAAAGACCCGACTCAAGTCCTGGCACGGTCGCCGGAGCCTATTCTGGAACCCCGGGCGTGGTATGAAAGAGAGGGATGGAAGTCAAACGTGGTCTACCCCTGCGGCGCCGCCGTCATCGGGGAGCGCCTGTTTATCTATTACGGAGGCGCCGATAGGGTGGTTTGTGTTGCCTCGGTAAACGTGGACGGGCTGCTTGAGCAGCTTATCCAAACCGGGGCTAAAGTTAGTATCCCGGCACCCTCTATAAGAGAAGGCCACCGCCAATATCGCCGCGGAAAGCGGAAAAAGGGGGCGGGTAGATAAACCAGTAATAACCTATGAACGAGTTTAGACGTTCTGAAGAGAATCCCGTCCTGTTGCCCAGTGAGGAGAACGACTGGGAAGCCGAGGCGACCTTCAATGGTTGCCCCATCGTTCACAGTAAGCGCATCCATTTCTTCTACCGCGCCGTGGCCAAGCGCCAGAAAGTCCAGGGGATAGATATGAACCTCTCCACCATCGGCCATGCCCTGAGTACCGATGGCACCCATTTCAAACACCGGAGGCAGTTCATCAAGCCCGAGTATGATTGGGAGCGTTTCGGCTGCGAGGATCCGCGGGTGACCAGGGTCGGTAATAAGTTCTATATTTTTTACACCGCGCTCTCGGCCTATCCCTTCACCGCCGATAGTATCAAGGTCGGCCTGGCTATAAGCCCGGACTGCCAGAAGATTGAGGCTAAATATCCGGTTACCACCTTCAACTCTAAAGCCATGGCCCTGTTCCCGGGGAAAATCAGGGGCAAGCTGGCTGCCGTGCTTTCGGTCAACACCGACAAACCCCCGGCTAAAATCGGACTCGCCTTTTTTGACCGCGAAGACCAGCTCTGGGCCCCTGAGTACTGGGAGGGCTGGTACTCTTTCCTGGATGACCATGTCCTGCCCTTACAGCGCTCGCCCCAGGACCAGGTTGAAGTCGGCGCGCCGCCCATCCGTACCCCCCAGGGCTGGCTTTTAATCTATGCCTACATCCAGAATTATTTCTCGCCGCCGGCTACCTTCGGCATTGAGGGGGCCCTGCTTGACCTGGAAAACCCCAGCCGTATTTTGGCCCGAACCGAAGAGCCCTGGCTGGTGCCGCAGGCAGTATATGAGGAATACGGTAAGGTGCCCAATGTTATCTTCCCCTCGGGGGCTTTATTGAGAGGTAGAGCTTTGCACCTTTACTACGGCGCCGCCGACACCACCTGCGCTTTAGCTACCGCCGGTATGAGTACGCTTATCCAAAACATGCTTTTAACCGAAATGGAGACGGTAAAACTGGAGCGTTTCTTCGCTAACCCCGTCATCCAGCCGGAGCCGAAGCACCCCTGGGAGGCTAAAGCGGTTTTCAACCCGGCCGCCATCTATGAAGATAGTAAGGTCCACCTGGTATACCGGGCGATGTCAGAGGATAATACCTCGGTGCTGGGGTATGCCGCCAGTACTGACGGGTTCAACTTTAACGAGCGCTATGGCAAGCCGATTTATGTGCCCCGGGAGGACTTTGAACAGAAGCTGGTGCCCGGCGGCAACTCTGGGTGCGAAGACCCCAGACTGACCAGAATCGAGGACACGGTCTACATGTGCTATACCGCCTTTAACGGCAAGAATATGCCCAGGGTGGCGCTGACCTCTATCGCTCTGGATGATTTCCTGGCCAAGAACTGGAAGAAGTGGGCTAAACCAGTCCTGATTTCACGCCCCCGCACCATGGATAAAAATGCCGCCCTCTTCCCCCGAAAAATCAAGGGCAAGTACGCCTTCCTCCACCGCCTCGGCAACAGTATCTGGCTGGACTTCAAGGATAGTTTGAGTTTCGATAAGGATGAGTGGCTGGGAGGAAACGTTATATTGAGCTCGCAGCAGGAGCCACTACCGGTGGAAAAAATCGGCGTGTCGGTACCGCCGATTGAAACCAAAGAGGGATGGCTACTGCTCTATCATATCGTTTCCAGAATAACACCGAACAAGCCTCAATTGCATTATGATGTGGGCTCCGCCATGCTTGATATCGATGACCCGACGCGCATCATTGCCCGACGGAGAACGCCTCTGCTTGAGCCTGAGATGTCATACGAAATAGAAGGGCAGGTGGCCAACGTCGTCTTCCCCTGCGGCGCCGTGGTTATCCACGACCAGCTGTTTGTCTACTACGGGGGGGCGGATACGGTAATCGGGGTGGCCACCATAAAGCTTCTTGATCTGGTGGAAAGCCTGCTGCTCTGCGAAGTTGACAGGGATGCGTCCTGCTGAAGTAGCAATACACTATATCGTGCAGGTCTCGAACCTGCGGCACCCTGACTAAAAGACAGGTGCTCTACCAACTGAGCTAACGGCCCATTACTGTCCGGGTATTGGTCAAAATCGGTTGTCATCGGGGGAGCCAGTCGGTATAATCGGATTATGAGGGTATTTAACCTGCACGGCTGGGAGGTTAGCACCGCCGAGGCGCGGGAGTTGCAATTAAAGCTGGCATCTGAAGTATCCAGAACCGATGTAGTTTCCAGCCCCAGATTTATCGCCGGGGTGGATATATCGGTAGACCGGGTGCGGGGGGTGGCCAGGGGGGCGGTGGTGGTGTTAAATTACCCTGAGCTTAAAGTAGTGGAGACCCGGGTGGTAGAGGGCAAAGTAGATTTCCCCTATGTCCCCGGCCTTTTAACCTTTAGGGAAGCGCCGCTGGCGCTGGCTGCCTTTAAGCGTCTTAATACTGTCCCCGACCTTGTCCTTTTTGACGGGCAGGGCATTGCCCACCCACGGCGGATGGGGCTGGCTTCACACCTGGGGCTGTTTCTGGATACGCCTGCTATAGGCTGCGCCAAGTCACGGCTGTGCGGAAGTCATGCTGTGTTGGGCTCGGAGGTGGGCAGCTATGCCGAGCTGGTGGACGGGGATGAACTTATAGGCGCCGCCCTGCGCACAAAGGCGGGGGTAAAGCCGGTCTATGTATCAATCGGGCATAAGATAAGCCTGGAGAGCGCTATACACTGGGCTATGCGGTGCTGCTGCGGTTATCGCTTACCGGAGCCCACCCGGCTGGCGCACCTGGCGGCGGGGGGAAGGCTGGAGGGGGCTAAAGAGGTCCTGGTCTAGATTATTAAGGGAGGCTTTTTAACCAGATGCAGGAGTTAAGGGATAAGCTAAAGGATTTGCAGTCAAGAGTTTCTATGGCGATGGTGCATCTTTGACATTGCCGCCATAGAAAAGGATATTGCCCGCTTAGAGAAACAGTCCGCCCAGCCCGATTTCTGGCAGGAGCCGGAGAAGGCGCAGAGCGTCATGCGCAAGCTGGCCGAGCAGAAGAAGGTGGTAGACCGCTGGCGGGGGATGGAGAAAAAAGCGGCCGAGATGGCCGAGCTAATCTCTCTGGAAGACAGCTCATTACAGGCGGAGATTGAGGCCGAGGTGGAAAAGTTAGCCTTACACCTTGATGAGATGGAGCTGGAAGCGGCCTTTAAGAGTGAGTATGACGCCAGGAACGCTATTTTAGCCATACACGCCGGCGCCGGCGGCACCGAATCGCAGGACTGGGCGCAGATGCTGATGAGGATGTACCTGCGCTGGGCGGAGCGACGACGTTACCAGGCCGAAGTGCTGGACGTTTCCCCGGGGGAGGAGGCGGGCATAAAGAGCGTGGTCATCGGGGTTAACGGCGATTACGCTAATGGGTATTTAAGGTCGGAGCACGGCGTGCACCGGCTGGTGAGGCTTTCCCCTTTTGACGCCGACCACGCCCGGCATACTTCCTTTGCCCTGGTGGAGGTGATGCCCGAAGCCGAACCCGGTGTCGACGTGAGGATAGAGCCCGACGATTTGAAGGTTGAGGCCTTTCGTTCCAGCGGGCCGGGGGGACAGCATATGCAGAAGACGAGCAGCGCGGTGAGGCTCACCCATCTGCCCAGCGGGCTGGTGGTATCCTGCCAGAGCGAGCGCTCCCAGCACCAGAACAAGGAAATCGCTATGAAGATACTCCTCTCCCGCCTGTTGGAGCTGGAGCTGGTCAAACGGGCCGAGGCGAGAGCCAAGCTAAAAGGCAAGCACATCGCCGCCGGCTGGGGCAACCAGATACGGAGCTATGTCCTCCATCCCTATAAGATGGTAAAAGACCACCGCACCGAATACCAGACCGGCGATACCGAGGCCGTGCTGGACGGTGAACTGGACGGGTTTATTACCGCCTATTTGAGGTCTATCGTGGGGGAGGAGTAAAAAGGGGGGAATTGCCCGGTTTTTAAAGTGCGTTTTACTTCCCACCCGCCCTCAAGGGCTGTGCCTTTAAAATTACCTAAAAGGGGGTGGTAAAAAGGGCTTTAGCCCTTTATCCTTAAAGGGCGGTGGGCGGGTTAAGATATAAAAAGGGTGGGGAGAAAAGAGTTTGGGTGAAGAATAATGATTAAAAAGATTGGCATATTAGTTTTAGTGGCCTGTTTACTGCTTACTATATTAAGCCCCAGCCTGGTGCAGGCCCAGAGCGGGCTGGCCGTAATAGAAAGCTCGGCGGAGGCTGACTTTCCCTCCCGGCTGAACTTTGAATTATCCGCTCGCAGCGATATAAATATCAACGATATCCGCCTGTGCTATGTCATGGACCGGGCCGGCTTTGCTCAAGTTATCAGCGAGGTATATATCGAGTTTGTCCCCGCTGCCACAGTAGATGTCGGCTGGTCCCTGGAGATGGTAAAGACCGGCGGGCTGCCCCCCGGCTCCAGTGTGGAATACTGGTGGAAGTTAGCCGACGACGGCGGGAACCGGCTGGCAACTGAGCCGGCGCAGGTGCATTTCGACGACACCCGCTATGACTGGCGGACTCTGACCGAGGGCAAGGTGACCCTCTACTGGTACAACGGTAATGAAGATTTTGCCCGGGAACTGATGGCGGCGGCTCAAGCCGCCTTGGAGAGGCTTGCCGATGGTACCGGCGCCGAGCTGGAGAGACCGGCCCGGCTCTATATCTACGCTGATTCCGGTGATTTGAAGGGGGCCATGATTTATCCCCAGGAGTGGACGGGTGGGGTGGCCTTTACCCGCTACAGCACTATGGCTATCGGCATATCTCCTATTAATATCAGCTGGGGCAAGGACGCAATCGCCCACGAGCTGACCCACCTGGTTATTCACCAGATAACCCTTAACCCCTATAACAGCCTGCCCACCTGGTTGGATGAGGGACTGGCCATGAGCAGTGAGAGTATGCTGGGCTCCGAATTCAGCGCGGCTCTGGGGGAGGCCATAGCCACCGATAGCCTTATATCGGTGCAGAGCCTGTGCAGCCCCTTCTCCGCATACGCCGGAGAGGCCGTTCTCTCCTATGCCCAGAGCCACAGCCTGGTAGAGTTTCTTATAACCAGCTACGGGCAGGAAAATATGTTTGAGCTTTTGACTGCCTTTAAGCGGGGCAGCGGCTACGACGACGCCCTGGAAAGTGTTTACGGCTTTGACATGGACGGACTGGACGGCCTGTGGCGGGAATATGTCACCGATATATACCAGGCGGCGGTGGGCTCTTGAAAACGGGTAAAGACAAGAAGTCCTTCACCATCCGTGATTTGCCGCCTGCCGAGCGCCCCCGCGAGAGACTGCAAAAATTCGGGGCGGAGGCCTTGTCGGCACAGGAAGTCCTGGCGGTGCTGCTGGGGCGGGGCGTTTCCGGTGAATCGGTGATGGTCACAGCCCAGAGGCTGCTGGCCCGGTTCGGCGGCCTGAAAGGTATCGCCGACGCATCGGTGGAGGAGCTTTCTAACGTTAAGGGAATCGGTCTGGCCAAGGCCGCCCAGATTAAGGCCGCCTTTGAGCTATCAAGCCGTCTGGGCGGCTACGCTGAAACTCAGGATAAGCCGGTGTTGGAGACTCCGGAGGCTGTGGCCGCCCTGGTTAAGGGGAGGCTGGGGGGTAAGAAGAAGGAGCATTTTCTGGCGCTGCTGCTGGATACCAGGAACCAGCTGATAAAAATAGCCGAAATCTCCGTCGGCAGTCTGGATGCCAGTATCGTCCACCCCCGGGAGGTATATAAGGAGGCGATAGCGGCCAGCGCCGCGGCGGTTATCTTTGTCCACAATCACCCATCGGGCGACCCCACCGCCTCGGAGGATGATATAAAGCTGACCAGGGGGCTGGCTGAGGCGGGGGAGATTATCGGCATAGAGGTATTAGACCATATAATTATCGGGGAGAAAAAATTCTTCAGCCTGAAGAGAGAGGGGTTGTTCGGGAACTGGCAGGGGTGACGGGGTCAGGACGAGGTTTTTTCAACCCTGGCGCCTTTCCCCCAGGCAACGTCCACCAGCTTGGCGGCCATAGTCTTGGCGGCTCTCTCGCCGGCCTCGCTTAAGGGGAAGGTATTGATAACGTATTCAACTCCCTTGGCGGAGTGGAACAGGACCGCCCAGTCCCGCGCCCGTCTTGCCACCGCCCACCGACCCGGCGCCGAATCCCCGGGCGGAGTCCCTCCGGCTTCCCATTCAAGACCGAGCTTGAGTTTACCGAGGCCTTGCTCTTGCTCAGTTTTGACCTGTTCCATATTGCCCCTTTCGTACTACCACTATTGTACTACATAAATTATAACATTTTATTACACTTTCTGGTAATTTTTGTCACGATTTTGTCTATTTTCTTTGCCAATTTTCGTGATAGCGTGCTATTATTAACGGAAATAGCCAGCAGGGGAAGCGGTGTATTACTTTGCCTACGCTTCTAATCTGAACAAGAAGCAGATGAAGGAACGCTGCCCGGCGGCCAGGCCGGCGTCTATTGTTACACTGCACCACTACAAGCTGGTCTTCAGCGGCTGGTCCCGGAGGTGGCGGGGCGGGATGGCTACCATCCGGCCTTTCCGGGGGGAGAGGGTGCTGGGGGCTATCTATGAGCTTTCCGAGGAGGACATGAAGCGTTTGGACAAATATGAGGACTGCCCCGCCACCTACAGCCGAATTAACGTGGGGGTGAATGATGACTTTGGCGGGCTGATAGAGGCGGTGACCTACGTCAGAAGCGGACGCGCCGACGAAGCAGCGCCCTCAAAGGAGTACCTGGCGGTTATTAAGCAGGGCTACCGGGACTGGGGCATTATCTAAAGTGAAAAGAATAATATATATACTACTTGGGCTGGTGATATTAAGCAGCCTGCTGGCTGGCGGCTGTACCTGTGATGGCAAAACAGGGGGGACCTTAAGCCTCTACGGCACTGACCCCTATACCCTCGACCCGGCGCTCTCCGGCGAGATGACCTCCCACGTGTATTTAATGCAGATATTCAGCGGGCTGGTGCGATTTGACGATAACATGGAGTTGGCGCCGGACATCGCCGAAAGGTGGGAGGTAACCAACGGCGGACGGACCTACACCTTTTACCTGCGGCGGGATGTTAAATTTCACGATGGTTGGCAACTCATCGCTGAAGATTTTAAGTATTCCTGGGAGCGCGCCTGCGCCCCCCGGACCGGCTCAGCAACGGCGGCCACCTACCTGGGCGATATCGTCGGGGTGGCTGAGGTGCTGGCCGGGCAGGCCACCGAGATTAGCGGTGTTAAAATTATTGATGATTACACCCTGGAGGTGACGATAGACGCCCCCAAGTCCTATTTCCTTTCCAAGCTGACCTACCCCACTGCCTTTGTCGTGGACAGGGACAACGTGGAGTCCGGCGGGGAGTGGTGGCGCTCCCCCAACGGCACCGGCCCCTTTAAGCTCAAGCAGTGGCGGGAAACCGAGGTGCTTATCCTGGAGAGGAACGAGTTTTATTACGGCGGGGTGGCTAAGCTGAACCTGGTTGTCTTTCTGCTGTGGAGCGGTATACCGATGAACATGTACGAGACCGGCGAGATAGATGTTGCCGGTGTCGGCGCCGGTTACATCGAGAAGGTCACCGATGAGACCGGGCCCTTTTATATGGATTTGAGGGTAGTCCCTGAGCTCAGCTTTTATTACATCGGCTTTAATGCCGCCCGCCCGCCCTTTGACGACGCTAATATCCGCCGCGCCTTCTCCATGGCGATTGATAAGGACAAGCTGGTCTCCCTGGTATTTAAAGGCACCATGGAGCCGGCGGACGGAATATTACCCCCCGGTATGCCTGGCTATAACGAAACCCTTTCCGGTCTGGAATATGACCCGGCGGGGGCAAAAGAGCTAATCGCCGGTTCCGGCTACGGCGATGTTTCCCAATTGCCGCCTATCACCATTACCACCCTGGGCTGGGGAGGCGCCATCTCCGGTGAGCTGGAGTCGGTGGTTTACCAGTGGCGGGAGAACCTGGGGGTGGAGGTAACGGTGAGGCAGCTGGAGCCGGAGAGGTTCCTTTATCACCTTGCCGAGGAGAAGGACGAGATGTTTGCTACCGGCTGGATTGCCGACTACCCGCACCCGCAGGACTTTCTGGACATCCTCTTTCACAGTGGCGCCGATAACAACTACGGCCAGTACAGCAACCCCGGGGTGGATGCCCTGCTGGAGGCGGCGGGGGTGGAGCAGGACAGTAACTCAAGCCTGGGGCTTTACCGGCAGGCCGAGCAGATGATTGTTGACGATGCCGCCTGTATCCCCCTTTGTTTCGGGCGGAACTATGTCCTGGTTAAGCCGTACGTTAAGGGGTATGAACTGAATCCCATGGGTTTTGCCATGCTGAACGAGGTCTCGCTTGGGGCTGATTAGATATCAGGGGTGAATTATTTATGAATCTGGTTGAGCAGCTGGACAGTATTTTTTATCCCCGGAGTGTGGCCGTGGTCGGCGCTTCAGCTAATCCAGAGAAGGTGGGCTTTATGTGCGTGGGCAACCTGCTGGATGCCGGTTTTGGGGGTAAAGTCTACCCGGTTAACCCCGGTATCTCCGAGCTTTTCGGGCTGGAGGTCTATCCATCGGTGGCGGCTATCCCCGGTGATGTTGACCTGGCCATGGTGGCCATCCCCGCCGAGCTTACCCTTCCCACCATAGAGGAGTGCGTGGCCAAGGGGGTGAGGGGGGCTATTCTTATCAGTGGGGGGTTCGGGGAGGTGGGCACCGGCACCGGCGCCGGGCTGCAGGCGAAGCTTAAAACTATAGCCAATAAGGGCGGGATGAAGATTATCGGCCCCAACACCCTGGGCTTTGTTAATCCACGTGCCCGTCTTAACGCCTCGTTTCAGTATACGCTTAGCCTGAGCCAGCCAGGCAACGTGGCTGTTGCCGCACAGAGCGGCGGGACAACTATCTATATCACCCACGCCCTGACCAATCATAACGTCGGCATCAGCAAGGCTATCGGCCTGGGCAACCGCTGCAACCTGGATTTTGACGAGCTGGTGAGTTATTTCGGGCAGGATAAAGACACCAGGGTCATCGTTCTCTATATAGAGGGGCTGGATGAGCCGGAGCGGCTTTTTGACGCTGCCCGCAGGGTGACTAAAATTAAGCCAATTGTGGTCTACAAGGGGGGGAGGGGAGAAGAGCTCAGCCGGGCCACCTTTGCCCACACCGGCGCGGCGGCCGGAGATTACGGTTTCTACGAGAAGGCCTTTAGAGAGGCGGGCATGCTGGCCGTTGACAGCATTACCGAGGTGGTGGATACTGCCAAGGCGCTGTCTTTACAGCCGGCGGCGGAGGGAAACCGGGTGGCCATTCTATCGGTGCAGGCGGGGCCGGCGATAATAATGGCCGATAAGTGCCGCCAGCATGGGCTAAGGCTGGCCGAGTTTTCGGCGGCGACAAAGCGGAAATTAAAGAAGCTCGCCTCGGCGCTGAACGCTATTGACAACCCGGTTGATATTGCCTGGAAATCGGATGATTTCAACGCCTGCCGCCAGATGCTCAAAGCCGTTCTGGATGATGACGGCGTAGATGCCGTAATAGTTGCCGCCGTCTTCTACAGCACCAACATGGAATTGATGAGGGCGGTGATGGATATAGCCGGGGAGGCTAAAAAGCCGATGACGGTCTGCCTTGATTCCCCGCGGGGGGCGGCTCACGCCGAGATAAACGCCCTCGAGGCCAGCGGCGTGCCCGTTTTTCCCCTCCCCGAGAGGGCGGTCACCGGCCTGGCCGGTCTGGTAAAATACGGGGAGATAATTAAATAAGGTGGCGGAGGGGGTGGGATTCGAACCCACGGTTGGCTTGCACCAACAACGGTTTTCAAGACCGTCACCATAGGCCACTCGGACACCCCTCCGCGGCTTAACTAAAGTATAGATTCTTGGGCTGGCAGCGTCAAATAAAGGAGGAGCGATGTCGTTAGCAGGCAAGGTTGCTTTTGTCAGCGGTTCTTCAAGGCCGAACGGAATAGGGCGGGCTACCGCCCTTGCCCTGGCCCGGGACGGCGCCGATGTGGCCGTCAGCGGCTGGGGGCACTTTG
>Ga0315554_1002548_pt1 | contig 10431 bp, 9 predicted proteins | sample SalMarSW160370MG_FD_202114 | JGI IMG/M metagenome (GOLD analysis project Ga0315554, IMG submission 202114) | Salt marsh sediment microbial communities from the Plum Island Ecosystem LTER, Massachusetts, United States - Salt Marsh Sediment SW1603-70 ... | reverse complement strand
CCCACTTTGATTCCTTTCAGTACACAACTATGCAGGCAGCGCTGGGCATTAACATCTGGAAAAGAATTACCAAATTGACACAAAGAAGAATTGAGAATGGCGTAGAACTCTATCAAATTTTCTCTAGGCGACCCGGCTTTCGAATCGCCGATATTCTGGCGGACTCGGAGGTTGCCTTTAATCAATTTCCGGTAATTGTTGATGACTTGAATAAAAGAGAATTGATAATCACTCACCTGCTCGAAAAAGGGATTGAAACCACCACTCTTTATGATCACCCGCTGCATCATATTTTCTCCGATTTAAACATAGCATCTGCAGATCCCTTTCCCAATGCTACCTATCTGGCGGAACACTTACTTTTAATTCCACCCCATGCCCAGATTCGAAATAAACACATTTCCATTGTGCGCGAAGTAATTGATTTAATTGAGTAATCTTAGTCATCCAATTCACAAAATTGTCCTATTGATTACGCGCCTGGACCGGGGTGGTTCGGCAGAGTTGACCCTGCAACTGGCAGCCGGACTGAATCAACACGGCCACGCTGTTACCCTGATTTCCGGGAGGACAATTGAACCTTTATGGGATCCAGGGGAGTACGCCCAACGAAATGGCTTCTCTTTAATTTATGTCAATTCCCTGATTCGCTCGATCCATCCAATTAAAGATGTTCTGGCACTAATTCAAATTATCATTCTATTAAAAAAAATACGCCCTGATATTTTGCACACCAACTCTTCCAAGGGTGGGCTAATTGGTCGTTCTGCCGGTACTTACTGCAAAATCAAATATGTCTATCACTCGCCCCATGGGCATATTTTTTATGGCTACTACAACCGATTTGTAAGCCAGATTTTTATCTATCTGGAGAAATTCGCCGCGCACTATACAACCCGGATTCTCAATCTCACCGAGTACGGGCGGCAGGATCATATCCGTGAGAGAATTGCTCCCGCTGCAAAATTTGTCGTCTCCTCCTGTGGTGTTGATCTTGACCCTTTCCTAAAAGCTCCAGCGCGAAATCTAAGCAATCGCCCGCCCGACAATATCACTGTTGTTTGGGCTGGTCGAATCGTTCCTATTAAAAATCTGGATATGCTATTGGATGCCGTGGCGCAAATCGAAAAAACCAAACCCGGCATAAAGTATCTGATTGCCGGTGACGGCGAATTGAGAGAAAAATCGCAAGAACATGCAAAAAAGTTGAAATTAAAAAATGTGCACTTTTTAGGTTACCAAACCAACATGCCGGAAATTTTCAAGAATAGCGATATCTTCGTGTTGACTTCTTTGAATGAAGGTTTTGGCCGGGTTCTCGTCGAAGCTATGGCTTGTGGTCTGGCAATAGTTGCCACCAATGTCGGTGGTGTTCCAGAAATAATTGAAGATCAGGTTAATGGATTATTGATCCCATCCTGTAACCATGAATTACTTGCTGAATCTATCATTAAACTGGCAGAAAATCGGGAAATGCGTCAAAAAATGAGCATTATCAATAGAAAAAAAGCGGAATTTTATTCGATTACAAATTATATTACTAGGGTAATTAATATTTATCAGAGAGTAGACCAACCGAATGAAAAACACAATTAAACTTAAATCAAAATTTATTTTGTTAATCTTTTCCCTATCGATTCTGGCGAACTCCCAGAGTATCCGGAATTATCATCTCTTAAAAGTAGGGATTCATTTTGATTCAAAAGTCAGTGGCGGTAAGTACACGATGGCAGAACTCGCCGGTATTGCCAATACCTACGGCTTGGATGCGGCCATAGTCACCGACCATGATAATATGAAAGTTACCTATGGCCTCTCCCCATTTACCAAATTTCTGAAATTCTCCATTCAGGAAAATTCTATAGCAAATTATGGAGTCGAAAAATATCTTCAAGAAATCGTTCGTACCAATCAGGTCTACAGCAATATTGTATTCATCCCGGGTGTCGAGGCGGTTCCTTTTTACTTCTGGCAGGGATCGCCTTTATATTCAAATCTTATTTTAAGGAACTGGCATACCCACTTGCTTGTTTTCGGTTTGCCGAATGTCGAAGCTTATAAAAAGCTCCCCGCCCTCGCTAATCATGGTCTCGGTTATCAAAAGCCAGAAGGCGAACTGATGCCGTACATCGCCAAAAATTTCTCCTACTTCTCGTTGATTATCTTGTACGTAATTCTGTTTTTAATTTCATTTTTCTCAATTATCAGACGATCCCGACGGCGGAGAGATATTGCTCATGTTACCCGTCGAAGGCATCAATATCGCTTTTCCTGGAAAGCGTTACTCTTCACTCTGATTTTCGGATACATTCTCTATTCTGAGTACCCATACTTACCTTTAAAATACGATCAGTACCATGGTAATCCAGGTGGTGGGCCTTTCCAGGAATTGATCAATTATGTCAATAACAATCAAGGAATGATATTTTGGGCCCATCCGGAAGTTTCACATACTGAAATGCGTCCGCTAAAGATTCCATTGCTGAAACAAACCATTAAAATCGAAACAGAAGCCTATCCGAAAATGATCACCGAAACCAAGGATTATACCGGTTTTGCCATTTTTTGGGAAGGCATGAAGACCATCGGGCATCCAGGTGGTCTATGGGATATCGTTCTAGATGAATATTGTACCGGAATTCGCAAGAAACCAGTTTGGGCTATCGGTGAACTGGACTTCGAGGAAAGTAATGTGCTCACTGAAGTTGCCGCAACTAACACTTTTATCTTTGCTACCGAAAAAAGCCAAAATGCTATTCTTGAGGCAATTCGCAACGGACGAATGTATAGTACCCGGGATTATGTTGGAAATAAATTGATTCTGGAAGATTTTTCAGTCTACGATCCCCGAACTAATCGTAGTGCCTTCATCGGCGAAACGCTCCTAATGCCCAGACCGCCAGTAGGAATTCATATTAAAATCCGTTCGTTGGAAGTAAATCCTCGACCAACTACCGTCTTCTTATATCGAAATACTGAATTAATCAAGACTTTTGCTCTACAAAACCAGGTGGACGATTATTATCTGGATCAGGAACCTTTTACTAATTCGATGAATTACTATCGGGTACTGGTCGGTAGCCGGGATTTCCAAACCCTGGCAACAAATCCGGTATTTGTAAAAAGGTATTGAGAAAGGGGCTTAGTCTTCCGTTTTATAAGCAATTTTATATAGCAAAAAAGTGATAGCTGCAAGGAAACAATACTGAGCAAATTGTAAATAGGCTTGGGCTTCTACGAAGAAAGGGCGCATTGTAAGACGCGATACAAGTCCGAGAATCAATGACACTACTGCCAATATGACACAACTCTTGATAATCGTTCCCATTATTCCTCCCTATAAGTGTGATTCATCAATGACCACGTCCAAAATAATCGAAAGTCAACCAATAGTCAAGTGAATAATATGATTTGTGCGGTCCATCAGCCCCAGACCTTTCCCTGGCTTGGCTATTTTGCCAAGATAATTCAATCCGACCACTTTGTTATCCTCGACAATGTTCAGTTTAAAAAAAATGAGTGGCAAAACCGCAATAAAATCAGAACTCAAAACGGCTGGCAATGGCTGACAGTTCCAGTCTTGCACCATTTCGGACAGCTAATCAGCGAAGTAAAAATTAATAACACCAGAAACTGGCGACACAAACATCTTCAAGCCCTGCTTAGCAGCTATGGTAAAGCACCATATTTTAAAAAGTATTTCCCCGAGCTCGAGGAATTATACCAGAAGAAATGGGAATTGCTGGTTGATTTTAATCTGGCTGGTATCCACTGGCTGCTTAAAACACTTAATATTAAGACGCCTATCACCATTGTTTCAGAAATGAAGAAAATTCCTCAAACACCTGATCTCGGCGCTGAGGAACGTCTTATCCGGATCACTAAAGCCCTGACTGCCAACATCTATCTATCCGGAGCTGGGGGCCAAGAATATTTAGATCAAGGACTTTTCCCCGCTAATCAGATTAAATTGATCTTCCAGCACTTCGAGCATCCGATTTATCACCAGATCCAGGGTAAATTTATCAGTCACCTTTCAGTACTCGATTTAATGTTTAATGAAGGTCCTCACTCACTGAAGATTATCCAAGGAGGAATTCGATGAAATCAAATATTAAAAAGATGAATATTCTGGCAATTGGCGCCCATCCGGACGATATTGAAATCGGTTGTGGTGGCACTTTGGCCAAGTACGCTGATTACGAACATAATATCTTTCTGTATATCGCCACATACGGTACGGCAGGCGGGGATGGTACCATACGAAAAAGAGAACAAGAAAAAGCCGCTGAAATTCTCAAGGTAAAAAAAATCTTCTGGGGTGAGTACATTGATACCGAAATCGAAATTCATAAAGAAGCCATTATGAAGATCGAAAATGTCATTAAAATAATCAAACCGGATAGTATTTTTGTCAATTTTCCCGACGACACTCACCAGGATCACCGCCATATTGCAGCAATTACCAACTCTGCTACCCGTTACATTCGTAATGTCCTGTTTTATGAAACCCCAACCACCCAGAATTTCGTGCCGAACGTTTTTGTGGATATTAGCGGTAAATACCTGAAATCCAAATTCAAACTACTCAAAGCCCATGAATCACAAGTAGATCGGACCAATATTGCGGGCATATCCATTCTCGAAGTAGCAAACTCGACCGCCCACTTTCGCGGTTTTCAAGCCCGGGTTGCTTATGCTGAAGCCTTTCATTCATTGAGATTATTTATCAACATCTAATGATACCTCATAATCGTCCCAGCTACAATTCGCAAGAAGTAAATGCCACTCGGGCAATTATTAAATCCAGATATATTGCCCAGGGTAAAAAAGTACTTGAACTCGAAGAATCGACCGCCAAAAATGTTCACAAAAAATACGGCGTTGCGATTTCCTCCGGCACCGCCGCATTAACGGTAGCATTAAAAGTACTGAAAATTTCAGCTGGCGACGAGGTACTTATTCCGACTTATACCTGTTCGGCTCTCTGGCACGCGGTTAAAGCAGTTAACGGAATCCCCATATTGACCGATATTGAACCGGTCTACTGCAATATGTCACCGGAAGAGATCAAGCAAAAAGTTAATTCAAGAACCAAGGCGATAATTTTTCCCCACATGTTCGGTCAACCGGGCAGAATCAGAGAAATCCTGGATTTGGGTATCCCGGTTATCGAAGACATTGCGCAGGCCTACGGCGCAACAATTGATAATCAACCGGTAGGCGCTTTTGGACATATCACGGTCATTTCATTCTATGCTACCAAAGTGATCGGCAGCGGCGAAGGAGGCATGGTTCTGACTGACAATCAATCTCTAGCAGTTCGAATAAAAGATATGCGGGAGTACGACGAAAAAGAGGATTTGAATCCACGATTCAATCTCAAAATGAGTGATCTCCATGCTGCTATTGCCCTCGAGCAGCTGAAAAAATTCCCCCAATTTGTAGCTAAACGCTACTCTATTTTCCAAAACTACCAATCATTAATAAAACCTCTCATAAGAATCCCGGTGTCAGACCGAAATCTTAAGTCAAACCTATATCGCTGTTTGGCTGTCCACCCCAAAAAAAGTGCTGATGAAATTGTCCAATTAGGTCGGGATTTTGGGATTACCTTGAGAAAACCGGTTTTTCACCCCTTGCATCATTATTTGCATCTCCGCGATTTCCCAGTTGCCGAGGAAGCCTGGCACAGACATTTTTCCATCCCCCTCTTCCCAGACATGACCGAAGTAGAAATTAAGAAAGTATCTGAATTTCTGAAAAAATTAGTCGAGCAAGCTGTATGAGTGAGCGTCAGCGGATCTTTTTCCGGTTTTTAGTTCTACCATTTTTATTTGCCATGTTGATGCCCTATACACTTAAAAACTGGATGTTCGCCCATTCCCTCGAAATTCCTTATTATTTCATCGTTTCCCTGTTAATGAGCTTCGGACTAATACCACTGTTTTACAAGCTGGGAATCATAATGAACATCACCGATCATCCCGGCGGTCGGCGCCATCATCAAAGAGTGACACCGCGAACTGGTGGAATTGCCATTATTATTACTTTTGTGGCAACCCTCAATATTGTCACTAATCCACCGGCCGAATTCAAGGCATTATTCTTGGCTTCTTTTATTATCGCCAGCATCGGAAGCCTGGATGATATTCGCGGCTTGCCAGCCAGTCTGAAGCTAATTGGTCAAATAGCTGCTGCAGTTATCTTGATTACCAACGGATTTTATATCTCTTTTATTCCTGATCACCTGTGGGGAAAAATAATTTCAATAACCATCTCTATTCTTTGGATTATCGGGATTACCAATGCAATTAATTTTCTCGACGGTTTGGATGGACTTGCCAGCGGATTGGCAATTGTTATTGCCTTCTTCTACACCGTAATTTCGCATGCCGTCGGGAGTAAATTTATGGTCATTGCCAGTGTTATTTTTATGGGATCTATTTGTGGCTTCTTTCCTTATAACTTCAGATATCGAAAAAGAGCGCTAATTTTCTTGGGAGATACCGGCAGCACCTTCCTTGGCTTTACTTTGGCAGCCCTTGCAATCTATGGTGATTGGGGCGTTAATAAAAGTGTTGATCTGGTAATACCTCTTCTGCTTTTAACAATCCCAATTACCGATACTCTTCTGACAAATATCATGAGGATAATCAAAGGCAAAGTAAAATCAATCAAAGGATTGCTGGATTATACTGGAAACGATCATTTGCACCACCGCTTAAAAAATCTTGGTCTGCGCCCTAAAAATGTCGTTCTTACTATCTGCCTGGTTACCTCTGTTCTGGGACTATTATGTTTACTTATTAAAAGCGGTGATTTATATGAGAGTGTTATTGCACTGACAATTAGTGCTATTATTATCTTCCTAATGGTCTATGTGATGATCAATCAAGAACGAATTAAAAACACCTAAAAACTCATTTTATTATGAATTAAAATTTATTATTTTTAAGATTGTGTATCAGGAATACTGGAAATTAAATTTAAGACCTTTTGAAAATTCGCCGGATCCTCGGTTTCTGTATCATTCGGCTGAGCATGATGAAGCCTTAATGCGGTTACTTTATGCAATCCAGAGTTCCAAGGGTGCCGCCTTACTGACTGGTGAATATGGCTGCGGCAAAACCCTCTTAATGCACACGATTATCAACGAACTGTCAGGCGGTCAGTTTAACATCGCCTATCTTACGAATCCACGCTGGGGTGCCAGTGAATTGATTCAGGAAATTCTCTACCAGCTGGAAATTTCTTTTAATGAAACAAGCCGCATCGAAATGCTTCACAAACTGAATGATTTCCTTTTTAACAGTGTCAGAGAAGAAAAACACACTATTATCATCGTAGATGAAGCCCAGATTATTGGCGATTATGAGACCTTTGAGGAGCTGCGATTACTTTTAAATTTTCAACTAAATGATCGGTTTCTGCTGACTCTTTTCCTTGTCGGTCAACCGGAATTGAAAGACATTATCGCCAAAATACCCCAGTTAAATCAGCGAATAGCTGTCAGGTACCATTTAAAAAGATTTTCATTTGAAGATACTAAAAACTATATTCAATATCGGCTACATGTTGCTGGTAGAGACGAACCAATGTACACAGAAGCAGCTTTGATGGAAATATATAAATCTTCACAAGGAACACCCAGATCAATTAATAATCTCTGTGATCTTTCATTGGTAATTGGCTTTGGGAAACATCTTCAACAAATTGATGCAGATATTATTGTTGGCATTATTGAATCGGAGAAATAATTAGCTATGGTGCGGATGAAGGACGTCTTAAAAACCTATGATGAGCTTAAAAAGAGCCCTCCCGAGAACGATCAAAATATTCCTCTGCAATCGGCCGATTCCGGAAAACTGAGCGGTCTCGAGGCAATCCGCCAGGCAATCCAGTCAAATTTACAGCAAAAGAAAACCCAGCCAACCACACCTCCACCACCTACTCCGCAAAAGGAAACAATCGAAAAGATCAAATCCGCTATTACTCACGAGGAAACACCAAAAGATACTGGCGCGGCAGGTGCACCTGGAGGAAAACCGATTGTCGAGGACGAAGAGCAGCAAGCAACCCATCTTTATATGGATTTCCACCGGATGTTCGAGAAAATTGTAGGCGACATTAAAAACAATACCCCGATTGATCCGGAACCGATTATCAAGCAAATTCCTGTTTTTTGCACCCTGATCGAGAATAATGAATTCCTTTTTTTAAAGGCCATTCAACGTAAGCGATTTGCTACCTGGGTTGTATCGCACTCAGTCAATGTCGGAATTTTTGCAGTTAAGGTCGGATTGGGTTTAAAATTCGAGAGAGAACGGCTGCAACAATTGGCCCTTGCCGCACTTTTACACGATGTGGGAATGGTTTTGGTCCCCACCAAAATTCTGTTTAAGCATGGGAAACTGTCCCCTTCGGAATTTGACTACATTCGGGAACATCCGGTAAAGGGTTATGAAATCGTCAAGCATCTAAAAAAAGATTATCCTTTCGTAGTTGACACCGTATATCAGGAACAGGAACGGGAAGATGGATCGGGCTATCCTCAGGGACTAAAAGGGAGCGAGATTGCCGATTTTGCTAAAATAGTAGGCATTGCCGATCTTTTTGAAGCTCTGGTACACGGCAGAGCGTATCGCGACGGCTTTATTACCTATCATGCCATCCAAAAAATAATCGAGAACAGATCGAAACAATTCAACCCGAAATTTATCCGCGGTCTGGTTAATAGCGTCTCGATGTTCCCGATCGGAAGTCTGGTACGCCTGAGCTCGGATGAGATTGCCCGGGTTGTATCCATAAATAAACTAAGACCGGTGCGTCCAATTGTTGAAGTAATCGAGGATGCAAATGGCAGAAAACCGAAAACTCCAATGCGGATCAATCTGGAAGAGGAACCATTGCTTTATATTGCGAAACCAATCGTTGAAACTAACTAAGAATCTGCAGTAGTTTTCTCGATTAATTTTACCATCATGAATATACCCGGAGTAACATCCGGGTTTTTATTTTTAGTGCTTACTTTATTAATTATCTTAAGTAGAATCTCATCCAGCGATTTACCTGCCAGCCCTTCGGTTGCAGGCTGGTTGGAATCCTGTCTGAAAATTTCACCCAGATCTATATTTAAGATTATATTAGCCGGACAACTGAAAAAGAAATCCCCAGCTCTTCCGATCTTTTCAAATTGATAATATCCGATTTGACCTGGAGTATCAGGCTGAAGGATATTTGCATTATACTCTAACATTTTGCCCTCATGGAGATCAAAATGGAACATTACAAAGGGATAACCGGTGACCATAGTAAAATCCCAGGTGTTCCGATTAAGATGAATAAGGTCGAAAACCGACTTACTTTGCATTTCACTTAGAATAGCCACTGCCTTACTATAAACCTTTGAAACATTGGACTCCATGGAAAAGAGAGTTTTCAGAATACCTTTTGTCACGATACCCTGCTCAGTATAATAATCAATCATATAACAAATGCTATCCTCACCCAATTCAATCTTGGAAACAAATGGTGCAGGACTATCAGGTTGCGCCAGAACCAATGCCAGTTCCAGATTCTCACTTAGCTCGCTCTTGATCCACCGCTTATGTTCAGTTTTACTCTCAGTTCGAAGATTTTGATCGGTTAAAGTATAATTTCCCAGGGCGACATTAGCCTGAACACCAAAAGAGGTTAGAGTATTTAAATCCTTCTCATTTAATACCCGAACGCCTTTCTTAGCAGAATATAAAATACCTAAAACACTATTTTCCCTGATAAGTGGAACGGCGATTAAGGATTTCCAGGAGACTCGCTGCAATCTGAGATGAAGTGTCCGTTTGTCAGAATTGAGATTGTCAATTAACACCGGCAGTTTATTTTCAATTACCCATTCGGTTAATGTATTTCCCTCAGATTGTATCAGTATTTTTTTTTCAATTTCCGACAAATTGATCGCCGCGGTAATTGCCATTCTTTCGGGCAAATCTTGTTGTCTAAATTCAAGCCAGCAGGCATCAGAATTGGTAAGCCTACGAGTATATTGAACGATTGAATCAAGAACCGACTGAAGCCCTTCCCCGGCGCTAATCATCTGACCGATTTTGGAAATATATAGGATTTCCTGGTTAAATCTATCATGCAGGGAGGCGGTCGGCAAACGAACTAACAATCCCAAAAACGTCATTCCCAGATATATATCAATAATGATGGTTACGGCGAGGGCAAAGCCTTTAACTGTAGTGCTGAAGGAAAACACGGGCAATAGCAATCTAAATGTCAGGAGATAAATACCAATTAGGAGTAGAATAACCGAGAAACCAAATCCAAGATATTTTTCTTTCTTATTTAGCAGATCAAGCCAACTCTTCTTGTGACTAATATAAAAGGCTAAGATTAAAATAAGTCCGCCTAATAGCCATAATGATG
>Ga0315554_1002546_pt1 | contig 10434 bp, 8 predicted proteins | sample SalMarSW160370MG_FD_202114 | JGI IMG/M metagenome (GOLD analysis project Ga0315554, IMG submission 202114) | Salt marsh sediment microbial communities from the Plum Island Ecosystem LTER, Massachusetts, United States - Salt Marsh Sediment SW1603-70 ... | reverse complement strand
CCGCCATGATGTTTTGCGTCCCCTCCTTCAGCAGCTGGATCGGCTTCGTAATCGACCGTGTGAGCACAAAACCGAGAACGAGAGCAAAGATGGCAAGGAGGACGTTGACAAATGCAATATACTTCCCAAGATCACTCGTCCGAGCTGTCACCGCGGCAAAGTTGCTCGGTTGTTTCGCCAACCGATCCCGGTACAACGCTCGAATGATTTGGCGAGCCTGCTGGATGTACCCGATCTCTGCATCCACGCGCGCAAGCTCTCGAAGCCGGGTCTCGACATCTTTGACCTGCCCCTTTTTCTCCCGCTCGTCACCAATGTTGATCAACCGGTCACCGACGTCTTGCATCCAACCGAAGTAGAGCTCGCGCAGGTGTTTGAGGTCTTGAATAGAAGTGCTGTCGGAAAAATCCCGTTGAAGACTATTGAGAGCGGAATCGAAATCTTTCCAACCGTTCTCGTATGTCGCCTTTGCCATCGGCGACGCAGAGAACGCATATTCGTCCGCCGCATCGGGAACGTCGTTTACAAACCGGCGAACCCGTTCGATATCCTGGAGCGCTTTGATGTCCGATGTAGCGACGTTGAAGCTCTTCTCGATCGACGCGAGGATAACCAGGGTCAAGACCGTCATCGCGGTCAAGATGACGAGCAGCAGACCGAAGTTCGCGAGCACCCTCCAGTACAATTTAGATTTCAGCATACTTTCTTCACCGATAACACTGTGAGTGAGGGGGTTCAGAGCCTGAAGGCGGCAGACGCCCTCTGGCTTCTATCACACGCTCAAGTACCGACGGATCAACGCCAATAATTCCTCGGGATCCATCGGTTTGGAATAATGCTCCGCACAGCCGATCTCTTTCGTCCGTACCTTGTCCTCTGCCTTTGCCTGAGCAGTAAACGCAACGATAGGGATATTTTTCGTCCGATCATCGGCTTTGAGCAGGGGAACCGCCTGCCATCCGTCCATCACGGGCATTTGCATGTCCATCAGTATCAGGTCAGGGGGACGGCTGAGGGCTTTGTCGATCGCTTCCTTCCCGTTCTCAGCAGTCTCAAGCTCGACATCCATCCTGCTGCGGGCGAGGACGAAACTCACGAGATCCCTGTTGTCTTCGTCGTCTTCAACGAGTAATACTACTTTACTCATAAAGCTCTCCTTACGATCCAGATGTCCCGTCGATTGATGTTCACACTGATGCGAGGACCGTCAGCGTTACGAAAGTGCCGAGACATATTCTCTGAAATAAGTGAGTTTTTCATTCATTAGCGCCGTAAGCTCATCGTAGTTGACGGGTCGCCGAATGACCCCTTCGTTCGGCTTCAGCTCCGACGAATTGAGCTGGTTCACCTCGGCCGGTTCGCCGATAAGAATAAAGGGAATGAAGCTGAACTTGGAGTTCGCCCGCATGATATGCAGAAATCTGATTCCGCTCAGGCTATCGGAAAATTCCGTGTCGCACAAGATCAGGTTCGGATTTACCTTCTCGATCTTTTCAAGAGCACTCTCCGGCGTCGAGGCTTGGACAACTACGTACCCTGCCGATTTGAGCCGTGGCGTTATGTCTTCCTTTGTCCCAATGGACCTGGAAACCAGCAGGATCGTTCCTTTGTACTGGTCTGCGACCAGGTCGAGCAAGAACTTCGACTCATACTCAAGATACTCCGCTACACTGACCTGATAGACCTTTCGCAGCCATTCCAGCGTGGAGGAGGAACTTCGCAGCAGTTTCCGCTTCGCGATGACCTCTTTTACCGCTCGGCTGTACATCTCGAGTTTGACCTCGCGTATCACCGACTGTTCGACTTCCGGCGGGATCGAGAGCGAGAGTGCAAACTCGTGGAGCATCTCGGCAGCCTTCTCCACGGGGGCTCCGTTCACCCACGCGGGCTCGAGTGCTGCACGAAGCTGCTTCACGGCATTCTGGAGGTTCATCTTGCTGATCTCTTCGCGGGCCTTTTTCTCCTGGTCAAGCGCCTTCGTGAGGTCTTCAATTTGGCGCCGCATTTCGACGATCTTCTGCTGCTCTGCTTCTCCTTGCGCCTGCTGTTCTTCACGAGCTTGAACCGGGACCCCGCCCGGTTCCGGCGCCTGCGCAGGGCCCTGTACACCTTGGACCCTTCGTTTCTTCTCTTCCGCCGCCCACGCTTCGAGGTCCTTCCGCCTGCGCTCTTCGTCCGTGGCACGCCTCAGAGATTCTTGTCGGTTTCGTTCCTGATCAATTCGTTTTTCTTCCTCCCTTCGTCTTCCCTCCTCCGCAATGAGCTGTGCTTCCAGTTCCTTGCGGCGCTGCGACTCAGCTGCAACCTGTGCCTCCAGCTCCCTCCGCCGCTTCTGCTCCTCTGCAGCCCTGGCCTCCAGATCCTTCCTGCGCCCCTCTTCGGCAGCAGCACGACTTTCGAGATCCTTCCGCTTCCGCTCCTCCTCAGCAACACGTTCTTCGAGATCCTTCCGTCTTCGCTCCTCTTCCGTACGCGCTTGCTCCTCTTTCCTCCGCTGCTCCTCCGCGGCAAGGCGCGCCTCTAGTTCCTTCCGGCGCTGCTCCTCTGCGGCAATCCTTGCCTCCAGTTCTTTCCGCCGTTGCTCTTCAGCTGCAGCTTTCGCCTCCAACTCCTTCCTTGCAACCCGCTCTTCGAGTTCCTTGCGTTTGCGCTCCTCCTCCACCACCCGCTCCTCCAACTCTCTCCGCAACCGTTCCTCGGCCAGGGCGCGTGTTTCAAGATCCCGCCTCCGCAATTCTTCCATAACCCGCGCCTCAGCTTCCCGGCGGGCCTCATCTTCTGCTGCGAGCCTTGCCGACAGCTCCCTTCGTCGTTGTTCCTCAGCCGCCAAGCGCGCTTCAACCTCCCGCCGCTTCTGTTCCTGCGCGGCAACACGAGCTTCTTCCTCGCGCCTCCGCTGCTCCATGATCGCCGCCACCTCTGCCTCTATCTTCCGCTCCGACGCAGCATTATCGTCACCACCTTTCGGTCGCTCGGGCGGCGGCACGGGAGCTGGCTGGGGTTTCGGCTGAATCTTCGGTGGAGCTGACTCGGACACGGTCGGGGAGGCTGCAACAGGTTGCCGGGGGTTTTTGACCGGCGGGCTTGGCGGTGGCTTACTCGCTCCTTCTTTCTTCCTTTTTTCCTCGAAGTGAGCTATCCGATCCTGAAACGCGAAAATGTAGATATTTGAGGGGTCCAGCTCCTTCGCCTTCTCCAACTGCTGTCTCGCCAGCTCAAACTGCGACTCCTTGAGAAACTTGTCGGCAGCCAAGAGGCACTGTCTCGCGGCCTCTTTGCTGGCATTGAGTTTGGTAAGGTCCTGGACCGTATTTGCGCTTTTTACTGCCACCAGATTCTACGCCCTTGTCTTCTTTTGCCGACACCACCAGCAAAATCTCTCACTCAGGCTCTTGGAGTTCTGTTCCGAGCGCGTCTTGATGACGACGCGCGCGGTTCGGTTCAGACCGGCGTGCGACCGCTCGGCCAAAAGTGCATAAAAATTCACTCAAAAGAAAGTTGAGTGATGAGCGATTGTAAGAAACTCTGTAGACTCTTCGAGGAGAGGAGGTTTCGGAGGGAACCTGCTATTGCTGCTCTTTCGCGCTCTCAGGACAACCCCTCACACACCCCCATGCATCCCGTGCCTGTTTGCGCAGAAGTTGCCTGTGAAATAACCTTTCTGGCGGGCCTCCTGCTCCCTGTGACGCAGGAAAGACCGCCAATCAGATGGTGTTCGTGTGTGGATGGGCCCTACACGTCTGGGCTAGCCCATCCACCGGCTGCAAGACTATCAATAAGACATGATGGTCGTATAGACGATCTCTACAGGGTTGCCGTCATCGTCGAACGCGTTGCCTTTTTGGTTCACGATATATTTCGGATGGCTCACCCTGACTTCCATCTTCTTGAAATAGCTCGACCAGTACGAGACCATATCCGGAAACGCGGGATCGATATAATAAACGTAGGACGTTACTTTGAACCCGCTGATGCTTCCGGCGTCCACGATCCTGGTGTAACCATTATAATCATCAAAATCGTCGAACCCGGACACGGATTTGAACGCCCCCGTATCAGGGAGCGGGCTCACAAATGCGGCCTCGTCCGGGGAAGCCCCGCAGGACCCGAACTCCCATGACTGTTGGGTTCCGGTGCCGTCATCGTACACGTCGAACTTCTTCGCCGACGCTTCCGCCATCAGGTCTTCGGCGACGCTCGCCGATAGCTCGAACGCCTCGGCCTGGTACGTGGCCTCCGCGTCTTCGATCAGCATTCTGTTCGCGCTGATAACGGACATAACAAGCAGCACGAACATCCCCGATGTGATCATCGTTTGCCCCATGTTCATGATGACTTACCCCCTTTCTGCTGAAGTGAACAGAACATCAATGCCTTATGGTTCTTCATTACGGCTTCTTCGGAAACTGTTGCGGCACCCCTTGCCGCTGCAGGCTCTTCAGGTTCCCACTGACAGCCTCCTGCAGCCGGGCCGTGTAGTTTGTATCAGTGAAGTTTCCATGGAGAACGTTCGCCATATTGAGCATGGACTTCACAGCCGAGGAGATGACGCTGTATTCCTGCTTCATCTCAGCAAAGGCTTGAGCCAACCGGACCTGCCCCTCGTCCGTCACGAAGGGCTTCAGCTCTTGCTCATGCTCCTGGATATTCAAGGAAACCATCGAGAGTGAATTGTTCACGATCTGCGCGATGGAGGCGAGCGTACTATGGAACGTTTCAATCGCAACAAGGCTTTTCTCGCGCTCTCGCTCGATTGCTTCCCGTCGCTCCTTCTCTTTTCTGAAAAGGTAGCGCTCGTACACGCCATCGATCAGAATCGTGATGTGGTCGATCTCGATGTGTTCCTTGCGAACGTAGTCGTAGGCACCGAGCTTCATCGCTTCCACGGCGATGCTCTCGGATCCCGCCGCCGTCAACATGACCACCGGGCTATCGATCTTCTGCTCATGCATCCACTGCAGGACGTTGAGCCCCGAGATGCCTGACATCATGAAGTCAAGCACAACGACATCGAATTTTTCCTGCTGAAGAGCCTCGAGCGCACTCTCGCCGGAATCGCACGATTTGACCCGGTACTTCCCGGAGGAGGACAAGACTTGCTTCATCGCGATACGGAAGGAGTCATCATCATCGACGACGAGGACCGACCGAAGCTCCCGTTCATGATTCGTTCCGTTCATACGTTTCTCCACATAATGGATGATTGTAGACTATTCTTCGTCTTCCATGGTGACGCTCGCAATCTCTTCGGGCGTCGTTATTCCCTCCTTGAGAAGCTGAAGGGCCGACATTCGTAAGGTCTGCATCCCCCTTTTCAGCGCCTCCTGCCGGATCGCCTCATCATCGACGATACTTCCCGCGCGCAAGATCATCTGGCGGATGGTCCTCGTGAAGGGAAGTGCCTCATAGATCGCCGTCCGACCCTTGAAACCCTTGATACACGCAATGCAGCCGGCGGGCCGATAGAATGTTCCCGCCTTGATCTCCTCCTCCGTCAGACCAAGTTTCGTCAAGGCTACGACGTCCGGCTCTTTGATGGGAGCCTTGCACCGGTCGCACAGCTTACGGACCAGGCGCTGAGCGAGGATGATATTGATCGAATAGGCAATCAGGAACGGTTCGACGCCCATCTTGTAGAGCCGCGAAACGGCGCTGGCCGCATCGTTCGTGTGAAGCGTCGAAAGCGTCAAATGACCCGTATTCGCAAGCTTGATCCCGATCTCGGCTGTCTTCTTGTCTCGGATCTCGCCCACCATAACGATATCCGGGTCGTGACGGAGGATGGCCCGCAGCGCTCCGTCAAAGTCCAGCTTGGGATTCAGCTTCACTTGCCTCGCCCCCTCGATGAAGTACTCAACAGGATCCTCGACCGTGATGACATTCAGCGACGGATCGATGATCGTGCGCAGAGCCGAGAAGAGGGTAGTGCTTTTCCCGCTTCCCGTGGGGCCGGTCACGATAATCATACCGTAAGGCTTCGAGATCGCCTTCCGGAAGGCCCCCTCGGAGTACGAGTCGAACCCGATGTCCTCCAGGTTCGTGCTGAAGGTAGGCTCCTGCAGCACGCGGATGACGATCGATTCATACTTGCTTCGGAGCTCCTTGCCGATCGTCGGTATGACCGACACGCGGAACCGAACGGTTTTCTTGTCGATCAAAAACTGGGCAAACCCGTCCTGTGCCATACTTCGCTCGAACCGGTCGAGATTCATCGCTCGATCCTTCACGACCGCAGCGACGGCCTCAGCTCGCGTCTCCGTGTTTGCATACCACATGGTCAGCTTGCCGTCGATCCGAAAATGAAACTCCGTTCGTTTCTCGCCGCGCGGGATAACGTGGATATCGCTCGCTCCGACACGAACAGCGTCGATGAAGATGTTCTCCACGAGGTCCACCAGCCCGCTCCGGTTGATTTCTTCCTCGAGGTCCTGCTCGAACATCTCGGCATCTTCCTCAACCTCCCCCGTCATATCCCGGGCATCCGACTCCAGGCTCGCATAGGTCGAGCGGCCGATGTTCACACGCTGCCAGAGTTCCTCCCACTGCTTCAGCTTAACGTAGCAGATCTCAAATTTTGGGAACGAAAACGATCTCGCGATGGAGTAAACCTCCCTGCGCGTCGGGTCGGGAGTGATAACCTGCAGACGCTCGGGGCGCTCCGGATCCGTCGCATAGGGAAGGGCCCGGTATTCAAGTGCCATCGTCCGGATGGCGGACGGCAAGTTGTTCAACTCCCTGCGGATAAACGCCAGTCCCTCGTCATCGATACTTTCCGGGGCAATCTGCAGCGTCTTGAAGGCGTAATAGTCCGCAATCTCATCGTAGACAAGGTCCCGCTCGATGTGGAGGTCCTCAACCAAAACCTGAGGAAGTTTCCTCCGCTTCTCGTGGCTCTCACTGCTCATGATCTCAAGCGCGCTGAGCAGCTGCTCGGCAGAGATGATCTCCTTCTCGACCAGCAGGTCGCCAAGTTCCTTCTTCGTTTTCTGTGTCGGCGTCGTGACCGGCATTATTATTCCTTAGGAGCTATGACGATCGAATCGGGCTGCACACCGATCGTCTGCTGCTGATTCTGATGCGGCTTGATGTTGACCGTTGCTGTTTCTGACGAAAGCAGTGTGAGGAACACCATCGACACCATGATAACGAGCGAGACTCCAACTTCAATGACGTTCACCAAGTTCTTCATCGCGTACCGGTTTTCCATCTCATAGTAGTCCGCAAGCTGGATCGCCGTCGTCTTCACACTTCCGGTCTCCGAAGCAGTGCGGAAGCGCGAGACGACCATCTCGGGGAAAACCTTAGTCATCTCCAGGGATTTCCAGAACTCCGTCCCATACTTCAGCATCGTAGGGATCGAGACATTCTTGATCTGTTTCTCCAGGAAACGATTACGGCTTGCCTCCGCCGCGTGCTGAATGGCGTCGATGTTTTCTCCGGTCGTGTACATGATCCCCAATACCCGGCAGAACAACTCCACACTCGTATTCTTCAGAATGCGACCGATATAGGGGACCTTCATGACGATGCGGTCAAACACCACCCTGCCGTTCGCCGTCATCAACCACGCGTAGAAGCCGGAAACGCAAGCGGCGGTGAGAGCGACCAGCGGCCAGAAATTGTCCTTGAGCATATCGCTCACCTCGAGTGTGAACGTCGTCAGCGGCGGCATCGTGCCGGAGACCGGTGTCAAGAGGTCCACCATCTTCGGCAGAAGATACAGGATATAGAACGCCAGCGCGCCGATGAGCGCGAGGACCGTGACCGCCGGAAGGATCATCGAGCTCAAAAGCCCTTTCTTGAAATCCGCCTGGCGCTCGACAAACCGCGCCACGCTCTCGAAGATCGCCTTCATGTCCCCGCTTTTCGACGCAATGCCGAGCATCAGCGCCGTGTCTTGGCCGAGCACCTTTCCCTGCCGCAGGAAGGCATCCTGAGAATCGACACCGTCCTTGAGATCCTTAATGATCCCTTTGAGAGCGCTCTTGAGGTTCTTGTCCCGCACGTTGCCCGCCATGATGTGCAGGATCTCGTTGTACGGCAGCTTCTGTTCCAGAAGCTTGGCGCTGGTGCCGATGAACGTAATGATCTCTTCCGGGGAGGCGGCAAACCGAATGTCATAGTACCGCTTGACGCTCTGCACCTTGAATCCCAGCTTCCCCAGCGCCGAGACGACCTCCCCAGCCGAGTAGGCACTCTGGACGCCGTCAATGGGCGTAGCCCCGCGCAGAACCTTGTAAGTGTACGTCTTCTTCCGGCGGACAGAAATTCGACTCCACCCGTAGGTCTTGGCAAGCGCCTTGGCCCTCTCACGGGCAGAAAAGCGCGAGGTCGACGTGATGAACCGCTGGATTGGCCGGCCCGTCTGATCGACTGCCTGGATGCGATATTCAGATGCGCTCAGTTGGGGCATTCGTCACATGGATCGAAAGAAACTCGATCTCCCGCTAATTCGCTTCAACGTTTGTGGTCCGGTAGCTTACGCCGCAGTGGTGACAGTAGCGCCCTTGGGGATGCAAAATGGGTTTCGCACAGTGTCCACATTGCTCGATAAGCTTCGTCCCGCACAAAATACAGTAGTATTGTTCCTCCAGAACATGCGAAAAATTGCCGCACTTCGGGCAAAGCCGATAGCGGTTAGAGTTCTCGTTCCCGTTACCCACAGCTCAATCCGACAGATACGTTTTGAAATTTCGAAAAGAATCTCTGGCTTCTGGTTCAACGACGGGGAGCCGAGCCATCTCGGCGTGTGGTCGTGGGGTGTAGAGGGGTGGGGCAAGTGATCATCACACAGACAACCTACACTTTTCGACGGACAAGCGGGTCGTTGAGAGGGAACTTGGACTCAATCCTGCGCCCCTCGTGCCTCATCCACACCTTGATAGCAGACTCCGACGTATTCAACAGGCGTTGTTCTAATCCATGACGCACCGTTGCGAATCCGTACCGGCTGCCGCAATGATGACAAAACCTACCGTGAGGATACAGAATTGGTTTTCCACATTGCTGACACTCCCCGACCAGCTTGGCTCCGCACCAAACGCAATAGTGCTGCTGTTCCTTTGCAGGGGAAAAATTCCCGCACTCTGGACAGACTCGATATTCGTTAACTCGAAGTGGCGAAACCACGGCTTCACAGCTCCTGTGACTACTTATCCTTGGACATAGTATTCTGTTACTATCCACTGACCCCGGTGGATTGACTTCAGGCCTTTGCTGATCTTGCCCCTGTCCTTCTTGACGACGTGAGCAATGGCGCTCTTGGTAACGCCGCCGATGCTGACCGTGACCGTGAGATCGGCCGACGTCGATGTCCCATTGGAGATATTGTAGTCGACAGTTCCGCCGAGTACGTTCTGGTCCTTCTTGTTCAGTTTCTTCAGCGATCCGTTCATATTCGCTATTTTGTCCACCGCTAACCGCAGCCCGGCTTCGGCAAGCCTGTCAGCCTGAACCATCGCCACGTGTTTCGCCGATGTCGCTACGTAGTCGGTCTCCACCTTCTTGATAGAGAGTGCATAGATCCCCACAATCAGGGAGGTTGCCCCGACCAAGACTACCTTTGAGCTCCCCATAGCGCTTTCCTTTCCAAACTACAGGTTCGATGGATAGATTTTGAAGTTCTTGACTACCTGCGTGAAGCCTTCCGTCGCACCTTCTACATTCTCTACCAGGTTAACGCGAACCGCTTTGATCTTATTGAGATCTGCTGTAATCTTGCCCTTCGCGTCATAGTACTGAAACGTGAGGGAACTGAATCTCTTCCCCATCAGAAGTGGCACTCCGCCATTGAGCGTTCGATAGAGCGACCAGTACCCGGTGCCACCGTCGTAGACACCATAGTAACGGACTTGGTCAGTCACACCATTATTGTCGATGTCTCCGTAAAATTGAATATCCTGATCATAGGCGTTGCTGAACACGTCCCCGTGGCTGTTGTTGTAGTTGGCCTGAACAAGGTCGCCGTAGATCGCATCACCAACGGTCTCTACCTGACCCTTCGCGAAGTTGAGCTGCGATTTCTGGTAGAGCGCGTTATTCATGGTCACCGTAAGTGTGAGAGCCACGGCGACCATGGAGCCTCTGATGAAGAGTGATTGTATGAGATCTAAGAAGATGCTCATCTACAAGATATAAGTAAGTAAAAAAGCTGACCGGTTCCAGGTGGAACCACAGCATAGCGCACTGGTAAGTTACTCAAATCTAATGCCATTATGGTGACCTGGATCAAATCGCTGAGATTCCTACGGAAAACGCCGTTGGGTGCTCGAGAGGAGCAGCTGATTTCTGACGGCGTCGGAATCCGTCTTGAATTGATTCTGAACTGTCCAGACTCAAATCCCGACGAGAAAGGCTGAGAATGTGGCCCTTTCTCACTATTGGCACAGATGCTGCGAAAAGGGCGTACGAGAACGGTACAGACGCAAAAATCTA
>Ga0315554_1002545_pt1 | contig 10434 bp, 9 predicted proteins | sample SalMarSW160370MG_FD_202114 | JGI IMG/M metagenome (GOLD analysis project Ga0315554, IMG submission 202114) | Salt marsh sediment microbial communities from the Plum Island Ecosystem LTER, Massachusetts, United States - Salt Marsh Sediment SW1603-70 ... | reverse complement strand
GTACATGGTGGGCCTGATACTGATCGGCCTGGCGCGGTGCATCGCCATGGTCATCGTGTGGAATGATCTGGCTGCCGGAGACAGGGAATACGCCGCCGGTTTGGTGGCCTTCAACTCCATCTTTCAAGTCCTCTTCTTCGCGCTGTACGCTTACATATTCATCACCGTTGTACCTCAGTGGCTCGGCCTGAAGGGCGCTGTCGTGAATATCTCCATGGGACAGATTGCTGAGAGCGTGTTTATTTACCTCGGCATCCCCTTCATTGCCGGCGTGCTTTCACGTCTTATCGGATTGCAGACTAAAGGCCGGCAATGGTATGAAGAACGGTTTATCCCCAAGATCAGCCCCATCACGCTGATCGCCCTCCTCTTTACTATCGTGGTCATGTTCTCGCTCAAGGGTGAGTTTATCGTCCAACTTCCTTTGGACGTCGTTCGGGTTGCCATCCCCCTATGCATCTATTTTGTCGTCATGTTCCTCGTCTCCTTTTTCTTATCCAAGAAGGTAGGGGCGACCTATGAGCAGTCTGCGACCTTGAGTTTTACCGCCGCATCGAACAACTTCGAGTTGGCCATTGCGGTGGCCGTGGCGGTTTTCGGGATCGATTCAGGCCAAGCCTTTGCAGCAGTCATCGGCCCCCTGGTGGAAGTGCCTGTCTTGATCAGTCTCGTTAACGTTGCTATCTTTTTCAAAAAAAGGTATTTTCCCTATGCGGTAAAGACCCCGAGGGGGATTTGTCATTTTAGTTGTAAGCCATGAACAAGAAGAGATAAAACATGATTCCCCAGAAAAAAAGGATCTCGCGAGCTGTTACCAGGGGTACGTTTGCGTCTATTGTTCGTCTTTATGGTTGTCATAAGCCTTCCTCTGTGGATCAGCGTTTGTGATAGGGGCGGCCAGCAAGCGGTTTTCGCCGAGGGCAACGGGCAGCGGATCACCGTGAGGGACGTGTAGGATAAGCTGGCAAAGATTCCTGAGGAGGTGAGCATCATATAGGAGCAGAATTCCGGGGAGAAAGATATATGATCACCGCTATTGAAGAGAGTCCCTTATACCCCATTGTTAACCCCAAAAGCATCGCCTTTTTCGGCGCTTCGAACAATTTTACGCGGATGGGCTCGATCATGCTTTCCTCGGTGGAGGCCCTCGGATACGAAGGAGCGGTTTACCCCATACATCTCACGGAAGAACAGGTGCGCGGACATAAGGCATACAAGAGCGTCCTGGATCTGCCCGAGATCCCCGACCTGGCCATTATCGTTCTGCCCACGGATGTTGTCTGTCAGACTATGGAAGCATGCGGTAGGAAGGGAATCAAGCATGCAATTGTGGTGTCCGGGGGATTCAAGGAAGCCGGCCCCGAAGGTGCCATAAGACAAAAAGAACTTGAAAAGATCGCCGACGACTACGGCATCCGTTTTCTGGGGCCGAACTGCCTCGGCGTGGCCAATCCCCATCTCAAGCTGAACCCCACGCCTATTCCGGCCGAAGGCCCGCTGGGCTTCGTGGGCTTGGCGTCCCAGAGCGGGAGTTTCATTACCCAGATGTTTAATTATCTTCACCGTCACGGACTGGGGTTCAGCACCGCCCTGAGCGTCGGGAACGAGGCCAATATCGATATCGTTGAGTGCATGGAATATCTCGGGGCCTGTCCGAACACAAGGGTTATTGCCCTCTACATCGAAGGTATCACCCGCGGGCGAGCGTTCATGGAAATGGCGCAATCGATCACCCCCCACAAACCGATCGTGGCCCTCTATATCGGCGGCTCGGAGGCGGGCAAACGGGCGGGCCTGTCACATACCGGAGCAATGGCTGGACCCGACGAGATCTACGACGGCATGTTCCGGCAGAGCGGTATTATTCGAGCAAAAACCCTTTCGGAGCTTTTTGATTTCTGCCTGGCCCTGGGGACCCTTCCCAAGCCCAGGGGCAACAGAGTCATCATTCAGACCCATTCAGGGGGACCCGGCGCCGCGGCGGCCGATTCCCTGGGACGTGCGGGCCTCGAACTGCCCCCGCTCTCACCGGATACTATTAAAAAATTACGGGCGATCATTCCGAAGACAGCCAGTACGAATAATCCTGTAGACATGACCTTCAGCAAAAATCCCACGGATGACTTCTACAAGATACCGGACATCCTGTTGCAGGACGGAAATGCCGACATGCTCCTGGTCTATTTTATTACGCCGGAAGTATTTATCAATCGGGCCATGAAAAATTTTGGTGTTCCGCCCGATAAGATCCGGGAAGAGGCGCAAAAGTTAATCGCTCAGAACCTGGAGACCTTTTTCAGCCTTACGGAAAAGTACGACAAACCGATCATCGGATATACCTACCGAAGCCTCCAGGAACAGATGGCAAGAAACTTGCTTGACCGCGGTATACCAGTTTACCAGGACCCGGAGCGGGCGGCGAGGGCAATGGCCGCACTGATCGAATATCATAGGCTGAGAGGAAAAATAGCGGCCATATCCGCTTAGGAACCTGACGATGAGCCGGCATGTGTCGAAGAGTAGCGCCGGCTCATCCCCTGAGACGGCGGACAGTACAGGGTCGATATATGAGCAGAAAGTGGGATAGAAAATGGATCGTCGCGATCGAGCAGTACTTGACCGGATGTTTGTCCCCCGAGGCTTTGCCGTTATCGGAGGGGTCGGAGGGTTCGGTTCTTTTGGATACAACATCGTCGTAAGCCATCTCCTGTACGGATACCCAGGGAATTTGTACCCCATATCCCCACAGGGGGGGAAAATTGCCGGTCATAAGGTGTACAAGAACCTCCGTGATGTGCCCGGACCGGTTGACCTAGTCTCGATAGCCGTTCCTGCTCCCGCAGTCCCCGGGGTATTGAGGGAATGCTTGGAGTTCGGCATCCCTGGAGCCCAGATTCATACGGCGGGCTTTGCAGAGACCGGAGATGATCGGGGTAAAACCCTTCAGGCGGAAATTTCCCACATCGCCGGGGAAGGTATCAGAGTCGTGGGTCCTAATTGTTTCGGTATCCACTGCCCGAAGGGGGGTGTCACCTTGCTTCCGGGATTTGATTATTCGAAGAAACAGGGCGCCGTTGCCATGATCTCTCAGAGCGGCGGAATCGCCAACGACTTCGCCCACGAGGCACAGATCGCCGGTATCGGCCTGAGCAAGGTTATATCATACGGAAATGGATGCGATCTTGGGGCCGTTGAACTTCTGGACTATCTGGCTGACGACCCCGACACAGAATATGTCGCCGCATACCTGGAGGGGGTTCGAGACGGCAGAAAGTTTCTCAAAACCGTGAGGAATATTTCTTCAACAAAGCCGGTCATTATTTGGAAAGGCGGCCTTACGCCTCTGGGCGGCCAAGCCACCATGAGCCACACCGGCTCACTGGGCGGGGAAGGGCGGATCTGGGAGGGGGCGCTGAATCAGATCGGATCTATCGCCGTCGAAGGACTTGAAGAAATGATCGACACACTCATAGCGCTCACCTATCTGAAACATCGAGGCAGACGAATCGCCCTCGTTGGCGGTGGCGGCGCAATCGGTGTCTTCAGCTCTGATCTGGCCTACCGGTGGGGACTCGAAATCCCCCCGTTCAGCACGGCAACGCAAAAACGGCTCAGAGACCTGTTTCCCACACCGGGGAACAGTGTCCTCAATCCTCTCGACACAGGGACACCGGCATTACCGCTCGCACTGCTCAACCCCATGATAGAGGAAATTCTTGTCAAGGAACCGATCGACACGATGGTCCTGATTATGCTCCTGCATGCCCTTGAGGTCGTTTCACCCACTGTTATGAAAAAAGTCGGCATAACTCCCCCCCCTCGGGGGAGTTACTTCGAATCGCTCCTGGAAACCCTCTCCCGGCTCAAAGAGAAAACGGGAAAGGATATTGTCTTGGTTTTTCAAAACAGGGCGCGCCTGATCGAAAACATTGAAGTAGAATCGGTCTTTCGAACCGTGAGCCGACAATATCAAGAAGCCCAGATCCCTGTGTATACCGAACCCGAGAGGGCCTTGCGGGGAATCAGAAACGCAGCCCGGATGGCGCAGAGAGGATAGCTTGAACCGGCCGCATATAGACGTCCGGTCCTTTGTGATCGCACGGGCAGATCAGCCTTGTTTTTCTTACTGTGAAGGCACCCTTTTTCGGTGTCTGAACGTACGTGGGGGATGAAAGAGCTCTATTTCATGAAGAGGTGATTCATGACGCAAGCACCACCCAAACGTCTTTCCTTTTTTGACCGTTTTTTGACCGTGTGGATTTTTCTGGCCATGTTTGTCGGAGTGGGAGGAGGCTACCTCTACCCTGGGGTCCGGAAGGTGATCGACTACTTTCAGGTGGGGACCACCAATATTCCCATAGCCATCGGGTTGATCCTCATGATGTACCCGCCCCTGGCCAAGGTCAGATATGAACAACTCGGACAGGTCTTCCGAAGCATGAAGGTGCTCACCCTCTCCCTGGTTCAAAACTGGGTGATCGGCCCTGTTTTCATGTTCCTGTTGGCCATTGCCTTCCTCTCGGGTCATCATGAGTACATGGTGGGCCTGATCCTGATCGGCCTTGCCCGATGCATTGCCATGGTCATCGTGTGGAATGATCTGGCCTCGGGCGACAGAGAGTACTGCGCAGGGTTGGTGGCCTTTAACTCCATCTTTCAGGTCCTCTTCTTCTCGCTGTACGCTTACATATTCATCACCGTTGTACCTCAGTGGCTGGGCTTGAAGGGTGCTGTCGTGAATATCTCCATGGGTCAGATAGCCAAGAGTGTCTTTATTTACCTCGGCATTCCGTTTATTGCCGGTGTGCTTTCACGTCTCATCGGATTGAAGACCAAGGGTCAACAGTGGTACGAAGAGAAGTTCATCCCTAAAATCAGCCCCATTACGCTGATCGCCCTTCTTTTCACCATCCTCGTCATGTTCTCGCTCAAGGGTGAGTATATCGTTGAGCTCCCCCTTGATGTTGTTCGGGTTGCCATCCCTCTGTGTATCTATTTTGTGGTGATGTTCTTTGTCTCCTTTTTCTTATCAATGAAGGCGGGGGCCACGTATGAGCAGTCGACGTCGCTCAGTTTCACTGCCGCATCAAACAACTTTGAGCTGGCCATTGCGGTAGCCGTGGCGGTTTTCGGGATCAGCTCAGGTCAGGCCTTTGCAACGGTCATCGGCCCCCTGGTTGAAGTTCCCGTCTTGATCAGCCTGGTCACTGTGGCTCTTTGGTTTAAAAAGAAGTACTTCCCCTATGCTGTAGAAACCCCTACGGGGGTTTGTCACCTCAGCTGTAAGCCATGAATGAGAAGGGATAAAACATGATTCCCCAGAAGAAAAAGAGCTCGCTCGCTTCACAACAGATACGTTTCCGTATATGGTTTGTGTTAATGGTTATCATAAGCCTTCCTCTCTGGATCGGTGCTTGTGGCAGGGGCAGCCAGAAAGCGGTTGTCGCCGAGGTCAACGGCCAACGGATCACGGTGAAGGATTTTCATGATGAGCTGGCGAGGACACCTGAGGATATGCGCACTGTCTACGAGCAGGACCCCGGCGAGGTCCTCGACCACCTCATCTCCGTGACGCTGCTGCTCCAAGAGGCCAAGCGCAAGGGGCTGGTGGACTCTGCCGATCTACGGGGTCTGGATAAGCCCGGCATCCAAGAGGGCATGCGGCGTCTTATGGAGATGGAGATCAAGGGCGTAGAAGTGGTCACGGATAAGGAGGTGACAGCCTTCTACCGGCAATACCGGGACCAGATGGGGGGAAAACCCCTCTCCCAGGTCCGAGATGCAATCCGCATGATGATCCTTGAACAGAAACAGCAACAGAGGATCGGCGATTTGGTGGGGCGACTGCGCGCCACCGCCGCCATCACGGCATACCCTGAACGGCTTCCCAAGCCGCCTCCGCCGGCCCTTGAGGCCTCAACGGCTGACGCGTTCCGGGCAGCCTTGCAAAGCGGGCGTCCCACGGTGGTTGATTTCGGTTCGAACCGCTGCATTCCATGTATCCGCCTCAGGCCTGTGATGCGGGCGTTGAAAGATGCTCATACGGAACGCATTAATGTGATATTTATGGAGGTCAGCGACCACAGGGACCTTGCGTTGCACTATAAGGTGCGCCTGGTCCCCACCGTAATCTTTTTCGACGCGCAAGGCCGGGAGGCACGCCGGAAGATGGGCTTTATGGATCGCGAGGCCATGGAGAAGGCCTTGCACGAACTCGGATTCTTGGGAGGATAAAATGGATGCCTTGCTGGCAGGACTGACCCGGCTCGTGGAGCAGAACGTGTGGATCGCACCGTTCGCCTCATTTCTCGGAGGGTTTCTCACCGCCTCCAACCCGTGCGTGCTGGTCATGATCCCGCTGGCCATGGCTTATGTAGGGGGGTATGGCGCGTCTCTGAGCTGGCGATACAACCTTTCCCTGTCCATGGTCTTTGTCGTCGGCCTAAGCATAACCTTTACTGTCCTGGGGCTTATCGCTGCCTTTATGGGGAGCCTCCTCGGCGATGTGGGGAGCTTCTGGCAGTATGCCGTGGCAGGGATCTGTCTCGTCATGGGCCTTCACCTCTTGGGGGTATTCAACTTTCAACTTCCCCTGCCGAGTCGATTCACGACCCACAAGAAGGGGATCGTAGGGGCCCTTCTGCTGGGGCTTTTGTTCGGCGTGGTCTCCACGCCCTGTGCCACCCCTATCCTGGCGGTCCTGCTGGTATATATTGCCTCCAAGGGGAGCTACGCTTATGGGGCCTTGCTCCTCTTCGCCTATGCCCTTGGTCATTGCCTCTTGATCGTGCTCGCAGGGACTTCCATGGGCATGGCAAAGGGGCTCCTCGAATCCCGAAACCTCCAGAAGGCGAGCAGCGTGCTGCGAAAGGCGGCCGGAGTCGTCATCATTCTGGTCGGGCTCTTTTTTCTCGGGAGCAGCCTGTGAACGCAGTGCGACAACTTTGTTGGACCCTGGAACTTCTCCCCTTCTCGCTGCCAGAGGACAGAGAGGCTTGCACATGGAGCTACGCGTGAAGGTTCTCGATTTTAAGACAAGCATCCTTCGACTGAGCCAAGCCATCCGGCAGGGGGTCTTCTTGGTCTGCCTTGGGGCACTCCTTGCCGCAGGGTTCAATGGTATCCGACCGGGTGGCCTCCCATGGATTGGACAGTGGTCTCCTTCGTCTGTGACTGCCTCTTACCTCCAGGACCTGCAGGGAATCTCCCTGGCGGAAGCGTGGTACCTCTACCAGGAGAGCAAGGCCCTCTTCCTAGATGCCCGCGATCCCGTGAGTTTCCGGCAAGGTCACATTACAAGGGCCTTGAACTGCCCTCCCGGAGAGACAGAGACCTATCTGGAGGAGGTGCTCACCCTCGCCCGATCCGGTCTTGAGGTAATCGTCTACTGCGAAGGTGTGGGTTGTTCCTTGAGCCCGGAGCTGGCCCGGACTCTACAGCGTTTTGGCGTCCCCTCAGTGAAGATCCTCGAAGACGGTTGGAGCCGCTGGCTGGAGGCAGGCTACCCCATAGGGGAAGGAGGGTGATGATGCGTACAAGGATCATGGCCTGGTGTCCCTCGCCGTTTATTTCTTGCCTCTTCCGGTGGCTCTTGGGAGCTCTCTTCCTGTATGCTGGGGTTGTGAAGGCCGCTGATCCCCACGGTTTCGCCCTGGCCTTGTATAACTATCACCTCCTCCCTGGATGGATGATCAATCCCGTGGCGATCATATTACCCTCGGTGGAACTCGTAGTGGGTGCCTCCCTCCTGGCCGGTATCTGGACGCGGGGAGGTGCGCTCCTGGCATCCGTGCTCCTGGTGATCTTCGCCTTGGCATTAGGGATCAGCCTGATACGGGGTTTTGATATTGCTTGCGGATGCTTCAGTACCTCCAGCGGCGCGGAGTCCATCACGTGGCTTTACGTGGTGCGGGATATCATCCTTTTCGTAATGGGAGTTCATATAATCCTCTTCGACCACAGGACTGCATCCCTGGATCTTTTGTTGCGCACAAAGTCCCGGTAAGTATTCCGAGCATTCGAAGGGCGATGCCGCCTCGTGAATAACCACGATTAGATACTTCTATGTAGCCATCCTCTCTTTCTCCATATGAAAGAATATGAATCTTCCTTCCCAATAATTTCAGGGCCTATTGCTGATCACAACCAAATGTCTGTGTCCCACGCGGCCCGTGAGGATTACAAAGACTTGAACGGGAAGCACTCCCTTCAGCCTCTTATAATGCCTTTCCTGCAAGATGCAAAAAACCCTATGAGGTGAACGGAGAAAATTGTTCAGTTCTTCTTCGGTCTCTGTCTTGGTAATGTTTGTTAACGCCGTATAGTAATTATACTCCGCACCTTCAAGTTGATAGACCCCAAGCTGGTCTTCCGCCCTCATAACACTAACAATAGACTGAGACAGGGGACGAGCGGATTTGTGCCGATTGATCTCCGGGAAGACACGGGTTGTGGTATAAAGACCAAAAACACACATTATGGAGACAATTATATACAAGGAACGATCGAGACGATGATAGTAGTAAGCTAGAAAGCAGAGAAGACCTCCTACACCCATGATGAGGCCTGATACTATTCCTATCTCCCATGGGTGTTTCAGGTATTTGGGTCCAATAATGGCTGCAACGATAGGAACCCCTATAGCTGAGAGTACCAATACTATGGCCAGTAGCAAGAGGGGTATCGTGAACAATTTCTTCTCGACACGTTCTGGTCTCTCAGACAGTGCATTCCATAGATACCCAACCATCAGGGCGGCTGCCGGATACAGGGGTAGGAGGTAGAAGTCACGCTTCCCTTTGATAAGGCTGAAGGAAACGAAGAGCACCAAAAACCAAAAAAAGGCAAATATGAACTCACGGCTGCGACCTTTTGCTGAAAGACCGTAGATCAAGGCTGAAGGAAGAAAAAGAAACCAGGGCAGAAAGTCTCCAGGAAAGGCATATAGATAGAAATAAATCGCCTCCTGATGGGATGGTCCTGTAAAAAATCGGGCGGTGGTTCTATTATACAGTAGTCCCCTGAGGTAATCTCCCCCCCCGGCAAGAGAGGTTAACACTATCCATCCTCCTATGACAGCCATGAAAAGACCCAGCCCGAAAAGGTGAGAGCGGTCTTTGAAGAATGCAAACTCCCTCTGGATAAGGAAATAACCCCCTATAACCAAAAGCGGGACAATCACCGCAACCTGCACCTTAGTCAAAAATCCAAGGGCCATAGCACAATAGGCCAAAGCGTAAAAGATCCATCGTCCTCCCTGGCGATAAAACCCCTCAAAGAAGAGAAAGATGGTCGCTGTGGTAAAAAAGGTCAGTGGAGTATCTATATTGGTCCTGCGGGCGAGCCAGAAAAACATTATAGTGGTTGCCAGGATCAAAGCGGCATAGAATCCTACCTTCTCGTTACAGAGCCTCTTGCCCAACAAAAAGGTAAGTATCAAGGTGAAAACGGCGAATACCGCAGAGGGGATGAATCCCGCATACTCATTCATTGTCCCTAATAGCCTTGCAGTTCCGGCAATTGTCCAGAAGGAAAAAGGAGGTTTTTCGAGGTAGACCGCACTGTTTAAGTGGGGGACCAGCCATCCTTTTCCCAAAAGCATTTCCCTGGCGACTTCGGCATAACGGGGTTCATCCGGATTCCAGAAATCCCGCCCTCCAATATTGCAGAAAAAAAGGATGCCTCCCAACACAACAATTATAAGAAGATATATTCCGGTCTTTTTCATCTCTTTTTTCCCTTGACTAAGATATGCGTTTTCGTAAATTGAGCCTCAAGATATAGAGCAGGATCAACAGACTGCCCAGCACTATCAAAGCAATAGTCAAATGTTGCACGGAAAGACATTCGAGTCAGGATCCCTTTCACGATAATAATAAGGGGAAAGATCAGGCCGTCCCCCTTATCCAAAAGCGCGGCCTCTATCATTGAGGTTGCAGGGCTGGATCCCACTGTTCAAAAAAATGGTCCATAGCAGATGTCTTGCCTAAAGGAAAGTGTCCATATAGAATTGATAGTTGTTTTCTGGCCTCTGATTTCGGTTCTTTATCAACGATGACCTTCCACATCGCCGCAACGAGCCCCGATCTGTCAGAGCCCCCTTTGCAATGTATCAGAACAGGACGGGGGGCAGTTTCAAAAATCTCCACGAGTTTCCGGGCATCTTCTTCAGTCGGCTCATGGGTTGCCGACAAATGGATATCATAGTGTTTTATGTTGTGCTGTGCGCTGACCTGTATTTCTTCCTGGTACCAGGGTTTACGCGGGTCCTCACCAAGGAGATTCACGATACTCTTGATGTTATACTTTTTGATGTAATGCTCCAGCTCGTCCCTGTCGAGTTTGGCAGAGCGGTATGCCTCACCGGGGGTTATCGGATGGAAGTTCCCCTGCACCTGCATGTACACACCGAAGTAGCCTGCAGGCAACAGAAGC
>Ga0315554_1002542_pt1 | contig 10440 bp, 8 predicted proteins | sample SalMarSW160370MG_FD_202114 | JGI IMG/M metagenome (GOLD analysis project Ga0315554, IMG submission 202114) | Salt marsh sediment microbial communities from the Plum Island Ecosystem LTER, Massachusetts, United States - Salt Marsh Sediment SW1603-70 ... | reverse complement strand
TAATTGTTTTAATATGCCGACCTTATCGCACGCCGGGCCGATAGTACAGACTATGTCGGTCTTTGCCATTTTGTCATTTTCTCCGGTTTCCCAAATTTTTCAGTCGTCCTTTATATTAACCGCCGCAGTTCAACCGGCCACACAGTCAACTATGCAGAACCTTTCTCCCGAACATAATACTTTTCAATCGTCTGCAACTTCTCGTTAAGTTCATATACGAGCGGTATTCCGGTAGGAATGTTCAATTCGGGTATGTCTTCGTCGGAAATATTATCCAGATACTTGACCAGTGCTCTCAGGCTGTTGCCGTGGGCGGAAATAAGCACACGCCCACCTGATGTTATGGCCGGGGCAATAGTATTGTTCCAGAAGGGAAGGCATCTTTCGTACGTATCTTTCAGATTTTCGGTGGCAGGTAGCTCATTTTCATTCAGATCGCCGTATTTACGATCGAATCTCGGATGTCTATCGTCGGATAATTCCAGTGCCGGCGGTCGGACGTTGTAACTCCTTCGCCAGATGAAGACCTGTTTGTCCCCGTATTGATCCGTCGTTTCGGATTTATTCAAGCCCTGCAGCGCGCCATAGTGACGTTCGTTTAGCCGCCAGGATTTAAAAGACGGAATGTACATAAGATCCATCGTATCGAGAACTATCCACAACGTCCTGATGGCTCTCTTAAGAACAGAGGTATATGCCAGATTAAAATCAAAACCGGCCTGTTTAAGAAGATTTCCGGCTGTCTTCGCCTCAATAATGCCTTTTTCCGAAAGGTCAATATCCGTCCAGCCGGTAAATCGATTATCCCGGTTCCAGATACTTTCCCCGTGTCGCAGTAAAACCAATTTATACAAAATATTGTTTCCTTTCTAATATTTTATTTCCAATATTGCCCGATTTCTATATAATATATTAATAATTCCTACGAATTTAATTTTCTTTTTCTCAGCTTTTTATATATGGTAATACTCGCTATAAATAATTTCCTTACTTCGGTTCGGACAAGCGTATTTTCCTTCCGCTCAGCCGGCGGTAAGTCCATTCAGTAATGAATGCCAATCCCGTCATAAGTACCAAAACCAATAACCGGGCCGGCGATGAAATCGCGGTCTGCCATATAAGCACGGCCAGGGCACTAATACACGCAACCAGACCAAGGACAGAAATCGATCGCCTGCTTTTTGTCATTCGGTATAATTTCACATTGGCTCCATTCACCGCGGCGAAAATAATAAGAAACCCGGCGCTGCCCATGGTCGATATGCTTGAAAGATCAAAAATATTGGCGATGACCAATGTCAATATAGAACTTAATATCAGCCCTTCGAGAGGACGATTCCAGACTTTTTTCTCCAGCACGGCCGGAAGCTCGCCGTCTCTGGCTATGATATAACTCAATCGCGTGGTACCATACATCGTGGCGTTTATGGCCGACCCGGTAGAAAGCAAGGCGGCACATGCGATTAGTATAAAACCGAAATGACCCAGAAACGGTCTGGCCGCTTCCGCCAGGGCATAATCTTCGGCTTTTACAATTTTACTCACCGGCAGGTTGCCGACCGCCACGACCGCGATAAGGATGTACAGCAGTATTACAAAAATTACTGCCGAAAAATATGCCCGGGGCAATATCTTACCCGGATTTTTTATGTCATGGGCGGTATTGGCAATTAATTCAAATCCCTCATAAGCCAAAAATATTATCATTCCGCCCGCAATCAATTGGAGAGGAGGTGACCATGACGCCGGGGAAATCTGCTCCGAATTAATCCCGGATAATCCAAAAGCAATAAAGACCAATAGTATAGTAATTTTCAAACCGACTATCCAGATTTCAGCACGACCTATGATATCGGCGCTGAGCATATTCAAACCGGCAATGAAAACAATACTGACACTTATCAGGATATGTTTTAAAATCGGTTGAAAACTATCGGGTCCGAAGGTTGAACCATAACTGCCGAAAGCATAAGAATATAAAGACAGCATTATTATATAAGAAAACCACAGGAGAATATTAAGCCCGCCGATTATTAATCCGGGCTTGAAAGCGCGATCCAGGAAAGTCACTGTCCCCCCCTGGCTCGGCATGGATACTGACAGCCGGGAATATGAATAGGCGGTAAGCAGCGATATCAAACCGGCAATGGCGAAAGAAATCGGGGCGCCTCCTTCGGACAGTTGCGCCGACAATCCCAAAACGGCGAAAATGCCTCCCCCCACCATCCCGCCAATACCTATTGCAACAGCCCCCAAAAAGCCGATTTTTTTTGACGTCAAGTCGTCCATCCATATTTATTTTGAAAATGGCGGATAATATCAACTCTATTCAGCACTGTTTTTCTGTCCCTTAAGAAATTTCTGAATCTTAACCAGGGTGACCTCAAACGCCGTTGGAATTGTCGCATACAAATCAGACTCATTGGCCATTTTCTTCAGGTTGGAGCGGACAACAAACACCTTGTTGCTTAAAGTCACCATAACCTGAATATGATATCTCCCCGAACCATTTTCATCCGGCCCGACAATTACCGTCCGGAAGTAAAGTATTTTATCGCGTATCGGATTGAAGACCGAAGCCGCGTCCCGGATACGATCTTCAATGTATTCCAGATTTGGCATTTGACTGAATATAACATCGACAGGAACATTTGGCAAACTGGGCTCAGCAGGTATCCTCGGGGACCAATTATCGCCGAAATCGGAATCCATAACAAGAATCTGGCGTATCCGCTTGATGAGATTGTCGATATCAAACGGCTTATCGAACATTCCGGCGGCGCCAAGTTCGCTGGCTCGACGATGAACATCCTCGTTGCCGAACGCGGTGATAAGTATCATGGGTACGAACCATTCGGCCTCATGAATTCCCTCGAGCACTTCCAATCCGGTTACACCCGGCATCCGAATGTCGGAGACAATCAAATCGTAATCATCAGGCTCTCCCGAAAGAACGGGATTACCGAGATGGTCAAGCAATTGCCATCCATCGATACACTCGACGGTTTCAAAGCCTGCGTTTCTCAAACGCCAGGTCAATAGCCGGCGCATTTCGGCATCATCTTCGGCAATCAGTATCCGGGGATGCCTGACCGCCTCATCGGCCGGACTGTTAATCCACACTTTTGGTCGCTTATTTTTTTTATTCATATCAACTCCTTATCGATGTACATTCGAAAATATATTTCGAATCTCCATTGTTTGATTTTATGTTACATTTATAAAATCGATACGCAAGCCGCGTACCCATTCAATTAAGAGTCAAATCATTATTGGAATTCAGCGATTAAATCATTGAAGTATCTGATCTTTGCATGATTATTATATTGGTAGGTACGCTTACGTAGTATAGCCAACGCCACGGCGCTAATCAATGGATTGGGGCATAATGCAACAAGTGTCAATATGCCTCAATGGTCGTTTGATTCCTTTATTCGGCATTTAGTAATCGGAGATGCAAAATGAATCAGGTTCCACCTTAAGGCAAATAAAATGCGGATCATTATTAAGCATTGACAATAGAATAACATATAAACGATATTTAACCTTCAAATGCGCCTTTTGGAAGGAGACCGTCAATGAAATTGGCCCTGAAACTGACATTCGCCGTCATGCTGGTTATGACTATTCTATTATTAATTCACAGCATCCTTGTGGTGGACCGGGAGATTGAACTTTTCGAGAATGATATGGAAAGGCACGCCAGAATCGTCGGCAATGCCTTATTGGCGATAGTGCCGGAATTCCTGGAACGTGGTGGCAAGGAAAAACTCGGCGCTATTATAAAACGTGTAAATCAAGCGGAACCATTCCTTCGTATTCGCATGGTCGATATTGGAGAATCATCCCCGGACCGCTCGAAACTACACCTTAATGAAATGGAATGGGACAGTCTCCAGAGCGGTCATGAAATAATTCATAAGGCCCGGGATGAAGAAAACCAGGAATATTTGTTTGCTTATTTTCCGATTCTGATTGAGGATTCCGAATACTCGGCCATCGAAATTGCCGAATCGCTGACGCCGATGAGGCAGTACATACAGAATACGATTGCAAGAAAAATTATCCTCTTTGTTGCCGTGGTTCTTCTGGGGAGTCTTTTAGTTCTCTGGCTGGGCGCGAAAATTGTCGGCGAATCGGTCAAAAATATGGTGCAATTGACCACCCGGGTAAGTAACGGCAATTTCAGCGGAACCGTGACCGTTAAGAACCGGAATGACGAGTTGTCAAGACTGGCTGCCGGTCTTAACGATATGGTGACGAATCTGAAAAAATCCAGAGAACGCCTGGAGGAAGAGACTTCTCAAAAGATGGAAGCTCTTGAGCAGCTTCATCATGCCGAGAGACTGGCAACGGTGGGCAAACTCGCGTCAGGATTGGCGCACGAATTGGGGACACCGCTGAATGTGGTATCCGGAAGAGCCAAAATGGTTTCACTGGGGCAGCTAAATTCCGAGGAAATATCAGAATGTGCCGAAATTATTGACGAGCAATCCGATAAAATGACGAAAATTATAAGGCAGCTTTTGGATTTTGCCCGAATACGGAAACCGGAAAAAAAACCGAGCATGATGAACGAGTTGGTAGATAAAGTCCTGTCTCTGCTAAAACCGATGGCGTCGGGTAAGGGAATCAAATTCAACATCATACGGCCTGAACATTTACCTGTGGTAAATATCGATCCCGGACAAATTCAACAGGTATTGACAAATCTTATAATGAATGCTATACATGCTATGCCGGACGGAGGCGAAATTAAAATCGTCATGAAGGAAGAAGAGGCCAAACCTCCCGCCGATCTCGGACATGAAATAGTGAATTATTTATGTTTGGAGATAATCGACAAAGGTACCGGGATTCCCGGGGAAAATCTGTCGCAAATATTTACGCCCTTTTTCTCCACCAAAGAAGTCGGGAAAGGAACCGGCCTCGGACTATCAATATCCCATGGTATAGTGCGGGAACACAAAGGCTGGATATCCGTATCCAGCGAGCAGGGCAAAGGGAGTACTTTTGCGGTCTATCTCCCTCTCAAGGATGATTGATGCAGGGCAGAATCCTGATTGTCGATGATGATAAGAGCATGTGCAAAATGCTCGAAACCGATTTGATTAAAAGGGGCTTTGAAATTCGATGGAAAACTTCCGCCGAAGAAGCCTTCGGACTTTTCATGTCTGAATCTTTTGACGCCGTTCTGACAGATCTGCAATTACCGGAGATGGGCGGAATCGCGCTTTGCGAAAGGATGGCGGTCAATCACCCGGAAATCCCGGTTGTCGTTATTACCGCCTTCGGCAGCATGGATACGGCCATTGACGCCCTGAGAGCCGGGGCCTATGATTTCGTGAGCAAGCCAGTCGATCTGGAATCGTTATCCTTCACCCTCGATCGGGCGGTTCGGCACCATGCTCTTCTCGATAAAATCGAGTTGCTCAGTCGAGCTATGGAAGAGGCTCATAAATATGAAAACCTCATCGGCGACAGTCCGGCCATGAGACGGGTCTTCGACATAATGAAACGCATCACCGAGTTGGACTCATCGGTCTTGATTTCCGGCGAATCCGGCACCGGCAAAGAACTGGTCGCGCGGGCTTTACATAATCGCAGCCATCGCAACGAAAAGCCGTTTATTGCCGTCAATTGTTCCGCCGTCCCGGAATCTCTTCTGGAAAGCGAGTTATTCGGACATATCGGCGGCTCTTTTACAAATGCAAGAAAATCTCGTGACGGTCTATTCGTTCAGGCCGACGGGGGTACTTTGCTCCTGGACGAAATCGGTGATATGCCGTTGCCGTTACAGCCGAAAATATTACGGGCTATTGAGCAGCGGACGGTCAGACCGATCGGCGGCGATCGGGAAATCCCTTTCGATGTCAGAATCATCGCCGCCACCAACCAGGATGTGGAATCGAAAGTAGAGAATGGGCAGTTTCGGGATGACCTGTACTATCGATTGAATGTTTTGCAAATAGAGCTGCCGCCGTTGCGCGCGAGAGAGAATGATATACTCCTTCTGGCTCAAAATTTTTTGGAGTATTTCGCCCGGACGACCGGTAAAAAAATCATCGGTATTTCCGCTCCGGCCGCCGAAAAACTTCTGGATTATTCCTGGCCGGGGAATGTCAGGGAACTGCGCAATTGTATCGAACGTGCCGTTGCGCTGACGTCTTATGAAAAACTGGTGGTTGATGATCTTCCGGAAAAAATCCGGGCGTACACGAAAAAAGGGCTTAATATTAATACTTTCAATCCGACCGAACTTATGCCGATGGAAGAGATGGAACAGCGCTATATTCAACATGTCTTACAGGCGGTGCGCGGAAACAAGTCGAAAACGGCCCACGTTCTTGGTTTTGACAGGAAAACGCTCTACCGAAAATTGGAAAAATATCGAATAATTTATGACATTGAAAATTAATTTCTAGATTTATAATTCAATATCTGTTCGCAGCCGCACGGCAATAAAATATCCGTAGCATTATGTCCCACTGTGGCATTAGGCCACAACAATTTGTTTTTAAAAAAATAAGAAGAACTGATTACCAAAACATAATCGTGCAGCCTAAATGCTTGTCGTTGAATGAAGACCGCCATAATCTTTTCAGTTTATGCATTTCGGTATGCGCCTTGCTATTTAACCGAGCAAATGAAAAACAAGCAAAGAAATAAAAAAAGGAAATTTATGAATACAGATTTGAAAAACGAGGCACAGAATGATTTCTGGGTCACTGTTAAATTGGTCGGAGAATTATTTTCTGAAGACGGAATGCGTCGCCATAATGCACGCCTGGGGCTGGAGCAAGAAGGTCAAAAGGCAACGCCGCTGTTAATCGGCGCGCTCAAGAGTAAAAATACCGACGTCAGGTGGGAGGCCGCCAAGGCTTTGATTAAAATTAAAGATCCATTGGCGGCGGATGCCCTGACGGACACCCTAATGGATGAAGATTATGAAGTCCGCTGGCTGGCCGCCGAAGCGCTTATCGCTTTGGGCCGGGATGCCATTGAACCTGTATTGCGGAAGCTCCTCGGTCATTATGATTCGACATTTCTCAGAACCGGCGCTCATCACGTCCTGGAAAACCTGAAAAGAAACGAAACTCTGGATGACGAGACGTTAAAGGTCCTTGATGAGTTAAATGAGATTTTGCCCTTTGAGCCTTATCCGCTCGGTGCGAAAAATGCTCTGGAGACTCTGCGCCGAAAGGAAAGAGAACAAAACACATCAAAGAATAAAGCTGCCGGATCCGGCAAAGGATAGAATTTATGACGGGACCGAGGAACATATCGACTCAATCGGATTTGAATAATTTGACCGATGCCGAAAATCATAATTTAAATGAACAAAACAGCGAAATGCCGGCCGGGAGCAGAGACGGTCTCTCGTCGGCGAAGGCTGAAGCTCTGCATGAAAAATATGGTTATAACGAACTGCCCGAAAAAGACAAAAATTCAATCATCTTATTTTTATCATATTTCTGGGGGCCGATACCCTGGATGATCGAGGTGGCCGCGGCTTTATCGGCTATCGTGAAAGACTGGACCGACTTTGTTATAATTCTGATTTTATTATTCATGAATGCGGCCGTAGGTTTCTGGGAGGAGCATCAAGCGGGCAATGCCATAAAGGCCCTGAAATCACACCTGGCCGTTCAAACGCGTGTCAAACGCGATAATGTCTGGAAGAAAATTAGGGCCCGGGAGCTGGTGCCGGGTGACCTTATCAGAGTCCGAATCGGCGATATCGTCCCGGCCGATTCACAATTGATCGATGATACCATCCTTCAGGTGGATCAATCGGCGTTGACCGGCGAATCGCTGCCGGTTGAAGTCAAAGACAACGGGGCGATCTATTCCGGTTCGGTGATAAAGCAGGGGGAAAGCGATGCCGCTGTCACGGCTATCGGGGATAAGACGTATTTCGGAAAGACCGCACGTCTGGTCGAAAGAGCGCACAGCGTCAGTCATTTTCAGCAGGCAATCTTAAGGATCGGCGATTTCCTGATAGTAACCGCTCTGGTCCTGGTCTCTCTTATCTTTGTTGTCGGGATCATTCGCGGTGAAAGCCTGATAACGACATTACAATTTGCTTTAATTCTGACAGTGGCCGCGATACCGGCGGCAATGCCGGCCGTTCTTTCGGTGACCATGGCCGTCGGCGCCAGAAAATTGGCCAAAAAGGACGCTATTGTAAGGCGGTTGGCGTCTATCGAAGAACTCGCTGGAGTTGATGTTTTATGTTCGGATAAGACCGGTACAATCACCAAAAACGAGCTCTCGATATCCGAGCCGTTTTGCGTAAACGGCATAAGTGCGGATGAGGTCATTATGAATGGAGCCCTGGCATCACGCGAGGAAGATCAGGATTCCATTGACCTCGCGATAATCAATGCGGTCGAAGATAAAAGCCGTTTTGAATCATTCAATACTATAAAATTCACGCCGTTCGATCCGGTCCACAAGCGTACCCAGGCCGAAATTGAAGATAAGTCCGGAAACCGTTATAAAGTGACGAAAGGGGCGCCGCAGGTGATTTTATCCATGAGTGCCAACGCGCCGGAAATAAATGACGATGCGGAAAAAACAATTAATGATTTCGCATCGCGCGGTTACCGATCCCTCGGCGTTGCACGTACGGATGAAAAGGGCGATTGGCGATTTATCGGGATCATACCATTATACGATCCCCCCAGAGATGATTCGCGGGAGACGATAGATAAAGCGGAGAATCTGGGAATCAAAATTAAAATGGTTACCGGTGACCAGCTGGCCATCGCAAAGGAAATCGCCCGTCAGGTCGGCCTCGGGACCGATATTCGTAACGCCGATATTTTCGAGAATTCAAAGGATAAGGCCGACAAAAACATCCTGGCGACTATTGGCCAATCCGACGGTTTTTCCCAGGTATATCCGGAACATAAATTCAAAATCGTCGAAGCCCTTCAGGATTCGAAGCATATTGTCGGCATGACCGGTGATGGTGTTAACGACGCCCCGGCCTTGAAAAAGGCTGATGCCGGGATTGCCGTCTCCGGTGCTACCGATGCCGCCCGTGCCGCAGCCGATATCGTTTTGCTCAGTCCCGGATTGTCGGTCATAATCGATGCTATTCAAATCAGCCGCAAAATATTCCATCGTATGACCGGTTATGCCATTTACCGCATCGCCGAGACGATCAGAGTATTGCTCTTTATGGCATTATCGATTTTGCTTTACCATTTCTATCCGGTTACGGCGGCGATGATAGTTCTTCTCGCTCTGCTTAATGACGGTCCGATTTTGACCATGGCGTATGATCGTGCGTTAGCTTCGTCGAAGCCGGTCTCGTGGAAAATGAAGGAGATTATCGGCATTGCGGGTATGCTGGGCGTTATCGGCGTCGTCGCCACGTTCGTGCTGTTTGCTTTCAGTAAATCGGTCTTTCACCTCAATAATAATATGATTCAGACTTTGATTTTTCTCAAACTGGCCGTGGCCGGACATCTGACAATATTTATCACGAGGGTAAGAGGTCCGTTCTGGTCGCTGGCTCCTTCGGGCGCTTTATTCTGGTCGGCGGTCGTCACCAAAATACTGGCTACGCTGGCCGCAGTGTATGGAATTTTTATGCCGGCGATCGGCTGGAAATGGGCCCTTCTCGTGTGGGGGTATGCCGGAATGTGGCTGATTGTCAATGATTATTTAAAACGAGCCGGTTACAGTCTATTTGACCGCGCTGACCAGCACGCGAATTTAAGATTGGGCAATGAAAATTAATTAATTCACAATGGAAGTAAATGGAAATAAAACCAACAAAAAAGGAGGAAATGATGAGACACTCAATTAATATTTTAACCTTAACCCTCTTGCTGGCATTTGCGCTTCCTTCATTCGGAACCGCGCAAATGATGATGGGCGGCAGCCATAGTAACATGCCTATGGGCAAGGCCGACTCCACGTCACAGCCATCATCGATGATGGGATCGGACATTATGCCTATGATGGAGGATTTATCCGGTCATTACAATACGGCCCTTGATGATTTCAACAAGCTTGAATCGCATTTCAACAAGATGATGACGATTACCGACATGGATGTGTTGAAAACAGAGATGAAAAAGCACCAGGACATGATGAAGAACATGCACAAGGATATGATGGAGCAGGAAGGTATGATTAATAACATGATGTCGTCGATGCAAATGAACGGTATGCACGGCATGACGAAAGAAACGAGTAAAATGACGGCGGGGAACAAATGAATTCTTCTCGGTGACGCCGTTAATGAGCCACGGAGATGGCCCTTACGGGCTGTCCCCGTGCGCAAAAACGGATAAAGCCAGGCAAGGAGGAAAATATTATGAAATTTACAAAAAAAACTGCAGTGACGTGGGGCCTTCTATACATTATCCTTCTGACAGGTGTCACTCTATTGATGACGCACGCCAGCAAGACCCACGCCGG
>Ga0315554_1002541_pt1 | contig 10440 bp, 9 predicted proteins | sample SalMarSW160370MG_FD_202114 | JGI IMG/M metagenome (GOLD analysis project Ga0315554, IMG submission 202114) | Salt marsh sediment microbial communities from the Plum Island Ecosystem LTER, Massachusetts, United States - Salt Marsh Sediment SW1603-70 ... | reverse complement strand
CCAGCCTCAAATTCGGTCCCGAATATATCATTCCCAAGCCGTTCGATCCGCGCGTTCTGCTGTGGGAGGCGTCGGCGGTGGCGCAAGCGGCGATGGATACCGGCGTGGCCCGGCGGAATATCGACATTGAAGAGTACAAAGAGCAGCTCGAAGCCCGCCTTGGCGGCGGCCGGGCCTTCATGCGGCGCGTCATCCACCGCGCCCGCGGACGGCGCAAACGAATCGTTTTCCCCGAGGGTGATTCCGACAAAATCATCCGCGCCGCTCGCATCGTCAAAGACGAAAATGTCGCCAACCCGGTTATCCTGGGGAATCCGGATACGGTCAACGCCAATGCCCACCGGTTATCCATTATTCTTGATGGGATAGAAATTATCGACCCGATTGAATCCCACAAACGGCACGAATATGCTCAAGCCCTCTTTGAAAAACGGCAGCGTCGCGGCGTTACTCTCAACGGCGCCATGTGGCTGATGCGCGATCGCGGCTATTTCGGCACCATGATGGTCGAGCAGGGGGGTGCCGACGCCGTATTGATGGGCGTCACCCACAGCTACCCGACCAGCATCCGTCCGGCTCTGGAAATCATCGAACGCCAGGAGGGCGTCTCACGCGTGGCCGGGTTATACATGATGGTTCATAAGAACAGGACATATTTCATGGCCGATACGGCGTTGAATATCGATCCGACCGCCGACGAACTGGCCGATATCGCCGAATGCACGGCGGGGGAGGCGGTCAAATTCGGCGTCGAACCGAGAATCGCCATGTTGTCGTTCTCGAATTTCGGCACGGTCAATCATCCCCAGGCGATCAAAGTCCGCGAGGCCACGCGTATCCTCAGGGAGCGTCGGCCCGATCTGATCGTCGAGGGCGAAATCCACGCCGACGTGGCGGTCAATCCTGAGTTTCTCCGCGAGCAATACCCGTTCTCGCCGCTCAAGGAAGCGGCCAACGTGCTGATTTTCCCGGATCTCAATTCGGGCAATATCGCCTACAAGATTCTCAAGCAGATCGGCGGCGCCGACGCCATCGGGCCGGTGCTGATCGGCTTGAAAAAGACGGTTCACGTTTTGCTTCGGAACCACGACGTCAGCGATATCGTCAACTTGGCGGCGATCGCGGCGGTCGAGGCCGATGTGACGTCGTGCTGAAGTCGTACGCGACAATTCTGCAAAGGCGGGTCTCGCACCCGCCTTTTTTAATATGCGAAGGCGGGAATCAAATGATTTGCCGGATCGGCAAGAATTTTTTGTTGCTTTGCGAAAATCTGCCGATAATATTTGACAGTTACATGGATATGGCATGCGGGTCATAGATCGGAGGAACGTTTGGGCTTTTTCGACCTGATCTCCAATGATATCGGCATCGATCTCGGGACAGCCAATACGTTGGTGTTTGTGCGCGGCCAGGGCATCGTGCTCAACGAACCGTCGGTGGTCGCGATCGAGCGGGTGTCGGGCAAGGTGGTGGCCATCGGATCGGCGGCCAAGGAAATGCTGGGACGCACCCCCGGCGAGATCGTCGCCATTCGGCCGCTGCGCGACGGCGTCATTGCCGATTTTGAAATCACCGAAAAATTATTGGCCGATTTTATCAAGCGGGTCGTGCGGCATAAATACCTCATGAAGCCGCGTATCGTCATTAGCGTGCCGTCGGGTATCACCGAAGTCGAAAAACGGGCAGTGCGTGATTCGGCCGAAAACGCCGGCGCCCGTGAAGTATATTTGATTCAGGAACCGATGGCGGCGGCTATCGGCGTAGGTCTGCCGGTCAATCAGCCGTCGGGCACGATGATTATCGACGTCGGCGGCGGCACCTCTGAAATCGCCGTGATTGCCCTCAACGGCATCGTCAGCAACACGTCGATTCGCATCGCGGGTGATGAGATGAACGAAGCCATAATCATGTACCTCCGCAAAAATTACAACCTCCTCATCGGCGAACTGACCGCCGAGGAACTCAAGATAAAAATCGGGTCGGCCTATCAGTTGGAACAAGAACTGTCGCAGGAAGTCAAAGGCCGCGATCTGATCGCCGGCGTCCCCAAGAGCATCACGCTTTCGTCGGTGCAGCTTCGCGAGGCGTTGTCCGAACCGATCGAATCGATTGTCGAGGCGGTGCGGCAGTCATTGGAGCAGACGCCGCCGGAACTGGCCTCGGATATTCTCGAGCGCGGCATCGTGCTCACGGGGGGCGGGGCGCTTCTGCGCGGGCTCGACAAGCGGCTCCGCGAGGAGACCAATCTGCCCGTGTACGCCGCCGAGGACCCGTTGACCTGCGTCGTGCGCGGCACCGGTAAGGTGCTCGAGGACATGACCCAGTACGGCAAGGTCCTCATCCGCGCCCGCCGGGATTGAGCCGGAAATAGATCATTCGATTTTCCCCTTTTGGATTTCCCTGCATCGGTGGTGTTTGATTGTAGGCGCCCCAATGTCGGCAAAGAGATCTCCGGAATTGTGGATTCGGCCATATTCTCGACTCCATGATTATACGCGAAATTCCTATTGCATACAAAATTGGGAATGATTATTATTCCACTTCGCTAAGGCAAACTTATAAGTTTACCTGCTTAGGTATCGATTATTGCGGTCACATAAAAGGAAGCAAAAAAGTTTATACGCCATGATTTGATAATCCATTTCGATTTCGCCGGTGTGGCCTCTGCGCCGGACTATAACCAACCAACAAGACGTTGGGAAAGGAGGTGGATCAATGACGTACTTGGTTGAACCCAACGCGATTACGTCGGCCGGTCGGTGCCCGAGGAAGTGCCTGCAGTATTGCGGAATCAAGCCGTGTTACGGGGTGCCCTATTAGTAGAGACGTGGAACTGACCCATGGGGCGGACTTCGGTCCGCTCCGCTGAATTGTAGCTACCTTCGACCACTTAGGCCATCGCTAATCTCCCGTTACGAGCTATTCGGTTGACAATTTCGCAAAATCAGGCATATTGGAGCGAATGAAACGGTTAGCTGCAGGATAGAGCATGCCCGATCATCTCCGGCGCCTACGTTTGGCCTCACATCACCTCGTATTCTATATCCTCTTATCCGCTATCATATTCGGTTTGTATAGTCGGTCGGTTCTTGCGAATAATACTCCGTCGCCGACGCCAATCGACAAATCCGCCGATTATACGGCCATGGAAAATATCCAAATCACACGTTGGGCCGCGCCCGATGGATCGCAGCCGATTACGTACGCCGAATGGTACGCGCAACACGGTATTCGGGGAAGCCTCGCAGTCGCTCCTGTCATGTCTGCTTTTGCGGATAAAAGCCGTGCCAATGGCGATAAGATTTCTATTATTGTGGAAGAATCGCTGTACGACACCCTGAAATCCGCTCTGGACTTGTATTGCCTTGATTTGATAGGGGAGGGGTACGCCATCGAATTATTCACGTCGACCGGGGGGACGCCCGCCGATTTCCGAGCATTCCTTCAAACCAGATATACCGAGGGGATGACCGGCTGCCTGCTGGTCGGCGACCTGCCTGTGCCATGGTATGAGATCGAGGCCGAGGGCGAACAGCTTCCCATCGATCTTTTCTACATGGACATGAATGGGCAATTCGGCGACGCCGACGGCGACGGGATGTATGACAGTCATACCGGGAATGTTTCGCCCGAAGTGTTTGTCGGACGGCTGGTGACATCGCCCATGACGTTGAATAGCGCCACCGAGGTGGGTTTGCTGCAGGCGTATTTCGCAAAAGATCATCGCTACCGGTGCGGCCTCATGCCGAATCAAAACCGGGCCTTGGTGTATATCGATGACGACTGGGAACCATGGGGGGGAATGGTCGATGAACGTCGGCGAAGCCTTTTCTACAAGAACGCAGGAGTACGACCGGTGGATCACGCGGGCGCCCGATTATGAAAGCCGGCTGCCCGCCGATTTCGAATCGACTTTGGTATGCGTCCATTCATGGCCGGGCGGACATGGCTTCAAAGACCCGGCCGATAATTGGACCTGGACATATGTTTCGACGATCGCGTCCATCGAACCGACGGCGCATTTCTATAATCTTTTCGCCTGCTCCAACGCCCGCTATGTCGAAACGGATTATTGTTCCGGATGGTATATTTTCGGGCGGAATCACGGACTGGCCGCGGTGGGGAGCGCCAAGACGGGTTCGATGCTGGAATTCGATGATTACTATCGGCCGCTGGGTGAGGGGAAATCGATCGGCCGGTCGTTTCTGGAATGGTTCGCTGCCCGGGCCGAGGGAGGATTTGACGACGGCGAGGTGACCTGGTTTTACGGCATGAACTTCCAAGGCGATCCCACTCTGACCATCCAGAGTCGGCCCAATAGCGAAATCCTCCAGTACGACGCGGGTTCCGCATCATATATGACTCCTCTGTTGCCGTCCGGAGCAGATTTTCTTAATGTCCGATTCACCCACGCCGAACCGTGCACGTGAGCACGGTCAGTGTCACCGGGCAATTTCCAGACGTTCCGGTGCGGATATATATCTGGGAAAGCGACGGTACGTATCCGACGACCGCAATCGATTCGATTGATATCCCCGACGGCGAATTGCGCCTGATCGATGTTTCCGATCGGAATATTACCGTCGCGGCCGGACAGGATTTCCATGTCGGATTCTCATTGATAGATACCAATCCGGCTCCGCCGGAAACCCTGTGGATATACATGGACAACGGCGGGGAGATGCCGCAGAACCGCAGCGGTCTTTATGATGACGGGCAATGGAAGACGCTGTCGGAATATTACGGAACCGATTATAATTTCCTCATTCGCGCCGAGACCAGAGGGATGTCCGTTGCGACTGTCGCCATTTCACCTTTAACGATTCCCGATGGCACCGCGGGAATGGAATATGATATGGTTTTGGGCGCCGCCGGCGGAACCGCGCCCTATACGTGGTCAATTACTTCCGGGGCGATGCCGGACGGTATCGTGTTGGACGCCGAGGGCAAAATGTCAGGGATTCCCGCCGAAGTCGGCGACTATCATTTCACGGTCGGCGTGTCCGATGCCGGCTTACCTGGCCTGTCCGATTTCCAGCACTATGATATGGCGGTCGGATATATCTGCGGCAACGCCGCCAATGATAATTCCATCAACGTGGCCGACGCCGTTTTTATCATCAATTATATCTTCAAAGGCGGGCCGCCGCCTGCCATACTCGATGCTGGCGACGCCAATTGTGACCGGGCAATCAATATTGCCGACGCCGTCTATTTGATAAATTATATATTCCAGGGCGGCCCGGCCCTGTGCTGTCCCTGATTTAAGAGCGGTCGCTGGGGGTAGCGGCGGCAGTATCGGTCAGTTCGGCGACTGAGATCGCGGGCAAAAACCAATTTCCAGAATCCTAACCGCATAAGTCCCTTGCCTTTTATGCCGATCCGGCTTTAATTGGAATTTTGTTGGTCTTTTTGCAGGCTTGGTTGTCAAACCAATAGAAACGAGAATATGTATAGATGGCGCCGGACGAGCAGCAACGTATCCAAAGCGCCCTTCGTGGCGACAAAGAGAGTTTCGCGACGCTGGTTCGGCAGTATCAAAACCGGATCTTCGGATTTATTATGCGAATGACAGCCAACAGAGACACCGCCCTCGACCTGACCCAGGAGACATTCCTGGCGGCCTTTCAGCACCTCGATGGTTTCCGGGGAGACTCCCCATTCTCCACCTGGCTGTTTCAGATCGCCGCCAATAAGACCAAGAATTTCCTTAAGCGCTCCGGATGGGAAGTGCCGTTGGCCGAAGGCTATGATCAGCCTTCCAACGCCGACCGTCCGGATTATAATCTCGAAAAGCGGGAACAGCAGAGACTTCTCGCGGAAGCGATCACGATACTACCGTACAAACAGCGGCTGACGTTTACCCTCCGGTATTTCGAGCAGATGAAATTCGTCGAAATCGCGCGGGTTCAAGGGGTATCCATCTCGGCGGCCAAGACTAATTTCGCCGAGGCGCTCAAGAAATTACAAAGCCGGTTGAGTGGGCTATGAATTGCGAACAGGTAAAAAGTTGGTTGACGGATAATTTCACTGTGACTGGGATCGAGGCGACCAGTGAAATTGCGGCGCATCTGGATCAGTGCGCCGATTGCCGAGCGTATGCCGGAGAACTGGCGGCGCTGTCGGCGGAATTGACGCCGCTTGCGGATATATCCATGACGGCTATCGAATCCGCCGGGGTGGAAGCCGCTCTCGATACGGCCATGCGTACCATGGCGATTCCCGACAGGCGAAGCAGACGGAAAAAGAACCTCTTCTCGATCATTCGGATCGCGACGGCGGTCGCCGCCATGATCCTGATCGTAACGGTATCGTTTCGAACCAATTCGGTCGATACGTCTTATCCGATATACAATATCGACGATTTCGAATTGACCGGTACCAGCGTCCAGGATTTGGCGCCGCTCTTTGTTAACGGCAACGGGGATTTGCTTCCGTCGATGGTCGATCAGCAGGCGGTAAACTACCTGACCGATCAGGTCGACCCAACCCAGGCTGAGGATATTTTGGAATCGGCCACGTCCGAGGAAATCAACTGGCTGATGAAAAATTATTCGATGGAGATGTAGCCATGCGAGCAATCAGAATCATGTCGGCGGCAGTGACGGCAGCCATGCTTATGGCGGGATCGCTTATGGCCCAGCCGGACAGTGGCCCGCCGCCCGATTTTCCAGGGGGCGGCCCGCATCATCGCTGGCGGCAGATGGCCGAAAATATCGAGAATCTGCGCCTCTTGAAGCTTCTGGAGGCGGTCGACCTGACTGAGGAGCAGTCGGCCAAATTCATCCCGCTCTTCCAGAGTTTTCGCAAGGATTTCAAGGAGTCATTGGATCAGCGACGGGAGCTGGTCGATAAGCTGGCCGATCTGGTCGACAGCAACGCATCGGATGCAGAGTTGAATTCAGGTATCCAAAAGCTGAGCGACCTCAAAAATAAGATGGAGAAACAGCAAAAGGATTTTCTGACCGAATGTCGCGGGATTCTTACGACAAAGCAATTAGCCAGACTGGTGATATTCCAGGAGCGGTTCGAGCGGGAGATTCTGCAATCGCTCCGCGAATTCCGGCAAGGTCATCGATAGGTAGATTAACGGAAGACAATAGTTCATTACACATACAGAGAGGAGATAGGAGTAGCTATGAAACGGACAATCATTTTCATCGTGGTCGCGCTCATCGCCATCGGTTCGGCGGCGACGCTGTTGGCTCAAACCGCCAAGGAGACGGCTCCGCCGATGGGCGGCGATGCTCCCGGACCGGACAATCCCCCCTGCATGATGCCCGGAATGATGGGCGGTCACATGGGCGGCCATATGGGCGGCATGATGCCGGGTATGATGGAGGGCCGGGGCCGGGGATTTCGCGGTGACGGCAATCTGCTCAACTGCAAGGCCCTGGAACTGACCGACGATCAGGTCACCAAGATTAAAGACCTGAATTTTGTCCATCGCAACAAAATGATCGATATCCAGGCGGCTCTGGAGAAGGCGCAATTGAAAATGCAGCACGAAATGCGCGCCGATTCTCCGAACAAAGCCGCGGTCCTGGCGGCTGCCAAAGAAGTTAATGCCGTCAAGGGCCAGATCGCCGAAGAACGAATCAACCATCAGTTCGACCTGCGCGGTGTCCTGACTGCCGATCAGCTCAAGAAATGGGATGATTGCCGCGGGAACTGCGGCGGCAAATGCGGCATGGGCATGAGGTCGGGCTTTGGTCAGGGGCAAGGATTCGGCCACGGAGCTATGCAAAGAAAACGAGATGGTAGTTGCGTAAAAGGCAAATAATGCATATATTTAGTCTTGATTCAAGCCAGGCGCCTGCTTGGATATGACTGAAACAGATCAGCTCTGGAGGATTCGTGAAACAAGGTGTGAGTTTCGTACTGACTCTGGTGTTTGCGCTGATGATCAGCGTCGCTCCGGCGCTGGCCGGGTCGGAAACAAAAAAGGATTGCGCAAAAACCTGTCCGATGACAACCTGCCCAATGCACCAGAAAGCCGACGAGGCAAAAAAGGTCGACGCGCAGCCCATGGATGCCGAACACAATTGCGACTACAAGGGAAAATGCGAGTATGTCGTTCTGACCGTCAAAGGTCTCTCGGACGGCGACTCCGAAGCCAAAATGACCAAATCTCTCGCCGACGAAAAGGGCGTGGTGAAGGTGTATGCGGTCGACGCCAAAGCCGGCACCGCTTCCGTCTGCTATGACCCGGATCTGGTGAAACAGGAAGATCTCGTCAAGGTGATTGGCAAGTTGGGATTCGAAGTGACGGTCGCATCGGTGAAAAGCTGCAAAAACATGAAATAGCTGATCATGCCAAAAACGCTTCATAGAAGGCCGGCCTTAACGCCGGCCTTTCTTATTCTGCCAATTTGGCAGAATTCTATCCGAATCGCTTGACATTTCCATGAAAATTCGCTCAATTCTCCCCTGAGGGACTGATATGCCAAAAGATGACATTACGGGGATCGTGGAATTTATCCGGGATCATTCCGACCGGCCGATGAAAATCAAGGAGCTTGCCCGATCAATCGGGATCAGCCAGCGCGATTATCCCGCCTTCCGCCGCACGGTCAAAAAGCTTCTGGACGAGGGGAAGCTCGTTCGGCTGAAGCGAAACCGTATCGGCCTGCCGGAAGAAATGGATTTGGTGACCGGAACGATTTCGGTGACGAAATCGGGTATGGGGTTTGTCGCCGGAGATAACCGCGACGATGAGATATATATTGCGCCTGGGGATCTGCACACGGCCTTCGATGGCGACCGGGTCATGGTGCGCCTGAAACCGGGCGTGGGATTTAAGGGCAAGAAGGAAGGCCTCGTCATCACTATCGTGGAACGTCGCACCAGCAAGCTGGTCGGCGTCTATCATGTCGGCGAGCATTATGATTACGTCGAGCCGGATTCCAAAAACATCGGGCGTGATATCTATATCGCCAAGAATCGCGGACACGGAGCCGTGGATGGCGAGAAGGTCGTGGCCTCGGTGGATGAATGGACCAACCCGTTTCTCAATCCCGAGGGCGAGATTATCGAGCGATTGGGACGGCCCGGCGATCCCGGCGTCGACATGCTGGCGATCATTCGCGAGTACGATCTCCCGACCGAATTCCCGCAGAAAGTTTTGGATGAGGCCGACGCCGTCGCCGAAGATTGGTCGGCCGAAGTGAAACGGCGGGTTGATCTGTGTCAATTAACGACTCTGACGATTGATCCGACCGACGCCAAGGACTTCGACGATGCCGTATCCATCGAGATGAAAAACGCTCGCTACCGGTTGGGCGTGCATATCGCGGATGTGTCGCATTTCGTCCGAAGCAACGCGGTTTTGGATAAGGAAGCGTTTGAGCGGGGCACGTCGGTGTATTTCCCGGACCGGGTTATCCCGATGCTGCCGGAGCGGCTGTCGAACGACGTCTGTTCCCTGCGTCCCAACCGCAAACGGCTGACCTATTCGGTCTTCATGGAATTCGACCGCAACGGCGACGTCATCGATTACGAATTATACCCGGCCGTGATCCGATCACGCGCGCGACTGACCTACGAAGAAGTGCAGGAGTTTTTCGATACCGGCGAGGTCACGGCTAAACTGGAGCGGGTGGCCGACAGCCTGCGGTTGATGCGTCCGCTCGCGCAACTCCTGCACAATCGCCGCGAGGAAGCCGGGTCGCTGGATTTCGACCTGCCTGAAGCGAAAATTACCCTCGATGATAAGGGCAATGTCATCGAGATCGGTAACCGCGTGCGCACCGAATCGCACCGGATCGTCGAGGAATTCATGCTTGCGGCCAATCGGCAAGTGGCGCGGCATTTCGTCAAATACAGCCAGCCGACATTATTCCGCGTCCATGACCGGCCCGATATGGAAAGGCTGGAGGCTTTCGCGCATTTGATGAGCAAGTTCGGCTATAAGTTCCCGGTTTCACCGACCATGCCCACCCGTGATTTTCAGCGGTTTCTCGATAAGGTGAAAGGCAAACCCGAAGAAGAACTGGTTAATGAGCTGCTTTTGCGGTCGATGAAGAAAGCCGTCTATCAGCCGCAGAACATCGGTCATTTCGGACTGGCTTTCAAACACTATCTGCATTTTACCTCGCCTATCCGACGGTATCCCGATCTTCTGGTGCATCGTCTGTTGAAATATATGAGGAACAATAAATACCCGGTGCGGCTGGCGCAAAAGCTGGGTCTTATCCTAACCAATGCAGGCAAACAATCGTCGGAGATGGAACGCCGGGCGATGGAAGCCGAACGCGTAGCGGTAAAGGCCAAGCAGGTGTCCTATATGTCGGGAAGGGTTGGCTCGGAATACGACGGCATCATATCGGGAGTGACCAACTATGGATTCTTCGTCCGTCTGATCGGACCGGAATGCGACGGGTTGGTGCGGGCGTCGACCTTAGATGATGACTATTACCGATTTGACGAGGAATCGTACCG
>Ga0315554_1002540_pt1 | contig 10441 bp, 12 predicted proteins | sample SalMarSW160370MG_FD_202114 | JGI IMG/M metagenome (GOLD analysis project Ga0315554, IMG submission 202114) | Salt marsh sediment microbial communities from the Plum Island Ecosystem LTER, Massachusetts, United States - Salt Marsh Sediment SW1603-70 ... | reverse complement strand
TCCCTGCTTCGGTGGTCGAGGATATTTCTATTTCCCGCCTCGGTCGAATGCCTCAACTCATCCTTTGACTCTTGTCCAGATTTTCATTAAATTGACGGCTAAACCAGCCTAATGTTTGGTGGAATGCCTATGGACATAACCAATATTGCCGCCGACGGTCTGGCCGCCGCCGAAGATCAGAAGGCGGGATACTGCGATATCCGCCACGAGACGATCCGCGACGAAGGGCTCTCGTATTCCGACGGCGAACCGGATCCGATCGAAAGTTCATTCAGCGCCGGGTGGGCCGTGCGCCTGCTGATCGACGGCGCCTGGGGCTTCGCCTCCTCCGACGACCCCGCGATGTCGATCGACAAGCTGGTGGTGCGGGCCGCTTCGGTGGCCAAAGCCTCGGCCAAATTGCAAAAGGAGCCGGTCGTTCTGGCCCCCGCTCCGGTGCAGAAAGGCGAATATACGTCGTCGTTCACCACCGATCCGTTTTCGGTGCCGCTGAAAGAAAAAATCGACTACTTGGCCGACCTCGATGCGGCCATGGGCGGCTATGCTAGCATCAACAGTCGCAGTTGTTTCGCATCGTTCCGCAAAATCGACAAATGGTTCGTCTCGTCGGGAGGCAGCCAGATGCATCAAATCCTGATGCAAACCGGCGCGGGATTCACCGTCGGGCAGATGAAATCGCGCCGGGAACGCGCCGAACGCTCCTATCCGCGGCCGTCGGGACAATACGCCTGCGCCGGATACGAACTGCTCGATCAACTCAACATGAAACAGCATATCCCGCAAATGGTGGATGAGGTGGGACAATTGCTGACGGGCATCCCCTGCCCCCAGAAAACAACGACACTGGTGCTGGCCGGAGATATTCTGTCGCTGGTAATACACGAATCAGTCGGCCACCCGCTGGAACTGGACCGCGTCTTCGGCACCGAACGGAATTTCTCGGGTATATCTTTCGCCACCCCGGATAATCTCGACACCCTGCAATACGGGTCCAAACTCATCAACGTCGTGAACGACCCGACGGTCGAGCACGGCCTGGGTTCGTTCGGATGGGACGACGAGGGAATACAAAGCCGCCAAACGCATCTGATCAAAGATGGCATTCTGACCGGCTACCTTTCGTCGCGCGAAACAGCCGCTCGGATCGCCCGGACGTCATCGGGATGTATGCGTTCCGACGGTTGGAAAAATCTTCCTCTGGTCCGTATGACCAATACCATTCTGGAACCGGGCGACAAGACATTCGAGCAACTCATAAGCGAGGTCGACGAGGGTATCTATATGGCGACGCCGACGTCGTGGTCGATTGACGATCTTCGCAAGAATTTTCAATTCGGATGCCAGATCGGATGGGAAATATCCGGCGGCAAACTGGGCCAGGTGATCAAAGACCCGACCTTCTCGGGATGCACAACCCAGTTCTGGGGAAACTGCGAGGCCATCGGGAACACATCGCTCTACGAATTGCGCGGAACGCCGAACTGTGGCAAGGGTCAGCCGGGACAGAACGCCCGCACCGCCGAAGGCTCATCGCCGGCCCGGTTCGGGCAGATCGAGGTGGGGGGATAAGCCATGCTGAATAAAAATGACGCCATGAAAATTCTCAAAGAGGCCCTCCGCCTGTCGAAGGCTAATCAAACCGAGGCCGTGCTGATGGGCGAACAAACCTGGCTGACGCGATTCACCGAATCGGTCATCAACCAGAATATCGCCCAGGAGGAAACGACTCTGGTTGTTACGGCGGTCAACGCCAAACAGGTTGGCTTGGCATCGACGAATGATCTCAGCTCGGAAGGTATCGAATCTGTTGTCAAAACCGCCAACGATATCAGCCGCCTGCAAGAACCGGACGAACGATTCGTGTCATTCCCGAATACGACCATCGCACCGGAGATAGAAAAAACCGTACTGGTCGAGCCGGATACCGATTACACACCGGCCAAAATGGCCGACATGGTATCCGACGTCGCAAAACGGGCGGCCAAAGAAAACCTCACTGCATCCGGCGCCTTCCGGCATGATATCGAAACCGTCGCCGTCGCCAATTCACTCGGCGTGGAACAATACGGACGGAGCGGTAAGGCCGAATTATCGTTGACGGTCGTGGGCAAAGCCGAACAGCAATCGGGCTTCGCCATTGGCTGCGACCCCAATCCGGCCAAAATTGAATTTGACGCCGTGGCGTCACGGGCAATCGAACGCGCCGTCAGGAATGTCGATCCGGTATCTCTTCCCGACGGGCAGTACACGGTCATCCTCCAACCTCCCGCCGTGGGGCAGCTTCTGCTCTTTCTCGGATTCCTCGGCTTCGGCGGACGGACGATGTCACAGCACCGCTCGTTCATGTCGGACAAAAAAGGCGAACTCATCACCGGAGAGAACATCACCATCACCGATGAGCCGGACAACCCGCTGTTCGGCACGTTGCTGTTCGACTATGAGGGCGTCCCGAAGAAAAACCTCCTGCTGATCGATCACGGTAAGGCCGGCGAGGCCGCCTATGACACCTACTACGCGAATATTGCGGGCGTCCAGCCGACGGGTCATTCGGTGCAGCCGAATAACAGTTATGGACCGTATCCTAAAAACATGGCCATCGCTCCCGGCGATGCGACAATTGAGGAGATGATCGCCTCGACCGACAAGGGCGTGATGATCACCCATTTCTGGTATATCAATTTTCTCAATCCCATGCAGACGATGATCACCGGCACCACCTTTGACGGCACCTTTCTTATCGAAGACGGCAAGATCGGCCCGGCCATCAAGAACATGCGCACCAATCAATCGATCCTGGAGGCCTTTTCCAACGTGGCGATGATTTCGAAATCGCGGATGGTCTATCCTCAATACACATCATTGATGCTGGTGCCTGCGATGAAAATCAACAACTTCAATCTCGTTCAGGAAACCAAGGAAGAATGGGAGGGCAAATGCTGAACCGTCGCGAATTTCTCAAACTGTCCGGCGCTCTGGCGGCCGGAGCCGTGATAACGCTGTCCTCTCTCAATGATGTGGCCGCGGCCTGGAACGGCCCGCCGCCGAGCACCGCGCCGCTCTATCGTCTCCATGGCCACAGCCGTTCGGGATGCGCCTACCGGCCTGAACTGGCCGATATTTGGTCGGGCGGCGGTGCGCAACTGCCCGATATGATCTGATGGACGCAGTCAATGTCAACGCGCTGATCGCCGAAACCGGAAAGAAACTTCGGGAGGTCGGCATTGAGGCCGGTCAGGCCGAGGCGGAATTGATCCTGGAGGATCTGCTTGACGTCGACCGCCTGCAGTTGTATCTGAACGGTCCGTCATTGATCGACGAAACCGTCCTGAAAAAATTCCACGCCATCGTCAAGAAGCGACTCACCCGCTATCCCCTGCAGTTTATTCTCGGCAACGCCTGGTTCTACGGCCGCAAATTTCTGGTCAATGAGGACGTCATGATCCCCACCCCGGAGACGGAATTGCTGCTGGTATCGGTCTTGCGGGCGGCGCGGTTTTGCCAGTCCGATCCGGTGCGTGTTTTGGACATGGGGGCGGGATCGGGTGTGGTGGCGGTTTCGGCCAAGCTGGAAAATCCGGATCTCGACATCACCGCCGTGGATATCTCCCCCGACGCCCTGCATGTCGCAACCGTCAACGCCGGACGGTTCGACGTGGCCGAATCCATTCGCTTCATGAAATCTGATTTATTCGAGATTATCGACCAGTCGGAACGATTCGACATCATCGCCTCCAACCCGCCCTACATCACCACGGGCGAATATGACAAACTGGAACCGGAGGTTTTGGCCGATCCCAAAGTGTCGCTGGTTTCCGGCCCAAAAGGATTGGATATCATCACCAGGCTGGTGTCGGAATCGCCGGGTTATCTGACCCGCCCGGGATTTCTGATGTTCGAAATCGGTTTTGATCAGGCCGATGAGGTCTTTTCCATGGTCAAAAGCGACGGACGCTATGTCGATTGCTCCCTTTTCAAGGACCTCAGCGATATCGACCGGCTCGTCGTCTGCAAGGTGCAATAAACCGGTCGGCGATTTAATTTTTCTCGATATTATCGATTATCACCGGTTTCCAATCGGTATCCATCCAGACGCCATAGATGGAAACCGGCAGGTGCCAGCTTTCAATCACCCGCATCGCCGTTTTAATCTGTTCGATATGTTTACCTTTGGGGACGGGATTGCCCCCGCAATCCTCATGGCCCATTATGACTACGATTTTCGATTGGTGCTTTTCGACCGAAATTTCCGTTTTATACCGCACCAGCGTCACCTGCTGAGGGTCACCTTCGCTGACGATTTTGTCCGGGCCCGGTTCGGTGATCATATCGACATAATCGAGATCAAATCGCTCCTTCATCCACGTAATCATGGGAATCTGTACCCGCCCGTCCATGCAGTTGATCGCCGTCCCGAATTTTTCTTTCACCATAAGATATTTCTCCTTGCCGCCGGCCGGTCGTCTAATCGACCCAACCAGTTGTTGATAATGTTCTTGGCCGCGATTGTCAAGTCTTGGCAGGACCTCTCTTAGAACCGAGAGATTAAAATTCAAAGGCATTCGGCGCACGGGTTGTGTAAATTCTTGTGTGTAAATTTTGGGTGATTTTGGATAAATAAAACGGGCATATCCAATTGAGAACTTTTAAGAGGAGGATATGCCCATGCGTGAAATGGATTTCACGGAGAAGAATTTATTCAATCGGTTGTGCGGTGTCAACAACATTTGGCGACAGTCAACCTTCACAGCGGCGACGTGACCTACATTCCGGATCCCGCCGATGCCGGCCAAACTGTCGCCATCGAAATCGAAGCGTCCGATTTTATGCATACAGCCTGTTTGGATTACACCTGCACCGTATTGGTTGACGTCACCAACAACGCCCCGGTCATAGACTGCGGGAATTCCTACAATATGGGAGGTTCCGGGTATTTGTTCATGAAATTCGATATCTCCGCCACCGATCCCGACTCAAGCGATGAGATACAATATTACTTGGCTAGCATTTCGCCCGCTCAGTACGGCATCTGCCGGATCGATCCGGCAACGGGCGTATTCTCATTTAATACAATCATGGAAGATGGTGGATATGATTACGAGATCTGCGTCGTGGCATCCGACGGCATGGACGACGCCACGTGTTGTTTTCATCTTAACGTCTGCACCTGTGTGCTTCCGGGCGAAATAGACGGTCTGGGCGATGTCAACATCGGCGACGTCGTCGCGCTTATATATTATATTTTCAAAATCCCTGACGGCCCGATCAACATGAATTGGGCCGACGTCAACGCCGACTGCGAGGTCAATATTGCCGATGTCGTCTATCTGATCGACTACATCTTCAAAGGAGGCCCCGAACCGCAACTCGGCTGCTATTATTGACAGCCGTCACACCAATCGCACGGCCCGGGACAAATCCGTGTTCCGGGCCGTTTTTTTCGTGACTCTACAATCAACAGCTTTCCCAACGCGCCGTAAAGTTTATATCAATTCAATCTGATCGGCCGGCATTGCCCGGCTGCATGCCGCACAGGAGATGTGATCATGGCGGTATCTATCGAGAAGATCGACGAGAAATCATTCGAGGCCTACGATGCCATCCCCAATCATTTCCGCGTCGAATCGATTTTAGCCGTTGAAGTCGTCGACGGTGGTCTGGGAGGATTTCGATTAACGGAAAAGCCCATTCCGGAACCGTATGACAAACATTTCGGCCCGGCCGGCGACGACGGCCCGTCATCCTGGGCAAAGCGATTCGACCTGAGTCGATGGGGAATTTTTCTGGCAAGAGAAAACGACCGCCCGATTGGCGCCACAGCCGTCGCGGTCGGATCTCCGGTATATCCGATTGACAAATTCCAGCGCAAAGATTTGGTCGTATTATGGGATTTGCGTGTCCACTCTTCGGCGCGGCACAAAGGGATCGGTTCACAATTATTTCATAGTGCGGTTCATTGGGCGCGGCAAAACGGCTTCGGTCAATTGGGTATGGAGACGCAAAATGTCAACGTGCCGATTTGCCGATTTTTAGTGAAACATGGCTGTACGCTGGGAGCGATACATCGATTCGGATATGCCGCATGCCCCGATGTCGCCCACGAGGCCATGTTGCTGTGGTATTACGATTTGTGACGATCTAATCAGGTCTACGCCGATTTACGGCCACGCTTGGCTTTGTATTTGTACCGGGGCTTGCCCTGCCGGTCCATAACCTTATCAGTGATGACAACCTCTTGCAGGTCGGGAATCGTCGGGGTTTCGTACATGATATCCAGCATGGCCCGCTCGAAAATCGACCGCAGTGAACGGGCGCCGGTGTTACGCTTGGCCGCCTGGGTCACGGCGGTCCGCAGGGCTGACGGCTGAAAGGTCAGCTTGAGGCCGTCGAGCTGGAACATGCGCTCGTACTGCTTGACCAGAGCGTTCTTGGGTTCGGTCAGGATCCGCAGCAGCGCCTTTTCCGACAACGGATGCAGCGCCGCCACTACCGGCAGGCGTCCGATCAATTCGGGAATCAAGCCGTATTCCAAAAGGTCCATCGGTTCCACCTGCGCCAGCAGTTTGGCCCGATCTTCGGCCACGTTTATTTTCTCGGAGTCGAAGCCGACCGTCTTCTTGCCGACCCGCCTGGCAATGATTTTTTCCAAGCCCTCGAACGCTCCGCCGCAAATGAACAGAATATGCCGGGTATCGATCTTGACGAAGGCCTGTTCGGGATGTTTCCGCCCGCCCTTGGGGGGAATATTGGCGATGGTCCCTTCGAGTATTTTCAACAGCGCCTGCTGGACGCCCTCGCCCGAAACGTCGCGGGTGATCGACGGGTTGCCGTCCTTTCGGGCAATCTTGTCGATCTCGTCGATATAGACGATACCCCGCTCGGTTTTCTCGCGGTTGTAGTTGGCCGCCTGGTAGAGCCGGACGAGGATATTCTCAACGTCCTCGCCGACATAGCCGGCTTCGGTCAGCACCGTGGCGTCGGCGATGGTGAACGGCACCTTGAGGAATTTTGCCAGCGTTTGAGCGATTAGGGTCTTGCCGGTTCCGGTCGGCCCCAGCATGAGGATATTCGATTTTTCCAGCTCGACCTCGTCGGCCGCATCCTCCGCCTGAATCCGCTTGTAGTGATTGTAGACGGCGACCGCGACGGTTTTCTTGGATTCCTCCTGGTCGATGACGTATTGATCGAGAAAATCCTTGATATCCGACGGACTGGGAAGTTCGAATTCTTCTTTGGGCTTTTCCCGCTCCGGGGTGGCCGTCATCAGGTCATAGCAGAGCGTGACGCAATCGTTACAGATATACGCCTGATAACCCGAATATAACCGTTTGACCTGATTGGCAGCCTTGCCGCAGAACGAGCATCGTTCCATCGGCCCCTGGGTTTTGGAATCGTCATCCATAAAAAGCTATCCTATTTCTTCTGCCCCTTGATCGGGACTTCATACACCTTGTCGATAAGACCGTATTCTTTAGCTTCGTTGGCCGACATGAAAAAGTTGCGGTCGGTGTCGGTTTCGACCTTTTCCATCGGCTGCCCGGTATGGAATACGAGTAGTTCATTGAGACGTTTCTTGATGTGCACGAATTCCTTGGTCATGATCTCGATGTCGGAAATCTGACCCTGGGCGCCGGCCAACGGCTGGTGGATCATAACGCGCGAGTTCGGCAGCGCCGCCCGCTTGCCCTTGGTGCCGGCCGCCAGCAAAAACGCCCCCATGGAGGCGGCCATGCCCATGCAGGTGGTGACGACGTCGGGCTTGATAAACTGCATGGTGTCATAGATGGCCATGCCCGCCGTGACCGATCCGCCCGGCGAATTGATGTACAAAAAAACGTCCTTGCCCGGATCCTCGGCTTCGAGAAAAAGCATCTGCGCAATGACCAGGTTGGCGATGTTATCGTCGATCGGGGAACCAATAAAAATGATCCGGTCCTTCAGCAGACGGGAATAAATATCATAGGCTCGTTCGCCACGGCCGGTCGTTTCGACAACCATCGGTATCAACATTATTCGGTACCTTCCTTGTTTGCGGGTGCAACCTTTTTGACCTGAGCCTTCGACATCAGGAAATCGACGACCTTCTCCTCGAGAATACCGTCTTTGATTTCCTCCGCCCGGCCGCTCTTGGCCAGAATCTCTTTGGCTCGTGCAATATCCATATGGTAATTATCGGCAAATCTCTGCGTCCATTGGTCGATATCGGCCGGTTCGGCCTTGATATTTTCCTGCAGCGCCAGCCGGTGATACAGAAAATACCAGCGCACGGCGTGCTGGGCCAGCGGGCGGTACTGTTCGCGAATCTGTTTTTCATCGACGTTCTTCTCGTTCTCGCGGATGTCCTTGACCACCCCGTCGAGATATGATTCCGACATCGATTCGGGAACGCCGATCGGGTTCTGATCGACCACCTGGTCGACAATTTGCTTCTTGGCGGCCTTCCGGATATCGCTGCGCATATTCTCTTCAAGTCCCTTGCGGATGCTCATGCGCAGTTCCAGAAGCGTTTCACCGCCACCGGTTTGCTTGGCGAAATCGTCGTTGATCACCGGCAGAATACGCTCTTTGATCTCCTTGACATCGACTTTGTACGTGACCGATTTGCCGGCGAATTTCTCATCCGCATACTCCGCGGGATAAACCACAGTGATGTCACGGACGTCATCGCGCTTTACCCCGATCAGCCCTTCCCGAAATTCCTTGACGGTATAATCATCGCTCAGGTCGATCTCCTGATTGGTCAACGGCGCCGGCCCCAAATCCACCTCCCCGGCGGTGATTTCCAGGTCGCAGATAACCAGGTCTTTCTCGCCGGCCGGGCGATCCACGACCCGCACGTCGGAATTGTTGAGGCGGAGCCGCTCGACGACGTTGTCGACCATCTCGTCGGGGATTTCGATCTCAGGCTCCTCGACGATCAGATTCTCGTACTTCACGCTTTCGATTTCCGGCATAATTTCGATGCCGATCGTGAATATAAGCGGTTTGCCTTCATCGACGTCTATTTTGGAGATGACCGGCTCTCCGATCGGGTCCAGCTTCTTCTCTTCGAGCGCCTGCACGAAATATTTCTTGACGAGATCGTCGATCAGGTCGTGCGTCGCCTCGTCTTTGAACTTGCGCCGGATGATATCGAGCGGCGCCTTGCCCTGCCGGAATCCCTTGATATCTGCTTTCTTGCGGTATTCGTTGTAAATTTTGGCGTAAGCTTCACTGACGATTTCCGCCGGAACCTCTATATTCAGTTCGCGCTTGAGACCGTCTTTTTCGATCAGTTCAATCTGCAATCAAACCTCCGGGTTAAAAATGCGAAAGGGGGGACTTGAACCCCCACCCCGTTAAAAGGACTGGATCCTAAATCCAGCGCGTCTACCGATTCCGCCACTTTCGCCAGCTTGTCTGCCGGAAAATATATGCAAAGTTCCCGCCCGTCAAGCGTTTAATGGCGGATGTTCCGCCTCGGGAAAGTCGCCGCACCTTTGATGAACCATCCATCTTGGATATTGAACGCCAAAACACCCGAAATGTTCGCCACTTTGATACTATCAATCAATTTCGGGCCGATCCCGTGTGATGACATATGGCATAGTGTGGCTGGCAGGCTTTTAAACAAAATCAGAATACGACCGGGCCGAATACCAGCCGGCCCGGGAGGTCATCCCGGGCCGGCTGGACGTTACGAATTATGAAAAACTAATCGATCAGACCGTTGCAACAGCTGACGAAATGCGTGCCGGTGCGGTCACGTACGTAGAGGTAATACGGATAATCGGGATTGGTGCAATTGGGACCGGTATCTCGCGAACAATAGATAATCGTCGGAAAACTCGGTCCGGCCGCCATCGCCTTTTCGGCGGAGACAAACGCCACTGCGAATGACAGCACGAAGACCATGATCAGCATGGCGATGATGGTTTTCTTCCCTTTCATGACTGATTCCTCCATGAAGTAGAATTAGGTCCACATCCCCCGCCTCGCGACGGGGATTAACTGGCCTCTAAGCCCTGCGATGCGGATCGTCGGCCGGTTCGCATCCGCTGATATCAGACATCGCCCCGGCAATAAAACATATCCGAAGCCGACATCAATACTCGACGTCGAACCGGTTCCTATGTCAGGATGCTGCACCGAATCTGGCACAAAAACCATTTGCAGAGCGTTCGACAGGGCGGCTTGCGCACATCTGTCTGGAATGGATCGATCAGATACTGCATGCGAGTCACCTCCTTTCCCACAATTTCACGATGCCGAAAAAGCGTATACGATGCATTTTCTAAACACGAAGCTTATATTTCACGAAAATATCGTCCCGGCATAGACGAGCGTCCAGGCCGGGGCCGTGTCGCGCGGCACCCCTTTTGCCTGCGACTACCCGGATACGCCGTGCGAGAAGCGATGCGGGCAGTTGAACGGGCAGGGCGAAAACGGGATGCAGAATCCGAGG
>Ga0315554_1002539_pt1 | contig 10445 bp, 9 predicted proteins | sample SalMarSW160370MG_FD_202114 | JGI IMG/M metagenome (GOLD analysis project Ga0315554, IMG submission 202114) | Salt marsh sediment microbial communities from the Plum Island Ecosystem LTER, Massachusetts, United States - Salt Marsh Sediment SW1603-70 ... | reverse complement strand
TGTCCGCGCAGCGCGCCGGCATTCTCTCCATCCTGACCCTGTCCGGAGCCACGGACCGGGCGCGCCTGGACACGTTCGACATCGAGCCGGACATTGTCCTCGCCGATATCCAGGAACTGGTCGCACGATGGCAGGAGGTCCTCGGCGGATGATCGGTGAGCCTGGCGGGCAGATGGACATCCTGCAGTTCAGCTTTGCCGAGCTGCAGGCCCAGATGGCGATGTGGGGAGAGCCTCGTTTCCGGGCACAGCAGATCTGGCAGTGGATCTACCAGCACCTCGTCGGAACCTTCGACGATATGACCAATCTGCCCCTCAAGCTGCGTGAGCGGCTGGCACGTCACTATCGGCTCACGCCCCTCACCCCGCTCGATGAGCAGGTTTCAGCGGACGGCCTGACGCACAAGGTGCTGTTCTCACTCCCTGACGGGGAGACGATCGAGAGCGTATTGATGGCCTACGAGCGGCGGCAGACCGTGTGCGTCTCGTCGCAGGTCGGATGCCCAATCGGCTGTCCATTCTGTGCTACTGGCCAGTGTGGGCTGACGCGGGATCTCACTACTGCCGAAATCGTGGCACAGCCGCTCTACTTTGGGCAGCAGTTGCGAGACCGCGACATGTCCGTTACGAACGTGGTGCTCATGGGGATGGGCGAACCCTTTCTCAATTACGATGCCGTGTGGGCGGCGATCGAGCGCTGGAACGACCATACGGGGCTCGACCTCGGCGCCCGCCGGATGACGATCTCCACGGCCGGACATGTTCCTGGGATCCGCCGGATGGCACAGGAGCCCCTGCAGGTCGGGCTGGCCATCTCCTTGCACGCAGCCGACGATACGCTGCGCGACGAGCTCGTGCCCCTCAATCGCGCCTACCCGCTTGCCGAATTGCTGGACGCCTGCCGGGAATATGTATCCACGACCCGGCGCCGGATCACGATCGAGTATGCGTTGATCGACCAGGTTAACGATTCGATCGAGCAAGCAGTGCAGTTGGCCGATCTGCTCGAAGGCCTGCTGTGTCACATCAATCTGATCCCACTCAACCCAACGGAGGAAAGCGAATACCGCCCCTCGCCGCCGGTCCGCGTGACCCACTTTCAGGTCACGCTCCTCGAACGCCAGATCCCGGCCACGATCCGGCTGGGCAGGGGGATCGAGATCCAGGCCGGCTGTGGGCAGCTACGGCGGCGGTACAGCGGGCAGTAGAGATGGTAGCCTGTCCCGGCCCACCACGTTGGTGAGCGATTGGCCAGGAACCGCGTGCCCTCGGGCAATGGATGCTTGATTTTTTCGTGAAAGCAGTGTATGATTACAAAAGTAGGAAACAAGATGGACATCAAGATCGCGGCATCAATCTTGTCTGCTGATTTCCGCAGGCTGGGCCAGCAGGTCGCCGCTGCGGAAGCCGGAGGAGCAGATTACATTCACTGCGATGTGATGGATGGGCATTTCGTGCCCAACATCACCATCGGGCCGCTGCTCGTAGAAGCTGTGCGCCGTTCGACGTCCTTGCCGTTGGACGTACACCTGATGATCGAGCATCCCGAGCAGTTCATTCCTTCTTTTGCGGAAGCGGGGGCGAGTAACCTGACGGTTCACTCTGAGACCTGCCCGCATCTGCATCGCACGGTGCAGCAGATCCGAGAGCTCGATGTTGGCGCGAGTGTGACCATCAACCCGGCTACACCGCTGACCGCCCTGGACGAGATTCTACCGTACGTGGATATGGTGCTGCTGATGACCGTTAACCCCGGCTTTGGTGGGCAGGCGTTCATCGAAACCATGTGCCGCAAGATCGAACGCCTGCACGAGACGATCCAGCGGCGGGGATTGCGCGTCGACATCGAGGTAGACGGAGGCATACACGTGGACACGGCACCGTATGTCGTCCGGGCGGGAGCGAACGTCCTGGTCTCGGGATCTGGGATCTTTGCGCACGGCGATGGATATGCATCCGCAGAGCAGATCGCAGACGCCATACACGCACTACGCCAGGCAGCGGGGGAAGGAAAAGAAGCCAGGCTCGCGTAAACTCGAGACCTGGCCTCTAGAGCAAGAGCAGAGTGCGGATTAGCTCTTGTTTAGGGTGCGCAGACACCTGGTGCACACATATGCCTGACGCGTGCGTCCTTGCTCGGTGATTCGCACCTTCTGCACGTTCGGGCTCCAGCGCCGCTTTGTCTTGTGAAGCGAATGGGGGACGTTGTGCCCGTACATGGGGCCTTTCCCACAAATCTCGCACTTGGCCATAGCTAACCTATCCTTTCGCCCAACACCCATATTCCGATCGCGGGTGAGAGAATCACACAAACTGTGCGGAACGATGACATCGTCCCGCACACAGCACATATGATAGCACAACACGCGGGATTACGCAAGCGAGGAAACGCAATGACGGATGAGCGCGTCTCAGGACACATTGAGGTCTCACCGGCAGCGGTGGCGACGATAGCCAACCACGCCGTGCTCAACTCTTACGGTGTCGTGGGCATGTCGTCCAGAAACCTGGTGAACGGATTGGCCCAGGTATTGCGTCCAGACAGCAAGCGCGGCGTTGATGTGCGCATCGACGGCGACCAGATCGTGATCGACCTGTATGTCGTGATCGAGTACGGCGTGCGCATCGCCACCGTTGCTAGGAACGTCATGAGCAGCGTCAAGTTCAGCGTCGAAAAGGCCATGGGAGTACCCATCACCGCGGTAAACGTACACGTGCAGGGACTGCACGTGAGTGCAAAGTGGAGTCGATCTAGCTGACCTTCCGGGGAGCAAGGCAATTTGGGCAGTCAGTCACGAACAGAGGAACGCTTCTGTGCGCCACTCGATCCAGACAAGCCGCTCTTGGCCTGCGATGGTCAAGGCCTCAAATGGCTGCTCAACGCCGGCCTGGCCTGGTTGGAGCAGCACCGAACCGTGGTCAACAGCCTGAACGTCTTCCCTGTTCCTGATGGAGACACCGGCACCAATATGTTCCTCACCTTGCAAGCAGCGTGCGAGGAGATTGGTCCTTCGCCGGAAACGCGAGTCGGGGTCGTGGCCCAGCAGGCGTCTCGTGGCGCACTGATGGGAGCTCGTGGAAACTCGGGTGTGATTTTTTCGCAGATCTTGCGCGGCTTTGCGCAGAGCTTGAAGGATAAGGAAGACTTTAGCGCGGTCGAGTTCGCTTTGGCCCTGCAGCGTGGTTCCGCCGTTGCCTACCAGGCCGTGATCAAGCCGGTTGAAGGCACGATCCTGACCGTCATTCGCGAGTCGAGCGAGGCTGCGGTCGATGCTGCCCCCCAGTTAAGCGACCTTCGTGAGTTATTCGAGTACCTGGTGCATGCCGCTCGTGATTCTGTAGCCAGGACGCCTCAACTGCTGCCTGTCTTGCGCGAGGCGGGCGTCGTCGACGCAGGGGGACAAGGCCTCTTTGTTATTCTTGAAGGAATGACCAAGTGTCTGTATGGGGAAGAGATGAAGCTTAATGGAGAGCTGTCCCAGCTAATGAGCCTGCAGCCTTCGGCGCCGGAAGCAGGCTATGGATACGATGTGCAATACATTCTCGAGGGAGAGAACCTGGATGTCGCGCAGATCCGTGCTGACATCTCGGCCATGGGCGATTGCCCCCTGGTGGTAGGCGACGGTACAGCGGTCAAGGTGCACGTTCACACCTCCAACCCGGGCGATCCACTGAACTATGGCACACAGCGCGGATCGCTGAGCCGGGTCATTGTCGAGAACATGCAGGAGCAGTATCAGGACTTTATTATGGGCCAGGCCTCTCCAGTCCAGCCGGAGCAGACCGCAGAGGAGCTGTCGACCGCGATCGTGGTCGTGTCGCCAGGGCCCGGACTCGACAACCTGTTCGAGAGCCTCGGCGCACACGTGATTGTCTCGGGCGGCCAGACCATGAACCCCAGTGTCGAGCGGTTGCTAGAGGCGATGAACGACGCTCCCGCACCTGACGTGATCGTCCTACCCAACAACTCGAACATCATTCTCGCTGCACAACAAGCCCAGGCCCTATCGAGCAAGCGCGTGCGCGTGATTCCAAGCAAGACTGTGCCCCAGGGCGTGAATGCGCTGCTTGCCTTTAGCTACAATGCTGATCTGGATAGCAACGCGCGCGCGATGGAGCGCAGCATTGGCGAGGTACGCACCGCCGAGATCACTACCGCTGTACGCGGCGTCAGCGTGAATGGATTGGACGTGCAGGAGGATCAGGTCATTGGCCTGATCGACGGCGATCTCAGAGTCGCGGGTGAGGATATGGACGCCGTGATCGATCAGGTGTTAGCGCAATTGTGCACCGACGACACCGAGCTCATTACCCTCTACTATGGAGGAGAAGCCACGGCAGAGAGCACACAGGCACTGGCAGACCGGCTCTCGTCGCGCTACCCGGATATCGAAGTCGAAGTGATAGAGGGGAACCAGCCCTACTATCATTATATCATCTCTGCAGAATAGATCGGAGCAAAGACGAACTATGGCTGTTCGTGTCGTGACGGACTCGTCCGCCTACCTGCGCCCTGGCCTGGTCCGTGAACTCGACATTACCGTCGTGCCCTTTCACATCCGGATCGATGGACGCGAGTTCTTGGATGGTGTGGAATTGGGCGACGAAAGCTTCCACCAATTGGTCCAGGAGCAAGGTCTCAGGCCGCGTGCAGAACCCCCTTCTGTTGTCGAGTTCCAGCGTGTCTACGAGAGACTGAACAGAGAGACGGGCGAGATCATTGTCATCTTGCTCTCTGGCGCGTTGAGCAAGGCGGCTGAGAACGCGCAGATGGCGGCCGACGGCTTGCTGGGACGCTGCCAGATCGAAGTGATCGACTCCAAAAGTGTCTCGGCTGGCCTTGGCATCCTGGTAGAGTTGGCCGGGCAGGCGGCAGCAGAAGGGCATCCGCTCGACGAGATCGTGCGCTTGGTTCGCGGCGTGATCCCCCAGATCTATGTCGTCTTTTTCTCTGATACGCTGTCCTATCTCGAGCAGGCAGGCAGGATCGGCCATGCACAGGCGCTGCTGGGCACGTACCTGGGCATCAAGCCATTCCTGACCCTGGAGGAAGGCACAATCACGCCGATCGAAAAGGTGCGCACGCGCGAGGAAGCCGTGGAAAAGCTGCTCGAGTTCGTCACCGAATTCGACGCGATCCAGCAGCTAGCCATCGTCAAGGCAAATGCGACGCCCGATCAAGAGACCGCACTCATTATCGAGGAACTTCACCATGCATTTCCCAAGATCGAGATCCCGATCCTCAGCTACGGCCCAGTGCTGGCGTCGTACATCGGGCTAGATACGCTCGGCGTTATCGTCCACGAGAGCTATGACCTCTGATTCTCTAAGGAGCCTATGACTGCATCGCTGGAAACACTGCGCAAAATGATCGACCTTGAGGTTGAGGGCCATTACGAGAACAAGGCTGTGATCGGTGGCCTGGATGGCGTACTCAACTGGTGGCCAGAACAGGCACGGCAGCAGTGCTCCTTCCCTCAGCAGCGCTCCCTGATCGAGGAGATCGTGGATCTGATCCGAGGCTACCGTGCACTGGATCGTGACGGGCGCATTCGTACACTTGCACAGATCAAGGACAGGCTGGCCGCTATCGCCACCGCCACGTCGAACGCACCACCCCGTGTTGCAGAAGCAGCGTCAAGCAAGAAGATAATGCCCGAGAAAGAGGTGCTACCCGACAAAGAGGCACCAACTGAAGCAATTGGCGCCACCAAGACAGAGGCCCGCCCCGAACCAGGGGAACCTGTCGATGTGACAAGTACTGACGACGCCAGGTCTGAGCCAGAGACTCAAAGCAAGGTCGCCGATCGTGGCTCCGGAGATGCGCCTGCCAGGGCGAAGCGAACGCGCACCACTAGCTACGCTCGCCAGGGGCTCGACTCTCCGGTGACAGCGATCTCGGGCATCGGCCCGACCCAGTTCAAGCGCTTGCGGCGCCTCGGCGTAGAGACCATTGGCGACCTGTTGTTCCTCTTTCCCCGACGGTACGATGACTATTCGCAGCTCAAGCCGATCGGCAAGCTCGAGTATGGAGAGCAGGTCACCATTATCGGCACGATCCGTGACACGCGGGTGAAGCGACGCTCGGCTGGCGCGACGATCGTGAACACGATCGTCGCCGACGCGTCGGGATCCATTCAGGCTACCTGGTTCAACCAACCCTACCTGGCCAATCGCCTCAAGCGTGGCCGGCAGATCGTGCTAAGCGGCCAGGTCGACGAGTACCTGGGGCGCCTGGTCATGTCGAGCCCGACGTGGGAACCGCTCGAGGCGGAGCTCTTGCATACGGGCCGCGTGGTACCGGTCTATCCACTGACCAGCGGCATCAAGCCTCGTTGGCTGCGCCGCATCATGAAGCGCACCGTCGATTACTGGACCAAGCGCTTGCCAGATCACCTGCCGACGCCGATTCGGGAACGAAATGATCTGATGGCGCTGGAACAGGCCGTGTACCAGATCCACTTTCCTGATGATACAGACAGCCTGGTCCGTGCACGCCGGCGCCTTGCCTTTGACGAGTTCTTTGTTTTGCAGATCGGGGTGCTCCGGCAGCGGCAGGAATGGCGCGAGCAGGCGGGCATCTCTGTGCCGGTAGATCGCAAGGAACTGGAAACCTTTCTCGACGCGCTGCCCTATCGACTGACCGGCGCACAAGAGCGCGCCCTGGAAGAGATCCTGGCAGACATTGCCGCGCCGCACCCAATGAGTCGCTTGCTGCAAGGCGACGTCGGCTCTGGCAAGACTGCAGTCGCCCTGGCGGGCATGTACCTGGTCGCCAAAGCCGGCTACCAGGCCACGATCATGGCCCCGACGGAGATCCTAGCGGAACAGCACTATAGCACTGCCAGCAAGACGCTCGGCGGGCTTGGGCTCGGCGTTGCGCTCCTGACTGGAAGTGTTCCCCAGGAGGAACGGGAAGCGATCTATGCCGGCATCTCGTCCGGAGAGATACAGATCGTCGTCGGCACGCACGCGTTGATCCAGGATCAAGTTGACCTGCCGCGACTGGCGCTGGCGATCGTCGACGAGCAGCATCGCTTTGGTGTACGCCAGCGCGGGCTGCTGCGCGGCAAAGGCTACAACCCCCACATGCTGGTGATGAGCGCGACCCCCATCCCGCGGACGCTGGCCCTGACCGCATATGGCGATCTCGACCTCTCGCTGATCGACGAGATGCCCCCGGGCAGGCAGCCGATCAGGACAAAGTGGTTTGCGCCCGGCGAGCGTGAACGCGCGTACCGTTTCGTTCGATCGCAGGTGCAAAAGGGCCGTCAGGCGTACGTGATCTGTCCCTTGGTCGAAGAGTCGGACAAGGTAGAAGCCAAGGCGGCTACGGCTGAGCACGAACGCCTGCAGAAGAGCATCTTTCCCGACCTACGCGTCGGTCTGCTCCACGGCCGGCTCAAGAACGCCGAGAAGGAAAAAGTGATGCGCGCCTTTGGCGGCGGCGAGATCGACATCCTGGTCTCCACCTCGGTAGTCGAAGTAGGCATCGACGTTCCCAATGCGACCGTCATGCTGATCGAGGGCGCCAACCGTTTCGGGCTCGCCCAGTTGCACCAGTTTCGCGGGCGCGTTGGGCGGGGCGAGCACGAGTCGTTCTGTATCCTCCTCGCTGACACAACGACCGAGGTGAGTGAAGAGCGCCTGCGCGCTATCGAGGAAACGCAGGATGGCTTCAAGCTGGCAGAGCGGGACCTGGAGATGCGTGGCCCGGGCGACTTTTTCGGGACGCGGCAGAGCGGTCTGCCCGAACTCAAACTGGCATCTCTCGGCAATACGCCGTTGCTCGAACTGGCGCGCAGCGAGGCCAAGACTATCTTTGCCCAAGACCCAGCACTCGAGCACCCCGACCACCGTCTCCTGGCGCGACGCGTCGAGGAGTTCTGGCAAGGCGAAGGAGAACTGAGCTAGGCCCAGATTTTATGACTATAGCCATCTATCCGGGTAGTTTCGACCCTGTACACAATGGGCACATCGACATTGCACTGCGCGCTGCTGTGATCTTTGAGAAGTTGATCGTCGCCGTCTACGCACGGCCATACAAGGACGTGCTCTTTACCGTCACCGAGCGTGCTGAAATGTTTCGTGAAGCCTTACAGGATACATCCAACATCGAGGTCTGTGAATACGACTGCCTAACCGTCGATCTCGCCAAGCAGTTGGATGCACAGGCCATCGTGCGTGGCATGCGCATGTCCTCTGACTTTGATCTAGAGTATCAGATGGCCTTGACCAACAAGGCGCTGGACACCGGGATCGAGACCGTATGCCTGTTCACGAACCTGAATCGTGCGTTTCTGAGTTCGAGTACGGTCAAACAGGTCGCTATCGCTGGAGGAGACGTCTCTGGGATGGTGCCCGAGCACGTTCGACAAGCGCTAGCGTGCAAATTTCCCCGACATGATAAATCTACGGGGCACGAGGGGAGGTGATTGCCATCGAGATCAACTTGCTTCTAGACCGTTTGGAGGCCTTGCTCGTCGAAAGCCGCCAGTTTATGCTCAGTTCGAATGTGCTGGTGGATCGGGACCGCTGCTTCGACATCATCAACCAGATGCGTGTCTCGATACCCGAAGAGATAAAGAAATCCAAACGAATCTATCAGGAACGCGACCGCATCATCGCGCATGCCAACGAGGAAGCGGAGCGCATCATTGCCCTGGCCCGTGAGCAAGCAGTGGAGATGACGGACGAGCACGGGCTCACCAGGCAGGCGCAGGGCAAGGCACAGGTGATGATCGAGCGGGCACAGCGCGAGGCAGAAGAGGTCAAGGCGGGGGCCGACGAGTATGCCCTCTCTGTCCTCCGCCAGCTAGAGGAGCAGCTCATCAAGAACCTGGGGACCGTGCAGAACGGCATCCTCGCACTCGACCATGGCAAGCTAGCCGAGGAAGTGGCTGAAGAGTAAGTAGGCGGGCTGGCACACGCGGTATGCGCCAGCATTGCGCTTCTCGTACAGCACGCTCGGCCGTCGAGATACGGCCGCACGAGCGACGGCGCGTTACCATGCTGCCTTTGCGAGTTTGCCTCCCACTGCTTTCCGTGGGGGCCGGCACGTCGCGTCCACCGATCTACATCTTGTGCCTACGCAAGCGGTTCACGTGGCACAGAGGTGGCGCGGCACGCATGCGGGCGCGGCCCCCCTGCTACAGCTTGACATGAGGCATGCTATTGTCTATAATAGTGTACTGCGTTGGCGGTAGAGCATTAGCTGGTAGGTTCATAAATCTCGTGTAGGAGTGCTTCTGTGGCAGGTGTCCCGAAAAGTAAGGTTTCGAAAGGCCGTCGAGGCCGACGGCGAGCGCACGACGCGCTCAAGCTAACTACCTTGGTCGAGTGCCCACAGTGTCAGGCAAAGCGGCTTCCGCATCACGTCTGCCCGTCTTGTGGGTACTATCGCGGCGTGCAGGTCGTCGAAGTCTCGTAGACCGGCGATCGTAACCTTGCGCTGTCGGACTGGGGCCGTGCCATCCTGGCGATGTGATCACGGCCCTTGTTGCATGATAGAGTTCTCCCACGGGCACTCGCGTGCCGCGTTGAGCCATAGCGTAGCAAGAAGGATGGGCGCATGATCCACACCGTACTGTGCGACCTCTTGGGCATCCGCCACCCTGTTATCCAGGGGGGTATGGCTTGGATCTCGGACGCAAGGCTGGTTGTCGCAGTGTCAGAAGCGGGAGGGCTCGGCGTTATCGGTGGAGGTAATGCACCGCCTAGCTGGATCGCATCGCAGATCGATGCCGTACAGGCGCAGACAGAGAAGGTCTTTGGCGTCAATATCCCTCTCTTCTCGCCCTATGTGGCGGAGGTGATGCAGCTTTGTATCGACAAGGCTGTACCTGTCGTCACCAGCGGCGCAGGCAGCCCAGGTTCATATATCGACGCACTACACGAGGCAGGGATCATCATCCTTCCGGTCGTGTCATCAGTTGCCCTGGCGCGGCGCCTGGAACGGCAGGGCGCAGATGGTGTGATCGTGGAAGGGCAGGAATCTGGAGGACATATCGGAGACATCTCCACCATGCCTTTGATCCCCCAGGTGGTCGATGCTGTAGATGTTCCAGTCATCGCAGCGGGTGGCGTTGCCGACGGGCGAGGCTTGGCTGCAGCCTTGGCTTTGGGTGCGGCGGGCGTGCAGATGGGCACACGCTTCATCTGCACCACCGAGTGTACCGTCCATCCGAACTACAAAGAAAAGATTGTCCAGGCTCACGACCGCTCGACAGTCGTGACCGGCCAGTCGCTGGGCCATCCGATCCGCACGATCAAGAACAAGATGAGCCGCCAGATGGCACAACTCGAGCGCGATGCTGTGGTCACCGAAGAGGAGCTAATCGCCTTTGGCACGGGCAAGCTACGCCTGGCGGCCGAAGCAGGTGATATCGATAACGGATCGGTCATGAGCGGCCAAGTCAGTGGCCTGATCGATGACATTGTGCCGTG
>Ga0315554_1002536_pt1 | contig 10453 bp, 7 predicted proteins | sample SalMarSW160370MG_FD_202114 | JGI IMG/M metagenome (GOLD analysis project Ga0315554, IMG submission 202114) | Salt marsh sediment microbial communities from the Plum Island Ecosystem LTER, Massachusetts, United States - Salt Marsh Sediment SW1603-70 ... | reverse complement strand
GTTGCAGGTGCTTCTCCCCGAAGACGTTCGCCACCAGCCCCTGGCCCTTCTTGACGTGGAACATGCCGTCGAAGGTCACCGCGCCCGCCGCGTCCTGGCCGCGGTGTTGAAGGGTCGTCATCCCGTAGATCAGGCGCTCGGCGACGTCCTCACGGCTCCACAGGCCGAGTACCCCGCACATGGCTACCCCCTTCTCCGTCGGCCGGCCACGCGGGCGACCTGGGCCTCGTACCGACCGTCGAGGAGCTCCGCGAGACACTCGCTGTACACCGCATGCTCGACGGCAAGCCCCCGGCGGGCGATCTCCTCCTTCGTCGCCGCGCCCACCAGCGAGACGGGCACCTGCCGCAGAACCGGTCCGGTGTCGACGCCCTCGTCCACGAGATGCACGGTGATGAACGTCTCGGTGAGCCGCTGCTCGGCGGCCCACCCGTAGCCGTCGGGCCCCTGGTAGGCGGCTGTATCCGCCGGATGGATGTTGACGATCCGTCCGAGGTAGGCGGCTACGAACTCCGAGGAGACGATCCGCATGAACCCCGCGAGGACGACGTAGTCGGGGGCCCATTCCGCGAGCGCGGTAAGCAGCCGCCGACCATAGGCACGGGTACCGAGCTCCTCCGAGGGGACCACCCGAGAAGCGACCCCCAGCGCCCGAGCCCTCGAGAGGCCGGGCGCGTCCGCCCGGTTGGCGATGACGCCGCAGATGGTACAGCGCCCCCGCAGAGCGCCGTCCCGCGCCGCGCCGACGATCGCCTCCATGTTCGACCCACGGCCGGAGATCAGGATCGCCAGGCGCGGGAGGCTCATCGCATGTCCCTTCGCCCGATATCGGTCCGGCACTGCATGCCGTCGAAGTCGATGTAGTTGCAGGCAACGTACGCGCGGTCGGCCGCCTCCGCAACGCCGTCGCCCTCTCCGACGACGCAGAGGACCCGCCCGCCCGTGCTGTACACGCCGCCGGCGCGCCGCTCGGTCCCGGCGTGGAAGACGAGCGCCCGTTCGGAAGCGGCGCCGATCCCGTCGATCCGCTTTCCCGTCTGCGGCGCCTCCGGGTAGCCCGCCGAGGCGAGCACGACGCCGGCAAACGACCGGCCCGTCGGCCGCAGGGCCCGTTCGCCGAGGCCGCCGTCCAGACACGCGGACAGCGCCTCCGGGAGGCCCCCCGCCAAGGCGGGGAGCAGCACCTGCGCCTCCGGGTCGCCGAGGCGGACGTTGTATTCGAGCACCTGCGGACCCTCCCCTGTGATCATCAACCCGAAGTACAGGAACCCGCGGTAATCGATCGACTCGTCCGAGAGACCGCAAAGCGTCGGCTCCACGATCTCGTCGGCGATCCGCTGCATCAGCTCTCGGCCGCACGGCGCCACCGGGCAGAACGCTCCCATCCCGCCCGTATTCGGCCCGCGATCCCCGTCGAGAAGCGCCTTGTGGTCCTGAGACGCCGGAAGGAAGCACAAGTTCGTTCCGTCCGTGAGGATATGGACGGAAAGCTCCCAGCCGTCGAGCCGGACCTCCGCGAGGAACCGCTCCCCAGCCGGCCGCAGCGCCGTGAGGCGCGCCCAACCGTGGTCGAGACCGGCTGCACCGCGACAGACGGCGACGCCCTTCCCTGCGGCGAGCCCATCGGCCTTCAGAACCGCGTCCCCGCCATGCCGGCCGGCAAACGCCCCGAGCTCGCCGCGCGAGGTCACAAGCGCATACGGCGCCGTTGGGATCCCGTGGCGAACCATGAACGCCTTGGCCCAGACCTTCGAGCTCTCGAGCCGGGCGGCCGACTGCGTCGGCCCCACCACGCGGGTCCAGCAGCCCGCGAACGCGTCCACGATGCCGGCGGCCAGCGGCCCTTCCGGACCGACGACGAGCAGATCGACGGCCCGTCGATCGCAGGCACGGCGCACCGCCAGCGGATCGGACGGATCGACCGGCACGTTGTCCGATGTGCCGCCGTTGCCAGGGAGAGCGAATACCACCTCGACGTCCGGCTCCCGCCGCAGACGCCATTGCAGCGCATGCTCTCGTCCTCCGGAGCCCAGCACGGCGAACCTCATTCCCCCACCCCCTGCAGCCGCTCGTCGGCCTGGGAGATCCCCTGGCGGCGCGCGTCGATCTCCGCTTCGATCCGCCCCCGGAGGCGCTCCAGATTCAGGCAGCGCAAGGCGGCCTGTGCGGCGTTCTGGGGATCGACGACCGTCATGGCCGGCACGAACGACGGCATCATCAGCGACGACCCGACGTTCAGGGCGAGGTCCGTACGATCCGCGAACGGCGGGCAGTTGATCACCGGCAGCGGCGTGTTCGCTGCGAGCGCTCCGCCGAGGCCGTTGGACAGCCCCGCGACGGCGATGAGGGCGGCCGGTTCGGCGGACGCGCTCAGCTCACGGGCCAGGCGTTCGACGTGCGCCGGCGACTTGTGGGCAGAAGCGACCCGCAGACGAACGGCGACGTCGTATCCGTCCAGGTGCTCCGCGATCTTCGCCGCGCAGTCGCGGTCGCCCGTCGACGCCATCACGATCGTCACGCACGCATCGCGCATGAGTCCGGCCGCGGCAAGCTCGGCGACGAGCTGCGCACCGGCGTCCGGCGGCAAAGACGGAGCGGCGCGCCCGGTAACGCGCTCGTACAGCTCGGCGTAACGCCGCCGCGTCTCCGCGACGACCTCGTCGGGCAACGATCGGGGATCCTCACCGGCGGCCTTTCGTTGCATCAGCCACCGTCGCACGTACTCCTTGTCCCAGGCTTCGACGCGCTTGGGGTCCCGCTCGTAGTCCTCCTCCGCCCAGAAGCGCGACGAGTCGGGCGTATGAAGCTCGTCGATCAGGAGAACCTCCCCGTCGCCAAGCCCGAACTCGTACTTCGTGTCGACGAGCAGAAGACCCCGTGCACGCAGGAAGTCGGCTCCGTGCGCGAACAGCACCCGTGCCGCGTCGTCCATCCGCCGATAGACCTCCTTCTCCGCCAGCCCGGTCTCCACGATGCGCTCCGGCGGGATCTCGGCGTCGTGCTCCCCTTTGGTCGTCGGCGTGACGATTGGGACGGCAAGGCGCTCGTTCTCCTCAAGGCCGTCCGGCAGGCGAACGCCAGACAGGATCCGCTGTCCGGCCTGGTACGCCCGCCATGCGGACCCGGTGAGGAACGCCCGGACGATCATCTCCACGCGGATCGGCTCGACGTCGTGCACCAGCATCGCCCGGTCCGCCACGACACCGATGAGATGGTTCGGAACGATACCGCGCGTCTCTTTGAACCAGAACGCACTCAGCAGGTTGAGGATTGGCCCCTTGCCCGGTATCGGCGTCGAGAGCACTTGGTCGAACGCACTGAGGCGGTCGGTCGAGACGACCAGACGCCGGCCCTCGCCGACGCGGAAGCTGTCGCGGACCTTCCCTCGGTGGACCCGCTCGAGCTGGGGGCTGAAGAACGAAGTCAGCTCACGCATGGCGCTCCTCCTAGTGCTTGAAGTGCCGCATGCCGGTCGTGATCATCGCGACCCCGAGTTCGTCGCACCGCGCGATCACGCGATCATCGCGGATCGAGCCGCCGGGCTGGACGATGGTCCGCAAGCCCGCCTCCGCCGCCAGTTCGATGCTGTCGGGGAACGGAAAGAACGCTTCCGACACCAGAACGGCGCGAGCCAGCCCGTCCCGTACGAAGCGATCGACGTCGCTGTCCGGCCCCGCCTCGACAGCGAGCGTCGCCCGGGCGCGGTCGACCGCGAGCCGCGTCGACACGACGCGGTTCGGCTGGCCGGCGCCCATCCCCAACAGCCGCAGGCTGCCGTCTTCCGTCTCGCCGACGATGACGACCGCGTTGCTCTTGACCTGCCGGACGGCGATCTGTCCGAACGTGAGCAGCCGGCGGAACGCGCTGTCCGCGATCGGATCCCCGTCCGGCTGCGTCCTTGTCGCGACCGCCGTCTCGCCGTAGAGGCTGGTGTCGGGCTCCTGCACGAGGCAGGCGCTCGGCAGGAATCGGAGCTCCCGCGTCACCCGGGTCCACGCCGGGTCGAAGCGCAGGATCCGTAGCACCGCCTTCTGCCTCAGGTAGTCGAGCGTACCCCACTCGAAGTCGGGCGCGGCAACGGCCACGACGAACTTGCGCTTCGCCGGGTCCTCGTGGTCGAGATCGAGGAGCCGTGCTGCGTGGAGCGTCAGCCGACGGTTGAACGCAACGACGGAGCCGAACGCCGACACCGGGTCCCCCGCCCACGCGAGCTCGACCGCTCGTCGCTGGTCGTCGGCCTCGCACAGACCGCACGGGTTCGTGTGCTTGATCACGGAGCAGCCATGCCGAGACAGGTCGCGCACGGCCTCGAGCGCTCCCAGGAGATCGATGAGGTTGTTGTACCCCAACGGCTTGCCGCCGAGTTGCTCCGCGCCGGCGAGCGACGGGCCGGTGCCCGCGGCGAACACCCAGCCGCGCTGGTGATCGTTCTCACCCGACTTGAGCTCGCGCCCCTCGGGAAACGACAGGCGCAACGACCGGTGGCCGGCGCGCTCGTCCATGGTCTCGGCGATCATCGCATCGTAGTCCGCCGTGTGGTTGAACGTCCTGCGCATGAGCCGAGCGCGCGTCTCCATCGACAGGCATCCGTCGCTTTCCCGCAGCTCGTGGACGAGAGAAGGGTAGTCCCGCGGATCGCAGACGGCGGCTACGTACCGGTAGTTCTTCGCTGCGGCCCGCAGCATCGTCGGCCCACCGATATCGATGCTTTCAACCAGTTCGTCCGTACCTGCGCCGCTCGCGCGCCGCTTGGCGAACGGGTACAGGTTGCAGACCACCATGTCGATCGGCGCGATCCCCAGGGTCGCGGCTTCCTCGGCGTCTCGCTCTCGGTCGAAGAGCAGAGAGGATTCGAATTCGAACGAGATCGTCTTCATCCGCCCACCGAACGCCTCGGGGTTTCCCGTGACGTCGGCGATGTCCGTCACGGGCAGCCCGGCGGCGCGGAGGTCCTTCCCGGTGCCTCCTGTAGCGATCAACTCGCACCCGAATTCATGCAGCGTCCTCGCTAGCTCTTCCATGCCGGTGCGATCGGACAGGCTGAACAGCGCACGACGGACCTTCCAGTTCACGGTTCCTCCTTGCCGCCCCTAGGCGGGTCTTCGTCCTTGGAGACGAGCCGGACGAACGCGCGGATGAGCCGCAACCCATCGGCTTCGCGTTCCGTCTCCAATCCCTCCCGGCATCGCCGGGGCCAGTTGTAGTGCGTATATACGGACACGTAGGCCTCCGGGTGCGGCATGAGCCCGAACACATGGCCCGTCGGATCCACGAGGCCCGCGCAGCCGAGCTCGGTCCCACTCGGGTTGGCCGGGTACGAGGCCGCGGGACCGCCGTCCGCAGCCAGGTACGTCAGCCAGTTGAGCCCCGCCTCGACCACGGCCTCTCGCACCGCGTCATCACGGAGAACCAAGCGCCCCTCGCGATGTCTCACCGGCAGCTCCATGGGGCCGAGCGCGCCCAGCGCCGCCGCGGCGCCTCGCGCCGCCGGCCCCAGCCGACACCATCGATCCTCGAACCGCCCGCTCTCGTTCTCCGCCAGAGCGGCTTCCTGACGCCCGTCCCCTCCCGTGTCCGGCAGCAGCCCCAGCTTCGCCAGCACCTGGAACCCGTTGCAGATCCCGAGGAGATATCCCCCCGCCTTGAGGAACCGCTTCAACTCCGAGAGCAACGGCCGGCCCGATCCCGTCTTGCGGTGACGGATCCGGTTGGCAAGCGCCTGTCCCGCTCCGAGGCGGTCGCCGAACGCGAAGCCGCCCGGGAAGACGACGATCCTCGCCGCGTCGATGCGGCCGGGATCCCGTACCAACGCGTTGGTGTGGACCGTTTCCGCTCGGGCTCCCGCGATCTGAAAGGCGGCCGCGGTCTCCCGCTCGCAGTTGATGCCGACCCCGGAGAGAACGAGGACGCGTGGAGCGCTCATACCACCTCCGACAGCCCGTGCTTCCAGACGCGGACCAACCGCTCGAGCGGCGCGTCCACAAGAAGGGCGCCCCCGGCCACCATCCGGACTCGAGGGCTCGCCGTCACCGCCCCGAGGAAGGTGGCGCGGCCTCCCATCAGCGCTTCGAACGCCGCAGCGTTTTCAGGGGGGACGCTCGCCACGAAGCGGGACGGCGACTCGGAGTACAGCGCCGCGAGCACGCCCACGCCCTCGGCGACGGGATCGAGAGCGACCTCACATCCCAGGCGGCCGCCGATCGCCGACTCCGTCAGGGCGACCGGGAGGCCTCCTTCGGAGACGTCATGGCACGAGGCGATCCAACCGGACACCGCTGCCTGCGAGACACGGCGGTACAGCGCGCGCGCCTCGCGCGGGCGGACCCGCGGGACGGACGCACCGAGCGTCCGGAACAGCCGGTAGAACGCCGAAGCACCCAACTCGTTGTAAGTCGTTCCCAGCAAGTAGATCCGATCGCCGGGCGCTTTGTAGTCGGTCGTCACCGCGTGGCGAACGTCCTCGATGCCCGCCGCCGCCGAGAAGAGCACCGTAGGCGGGACGGAGATCGTCCTGCCGTCAGCATGGAAGTCGTTCTTCATGCTGTCCTTCCCCGAGGTCAGTGGAACGGCGTACGCGGTGGCCACGTCGTACGTCGCCTGGCACATGCGAACGAGGGCGGCCAGCCTCGCCGGTCCGTCCGGGTTCGTCTCCGCGTCGTACACGACGTTCGGCATGCAGAAGTTGTCGTTGATCGACCAGAACAGGCCGTGGCTCGACCCCGGCAGCGAGCCGCCGACTGCGATGATCTGCCGCACGGCCTCGTCCAGCGCACAGGCCGCCGCGCAGTAGGGATCCAGGTCGCCGTACTGGGGAGCGATGCCGTTGCTGACGGCGATCCCGGCCACGCACCTCGGATCGGGCTGAAGGACGGCCGCGTCCTGCGGCCCGTCCGCCGCCGGGCCCATCAGTGGCTTTACGACCGTCGAGGCCTGCACCTCATGGTCGTACTGGCGGACGATCGGCTCCCTCGAGCAGATGGCGAGATCGCCGAGCAGCCGTTCGAGGATGTCCCCGTGGTCGATCCGCTCCGGGAGCTCCGGCTCCGCGGCGTGCGGAGGCCGCCACTCCGCGATGAGGCGCTTCCTCGGCACGCCGTGATGCAGGAAGTGAAGCGGAAGCCAGGCCACCGGGCGACCGCCGTGGCGGACAAGCAAGTGACCGGAATCTACGAACGTGCCGATCACCGTCGCCTCGGTCTCGTAGAACGCCGCCAGTTCCAACAGAGCAGGGACGTTCTCCGACGCAACGGCGAGCGTCATGCGCTCCTGCGACTCGGACACGAAGATCTCCCACGGGTCGAGCCCTGGAACCTTGAGCGGCACGAGCTCGGTATCGACCTCGGCGCCGCCAGCGAGCGCCGCCAGTTCGCCCACAGACGAGGACAGCCCGCCCGCTCCGTTGTCCGTGCAGCAGCGGACGAGCCCGCGGCGGCAGGCTTCCTCGACGAAATCGAACAGCAGCTTCTGCGTGATCGGGCTGCCAATCTGAACGGCCGAGCGGGGAGACACTGCATCGAGCCGGGTCGAGGAGAACGTGGCCCCGTGGATGCCGTCCTTTCCCACGCGCCCGCCGGCCATAACGATCCGATCGCCTGGCTCGATCCGCTTCACCCACCACGGGCGGTCGCCGACCCGCGCCGGTGCCAGCATGCCGGTGCCGCAGAACACGAGCGGCTTCCCAGCGTAGCGCTCGTCGAACAGGACGGCACCGTTGACCGTCGGGACCCCGCACTGATTGCCGCCGTCCTCGATGCCGGCGCGAACGCCCCGCAGGACGCGCAGTGGATGGAGCTGCCCGGAAAGGAGCGGCTCGGAGTGGTCAGGGAGCCCGAAGCACAGGACGTTCGTGTTGAACAGAAGACGGCCGCCGCCGACGCCGGTGCCGAACGGGTCGCGGTTGCACCCAAGGATCCCCGTGATCGCTCCTCCGTACGGGTCGAGTGCCGACGGCGAGTTGTGGGTTTCCACCTTCCAGACGAACACGTGGTCGGCGTCGTAACGGACGACGCCCGCGTTGTCCGCGAAGGCCTTCAGAAGCCACTCGTGCCCGTAGCGCCGGAGCGTCTCCACGACCTGGCGCGTCGCACCCTCGATGTAGGTCGTGAACAGGGAATCGATCTCCACCACGCGACCCGGCTCCCGGTACTCGATCAGGCCGCGGAACTCCTTGTGTTTGCAGTGCTCCGACCACGTCTGGGCGAGGGCCTCGAGCTCGACGTCCGTCGGGTCCTCACCCAACCCGACGGCAGCTCGGCGGTCTCGCACGCTTCGATCGCGGAAGTAAGCTCGGATCGCCCGCATCTCCTCGAGCGACAGCCACAGGAGGCGGCGCGCGGAGAGCGCGAGCAGCTCCTCGTCGCGATCCGGCAACGGAACCGGCATCACCGCAGGGCGATGCGGAGGCGGCGCCGTTTCCGAGAACGGGACGTACTGCGATGCGGGCCCGAACCGGAACGCGTGGACCAGCGGGTTTCCCAGCACATGGTGCGCGATCGTCTTGAGCGTTGCGTCCTCGAGTTGCGCCGTGAACCAGTAGACGTCCCGGACGTGCACGGACCCTCCCTTCGCCTCGCCGAGATCGGTCAGGACCGTTCGCAGTGCCAATGCGCGGTCGTCGGCGACGCCCAGGAGGCGATCGACGGACACGAACCGAGCCGCGCCGTCGGGAGGCGCCGGCTCCCCGACGCCGAGCCGCAGGAGGACGGCGTCCCCCAGTCCGTCTCGCGTCAGCGCGTCCACCGTTTCCTGTCGGAGAGCCGACCCGATCGCATACACCGTCGCCGTCGACACGCGCCCGACCTCGACGCCCAACGCCTCTCGCACGCGGCGGGAGACCTGCCGCCCTGCGGCGTCCAGGAGCCTGTCACGAGGCCGGGTCGACAAGAGCGTGATGCCGTTCACGATGCCCCCTCGAACGTGATCTCACCCATCCCCCACGCCCACGCGTCGATCCGGATCCCGGTGCCGGTTGACAACGTGCCCGCGATCCGTGGCCGGACGCCGCGCTCGCCCGCAATGCCGAGGGCCGCCGTCGCAGCCTCGCGGGGGACAATCAGCACGAATCCTGTCCCCATGTTCCATTGCTCGTACGCTTCGGAGGGGGCGATGCCTCCGAGCTCGACCAACGCGCGCATCTCCGGGAGCGGCGGCGTCAGGTTGTCGAGATCGACGCACAATCCGCTGCCCCCCAAGATGCGGGGAAGGTTCCGCGGGAGACCTCCGCCCGTGACGTGTGCGCACGCCAGCAGCGGCACGCCCGCCTCCGCGAGGGCGATGAGCGTCGGCGCATAGATCCGGCTCGGCACTAACAGCGCGTCCCCCCACAAGCGCCCGGATGCCGTGCGGGCCCGATGCCACGCGTCCCCGAACCGCGACTGGAGGATGCTGCGGGCGAGGGTGTATCCGTTGCTGCGGAGCCCGTCGCTCGCCAGCGCGATGACGACGTCGCCAGAACACGGCGCGCGATCCGACCCCGCCGCGCGGAGAGATCCTTCGCCCACGGCGGTCGCACACCAGTTGAAGTGCATTCCATTCCCGTACCCGGTGATCCGCCCACCCAGCTCCGCGATCTCTCCGCCCGCGACGACGACCCCCGCGGCCCGCGCTGCCGCCGCGAGGCCCCGCATCAGGCGATCGACGATCGACTCGTCGAGCCGATCCACGTCGAGGATATCGGTGATGGCCCTCGGCCGAACGCCGGCCGCAGCCAAGTCGTCGACGACCATTGCCACCAGATCGAAACCAACCGTGTCGTGTCGCTCCATGCGCTCGGCGACCTCCACCTTGGTTCCGATACCGTCCGACGTGATCGCCACGGTGCCGCCGGACACGGAGACGGCGTGTGCAAACCCACCGGGCAATGCACCCTCCAGGGAAGGATCCGGCCACGTGGTCGCCGCCCATCTGCGCGCAATCGCGGAGCAGCGATCGTTCTGCGGCGACGAGCTGACCCGCTCATGGAAGCCCGGCATCATCGGCCTCCGCAGCCGCGGCACCCACTCACGCCCGGGCGCTGGGGCTCGGCCTGCTCGCGGACGGGCACCGATCGCCACCCTCTGCTAGACGTCCGATGCATCCGCCCCCCCCCCCCATCATCGAAACGGACAAGCGTTTCCCGTCGCCTACGGCCGATCCACTTGTAGCGACGGCGCGGGCGAGAATCAAGATGTCTGACCGCCAAGCCGATGGCGGATGTGGGGTCTCGGTCTACATCTGGAGTAACCCACCGACGCGACGGCACATCGTCACGCAGGGTGAGCCGCCGCCTGTCCGCCCGAGGCAGCCCGCGGATGTCTCTTTCCTTCGAGCGGCAACGGCTGTGCGTGCCGGGATCGGCGAATCCGCGGGCGGCCGGCGCGCGTGCGCCCGGGGCGACCGCCGTGTTGCCTCACGTAAGAATGTACTCGAGCGACCCTTCGTTGCCTCATGAAGAAATGTACTCCAAATCGACTTG
>Ga0315554_1002535_pt1 | contig 10456 bp, 9 predicted proteins | sample SalMarSW160370MG_FD_202114 | JGI IMG/M metagenome (GOLD analysis project Ga0315554, IMG submission 202114) | Salt marsh sediment microbial communities from the Plum Island Ecosystem LTER, Massachusetts, United States - Salt Marsh Sediment SW1603-70 ... | reverse complement strand
ACGACGTAATAGCGTCTGCTGCACGCTTTCATTTGAGAGCAACCATCGCAGTCTCTTGATAGCAGTTTCATTTCGCCTCCTATTATCTTAATAGGCAATATATGCCTGTTGAAGTCAGATGGGAATGAGAATGAAGCTTTTAAACTTTTCTTATAATCAATTGACGTTTGCGGCTTTCCTTGCGGAGCGGAAAAGCCTTAAGTCTCATGTGCGCTTTGATAGTTTTGGATGATGAGCTTTAGAGTCAAGAGCCATACGTGCGGTGATAAGACTCGACGGGCGAACTGACAAAACAGAATTACACAGTTTTCAACGGCGAAAACAAACTTGCAACAGTTCGCGTACGGGCTTTTCGATTACAGAACGCGGATATAATTTGTAATAATCTACAATATGCATACTCCATGAACCATGACAGAAAAGTTATAAGCGCCACTTCTCACTCCTTGAGAGATAACTAGAAGGCGCAACAAACGAAAACGAACGTGATTCATTTAGTCCAGCATTATCCGCAAAGCCTGACATCTGGAGGTTTCTAGTCATGGACTATGTTTTTCTTTTGATAGGTGTAACTTTCGCTTTCTCCTTGGGACTGGGTTACTTATTGGAAAAATATCTGAGGATGCCTTGGATGTTCTCGGCGTTGTTCTTAGGCATTATTTTCTCGTCATTTGGTCTCTTTCAGACAACAATCCAAGATGAAACTTTCAAAGTGTTGTCCACGATGGGCATGTTATTCCTACTCTTTATGATAGGCTTTAACCTGGAAATCGGGCAGATGAGACGCTTTGGAAAAGATATTTTGAAGGGCGCCATTCTGATTGTGAGTCTTGAAGCTGGCATCGTCGGGGCGCTTCTTTTCTTCCTGTTTCCTGCACAGATAGGCGACTCACCGTTAGTTGCAATTGTTGTAGCACTCTCTTTCGCAACTGTTGGAGAAGCCGTTCTTTTACCCATCTTGGCAAAATTTAGCCTGCTTAAAACCAGATTTGGTCAACTTACATTGGGAATTGGGACTTTAGATGACATCTTAGAAGTGTTGACTCTGATAATGATTCCGTTCCTACCGATATTTCTTCCAACACTTAACATTCAAGGGTTCCCAGATCCCGCGTTTGTTGTGTTAGATTTGATCGGCATTTTCATTCTCACCCTTGTTTTGGTAAAAATTGCGTCAAAGATAAAACATGTCTTAAGTAACAACGTGAATTTCGGTTTTATTCGCCCTCTCGTGATCATGCTCACATTCTTTTCTTTTGTGGTTGTGGGTAGTTTCGTTTTCGAAAGTTTGGCAGCTATCAGCGCCATTTTCGGAGGCATCGTTGCCAGAAGCTTGCTGCCCACAGAGAACTTTCAGAGTGACGAAAAAGTCGTTAATTTCTTAGGGTACATTGTCTTGTCGCCCATGTTTTTCCTAAGTGTAGGCGCAAGCATGTCGTTTGCCTCAATTTTTGTTTACCCGTTGCTGATGGTGGTTATATTGTTTTCGACAATTGGCGCAAAATTGTCTGGCGCTTTTTTGCTGTTTCGGAAGTTGCTTGGACGAAAGCAGTCCTTGCTTTTGGGTTTGGGTCTCAGCGTAAGATTTAGCACAGGTCTAATTGTACAATACGTTTTGCTTATCTCGGGATTGATTACACTGGACTTGTACTCGGCACTTATAGCTTCAGCTGTGATCATGACACCTATAATCCTAATCGCCCTTCCTTACGCCTTATGCAGAGAAAAAGACACGTTGTGCATTGAACGACCGCCCCCGCATAGTCTCACATAATGTCTTGCTCCTATCATGCGCTAGGGGCAAATCATATTTTGGATACTTCTATGTGCCTGCTTGACTGCTCAGCGCTTGGATGTTTGCGACTTCTCCAGTGTCTGCCCACACTCCGACGGTTATACTGTTGACTCCGCCTGGGTACTCTTTGTCGAGATATAATGTTACGAACCAGTAGGGAACTAGTGTTAATGCTTCTGTTCTGGGATGAGGGAAGAACACTGCCGAGACTGGTTGTGCAAGCACGTTAAAGTTGGTTACTTGTACGCCGTCTGCGTTCCATTCAAAGTTTTTTGCAGCGTCCCTTGCAATTTGTATCGCTTGTTCTCTGGAAACGTTTACTTGTGTGTCGCTAATATTGTAGAGGAACCAATCGTCAGTTAGCTCTTGTAGTACGTTCTTATAAAATACGAGACGTATGCTTTTGGCTGAGTAGTCAAATCCGTTGGCGGTGTACATTAGTAATACTTCCGCATTATCTCCGTGAATTGTCGTTTTCAACTTGATGTTGCCCAAAGTTTGCTCAGTATTGACTTCATTTGTTGAGGCTAGCAGTGTGCTCATCTCTTCCAAGTAAGGTTCACTTACAATGGATTTGTACCTCTCAATTATGCCTCTGGTAGCCTCCAGAACGCCTGTTGGTTGAGGCTGGACGTAGATTGGGTCGAATGGTAATACGCCTTCAATTAAGGATAGTTGACAGAGTGAAAAATGATTGTTTCTAAACCTTAAAACCAAGTCAATTTTGCTTTCGCTGGTTGTAAGTGAATATTGCAGTATCTCCTCAATGACGCCGTCTAAGTCTGAGCGGTTTTCTACAGTATCTCTCAGCAGGGTTATTTGATACTTCGTGGTGTCAATTTGGACAACGTCCCTAATAATGTTCATTGCTCTTTCTGCGGAGTCCCAGGATATTATTTGTTGATTCTGTAATCTTGCTTTTTCAAGGTCGGCTTTCAGGAGTCCATAATCATTAGACAACTGGTTAAAAGAGTAATATTGAACACAGGATATGCTCGCTAATAGAACAATGCCTATGATGGACACTGTGACAAGTGTTTTCCACCTTAAGGGTAACAACGAGAACTTCTTTGTCTGGGAGTTCGGTACTTCTTCTGCTCCTCTCATAATGGAACAAGCGGCTTCTCCAACACTAGATAGCTTGTATTTTCCATCCTCCATTTTGACTATAAGTTCCCCAAGGTTTTCCAAGTGATATGTCAGATGGGAACCGGGGATTTCAAGTTCTTCAAGCATTTGCGAAAAGGTCATCTCTCTTTCCGAGAGCATTCTAAGGATCTTGCGACGCGCTGGATGCCTCAAAGAACTAAACATGGCTGAGTACGTTTCTTCCGTTGAACTGGACATTTCAACCCACCATTAATAATTAATAGTAAATATTCACTTGTAATTAGAAAAGCTTAACTGTTAAACAAGTATTTGTTAATGCGGAAAAGTTATCAGCAGAAGATTAGTGAAACACAGGTAAAACGCAATTGTAAGCGCGAAACGAGGTGAACGACATGGAGATGATAGTTGACGCTTCAGAACTCAAAGATGAAGGAAAACAAGTAATCCAAGCGCTTGCCGACTTCATGAAGGAAAAGACAGGCGCTGAAGTCACTGAGGACTCAAACAAATTAACAGTGAAAGGCGAAGGCAAAGCTGTTTCCAAGAAGTACCTGCGAGTGCTCGTGAAGAAATTCCTGCACAAGCAAGAGCTGAAAGAATATTATAGAGTTATAAGCGGCGACGAAGACACTTTGAAAGTGAAAGAACGAAGACTCTACGAAGAAGACTAAAAACGACTTCAAAAACGCCTATTTTTTCCCTTGTCAAAGAGAACGAAGTTTTTAGAAAGGATGTTTTCAGCTAAAGTGAAGAAATTTGTTGGGTATAAGACCCTTTAATTCTGTTTCGAATCTGTTGAAGTGTCTTCTCCACATCCCCCTTCTCTTCCTCAAGGTTTCGACTTGTCTCCCAGAGTTGACTTAGATCTTCCAGTTCTAGATCTCTGACCCCTTCCTGCCGCATTTTCTCAGCAAGTTTGAGGTCGCTTTTTGAAGGCTTTACACCATGTTTTTTACCTTCTATTCTGTGTCTAAGGATCTGCAAATATGTATTGTAAGGATAAACCAAACAAGGAATCAGTACATAGTCCAGTATACTTAGATTGGCAAATTTTTCTTGTGCTTGAGTTTCTGCTCTCTCAATTGCGTAATGGTTCGAATGTGTCCGTAAACTGTCTGTTCGAACTCTTTCTTCTTTTTCTGTAGGCAGCTTGAGCAGTTCTCTTATTGCGAGATATCGTCTACATCCATCAATGATGAAATATTTTCCTTTGCCATAAAAGAACCTCAAAGGTTTAGGTATTTCTGCGATTTGAAACGGTTTTAACAAGCCAAATCGCCCTATCGAATGTTTCAGGACCTCTAAATCGTCACGCTTTAACTTCTTTGATTTTCTTATGCTTTTAGTTGATGTGCCATTTTTGGAAACATTTAGTTGTTTATACTGGTGACCATTGTTTCTTTGTGTAGTTGAGTCAGTGTATATAGCACATGGGATGGCAAGTTCTGAAAAAGGTATATGCTTTAACTCAACGTTTTTGCCCAACTTAACTTGTTTTAGGTTCATGGTCTTTAAACTCTTTTTTCGTTTCAAATGACCCACTTAAGAATGCTTGCAATTTATTATTTGATCACAGCGCAAGCACTCTTCAGGGATAGAAGCATTAGTTGGTAAAGTTCGTAGATACCCTAACTGGTGGTTGCATCTGGAAACAGTTTCTATTCTCAGGTTGTTTGAGGTCATTGTCCTCTCGTCGGCGGGTCGCGTGGGGAAAACATTGGCTTTCATTTTGTCATTCTGTGTGGAACCTTTCTCTGGGATAAGATGTTTTTCTGGTATGTTTTTTATGATCATTCTAGAATAGCTGTAAATGCCACTTGACAGAAAGCAGAGAGCTATGAGTTGAGTGATCGGCACTATTTCTTCAATGCTTGTTAGCGAAAGACCTACTTCATTGAAAATCGTGATTATGGAACCGATTGAGAAGAGGAGACCAGACGCAAAAACGGGTATCCAGAATGTTTTTCCCGTATTCAGACGTCTAATGGTGTTAAGAGTGCTAACGCCCAGCACGGATAGAAGGGCGGCAATCAAAGCAAATGTACTGTTTGAAATAAGAATTAACCAGTTCATCGTTTTCCCACAAGTATTTCTTATTAAGATTTACGATATGAAGTCCACAATTTAAGTCTTGTTGAAGACATGTTCAACGTTAATACACTTATCTTTCTAGGGATATTTTGCTTATTCCCGCCTCTTTTTCAAGAATTATCACATGCTCAGCCTTTTCCGCAAACGCCTCGCTGTGCGTCACCGCTATTATCTGCTCTATCGCCTTGAATCGGCTTATTGCTTCGGCTAAGCGGTCTATGCTTCCGTCTTCTCTGCCAAGGCTCTCCGTCGGCTCGTCCAAGAGTAGCATGCTTAATCCGTGACCTGTCCGCGACTGCATGATAAGTTGCCCAAGTCCCAGACGGTAGGCGAAAGCCAGCAGCGTCCGTTCTCCGCCAGACAGGTTCGAGACTTCCCTGTCGGCGCCGCTTTCGCTCTTAACGTAAGGCGTGTACGTGTCATCCACAATCACGTTCAGCAGGGGCGCTTCGCCGCCGACCAAGCTATCGAGAACTTGCTGCACAAAGTTGCGGAGCACTTTGACGAATTCGCTTCGCAGTTTAGGCTGGATGCTTCTGTACGCGTCGCGGATGGCTCCTAAGACTTCGACGGTTCGGGCGATTTTCTGCATGCGCTCAAGCTTTTCCTGTGCGTGGTCGATGCGCTCTTTGGTTTCATCCAACCGTGTCAGCAGGTCTTTCTTGCGGTTTTCTTTAGTGCGCAACTCAGCTTCCACACGGTAATATTGCGTAAAAGCTTGCTCCCGCTGCACGCGTGCTGCTTCCAAGTCCGACATCTCGAACCTGCCTATCTCCAAGCGTAGCGCCTCAAGCTGCCCACCCAATTCCGTTTCAAGCTGCCGCTTCGCCTCAACCTCAGATGCCAAGTCGCCAAGGTTCTTCTCCTCTTCGCTTAACCGCGTCTTCAAATCTTCCGCTCTCAACGTTAGCGTTTGCAGGTTCGAAAACGCTTCGGTCGCTACGACTTTAGTTCGCTGCATTTCCTCGATTTCAACTTGCAACTGCTTTATCGTGTTCTGCCTGTCCATGTTTTCCTGCTGAATACGTTGCATTAAGCCGTTCTTGTACTCGTCGTTCAAAGATTGCAAGCAAAGGGGACAGCGACTCTCCATAGACAACGACGCGGTTCTCTTCTGGTCCGTCTGCAAGTTACGCGTAGTAGCTTCCTGTTCAGCTTTCAGGCTGGAGAGCTTGTCATCAAAAGCCGCCAGCTGCGCACGCAACGCTTCAACTGGCTGGTTTGCAGGCACACCAGCTTCTTCAAGCGTCTTCTTGTGAGCGGACACCTGCGAATCCAATGAATTTTGTCGCTGCTTCAGGTTGTCAATTATGGTTTTTTTGCCTTCAATCCGCTGATTCAGCGATGCCAAAACATCCGCTGTGCTTGATATGTTTGCTTGAACCTTGGCTTCTTTTCGTTTAAGCTCTTCAATCCGCTGCTTCTTTTCTTCCAGCTTTTTCAGCTTCAAATCTGCGTCTTCAAGCGTTCTTTTGGCTCCAGCCAGTTTGCCTAATGCGTCTTGCAGTTCCATCTCTAAAAGCGTGAACTCTTCGGTTACGCGGTTGTATTCGGCGCTGAGCTTTTCCAGCCCCACCACATCTGGGTCCTTCTCGTAAACTCTTTTTTCCGTTTCATAATCACGTTTGTACACAGCAATGTTGCTCCACGCCGTCTCATAATCAGACAAGCCAAACAGCTCGTCTAAACGCCGCTGCCTATCTCGGGGTCTAGCGTCCAACAGCTCCTTCAAATGCTCCTGCCTAACCCACACTATCTCGCGGAAAAGCTCCTTATCCAAACCCGTAATCGCCTGAAACTGCTCAGCTACAGCGTCAGTTTTCATGCTCGCCAAAAGCGTTTCATCCTCAAAGAGCTTGAGCTCCTCGAAGTCTTGGCCTATGCCTTTTCCACGCCTTTTAAGTCCGCGAACAAGCTTGTAAGTTCGCCCGTTCTGGGTGAACTGGACCGTGACTTTGGCGGAGTCTGCGCCTTCGCGGAGCAGGTACTCGAAGCTTCTGCCGATTGGGTCGCCGAACAGGGCGAAGTCCACAGCATACAAGACGCTGGATTTTCCAGTGCCCAAGCCGCCGACGAGGCAGTTGAAACCTCTTGTGAAAGGCACCGTGGACTTAACATGCGAGCGGATGTTTTCCAACTGAACTATTTCGATTTTCATCGCAGAAGCTCCTCTACGGTCTGCTTGACCTTTTCATCCTGCTTCTTCGTCAACGGCTCTATGAGGCTGAGGGCGGAACGCGCTATTTTCTCCGCTTCTTCACGGCTGTACCTTTCGCCGAAAATCTGCAGAAAATACTCAAACGCCTTCGTCTTCAAATCCTTAAACTCGCTCTCGAAGATGGAGCGCACGATTTCGTCGGAAACCGCGCTCTCCTTGAGCAGAACAACGGGGTGCACCAGCAGGGCTTTTTCAGCGGCGCTTCTGATTCGAGCTATGTCCACTTCTGCACGGCTTGCCTCAACGGGCAACACGCCCTTCAAAACGGGAATTATCACGGCGCCTTCCTCGTCTGCACCCTTGACAAGTTGAACCGCCATGTCGGTGATTTTCGCTGAGGTCATGCCTGAAAATTCCTGTTCCAGAATGGCGAACTTGCGGGGAGAGCTGAGTTCCACGAATTCCTGCGAGAGTTTGCCTTTTTCGTTCACTTTGACGTGAAAGAAGCCCTTTTTCTGTTCAGCCTCGTCGTAGCTGACAGCTTCCGTTGACCCGCTGTACGCCAAAAGCCCAGTTTTAAACTTGCCCGTGAACCGCTTGTGAATGTGACCCGCAGCGTAATAATCGAAACCATCAGGCAAAAGTTCAGGCGGGGCTTCAGCTTCCATGTAAGGCGGCTTCACGCTTGGCAAATCCACGGCCATGTGAAAAACGAAGATGTTGCTAACTGCAGGGTCAGGCGAAGGCGGGTTTAGCTCCATAAAAGCGGGAAGCGCCTCTTCCGTCTTGCGCCTAGTGCGGAAGTTCGGCACGCCATAGACGTAGCAACAGTCAGGTTTACGCCAGCATGCGCCCTCGTGTCTGGGCAGGTGGTAGATTAAGCCGGCGCTGTCCAGCGGGTACAAGATTGTGCCTGTTATGGTGTTGGGCGCTGAGTCATGCGAGCCGTCAACGGTTAAAACTGGAATTCCCGCGTCCCTAAGGCGCTTAAAGCTTTTTACAGCGTTCTCCAGCGTGACGTTTGAGGGGCGTGCATGATGGAACAAGTCGCCAGCGATAATAATGAAGTCGGGTTTTAACTCGATGGTTTTTTCCACTATCTCTGCGAAGGCGTTGTCAAAATCCTGGCGCCTAGCTTCTAAGCCGTACTGCGAATAGCCCAGATGCAGGTCTGCGGCGTGGACGAAACTGAAAGCCTTCAAACGATTGACAACTCTCCCCTGTAGATTGGTTTTGCTTGTGGCTCTTATTTTCGGGTTTGCCTGTTTTAAGGATTTGGCAAAGCCTACATGTGCTACCTGTCGATTTCGGAGGGAAACATATAAACGCCCACTTTACTTTTACCATGAAAAGGCGCGCGTAACGTATGAAATGCCGAAAGTGTGGACGGGAAACATTTCTTCCTTTTCGATGTCCTTACTGCGGAGACCAATTCTGCAGTTCGCATCGGTTGCCTGAAAATCATGACTGCCCACGGATGGATCTTGCCCGCGCGCAAAGACAGGACGATGCGGCGGGGGTTCAGGGAAAAAACTCGTACACGTACAAGGTCACTTACGGCATGCCCCGCAGAACCAGAGGACGCGTGTACTTCAGCCCTAAAGAAATTAAGCACTTAGGTGTTGGAACGTTGCTTGTTATCGGCATCAGTTTATCATTTGGGTTTGGCACCGTGGGGGAGCCGAATTGGGCTTTTATTTTTTCTGCTCTAGCTATTGTTATTACACTATCATTTTTTATCCATGAAATAGCGCACAAAGTGACTGCACAGAGACGAGGCTTGTGGGCGGAGTTCCGCTTAACCGTTTGGGGCGCCGTTTTGACTTCTCTTTCCATCCTCTTGCCTTTCAAGATAATCTCTCCTGGCGCGGTTATGCTTTCTGGACCTGCCACCATGGATGATATAGGGAAAATTTCGATTGCTGGACCCACAACTAACATTGTCTTGTCAACTGTGTTTCTCGGGTTAACTTTTGTGCCGAGTTTACATCTTTGGCTATCTTGGGTGTTTGCTGTAGGCGCGTTTTTCAATGGGTACATTGCCGTTTTTAACCTTATTCCCATAGGAATTCTTGACGGGTTTAAAATTTTCAGGTGGAACACGAAAGTTTGGGCTTTAGCTTTCGCTGTTAGCGTAGCTTTGACTATAATGGGCTTTCTTGCCTATACTACTTAAAAATCGTTTAGAGAAACTTAGATAAGCTCTATTGTGACGTGGACTTCCTCGGGCACGCGGATGCGCATGATACGCCGCATAACTCGTTCTTCCGAGTCGATGTCGATTAACCGTTTGTGAATGCGCATTTCCCACCTGTCCCACGTGGCTGTTCCTTCGCCAGACGGCGCTTTCAAAACGGGCACTTTGAGTCGTTTTGTTGGCAGTGGGACTGGACCGTTGATTTTGGCGCCTGTTTTCTGGGCTATGGCTTTGAGCTCTTCGCACACCTCTTCTAGCTTGTGGTAATCGGTGCTTGTTAGGCGGATTCGCGCTTTTCGTACCATTTTTTGCCAATCAATCCTTTGGTCCTATCGTTTTAAGGCAATTACCTTAGACATTTAAGCGGTACATAAAAACTTATCGACAGCTTTTAGCCGTAGCTATGCTTATGGAGTGTGTATTGTTGCTCGTTTGCGAAAGTCACATTTTAGAAGTGCTTAACTACTTTTAATAATTAAAAGTGCGGTAAATATTTGAAAGGAGCGAAAAAATCTTGAAACAGTTTGTGGTTACCCCGTCTGCGGGTAAACGATTAATCGCCAAGGCATTAGCTTCGCATGCTGCGGTGTCAGATGCCCTGAAAAACGGCACAGTTGTTATCGTTGCTGGTACTACAAACGGGTACGTAGCTGAAGAAGTGTTGAAATCGCTTGGGATTTCAGAGGGCTTTTCCCGAAAACGGTTTTTCCGCGGTATTACCTTGCCGCCTGGCTCAGCCGTAACTTCTGAAGGAAGACTGAGTGACGAAAGCAAGTTCCCTGGTGACGTGGTGATAACTAAAGGGGAGTGGCGAAAAGGCAAGACCATAGTGGATGTGATTGACGAACTCAAGGAAGGGGATATCATCTTGAAAGGTGCAAACGCGGTGGATTTAAACAGAAAACAAGCGGCTATTCTCATAGGTCATCCTAAAGCTGGCACTATAGCCGTAGCGTTGCAGGCTGTTTTGGGGCGGCGAGTGAAGCTGATTATACCTGTAGGCTTAGAGAAACGTGTAAGCGGCGATTTATGTTGCTTGGCGGAGAAGGTGAACCAGCCTGGCGCAAACGGCTTTCGCCTGTTTCCAGTTCCAGGTCAAGTGTTT
>Ga0315554_1002532_pt1 | contig 10467 bp, 12 predicted proteins | sample SalMarSW160370MG_FD_202114 | JGI IMG/M metagenome (GOLD analysis project Ga0315554, IMG submission 202114) | Salt marsh sediment microbial communities from the Plum Island Ecosystem LTER, Massachusetts, United States - Salt Marsh Sediment SW1603-70 ... | reverse complement strand
CAATGGAGGGCTTGTAGGTGCATCGCGGAATTTTCAACCGAATCCTGTCTTGATCATTTTTGGAATTGTAAAACAATATTTGCAATGTATTTTTATGTAGCGATAGATATCTTATTATTTAATCAATATCATCTTTTTGCTTTGAACTTTGGCGTCGCTTTGCATCCGGATAATATATATTCCAGAGGGAACCAGCTTGCCGTTATTATCTCTCCCATCCCAACTGCAAACATATTCGTTTTTAACAAGATATCCATGAAATAAATGTTTTATAAGTTGCCCATTTTGATTATAAATAGAGAGTCTGATATTCATCTCCCCCAACAATCTAAATCGGATCATGGTTTCCTTGTTAAAAGGATTTGGATAGTTTTGAGCTAAAATAAAAAGAGGATAATCAGGCGAATAATAAGATTCGCTTTTAGGCACAGGACCTTTGGGAGAGTCGAAATCATTAAGACCTTGCCAAAATTCGTGAAGCAATGGTGCAGATTTCTGCAACTGAGCTACAGAGCTAACGTTACTCCCACCATGAGGTCCAAGCGCACCAACAATTGCCAGGACAATATCCTGAGTATCTCCAGGCACCATATTAAAAGGTCCACTTGAAACAAAAAAACGTCTGTCACCTGGAGAAAAATTATTTCCCTCACCGTCAATGTCACCTGTACCAGTTACAGGATCACCATTAACCGGGAATTTTGTCAGACTACCACGATTATTACCACTACCATGGTAGAAGGGGATTAAATTGGAAATATCGGTTGTAGGCATATATCCCCTCATCAGATTGTATACCTGTAAGGTACCATCAAAATACCCAAGATCAGGATCGCCTTGAGCCATACCCGAAGCTTTATACCAAAATGCTGTCATAAGCAAATTTTTATAGTTCATTTTATATTTAAAATCAAAATTGGCTTGTTCACCCTGCGCTTCTATTATTGGTCCCTGCAATAAAATATATCCCACAGCAGGAGGGGGAACAATATTAAAAGGGGAAAAATTTCCATCAATATTGCTACCATTATAGGTGTAACCCATGTTCAAAACGGAATCACAACCTAAGAAATCATCGGAAGGTTCACCAAGATCAGTATCGGCAAACTGCCCGATGAACATTGACTCAATTGTATATGCAGATTTATTAATAAGGCGATAGCGTTTAAAAATGGAGTTACCCAACAGTTTTTCTTTATACTTGTAAGCCCAGATTGTTACTTGTATCTCTAATCCGATTGGCAGGCTGCCAAAGAGTGACATGCATTTGCTCTTATCTAGATCGTTTACAGCATACCAAATTGTTTGATTGGCACCAGCAATTCCCGGTTCATCATAATCCGGATCCCACTTTCCATTACGGTTTCGATCATAGTAAGGCGCGCCAAAATCCGCCGGCCATTCAAACCAATCTTTATAATACCGCTGTTTTAATTCATTTTCCAGTTTTTCATCAATTTTACTTGCGTCAATATCGAGGTAAGCAGCTACATCCTCAAAAATTTCATGTTGTTGAAGAGTAAAGAGATCACTTCGTACCCGATAAATCCGGGCTCGGGGATCATCGGCAGGCAGAGCTTTTGGCGGCTTATATTGACTACCAGCTTCTGTAATCCATCCGCACTGCACACCATTGTTATAGGTCGAACCTCCCGATCTTAAATTACTCGATGTATGGTTTTTATTAATAAATCCAGCCCAGATCAATCCATCACGGAATATAACTTGAGCTGTCCCCGGTGGATATATAGCAGCTTTAACATCACTATGAGGATTTATAGCAGATAGTCCATTGCTTGAAACCCAATAAATCCAGTTATTGATATCGATCAATGTATATTCGTTTTGATTAAACGTGGTATTCTCAGATTCACTCCGAACATCAGGGTAAAGCATTAAAAATCCCAGCAGAATTATAATCAAAATACACAAGATAGATTTTTTAACTTCCATATTATCTCACTAAAAATAAGATGAAAATCAATTGTCAAAAATGTATCGAATATTCGATCTACAGTCACATCCCAAAATGTTTAAGTGCCTCGAAAACAAAAAAGGCGGGCCACACAATGGCTTTGAAAACACCGAATAAGCCTACCCAAAAACCCGTAGCGTGAGAGATATAATAAACCAAAGCACCAATTAGTCCAAATCCGTAAATTGCATTTGACGGTGCGGTAGCTTGAATTTCACTTTTCATTGCTTGTCTCCTTGATTTTTAATATGCCTGATGAACCTTATACTACTTTGTAGAAAAGAACTCTCGATAAATGTAATGGAAAAAGGATATTAATCCAAATCAGTACTCAGATAAAATTTTTAATCTCAATGCATCATTATACATCGTGGAATTGTTAAACATGACATAATTGAGTTTCTTATCGCATTCAGAGAGAACCTGTTCCAATTCCCGATCGTTGAAGGTATAGTCATAATCTAAGCGGTTTCCAATATGCAATCCGTGTAATCTGTAATAACGGTAATCGCCATAATACCTGGTTTGATATAAGGGATCTACGCAATGAATCAGGTTTAATTCCTCACAAGCCTTTTGGACAGTTTTTTCATCCCATTTTGGATTACGGACCTCCAAGATGAATTCGAAATTTTCACTATCCTTTTTAATTCTATTGAAAAAATAATACAGGTTTTGCAAGTTTTTTTCTTCCGGTGTAAAACTTGGCGGACACTGGAATAAAATCTTTGTGCAACCTAATTTCAAGGCGAATTCCCTGGTTCTTTGCCAGGCGGTGTAGACTTCGTTTGTATCTTTAAAAAATCCGTAATTCTCTTTTGCCCCGATTTTTTCTTTCAGTCGGCGGTAAGTAAATGAACGCGGCGGGTGAGTAATGATCTGCCAGGCTTTGATGATAAACTCGAATTCTTGATTCTGCTTTTCAGCCGCAAGACGCCATTTTTCGGCAGTGGCAATTTGCGGCAATTGATAGAATGTGATGTTTATCTCGATACAATTAAATTCGCGAAAATACTTGTTTTTTTCTATCGGGAAACCGCAACAACCAATTTTTAATGTTTTCATGGTTCTCTGCTATTGTCGCATACTTCTTATGAATTGGATAGCATATTTTTTTAATATTCTTTACGGCTGCTGGGGATCCTTGGGCAAGGTCTTACTCTGATCCATCGCCCGCAGACGTTGAGCTTCGATTCTGGCAATCTCACTCATAAGTACGTAGCCTATTCGGAGTTGCTCACTCATAAGCTCAGTAAGTGCCGCATTATTTAACTCGATCAGACTGGTTTCCTTGAGAATCACCACGTTGGCACTGGCTGGAAGACCATCGAGAAACTCGACCTCACCGACGAGTGATTGCACCGGAAGAATAGCCACGAATTCCCCATCAACAATAATTTCCGCTAATCCTTCGAGGATGACGAACATTCGATCCAGGGGCTTTGCTTGCTCGATGATTCGTTCGCCCTCTTTGTAATGGCGCAAAATTGCTGCCGATTCCAACGCGGTTCTCTCTTCATCGGTCAATCCGGCAAACAGTTCAACTTGACTTAATGCTATGGATAACTCTGATACCTTTGCCTGGTCTGCAGCAAACGAATTGCCCGTAAAAGACCAAAACAGTATGATAATTATCATAACTTTTAATAATAAACGAGGTGCTAATTCATTACTCATACTTTTAATTCCTTTTTATTATTAATACAAAACTATACTGAGGAACAAAGAGCTGTTCACTAGTTTGATCTCAAATCCCTATAAATCCTTGGTAGTTTTCACTTGGTCATCCTCAGTAATTTGTTCAGTTTCTTTCAACTTTGATTTAGTATAACTTTTAAACCTGACATTGGGGACAATAATAGCAAGCTCCGCCCAAATATTGAATCTTTTCGATCGTGGTTCCACATTCCGGACACGGCTTGCCTACCGTATTTTTATCCATTATCCGCGCATAGCCGCCCGGTTTTCCGAATAAATCATATTCATCATTTCTCCCTCCGTGATCTAAAACCTTAGCGACTGTTTGCTTGATTGAATCGTACAATGTTTTCCGCATACTTTGACTGAGATCATCAATAGGATGTTTGGGATGCAGTATTGCTCTGAACATGATATCCTGAGCAATTGAGTTACCCAATCCCGGTATCAACTGATCCTGGGTAAGAAGCCCTTTGACACTGCGCTTTTCCGTTTTAATGCATTCATCTATTAATTTGTTAAAATAATCAGGGCTGAATTCAGCGTCTATCGGAGTCGGTCGCATATCACCGATGTATTTGCGTTTGAGTTCCTGCCCTTTTTCATATAATTCCATGGCGCCCCACATCTGCGTCATTACCGAAAGGGCAGATCCATCTTCGAAAATCAGCACTAAATGATATTTCTTGGCGATTTGTGATTCGGCGTGATGATAGAGGATTTTACCGCCACACTCGCCGAAGACAACCACATATCCCAGATTTGCGGGGATGAATAACCACCTGCCTTTTGAATAAGCCTCTCCAATGCGCTTACCGGCAGTAAGTGACTCGAACTCATCCGGTTTACGATTATACCAGACAAACTTGTGAGGAGAGTTTCCCAGATGCCCTTCTCTTATCCGCTTTCCGTTAATCGTCTCTGTGAGTTGCTTGGCTAAAATAACGTATTCTGGTAATTCAAACATCCCTAATCTCCTTATTTAATTGTTTGACGATTTTTCTGCGTTTTTAAATCCTGGATGATTAGATCTTTATGCAAGCTAATAAGTATTTCTTTATTTAACCAGATGAGGCTTCACCAAGATACTTCTTATAGACATCTTTGCACCAGGCCAGCTGTGTGCCAGCTCCTTCATAAGCCGTTAATAACAGCGTTTCGGCAATCTCCTGTTTGGTTGCCCCTGCATCCAGTGCTCCTTTGATGTGATCTACTGTGCAATAATGACACCGAAGCACACAAGCTAATGCCAGCATGAGAAGTTCTCTGTTTTTTTGTCCAGAGCAGATTTTTCTTGAACAGCATTGCGAAAATGTAGATAGGCACTCCCGAGTGCCGGTGATTGCTCCAGATACCATGGTTTTTGATCGGGCATATTAAACCTCCGAGTTAGTAGTTTTTAAATCTTTCCTCTTTTTGCACTAATACGATTTCTTTTTTTGTTTTAAATCCTGCTTTTACATGTGATCCGTCACAGAAGGGCATCTTGTGTGATCGTCCGCAGCGGCAGAGTGTGATACTATTACCCTTATAGGAGACTTCACCTTCGGGATTCTGGATTTCTAAAGGTCCTTGAATATAAAGGGGTCCATCTTTCATGAGTGTTATAACAATACTACCACTTTTTAAGTTATTTTGGATTTTTCCGTTTGAAAATTTTTTCTTATCCATAAATCTAATGCGAAAGTGGCTTTTATCGCAAAGAGGCATGATCCGTGATTCGCCGCAGCGACAAAGTGCTAAACGGGTATCTTTTAAAATAAACGATCCATCAAAATTGTGAATTTCTAGATCACCGTGGAGATAGAGAGGACCATTGCGGCAAATGATTGCCTTATTCTTTGAGGGGATAGCCTCTTCAGCCCCTCCGTCTTTCCTCTCAAAATGTAGGGCACCGGTTGGACAGCGCATTATTACTTCAGCCACTTTTTCCGGTTCGGCTGCGTCAGCGATGACCCACAGACGTCTTGTAGGATCAAAAACTTCCGGCGCTCCGCGCACACATTCAGCCACATGTGTGCATCGGTCTACGGTGAAATAGACATTGATATCCTTGCCCTTATATTTAATAGTTCGCTCTTTCATTCCGATGATTCCCTACTTTATACTTTAACGATATAATCCATATTGCCTCTGGTCATCAGAGCCAATCTTTTCTTTATTTTTCAACGTTATTTATTCTTGAGGATGTTTACCGCTGTTTGAAAGCTGTGTGCATCGCCCAAGTTGAGCTTATTTACATTTATTCAATATTGATAGCTTCGGCCGGACAGCCATCCGCAGCCTCGGTCACACAGTCGGATAATGTGTCGGGCACTTCTCCCTGATCAACCTGACCTTCAACCCGGTATTGCTCCACGATCTGGCTGTAGCCGTCATCCGGATCCTCTTCAAAAACTTCCGGACAGGTTGCCCAGCATACCGCACATAGGGTGCACAATTCCCTATCAACTCTGACTTTCATCATTTCTCTCCTTTTTTATCAATTAACTGCTGCAGAAGGTTTAGATTGACACACCTCGAAATTAATTGTTGCCTTTAATGTAGACAAGGATAAAGATAATACCCATTTTGAAAAAACTTGGTTTTTTACCAAAAGTAGCCGATGGTTAATTGTGTTTTATTTTACTGTTTAAGGCACGTTAATTAATTCTTTTAATGAGATAATTTTTATGCCTTTTTTCTGCAATTTAGCAAAAACCTTGCTTTTACTTTTTGCGGATTTACCCGTGATCGCTTCTGGAATAATATAAATATCATATCTTCTTGCTTTTCCTCCAAGCGCAGTTTGATAGATACATTTTTCAGCTAAGAGTCCAACTATAACAATGTCTTTAGCATCTTTTCTTTTAAGAAAATTAATTAACTGTTCAGAATTAAAAGCATTCCCTGTACTTACTTTGATAAAAATATTATCGTTGACAATATTCAGCCTGGTATCAAAGTCGGGAACAAGCATTGTATCGGTTGAGAATCCTTTTAAAGAAATGACCAGGATTTTTCCTGTTGATTTTATGTAAATAATTTTATCCCGATTAAAATTACTAATCAAATCGTTGACGTTATTTATCATTATCTTGGCTGAACTCTCATAAGATTTACCTTTGATAAATTGTTCCTGAATGTCAAGTACCATCAGATATTTTTGCTGAGCAAATACTCTGTTCTGAGATATACTTAAAAATATACAGATAAGTCCGAATACAAATGCTTGGCTATTTTTCATGACTCCCTCTTTATGATCTATCCTTACGGCATGTGTTATCAGTCCACTGCGAATAAATATGCTGTGGCGCTTAAGTTGGAGATGTCTCAAACGGTTTGCCACTCCGCTTGCACAGTAGCTGGATGAGTTGCCGGCCGGAAAGTGCTGACATCACGGTACCGGCAAACGGTGTGGTCCACTGACCGACCATGTGGAAGCCCGACAGACCCGGCAAACTCCGCAGCATTGTCTGTTTTGTCATATTCTCCGGTGTCATGTACCAACCATCCGGCGATCCTTGCCAGTTTCCGGTATAACGGACATATGTGGCAGGTGTCGGCACATCCACGACTTCGACCTGAGAAGCAAAACCGGACCAGCGTTTATCCAGTTCGGCGATGGTGAAATCGGCGATGCGCTTCTTTTCCTCTTCGTACCGGACGCGATCACGCGCCAGTTCCTCCCAGTAGTCGTACCGGGTCGCGTACCAGACTTCTACCGCTGATTTACCCGGAGGCGCCATATTCGGATCGAAGCAGTGATGTAATAAGCACAGCCAGTGGTGTTCCTCTCCGGCAATGGTGATGGGCTTCTCTAATTCGAAGATAATGCTATGCGGTTCCTGGGATAAATCCCGGGCAACACCAAGCGCCACATGGACGAGGGATCGAACAGGGATCCATTTACTGTACATGTTGCGGATCTCGTCGTTGAGGTAACGACCGCCGAGTATATCGAAAATAACTGTGTGACCATCACCCGCCCAGACTACGATATCTGCCCGATGCTCGGTGCCGTCTTCCAGACGTATTCCAACTGCTTGATCGTTCTCAATGATCACATCCTTGACCCGGCTTTTATAATGAATCTCGCCGCCGAGTTTCTGATAGTATTCGGCGATCCTGAAAACAACTTTTTGTGAACCTCCGAGAGGCACACCAGCTTCGAGCACCGCCGATTTTAGCAAACCAGCAATGCCGACTATCGGAAACCGCAGCATTGGCCAGCCTGGTGTATCAATGATAAATCGGACGGCATTACGCAGCAAGGGGTCCTGGAAGCGCTGGGCAAACTCCTGGATAGTAAGCTTACCATACTTTATCATCTTTCCCAGATGCGGTATAATAGCAACTATCATCTTCAGGGTGTCAAGGATTCCGGCGAGTTCTGCCGGCTTGAGCGACATTGCACCCGTTAGTCCATTGCCGGAAAACAGGCGGATGAATTCTTTCGTCAGCTTGGCATCAGCTGGTGAGAGGGCCAGCATCTGTGCCTCCAGATTACGAGGATCTGTATCAATTTCCAGGCTTTTTCCACTACTCTCGATCCGTACCAGTTTGTTGTGATAGTGAAATGTCTGATCCTCACCAATACCGAGCTCCAGCCACATCTGGCGTAGGGGTCCGGACTTTGAACCGAAGAGCATATGCATGCTGATGTCAAACGTATAACCTTTTCGTTTCCAGGCAGTACAGAGACCGCCCGGGATACTGTTCATTTCGAAAATGGTTGTTTTATAGCCGTTCAGACGAGCGTAGCAACCGGTTGAAAGTCCCGCAATACCGGCACCAACTATGATCATGCTTTTTTCCATATTCTTTCTCCTAATTATGAAAAACTATGCGTATTGTAATAATTTATTTACCAAACGGTCAATGTCCAAGACACATTGAATTTTTATCGTCAATAAAAATTCAATTTTAATCTAAAAGTATGCTAATACGAGCTGCTTATTTACCGTTATCTTATATCCAAATTCCAAGGTATAGAATATCAGCTGGCTTCATTCAGTCATTCATAAATATGAGAAAGCCGATTATACCTGAAATAACAAGGATAGAACTGATGATTGCAAGTGTATATCGAGTCCAATTATGTTTTATATAAAGGAAATAAAGTAGGGGAGCAAATATGGCTATTCTGAAAAGATTTAATCCAAGTCTATTGCCATATTCTTGGAAGTATAAGTGTTGACTATGGAGAATAAGAAATAAAATTACTGAAATAATAATTGTAAAAATGAATAATCTGCCTTTTTGAATAGATTTTTCCAGATTATCTTCCAATGGAAAAATTTTGATTTATTCTCTTATGGTGAAAAATAGGATCTTTATCTTTCCTAACAGTTAATGAGATTATACCCGTCTTAAGAGCCAATCGGCATTCTGCCAAAGTATGTTTTTAGATCATACATAAAAGTCAAAATTTCTGGTGCGCTTTTAGACCCGTGTGGTTATTATGATAGCCTATTCCTTGCATCCGTTGGTGCAACTAATGGCTGCGGATTTTGTGGAAGAAAGACGTAACAAATCGCCTGATTTTGTGCTGTGATAAAATCCTGATAAAATCCCGAATTGTTCATTTTTAACGGTTTGAAAATGTTTTTCTTTATATATTCCTGATAGCTTAATCCGGACGCCTTTTCCAAAGTCATTCCGAGCAGGGTATAACCAACATTTGAATAAATAAAATGAGCGTTGGGCATAGATTCCAAATGAACAGAAAATAGAGATTGTAAATAATCTTCTCGATTGATTCGCGATTGTTTTTGGAAATTTCCATTTGAAATAATCCATAAAAAATCTTCAAAGTGTGACCAGAACAAAGCCGGAGATTCTTTTGGCAGACCCGCTGAATGAGTTGCTAATTGTAAAAGTGTCGTATTCCCATAATCAGGATGATCTGACGTTGGCTTATATTCGGGAATGAAGTTGTTTACATTGCTATTGAATTCAACCAATTCCTTTTCGATTAATTGCATAAACATGGTTGCTGTAAATGTTTTGGTGAGCGAGGCAATTGGCAGGATTGTATTCCGTGTCATCAGAATGTTATTTTCAATATTGGCAAATCCAAATCCCTTATTCATAATAATTTCATTTTGATATACAACTGCAACGGACACTCCGGTCCAATTCCATTGATTCATTTCCTGTTCGACTATTCGTTCTAAGCTGGCTTTCAGAGAATCAAGATTTTGTGCTGGTGAGTATGATTGCACTGTTAAAAAGAGACTTACAAAGCATGCGATTATTGCTAATTTTTTTGCCATTTATTCTCCCAATTTCAATTTTACACAAGGCTAACGGGTGAACTAAACCACACCGATTAACGGAGCAATAATATTTAATATTTTTAAACCTTTCAGCAAAATCTTCAACCCTCAAATTATACCATAGATCAATACTAGTTAGAAAATAGATATGCTATTTTATGTATGTTTAGAGATATAGTCGAAGTAGGCAAAGTCCCGAAAGATTATCAGTTTTGAATATATCTGGAATATAGTTACTTAAACAGTATCGCTTTTGCTGAAATTGGTTTTCGAGAAAAAATACCCGGCCTAGCTAAGTAGTTTCCTGGAACAGGATCGCCTTCATCGGAATAATTATAGCAGGGAGAAAGAATGCCAAACCTACTATATTCCACATATTAACTCCATGGGCAATTAGGCAAAATACCGGCGGAGTTAAACCTAATACCAGTAAACACCACCATGACCATTTCTGAGCATATCTGTAACTTCCAAGAGTTACAAATATGATGGCGATAGCGTGCAAGATAAAAAGAACACCCGCATCAATTTCTT
>Ga0315554_1002531_pt1 | contig 10469 bp, 11 predicted proteins | sample SalMarSW160370MG_FD_202114 | JGI IMG/M metagenome (GOLD analysis project Ga0315554, IMG submission 202114) | Salt marsh sediment microbial communities from the Plum Island Ecosystem LTER, Massachusetts, United States - Salt Marsh Sediment SW1603-70 ... | reverse complement strand
GTCGGCCTCGGGGTAGCGGGTGCCGGCGCTGAAGATCACCGCTCCGTCGACGAGGGCGAGGTCGTAGGGGACGCCGGTCACCGAGATGGTTTGCTGGACCGTTCCGGCCTCGTCCCATAGCTCGATCTGCCACTTGTCATTGGCGAGCCCCTCCATCACGACCAGCGTGTGGCCGTCCCAGCGGATCTTCTCGGGGTACTTCTTGCCTCCCAGATCGGGCATCCGGCCCGACGCGACGAGGGTCACTGCGCGCGTCGAGACGTCCATTCGCTTGACGGCCCAGTCGGTAGTAGCGGTCTGGACGTTTGGCCCCTGGTGGACGTACTCGATCCAGAAGAGCTGCCCGCCGGCCAGCTGCGGCCACCAGATGTCGACCTTGTGCTCGGGCTTCTCGGCCGCGACGTAAGCCACCTCGATCGACCCGTCCCGCAGATCGCCCAGCCACAGGCTCGTCTCGTGCTCGAAATCGCGTGCGTTGTACGCGACCAGCGGTCCGTCGTTGGTCAGATGCAGCGGTAGGGGCTCGCCCCAGGGCCCGACGTCCTGGCAGGCGTCGGCTCCTACGGGGATGGCACTGGTCTCGACGGCGTACGGCATCGGGTATCCTGCGCCGACGCGATCAGGCAGGCAGGACGACGCCAGCGGCGAACCAGTGGTGACGGCCGACGAGGGCGACGGCTGGCTCGAAGGCGAGGCTTCGGGCGAGGCCGAACTGCCTGGGGTTCCGGAGGGCGTCGCCGAGCCGCACGCCGCGACCATGAGGGCGACGGCGAGGAGCGCACCCCTCGCCGTCGAATGCTGGATCTTCATCACCACCACATGGGGTTTGCGACGGTCCGGTCCATGCCGTTGAAGTAGCGGCGGCCGAACATGTTCCAGTTGCAGGCGAAATCTGGGCCCGGGAAGGAGCCCAGATTGCAGCGACCAGTTGAGTTCGTGTAGGTGAATGGGTCGTAGCTCCGCACTACCTCGTCCGAGTCCCTATAGCCAACCGCAAGTGTCGCATGCAGCGGATGGGCGCTGCCCTTGGCGGCCTGGTACCACGGGTAACCCGTGCCCCTGGGGGTCGACAGGTCGACCCTCACGTAGCTGGGCTCGGCGGACAGCGCCACATCGAACCTGATGTAGCTCATGAACTGGTCGAAGTTGGACGGTGTGGCGACAGCGTAGTACCAGCCGTAGCTGTACGAGCTGAACTGGTTATTCATCCACACGATGGCCTTGGCGTCACTCGCGCCGGAGTTGTAGGCGCCACCAACCCAGAGGGCTGGGTTCCAGGTGCCATCGGGATCGTAGTAGCCGTAGTAGAGCTTGTCCTGAGCCCCCTTGATCGATCCGCTTCCGAGCGTTCGGTACCACATTGGCTCCAGATCGAAGTAGGCGATGGACTGCACCGTGGCCACGAGGCAGTAGTAGCTGGTCTTCTGGTGGAACCCCGGATACCACGTCAGGTAGGCCTGAGATGGGAGGCCGGTTCCGCTCATCGGCAACACGTCTAGTTGAGGCGCAGCTGCGCCATGCTTGACGGGACGCGGCGGGCGAGCGCCTGTCTTGACGAAATCCTTGAACTGCTTCTTCTTCTCCTTCAGGTAGGCGGGCGGCACGCTCGAGTTGTCCGGCGCGATCGGATCGACTGCGATGCCGGTGCCGAACGTCGAAGTGTCCTCGATTGGATCCGCCGCAAGTGCCGACATCGGCAGGAGCGCCGCAAGAGCGAGAGCCACGAGTGCCGAGCGCAAGACTCGGCCGGGCTGGAAGATGGCGCCGCGTCGGCGCGAGGCAAGGCTTCCCCAGTAACGCATCCTCGGTCCTCCTCTGGCGCTGGCCCTCTATCCCAGCGCCCAGTGAGTGTACTGATTCCGTTTGGGTCCGGTGTCCTGTTCGTGCACGCAGGGCCATCGGACCGTATCAAGAGCCGCTTATCTGCCGCTTATCTGGCCAATCCGCCAACGCTGCGTAGGCCACCGATAGCTGCCCACGCTACCCCGACACCGGCCCCGCTCCGCAGCCTGCTGCGCAGAGCCTATGTGCAGGTGAAAACAGCTGATTGCCCTTCTGGCAGAGATTCGTGGTCCTGGCGCCCTGATGCTTCAGCGCGATGCCGGTGGCCAGGCCGGGCGGGATGGTTCCTCCTGCGCGGCAGGCGACGCGCCAGCGCGGGCAGCAGCGGCGAAGTCAAAGCCGCACGATGGGCAGATGGTAAGGCCGACCGTGACCGGTGACGCGCAGGCTGGGCAGGCGCGAGCCTGTGGTTGGGGCGCCTGAGCCTGTGGTTGGGGCGCCTGAGCCCACGTCGGCTGCGCCTTGCTGGTTCTGGACACTCGCTTGTCCTCGATGTGTGTGTCGCGCGTGGCGATGACCGCCCAGATCGAAGCGAGGGGCCAGAGGACGCCAGTGCAACACATCAGGAACGTCAGGAGCGCCGTACCCATCTTCCCCTGTTGCAGCATCGGGATCGGGGGCAGGAAGATCGCCACGAGATAGCCGACCATCTGGGGCCTCCTATTCGGGCGCGGGCTGACCCTTCCGCTGGCCGGGCTTTCAGGCGACAGAAGCCAGCAGGCCGCCCGCCCAGACGAATACTAGTCCCGCCTGAAGAGCACGAGCGGGGGGCACCCTAGAAGCAGGCCCCCGACGCGGCCGGTCTAGCTGTCACGACGTAGCCGACTAGCGGAGCGGGGGCCAGGGCGAGGCTAGCGGGAGCGGCCTATTCCGCGCGGATCACGACCTCGAATATCGGGCTGTCGTTGAGGAAAATGTTCCCGCTGTAGGACATCCGGACCTCGCCTACCTTTGGCACCTCATAGACAACGTAGCCGGACGCCTTCCTGCCATTGGGCAGCGTGCCTGAACTCAAGTCCGGTTGGGGGCCGTATGCCACGAAGGAGTAGTTGTCCATGGCTTCACCCGCGCAGTACACCTGCCAATCGAACGGGTTGTAGGTGACGCCGTCCTGCAACGCCTCATACGTCACCTTCGCCTGGATGAACACATACCCCTCGACCTGCGGCTTCTCGACGTAGTCGTAGTCGCTCTTGTACGACTCCACGACCTCAACATCCGAGATCGTGATCTTCGCCCAGTCTTCGCCGTACTCGGTAACGGTCACGGTGTCCCCGATGGCGTAGGTCGTCGGCCCAGCGGGCGCGGGCGTCGGGGTTGGCATATCCGCAGTCGCGGTTGGCATATCCTCGGCGCCGGTCGGCGCCGACGTTGGCGGTTCGGCTGTTCCGACTCCCTGCCCGGTGCAGGCCACGGCAAAGAGTGCGATACCCAGGAGCAGAAGTCTGCGCATCCCTCGGTCCCCTTTCGTCTGGGCCATCGACGGCAGAACACACACTACGCAGACCGCTTCGCGACGGTATGACCCGATAGTCCCTCGCGCCCCGCGAGAGCGTAGACTGTTCGCGAGCAGGAAGGGGGTCCCCAATGGCACCGGTTGACCCACAGCTGAACCGACTGGAGGATGAATACGACGCGGCTCGGGCTGCGGTCAAGGAGCATCTCGGCACGGCCGTTCGGGAATGGTATGGCACCCCCCCGCCAGGACCGCGTCTGATCCCGATCACCGATGAATGGCTAGCCCATCACAAGGATCTCGAGGAGGCTCAGGAGCGCACCCACGAAGCGCTGCTCGATTACCTGCGCCGTCTCCGCTGAGGCGGCGAGACGGGTCGCCGTATGGCCCACAGCGCCCCTAGGAAGCCCCAGGACGGGCGACGCCCCAGAAGCCGGACTATGAGACTCGCGTCGCGCACAGCGTGGTAGCCGCGTCTGCTGCGCCGTGGGCGCTGAGGGCCTTATACAGCTTGCCACCGTTCGCCTCGGAGGTCCCGTCAAGGCGCAGCGTGGCCGCTTCCCCCAGGTCCACAACGGCGGCTAGTGTGATCGATTGGAACACGGCGGCCTCCATTCTCTGCTGGCCTTCGGCGTGCGTCTCGCTGTGGGTGGAGTCGTAGAGGCGGGTGTATAGGTACTTGGAGGCGGCGCCCGCGTAACCCGTTGCATGGCCCACAAGAAGCCACGTCCCCGCCGTAAGGCTCAGGCTTGGTCCGGCGTACCAGGTCCCGGCTGTGGTCAGGGTCACGTCAGCGGTGAGGCTTGCCATATCGGCGGCAGCATCTACAGCCGTCCAGACGGTGTGCCCCTCTGAATACACCTTGCCCTCGGCGTAGACCGTCCCGGTGAAGTATGGGGAGCCATCGCCGAGATTGATGAGGGTCATCTGGCCGATGCGGAGCCATGTGCCCGCGTCGTGCGCGTCGGCTTCCCAGGTGATGATCTCGCCTCGGACATAGCGGGCGTCGGCGGGCGCCTGTGCCTGCATGATGGTCACTTGATCCAGCCCGTCAGAAGTCGTTGTTCCGGCCTGCTGGGAGACTTCCGAAAGGTAGCTACCATCGGCGGCGTGCCACCGCAGCGCGTACTTGGCCCACAGAGTCACACCTGCCGGGACGTTGAAGCTCCGCGTGTACTGCAACTGGTATTCCTGCCCCGGCTGGATCACGGCGGGATCGCTAGTCAGGGCTACGTTCGTAGCGGAGGATGAGCCGGTGCCGCAGTAGGCCATGCTCACGTAGTGCCCACCGGGCCAGTCGGTATCGGCGGCCACAGTCGCGGTGCCGCTACCGCTGTCTCGCCAGGGCTGCCAGTACGGAAGCTCGGCGCTTGCTCCGGCCTCATCGCCACGCGCTGCGGCCATCGTGAGCGCGCCCGCCGTGGCATCTGTGAATGTGTTGTTCGGCAGGTATCCCGAGATCACGTCCCGCGCGGAGGGCGCCAGTTGATCGAAACCAACACACCCTGCGTCTAGCTCGTTCGCCGTGATGCAGTCAGCCGTCAGTTTCGGCGTGGTGATCGTATCGTCTGTGATCTTGGTTCCGCTGATTGAGCCGTCCGGCGCGTCGGCGGCCTTGCTGGCAACCCAGACAGACATCGTGACGATAGGATCGCCGAAGGTTACCAGCGTCGCGGTGGCGTCATCACTCAGGTCGATGATCTCGGCATCGGTGACGGTGTATGACTCGGCGGCCAGGCCACGATTGGCGGACGTTAGCTCAAACGTCATGGCCGGCCACAGGCCAGGCTCATAGCACGTTAGCGAGCCCGTGGTCGTCTCGGTGGTGTCGAGATTGCGAGTGTGAGTTATGCGGAGGTCGGCATAGGGAAACGTGTTCACATTGTCGGGGTCGTCTGAGAGCCCGAAGGGCGCCGCTGAGGCTTCGCCTACATCGTCATTCGTGGCGCTGATACTGACTGTAAGCTGAGCTACGCCCTCGAGCAGATCGCCGTCCTCGACACACGAAACGGTACCTTCCCAGGCCGGATCGACCATGACCACGGCGTCGCCCGGATCGGGTATGACCGCAGGGCTAGAAAGCCCGAAGTCGGCAGTGTTGAGTTTGACGCTCAGCGAGCCCGCGACTAGATAGGCGGTTTGGTTTGTCCCGCCGATGGTGATTGAGCGTGCCATCTTGAGGCCCCCTAGCGCACGCTGTCCGGCATGTCCACGTCGTCATCACCGCGCAGCAGCGCGAGGAATTCGGCGCGGCTCACTCCGGGTATCTGCCGGGGCGGTTGCCTGCCAGCGGCGACCGCTGCACTCAAGGCGGCCTTGATGACTTCCTCGCCTTGCAGCAGGTCATTATTCCGGGCGAGCTCGTCACACAGAGCCAGGATCGCGCCCCGGTACTCGTGGGCGATCTCCTCCGCGCGCCTCTTTGCGGCGGCGAAGGTTCCGGGCGGGCGCATTGACGCTAGGCATGCGCGGGCAGCGTCGCGGTCGGCCTGCGATCCTGCCGTGCCGTGCGGCGCGTCAAACTCTCGAGCGGCAGCATCCCCGGCCAGGTAGTTGACAGCCTCGTTCCAGTAGTATTCGTTGACTTGCTCCTGAGTCATTCGCTCCTTGGCCCTACGGTTGATCGGCCAGGTCTTGACGACACCGCCATGCGGGCTGGCTCTGATCTCGTGCGGTGGATACATCCCTAGCGGAACGGTACTAAGCGCATGCCCACACTCGTGAATGCGGACCCATCGGTAGCGGTTCAGGTCGTAGGGCGGTACGGCGGTCATGGGACGCGATCCTTTCTATCCCCCTAGGGGTATCAACTGCGGCTGTGTGCGAAAGCCGGGCGGAGGTTGTATGGAGGCCTTTGGCGCTACGTGAGCTATCCGGCCCCGGTGGGCGCTGTGGAGGTATGGACGCTGTAGCCAAATTCGGAACGCGTTACGAATCTGCTGTAGCAAGCCGGGGGGCCAGGGCGACAGGGCTGGCGACGGGCCACCGTCTACCCCTGCCCGGAATGCGCGCACACCCGCGAATTACTCCAAACGTGACGCGCCATTCCCCGAAGTCGCTGAGGCACACCGGGGGGACCCTGCAACAGGGCCAGTCATGGGGCACCGTTTACCTTGGCCCGACAATCGCGCGCGCTGTCAGGTTGTGGGGCGGGGGGCCTAGGATGGGCTGCCCGATATGCGGCCCGTCGGCGGGTGTTGATCTCGTCTCGGTTACGGGCGCGCCATTCACGAGTAGCGGCTACGTGGCAGGCCGGACACCATGACGAGGGGTAGCGGCCACGCATGAGGCGGAAGGTGCTGCGGGGTAGTTGCTGGTTGCAACGTCGGCAGCGCATGGTGAGGGTTTCGTGAGAGACAATCTCCCTCCCCAGAAAGGGGCAGAGGTAGGGGCGGCTCATTTGCCGGCCCCTGTCCGCACCCGCCCCGGACCTTGCGGCTCAAGGTGCGCAGCCTCACAGCGCTGCGCAGCGATGCGGGCTGCGGCGGCGGTCCGGCGGGCCTCCCGTTGAGAGCGTGAACGGATGGCGGCCAGGTATGCCCCCACCCTTGTTGAGAGTGAACGGCAGGCGCCACACGCACAAACGTCGGCAGCGCTCATGCCTCGCCCTTCTTCTTTGGCTCAGCCTCGATACCCAGCAGGCCCCATCCTTGCGAGCAGTAGGACGAGGGATGGCGGCACACGGCTCGGCGTCCTGTTCGGCATCGGACAATCTGTAGCTCATCGGCGCGGCGCAACTGGTAGCAGGACGCGCACCGGTACAAACCCGGAAGGAGAGTCATAGCGTCACCCCTTCGAGGGCTGCGAAACCGGGACAAACAACCCTCTCTAGAGAGGGGTTGTTGTCCCGCTTTTCGCGCAGTTGCCAGCGGGACAAGGCCGGGACAGAAACCGGGACATTCGCACGCTCAGGCGGGACAGAACCGGGACACCTTCGGGACAGCCCGCCAGGGCCGCCCAGAAGGGGCACCGGGACAAGAACCGGGACAAGGCGGCGGCTCACGAGCGGATCTCCCATTCGTTGCCGCGCCGGGTGAAGGCTTCCCGGCTGCGGTTCAGGGCACGCCGGACGCTCTCGGCCTTGACGGGTTCGCCGTCCGCCGATAGCTCGTCCGCGATCCGCGGAGCGCTCATCGGGCCATCAACGAGCAGCTCCGCGATGCGATCCGCCAGGACCAGGTTGTACGGCCGGAGGGTGACGGAGCCGAGCGCGCCGTCATACCAGCCCAAGGCCACGGCGAACCGCCCAAGGTGGGGGTAGTTGTTGGCCTTGCGGTTCTCCAGCAGCAGGCTTTCACCCTCCCGGCTCAGGCTCCAGGTCGCGCGGGCCAGGTGGTGCCAGTAACCGCTACCAAAAGGCATACGGAGGTCGCCGGCCTTTGTCACGTGGGCCAGGGTCAGGCTCGGGCGGCCGACACGCTCCAGGCCGGAGAAGTACTGCCCGGCAGCCTCCGGGGACAGAGGGTCAACGGCGCCGCAGGCTGGTACGGCGGAGTCAACGACTAGGAAGGTCGCGCCGAAGGCGTCGGCCAGCTCAAGCAACTCGTCAGCGTGTGCCCACAGGGCGCCACGTCGGCCGTGCCAGTCGGGTCCGGACGGGGCGACGTACAGGACGGCGGCTCGGGCCTCCGTCCCGCCCAGCCCATCTATGCGCCTCGCCCATTCGCCCGGATGGCTTTCGTAGTCCACGATCAGGATGCGATACCCGAGTCGGGCCAGGGCGACAACGTCGGCGGAAGCTACGCAGCCCTTCCCGCAGCCGCCCGTGCCGAACAGGACATTCGGGCCTTCCGGGTCGTAACGAGTCAGTAGGGCAGGTGGGGCAGGCTCCGCCGAGACTTCGGACAGTAGCCTCGCCCCGAGTCGGGCCATAGGGTCGGCTTGCCGGGGATACCCCCCAGGGGTATGCTGTGGGCTAGTCGGAGCGGTCAGCATCGGACGCTCCGCAGCGGCTCCCGGTCGTCTCACTGACGGGGGCCGCATTCTCTGTCTGGCTCAAGATGGCCGCAACGGCTCGCAACGTCGGGCCGGTTACGGTCGGGGGAAGCCCTTGGGCGCGGCGCTCGGCGCGGGCCCGTTCGGTAACGGCGGCCAGGACGGCGCGATCAGGGGCCGGAAGATCGCCTACGGCTAGATGGCGGGCAGGCCCCCATCGTTTCCTAGCACCGGCCAGGCCGGTGGCGTGCGGATCGGGTGAAGCATGCATACGGGGCGCTCCTTAACGACAGAACCCCCGAATGACCGGGCGTCCCGGTTCGGGGGGGGTTCGGATTCGGGGGTACAGAAAAGGCGCCGATCCCGCTAGGGATGGCGCCTCACTCGGGCGTGGTTATTCGACTAGTTGCCGCATTCAAGGCTGTCGTGCGGTTCGCCTGCTGCCGTCTCACCCAGCGCAGCCAGGGCATTCACTTCGGCGGGCACGCCTAGCTTCCGCCTGCCGCATTGGCTATCGTGCGGCTCGCCTGCTGTACGGTTGACCGCAGTACAGCCTGCGGAGTTAGGTTGCGGCGGGAATGTACGTCGCTATCCCCACTAGGTCAAGGCCGATGTCTAGGCTCGCCAGTTGACCGTGATCCGGCCCGGATCGAACACGTGGCGGCCGCGAGCCGGGGCCACAATGACGGACTCCACAATCTCTCCGATGATGCGACGTCGGGTGTCCAGGTCCAGCCCGTCCCAGGCGTGGGCCAGATTGTCGGGGAGCCGAAACGCGGGCCGGGGCGCGGCGGGCAGGGCCGCCAGCCTGTCGGCCAAGACGGCCCGGGATGCCTGCCACTCGCTGGAGGTGATGCCCCCGGCCGCGTAGGCGGCAGCTAGCTCGGCCATGCGCGCCTCAACTTCGGCTCGCTCCCCCAGCGGGTCCGACGGCGCGGATGTTGCGGCTGCCTCCCGTAACTCGGGCGAGTCGATCGCTGCCAGGACTCGGCCGACCACCTCAGCATCGGTCGGGTCGGCCAGGACGGACAGTCGCCCGCAGCCGCCCATGCTCGCGGTCGGGCATATGTACTTGCGGGTTCCGCCTTTGTCGCGGTGGCCCCGGAGGGCGTGGCCGCATCGTCCGCATCGCAGCCAGCCGCTCAGGAGGTTCACCCGGGCATTCGAGCGGGCAGTACGCCGGTCAGGATCGCGCAGCAGGCCGCGCAGGGCCTGCCAGCGCTCGCGGCTCAGGATTGGCGGCACGGTTGACGGCGTGAGCGTCACGGCCCCCTTGCGGGCCGCGCGCAGCTTCGGATCTCGGTCAACGTGGCGCTCGCGCAGCCCGGCCAGTTGCGCCGATTGCAGCATGCGGGCCAGCGACCGGGGCCACCACGGCCCGCCAGCCGGAGTCTTGACGCCACGGGCGCGCCAGTCGGCCACTACAGACGCGAGAGAGCGCCCGCCGTCCAGCAGGGCGGCGGCGGCCTCTTGGATCAACTCGGCCTCAGCCGGGACGATCTCATAGGCCGGCGGGCGAGTCGGCAGGCCGTCAGCCCCCATGGCGCGCCGGTAGCCGAAGGGCCGCGTACCCCCGACGTGGGGTTGCCCGGCGGCGGTCAGTTCATCCATCTTGCGCATGATGCGTTCGCTCTTGTGTTCAGACTCGAACCGGGCGACGTTGCCGACGATGCGGGCCTGCATCCGCCCGGTGGGCGTCGTGAGATCGTACTGCCCGGCAGTGCAGGTCTGTACCGCCGTGCGGGTTCGCTCCACCAGGTCGATGAACGTCTCCAGCTCGCGCGGGCTGCGGTGCAGCCGGTCGGGGTGCCATGCCACGAGGGCATCGACCGCGCCCGTCTCGATGGCGTCCAGTAGTTGACGGTACGCCGGGCGGGGCTTGCCGCTGTAGGCGCTGAGGTCGTCGTCTGTGAAAGCGTGGGTGACGTTCCAGCCCAGCCGCTCGGCCAGGGCTTCACAGTCCGCCCGCTGTCGCTCCACCCCCAGCCCGTCATGGGCGGCATCTTTGGATATCCGGCAGTAGATGGCGGCGGTCGTCATCGCGTGACCCCTGTACGATTACAGGGTGATGATACGCTTTCTAAGTACCCCAGTCTACCCCTCGCTTCGGCCGGGGCGCTGGTCTTTTCGCGGCGTATAGTCCGCCCATGGCCCACCGTCCCTCGCCCCGTACGCCCGGTCGCGCCCCGACCGGCCACCCCACCCTGGACGCCATTCAGGCCGAGCTGGCGTCCCT
>Ga0315554_1002529_pt1 | contig 10473 bp, 3 predicted proteins | sample SalMarSW160370MG_FD_202114 | JGI IMG/M metagenome (GOLD analysis project Ga0315554, IMG submission 202114) | Salt marsh sediment microbial communities from the Plum Island Ecosystem LTER, Massachusetts, United States - Salt Marsh Sediment SW1603-70 ... | reverse complement strand
ATCTGAAGGCGAAACGGATTCCCTATACGATTCGTTCCGGCGGCGGGACGCCCGGTCCCGGGACATCGTACCTGGATAACGGAACGGTCGCCGTCTGGTTCACAGGAGATTACCGCACCAACCCGCTCAGCTTGATGGATTTGACTGTCATCAGAGACTGGATGAACAGGGGCGGCGGCCTATTCCTGACCGGGCAGGGGATCGCGCCCCAACTGGCTGTGTACGATCCGCAGCTTCTGCAGGATTACCTGAAATCCGAATATCTATCGGCGTCCAGTATACCGATTCTGGGAGATGATCCGGCGGGTTCGATCTTTTCGGCCGGAGATTCGGTCATTTTATTCGGCCGCACCGGTGCGAACAATCAGACGGCCACGGATAAGATCATGCCGATTAACGGCGGTGTAGGCGAATTGGGCTATTACAATAATCAGGGTTTGGGGGCGGTGTCGTACTCGGGAGACTACAAAAGCCTGTTTTTCTCGTTTGGATTCGAATCCATCACCGACGGCGATTGGCGATGGCAAGGACGCGATTCAATCATGGCCGATGCACTCAATTTCTTCGGTGTGACGGCGACGGGAACCACTCCGACCGCGGCCGGGCTGGCTGTCCTGGCCGATGATCCGACGCATGTCATCGATGAGACTCCGATTTTTGGCTGGCAGTATAACGACCCCGGATCGAATCCGCAGCAGGCATATCAGATACAGGTGGGCGACGATAGATTTTGGGCCAGCGCTCCGATATGGGACTATCAATCGCCGATTTCCATAGATACGCAGGCCGTTTATAGCGGCCCCGGCCTTATCGACGGCGGAGTTTACTATATCCGGGCGCGCGTATTCAACGGCATATTTTGGTCCGATTGGACATCCGCTGAGATGCGGACAAATTCGGTGCCGGTGCCATTCGGCCTGGCGCCGGACGAGGGACAGGAAATGTACTATGACGCCGTCGTTCTCACTCATACCAACAGCGTCGATCTTGAAGACGACTCCCTGACGTATTCGTACGAACTCTATTCCGACAGCGTTTTGACCGATCTTGTGGCCCAGGCGTTACATGTGGCTGCCGATTCGGGCGCGGTCAGTTCGTGGGCGATTCAGGACGCCCTCTCAACAGACGAGGATTACTATTGGCGGGTGCGGGCGTATGACGGGTTCGAAGAGGGACAATGGGGCGCGGCCGCGCGGTTCCATACGGTATCGTACGTTATCGGGGACGCCAACCGAGACCGGGCGATCAACATCGCCGACGCGGTCTATCTGATCACCTATATTTTCCGAAGCGGCCCTCCCCCGGATCCGGCGAGCACGGGAGATGCCGATTGCAGCGGCGCCTGCAATATCGGCGACGCCGTTTACCTCATTAATTATATTTTCAGGGGAGGTCCTGAACCGGGATGTGATTGACGTGATCCCGGCCGCACGGTCCGCTACGACGATGCGATTTTCACCAGTATCATATCATGGAGGCGGTCGGCAGTGGCCGGCGCGTAGCCGGCATAGTGGTTGTTGACATATATCAACGTTTCGATCTCCCGTTCGACCAGTCCGGCAATAAGGTCGGCCCACCGTTGCAGTCGATCGCCCCGGTCGATCACCTCCTTGTCCCACGTCGTGGTGACGGCTTCGATTTCTTTGCGATCCCCCAACAGGCGGACGTAAACGAAATCAGACGTGACGATGTCGTATTTATCGGCGACGTCATCGCCGTGCGGCATCCACGCCTGATCGACCAGCACCAGCGCCGCGTTGTGACGTTTCAATAGATCGACAAAAGAGCCGGTCAGCCAGCTCCGGTTGCGGATTTCGACCCCGTATCGAAAACCGCCGGGAAGATCATCCAGGAATCGATCCAGCCGATCCATGAATTCCTTCGATGACGCGAACACGGCCTTGGCAAAATAGGGGAACTGCAACACAAGCGGTCCCAACCGTTTGCCCATGACGCTCATCACGTCGAGAAAGCGGTTACGATCATCGTATGTCGCCTCGGGAACAAGGACGATTTTGCCATCGGGCCTGGCCCCTTCGCCGCCGTGCACGATCGATCGCGGGAATTTGGCGGACAACACAAAATCGTTCGATATCTTCCGCGACCATCCCTCGACCGTCCGGCGCGACGGTATAGCGTAATACGTGGCATCGACTTCGACCGTGGAATAGCGGGTGGCATAGTAGGCCAGGAAATCCGTCGGCTTGGTTCCCGGAGGGTAAAACGGCCCCACCCAGTCATTTTCCGAGAATGACGATGTGCCAAGGCGGATACGGTCCGGCAATTTTGCGAGGGGATTCGTCATATCCATCTGTTTCCTTTTGGAATATACGCAGTCTGGCGCGAAAACAGCGGGAATTCGACGCAGTGAATTGTCGGCGAGATGATGCCAATAAAAAGGGCCGGCGCCCAAGCCGGCCCTTCGTTCGTGCTCTCTCAAAAACGATTACGGACAGCCCGGAGGCGGGCCGCCTTTGAAGATATAATTGATCAGGTAGACGGCATCGCCAATATTGACCGCGCCATCGCAGTTGGCGTCTCCCGCCTCCAATGGATCGGGCGCGGGGCCGCCTTTGAAGATGTAATTCACGATCGCCACGGCGTCGCCGATATTCACCGTACTGTCGCCGTTGGCATCCCCGGGGATATAACCGGGACCGACCGGGCCGGCGAACGCCGCGGCCTTCTCATAGATGGTGGCCAGGTCCGCCACGCCGGCGGTGGAATACATCATGGCGACAGTAAACCGCAGAGTATCTCCGGCTCCTAACTGATTCTGACCGAAGGTTAATAGTATCGTCCAGTCGTCCAGAGTTGTCCCGTCAGTTGAATTGGTGGCAGCCATTTGCCTGTAAGCCAGGCCGTCGGTAAAGGCATTGTTGTAGACCTGAGTGGGATTATTGATGGCCCGCAGGTTCCGCGCGGTCGCACCGAGCAAGGCCATACCGGTGGCGCGCGTGCCGGTATCGTACATATAGACCATCTGCACGCTGCTGTCATATCCCGTCCGATCATTGCCGATATCCAAATCGGCGGCCATGCCGGTCAGGACATTCAAAGTCGTATCGCAATCATTGAAAATTGTGTAATCGACCAGGAAAAACTCACAACTATCGGCGTCGCTCGGATTCCACCGGTACCTGACATCCCCCTGGACGCGTCCGTCATCAGTCGAGAACCGATAGGCGCTCACACCCGACGTCGTTTGAAAGATGTCGATCGGCGCGAATTTCTGGGTTCCGAAGATGGTGCGATAGACGGTCGTGTCGGCGCCGTCACGCAAACCGATCAATAGGCTGGCTCCGTAGAGCACGTCGTAATTGCCGCGGGAAAAATCCGAGGCGCTGGCCGTATTATCGACATCCAACTGGGCACACTGTGTCGAAAAAGCCGCCGTCTGAGTACTCGCCGTGGTCAAACCGACGGTGACCTCCACCGGTACGCGCAGCTCCGTCACGCCCAGACTGGTTGTCGCATAGAACTGGAGGGTGTCGATATACAGACCGAGGTTGCAGCCCGTCAGGGCCGTTGCATCGAACGTGACGATATATTCCGAAGAGTCGCCCGCCGGAATGGAGGACTGATATCCCGGCCCGGGATCGAGGCTCAGCCCGGTAAGGGTCGGCGCCAGGTTGGACATCGAGGGCGCGCCGGAGAAACCGCCGGTATTATGAATCCAGAGCGAACTCGTGCTCGAGGTCCCGAGCAGGGTATTGAGAGCAAACGATTGAGGAATCGCGAAGACGGTGCCCAGGGCAACGTCGGCAAGGGCATTTTCGACCGCGATGTGTTCGGGGCTGCCGAAACCGTACAGGTCTATGGCCGACTGGGTGAGCATCCCGGCCCAGAAATAAAATCCGGAATTTGGCGTCAGATAGGTGAATAGCGTGCGGTACCAGATGCTGTCGGCTCGCACTCGTTGGATACCGTAAACGGCGACGACCCGGTAGAAGGTATAGTTGGGAATGCCGGAATTGACATGCACGCCGCCATTGTCGACGTTGATATCATAATAGCGGTAATCGGTCATGGTTTTGGGCTGCCCGGTCAGACTGGGATTGGCCATATTGCGGATATATCCCGGCGATGTAATCCGAATATCCTCACCCAGCAGCCAGTCGGTCGTATCCACTCCGGATCCGAAGACATCCGAGAAGGATTCATTGAGCGCACCTGGCTGGAAGGCGTAAAGCAAACCGCCGTGCCCGTTGTATTCGGTGATAGCATGAGTATACTCATGGGCGACGACGTCGGGTGAGCCGGAAAAGGGCAGGTAATTCACGCCGTCCCCGTCGCCGAAATTCAACGAAACGCCGTTCCAATAGGCGTTATTGACGGTGTTGGCGTCATGGGCGTTGGCGATGACAATGGCCCCGAGACCGTCGTAGCTTTCGCGGTTGAACAAAGTTTTAAAGAGATCGTAGGCCCATCCGGTAAATACATGCGCCGACACCTCGGCCCGCTGCGGGATGGAATCGTTCCACATTTTGTCGCCGTCCAAATCGGACGATAGCCCCCCGCCGTGAAGATAATTCACATACGTGTCGATTTCACCGACGCGGGTCACGTCGCGGAGCACATAGATGCCGGCCTGCTGATAGATGGGAAAGGTGCGCTCAACCTCCGTCACATCCGGTCCCGATCCAGTGTCCGGGCCGTCGTAGGCGATATCGTTGAATTTGAACAACACGTCGCCGGTTTGGGCGTCGACAAATACCCGCCAACGGAATGATGGATTCTCTGAATCGGTGATCGTCAGCAAACGGCTCAAATGCGGATCGCCGTCGTCAGGATAAATCACCAGTTCCGACCGGACGATCACACCGGTGGTATCGATGGTTCCTTTCAGATCGTTTAAAGCCGCATTCCTGGCGGTTATGTCGGAGACCGACGGGAAGACATCGATATTGGGCGTCGCCATTGTCTGTCCGCCGGCCAGATAAATCGTCGTATCGTCGGTAAAATGGACGATTATCTGGTTGCCCCAGACGGGGACGCCACGATAGACCTGTTGAAATCGCACGTGGCTGAGACCGAGATCATCGGTCGATTCGTTCAGCAGTCTGAATTCTTGCGCGGGTTGATCGATTCGGTAGACATCTCGTTTGGCGGCTATGAATCTAAGAGCCTTGTCCGCTTTGGTTCCCGGGCCGGGTGCCGGAAACAATCCGGAGACTCGTTCGGCGGTGCCGAAAACGGGATTGAAATCGATTTTTTCAGCACGGGATGCCTGCATGATCCGGGTCTTCGCCGTTGTGGATGACGCGGCCACGGGGTTGCCCGGCCCGGTCGCTGCTGAAACTGATACTGAAAGTACGATTGCCCCCACGAGTATCGCGGTTAACTCTTTACGCATGTCAATTCTCCTGTCGAATCGGCTGTGTCAGTCCCATGGTCCGTTCCTTCCATGGCGTAGCCTCTATGAAAATCGGTCCCGAAAACACGATCGCCGTCGCAGAATCCCGGGTAGTACTGGTCGTGGTCATATACAATCCTCATAATACTTAATATGGACGCGCCGCTTACGATAGCAAAGAACAATTACACGTATTATATAACCGCAGGTAACCTGCGGTCGGTTCCCGGAATTACAGCCGGTTGCGGGGATATCCAGTGAACGGCGAAATCAAGCTATTCATCTGAGAATTCAACCAAATCGGGGACAAAAAAAATCGTTTTATAAATTCAGCATTGCGTTATATTGCTATTATAAAGGCTAGCTATATTTGTCTCGTATCAGCAATTTCTATCTTTTGGCGGGGGGTAAAAGCATGAAGAAGAAATTAATCATGGCTATCGTTGCCATGGTCACCGTCGCGGCCGTGTACCTGATTTGGCAAGACCATGACGCCGATAAGACCGCCGCCGTCGATCCATATTATGCACAGGTGAGCGGATTTATGTTGAAAAATCACGGCAAAGTCCCGCATAAAATCCGACGGCCCAATGAATGGTATTATCTGCAGCGCGCCTACCCGCACGCCAGCATTCCGGACGGCAAGCAATTGGCGGCGCTCACGACCGCATCGCGGCAGCGGGCGGAGTTTGCCGCGCAGAAAAACAGTGTCACCGCGCCGTGGGAAATGGCCGGGCCGACTAATATTCCCGGACGGATCACCGACTTGGCTCTCGATCCGAGCGGGTATAGCAACATCTACGCCGCGTCCGCCAGCGGGGGAATTTTCAAATCAACCACCGGCGGCACCCAATGGACGCCGGTATTCGATAATGTCGGCTCGCAGTCGATGGGGGCGATTGCGATGCATCCGACGGATCATAATGTCCTGTACGCCGGCACCGGAGAAGCGAACAGCGCCGGTGATTCATTCGAAGGAACAGGCATTTACAAGACGACCGACGGCGGAACCACCTGGGAATTCAAAGGGCTGCCGAACAGTTTCCACATCGGGCGGATCGTGTTCGACCCCAATCGGCCCGAAACCGTCTTCGTGGCCGTACTGGGCAAACTATTCGGCGCCAATCCCGACCGGGGCGTCTACCGGACGACCGACGGCGGCGCGACATGGGAACAAAAGCTTTTTATTTCCGACTCGACCGGCTGCATTGATATAGCCATTCATCCGTCGACGGGGACGATCATCGCCTGCATGTGGGAGCGGATTCGCCACTCGGCCAACCGCAAAATCGGCGGTATCCAGAGCGGCGTATACATGTCCACCGATGACGGAGACAATTGGACTTTGATATCGGGAACGGCCGGCCTTCCCGCGCAGGCTCCCGACGTGGGAAGAATCGGCGTCACGATCGATTCTTCGAGCAGCACGGCGTATCTCCTGTACAGCGATTCATCGGGAATATTCGACGGCGTTTACAAGACGACTGATATGGGCGGGTCCTGGTTCCGCGCGGACAACGGCGGCGATTTGAGCGACTTGAATGGCTCCTGGTGGGGCGGCTGGTATTTCGGCAATATACGCGTGGCCCCGGGTAATCCCAATCTCGTCTTCGCCCTCGGTCTCGAACTCTTTCGAAGCACCGACGGCGGCGTATCTTGGTCGGCCGTCAGCGGTCAGATGCATGTCGACATGCACGCCATGGTTATCAGCCCGTTGAACAGCGGCTTCGTATACTGTGGCAATGACGGCGGCACTTACGTAACGGGAAACGGAGGAAATTCATGGACAATGCGCAGCAACATGCCCAACACCCAGTTTTACGCCATCGAAATCGATCCCGGCAACCCGCTTCGGCTCTTCGGGGGATCGCAGGATAACGGAACCATGGGAACCTATACGGGATATCCGTACGGCTGGACGCAGATACTCGGCGGCGATGGCTTTTACGTGCTGATCGATTACACGAATTCCAATGTCATGTATTGCGAATATCAAAACGGAGTGTTGTACAAATCGACCGACGGCGGTAGCTCTTTCGCCTACGCGCTCAGCGGCGTCGACTATAATAATGAATTGCACAATTGGTCCACGCCGATCGCGATGGACCCTGTCAATCACAACACTTTGTACTACGGGTCGAATTACCTGTACCGAACGACAAACGGCGCTTCCTCATGGCAGAAAATCAGCGGCGATTTAACCAACGGCCCTCATCCCGGCAATCTCGGCCTTGGCACCATCTCCACGATCGATGTTTCACCGGCCAATACCGACGTTGTCTGGGTCGGTACTGACGATGGCAATGTCCAGGTGACAACCAACGGCGGAACCGACTGGTATCTTCGCGACGCCACGCTTCCCGATCGGTGGGTAACGCGCGTCACGGCCGACCTCGAAGATGCGGCGGTCGCCTATGTGACCCTGTCCGGATATCAGGAAGGCGTCTCGGACGCTCATATCTACCGCACCACGGATTACGGCCAGACGTGGAGTGACATTCAGGGGAATCTTCCGGACGCGCCGGTCAACGATATCGTGGTGGACTTCCATAACAATAATATTCTCTATGCCGGGACCGATGTCGGCGTCTACCAGACCACCGACCTCGGCGTGACCTGGACTCCCATGGATCAGGGGATGCCGATCGTTCCGGTGTTGGATATCGACTTTGATAACACATCGCGGACTCTGGTCGCCGGAACTCACGGGCGTTCCATGTATCGCGTCACCGTCGATTGTCCGGACTCGGTTGATTTGGACGGTGACGGCATCAAGGATTTGTGCGATAACTGCCCCCAAGTCAGCAATCCCGATCAGGCTGATCTCGATCACGATCTTCTCGGCGACGCCTGTGACGACTGCACCGATACCGACGGCGACGGCTTCGGCAATCCTGGCTATCCGGCCAACACCTGTCCGGTTGATAATTGCCCTCAAGCGTACAATCCTGGCCAAATCGATACCGATGGCGACGGTATCGGCGACGTGTGCGATTTCCGCGCCACCGTCTGGGACACGATCTCCACGGCGTGCACGAAATTGATTGTCGGAAACAACGGGAATTTCGCAGATGGCGGCGCTGATGGCTATACCCTTGATTATTCCCTCGGCGGCGACTGCGACCCGAATGCGACCGTTTATGCGTTTGATGGTTCCCCGATCATCGCCTATATCACCGACCAGGGGGATACGGCGGCCTATACATCCGTGTTCAATCGCCAGCCGTTTTTACTGGTCGATAATCTGAAGCCGACCGTCCCCGTACAGACCACTCCGGATTACGACATATTCGAAACCGGGACGTTTGTCACTCCGGATTCGGATTTGGCCCTCGAAGTTAACTGGTGGGCGCCCAAAAGCCCTGATAGCTGTTCGTTCGTTATTCACCGTCTGCGAATTTTTTCATTCAATGGGCAGGTGCATACCGGTTTGAGAATCGGCGAGGCCGTCGACTGGGATATTCCGACCGATTACTACAGCTACAATTTCGGAGGCCTCGAGAGCAATCACCACCTGATCTACCAGCAGGGAATAGAAGGCGATTATATGGGCTGCCAGATGAACGACGCCCGATACGGGGGAATGGCGTTTCTCGGCGCCTATCTCAATGACTCGTGCCGGTTTGAGACACCGCAGCCCTATGGCGCCTATGTCGAGAGTAACGTCCTGTACGTCTATCCCAATGGCGGATTCGTGCCCCAGGAATTGTATGAGAATATGGGACGATCCGGGTATAATGTGTACGCCGAATATGAAGACGTCCACTCGGTCATGACTTATTACAATGACTACTCGTTGGGCGCTGGTGACACTCTGACGATTTTCACGACGCTGACGACGGTTCATGACGGTCCGTTGACGCAGTTACTCGACAATGTCGATAAAGCGCGCCAATGGATGTACGATCATGTATCGGGCCCGTGCTTCGTATGCGGCGACGCGAACGGCGATCAGCAAATCAATATCGTCGATCCGGTTTATTTGATCAGCTACATCTTCAAAGGCGGCCCTGCACCGGATCCGCTGGAGGCCGGCGATGTCAATTGCGACGGGGCCGTCAATATCGCCGACGCCGTGTACCTAATCAATCATATCTTCAAAGGGGGGCCGGCGCCGTGTGACGGCTGCTGAATCAAACTGACGGGGATGCCGGGTTTCTCCAGACGCGAGGCAAATCCGGCATTCCGGGAAATGAGTCGGCGTGTTTGTATCTTCCGTCGGAACCCAGGAAATCAGCATGATGAGTATCAGAGTTTGGCCGCCGTCAGATTCCATGATCCTTCTCGTACTTCTCAATCAGCGCCTGGAAGCGCGGATCGCTGCGGATGAAGGTATATTCCGGTGCGATCTTGAGCCAGTTAACAGATGCATCACTGGGTACTGAAAGCAGGGAATCCAACTGATCAACAGCCAGATCGACTTCGCCCAAATCGGCATACGCGGTGGCCAGATCCCAGATACGGCCCGGGCCCTCGAGCGCATCGACACTTACCGGCTCCAACGCGACGCCGCGACGAGCGGCTGCAATGGCTTCGTCCTTTCGCCCCAGGGCGGCATAGATCTTGCCCAAGATGCTATGATTGGCAGCGTTACTCGAGTCCGCTGCGACTATGTTCTCCATGAGAATTCGAGCCGAGTCGAGGAACGGTCGCGCCTTATCGGGTTGCCGCATTAGCCCATATATCTCACCTTTCATGTAATAATAGTCGACGCCATCGTTGTAATCCCACAAGAAGACGTCCTTCGGTGCAGTCATCAGTGTCAACGCTCGTTCATAGTCGCCGGCACACAAATTATAATACATCGCCAAATACGTTAACAAAGGCGATCGAGAATTATAAGTAAAGCCCTCATCGATTACACGCAGTGCTGCCTCCGGATTGCCTGTCATGTTCAGTACACACCAGGATTTCCCCACGTAGGCCCACTGGTTGTCAGGCTCAAGATCGATAGCCTCATCGTAGGCAATAATGGCTTTGGCGAACCGGCGACTCCTGCCATACGTAATGCCGAGCTCATGGTGGTACCAGGATTCCCGGGGGGAAAGTTGTATCGCGCGCAGCAGGCCCTCTGTTGCCTCGTCCCACTTGCCCTGCCGACGCTCAACCCACGCGAT
>Ga0315554_1002526_pt1 | contig 10478 bp, 7 predicted proteins | sample SalMarSW160370MG_FD_202114 | JGI IMG/M metagenome (GOLD analysis project Ga0315554, IMG submission 202114) | Salt marsh sediment microbial communities from the Plum Island Ecosystem LTER, Massachusetts, United States - Salt Marsh Sediment SW1603-70 ... | reverse complement strand
AGACTCGGTGAGCTCGATATCATTGTGTCCTCCGTCCAGACGGACCAGTACGTCCTGACCGCCGACGATATCGCCAGGATCAACAAAGGGCGGCACTCCGGCGCGCTCTTCCTCATCGACATCGGCATGCCCCGCAACATCGATCCTGCGGCAAAGGACTTCGAGAACGTCTTTCTGTACGACATGGACAGCCTCAACGGAATGGTGAACGAGACCATCCAGAAGCGCCAGGCCGAGATCCCGCAAATCAAGCAAATCATCTCGGAAGAGCTGACCGAGCTCTACAAATGGCATGCGTCGCTGCAAGCGAACCCGACCATCGCTGCTCTAACGGAGCTTATCGAAAACATTCGAAGGGGCGAGGTGGCGAAGAACATCAACCGCTTCGAGCAGAAAGATCGCGAACTCGTCGACCTTGTCACCAAACGTATCATCAACAAAATCCTCCACACCCCGATCGTGAACCTGAGGAACGGTCAGGACGAATCGGTCTCCGATAGGCTCCAAAAGATCAACATCGTGAGGAGACTCTTCGGTATCGACGCCGTCCAAAAGGATCGCTCGAATGACAGTTAAGCGTTTGATCATCGGTACGAGGGGGAGTGAGCTTGCTCTGTGGCAGAGCAATTTCGTCAAGTCGGAACTGCGCAAACTCTTTCCGGCACTCGACGTCGAGCTTCAAATCATCAAGACCCTTGGGGACAAGATCCTTGACTCCCCCCTTTCAAGGATTGGTGACAAGGGTCTCTTCACGAAAGAGATCGATCACGCCCTCCTCGACCGCACGATCGACATCGCTGTCCACAGCGCCAAGGACGTGCCGACGATCCTCCCGGCCGGCCTCACGATCGGCGCTGTCGTTGAACGTGAGGATGTCCGGGATGCGTTCATAGCCCATCCGGCGAAAAACCACCGACGCTTTGGGGATCTTCCCCGTCACGCGAAGATTGCCACCGGCAGCCTGAGGCGACGGTGCCAGCTCCTTCAGATCCGGCCTGACCTTGAGGTCATCGATATTCGAGGGAACCTGAACACTCGGCTCAAGAAGCTCGCGACCTCTGATTGGGATGGGATGGTCCTGGCACGAGCCGGCGTGAAGAGGCTCGGATGGGAGGAAAGAATCGCCGAGGTCCTTCCTGTGGAAACGATGCTGCCCGCAGTGGGACAGGGTGCGTTGGCGATCGTGATGCGGGAGAGCGATGAGAGTGTGCGAGAGGTCGTGCAGAAGTTGCACCACGAGAGTACGGCGATCGCCGTGAGCGGTGAACGGGCGTTTCTCCGGTTCCTCGAAGGGGGCTGCCAGGTTCCCATCGGGACGTACGGCAGACTGGAAGACGGCACATTCCGACTCGATGCGCTGATTGGGAGCTTGGACGGGAGGCGGGTCGTGAGGGGAAGCATTGGAGGGAGCTCCGCCGAATCGGAGGCTCTGGGAATTCAGCTGGCGAAACAACTGCTCGAAAGAGGAGGCCGTGAGATCTTGTCCGAGATTCGCACCAGTCAACCCGCCGCGAAACCTTCTCACGTTTAACAGGGTCAATACGCCATGATCGACGAAGGATACACCAGACTTGAAATCTACCAGCTCGCTCGATCGCTTGCAGCGCAAATCAACACCCTGACGCTGTTCGAGACGCTGAGCCTGCGACCGGACCTCGCCACAGCGATCCGCCGCTCCTCCAAGACCGTGGCTCGGGAGATCGTGCATGCATATCTCCTGCGTGGGCTGAGGGCAGAATTCCTTCAATGTCTGGAGCGAGCATCAGCTGCATGCGAGGAGACCGTGACCCAACTGTCCGGGAAAGACGGACCCTCGGTCATCTCGAACCGTGAGCATCTCGAGTATCTCATATCATCATACCGACACCTCTCCGGGTTGATGAGAAAGGCCTCTGAGCTGGATATCGATGCTCCCGACTCCCCGTTCCGGGTGAGCGAAGAGCTCGTACCGTATGTGCCGAGCCTTGCTCATCCCGCTGCGAGCCCGAGACCGCTGGAGGGCAAGGTCTTCCTGCTCACGCGCACAGCCGATCAAAGCCAACCGCTCGTCGAGCTTCTCGAAGATCGTGGTGCGTACCCTCTGGTCCTCCCGACGATCGCAATTCTCGAGCCGGACTCGTGGAATGACTGCGATCGAGCGATCGCGAATCTGAGCGAGTACTTCGGGGTGATCTTCACGAGTTCAAATGCCGTCGAGAGATTCCTCAGCAGGATTGAGAAGATACGTCCTCAAGCGAAATCGGCTCTGTCGGAACGGCACGTTTATGCTGTCGGCGAGAAGACGCGGGGCGCACTGCGCAAAGCCAAGGTTCCGGTCGAGCTCATCCCTGAGCATCAAGCCGCGGAGGGGCTGGCCGCTGCTCTCGCAGGAATGGACGTCGCCGGGAAGCGTTTCCTCTTTCCCCGGAGCAACATTGGCCGGGAGGTCGTTCCAAACGCCCTCCGCGCGAAGGATGCAGTCGTCGATGAGATTGTTGTCTACAGGACCGTCGGCACGCAGCCGAGAAACCTCGACGTCGTCCGCCAGGCCCTTGTCAACCAAGAGATCGACGTGGTGACGTTCTTCAGTCCTTCAAGCGTCCAGAACTTCGTCCAAATGGTTGGGAACGACTACGCGGAAAACACGCTGGTAGCGGCAATCGGCCCAACTACGACGAAGGCTGCTCAGGATTGCGGTCTCCCCGTGCAAATCACGGCGAGGCAATCAACTGCCGAGTCGCTTGTGGAATCCCTTGCCGACTACTTCGCCGCCTCGTAGAAAGTCGACCGTTGTCAGCCCACAATCAAAAGGCTTCCGTGCCCAACGATCTTTTCCTGCGCGCCTGTCGTCGTGAGCCTGTCGATCGTACCCCGGTCTGGATCATGCGCCAGGCCGGCCGTTATCTCCCCGAATATCGGGCCATTCGACAGAAGACCGACTTCCTCACCCTCTGCAAGACCCCGGAACTCGCGGCGGGAGTTTCGATTCAACCGGTCAACATCCTCGGCGTCGACGCTTGTATCATCTTCTCCGACATCCTCGTGCTACCCGAGGCGATGGGAATGGAGCTTGTCATTGAAGAAGGAAAAGGCGGACCGCGTTTCCCTCACCCTCTCCGATCACGAGCCGAGATCGGCAAGCTGAGTGTGCCCGACCCCGTCCGCCACCTCCGATTCGTCCTGGACGCTCTGCAGCTTGTCCGAAAGGGCCTCAGCGGACGCGTCCCGTTGATCGGTTTCTCCGGCTCGCCCTGGACGCTCGCATCATATATGGTGGAGGGGACAGGGACGAAGAACTTTCGCCACATCAAGGAGCTCATTTACACCGACCCGAAAGACGCTCACGCTCTGCTCGACAAGCTGGCCCGCGCGGCAGCAGCGTATTTGAACGCGCAGATCGAGTCCGGCGCTCAGGCCGTTCAGATCTTCGATACGTGGGGCGGAATCCTCCCGCAGGAGGAGTTCCGTGAGTTCTCCCTTCGATACATCCAGCAGGTTCTCCAGCTCCTCCGTCGCGACGGCGCCCCGGTTATCGTCTTCTGCAAGGATTGCGGCCATTCTCTGGAAGCCATCGCCGATTCCGGTTCGGATGTCGTCGGGCTTGATTGGACCGTCGACATCGGAAAGGCTCGTGAGATGGTCGGCAGCTACGTCGCCCTTCAAGGCAACCTTGACCCCAGCTTGCTCTACGCGCCGCCTGATCGGATCAGAGCGGGCGTGAAGAGGATTCTCGAGAAGTTCGGTAAGGGCCCGGGACATATCTTCAATCTCGGACACGGGATTGCACCGGATGTTCCGGTCGAGCACGCGAAGGCGCTCGTTCAGGCAGTGAAAGAAGAGAGCCCGCGCTATCACCGCTAGCGGCAGTCCGGTGTGTGAAGCGAGCGCAGCTCCCACCGCTTCCCTCCCTTTTTTATAGCTTTAGTTCTCATCCGTTCTTAAATTCCCTACCACGAGTTCACTCCAGACTCAGGAGGTAACCCCATGCGTACTTCGCGTCTTGCCGCACTCTCACTCTTCTTGCTCCTCATCTCTTGGTCTGCCGACGCGCAGTCAACAGCCAAGCGATCGATGACGTTTATGGACGTCCTCGAGATGCGTTCTGTAGGGAGCCCATCTGTCAGTCCGGACTCAAAATGGATTCTTTACACGTTAACGACCCCAGACTGGAAGGCGGCGAAATCTTACTCCGACATCTATCTCGTCTCGACTGAGCAGGGCCTCCCTTCGACGCGCCAGATGACATTCACGACAGACAAGAATGAGACCTCTCCGCGCTGGGCTCCCAACGGTCAATTTTTTGCCTTCCTTTCGAACCGCGAGGCCCCCGAATCGAAATCCGCGTTGAACCAACTGTACGCCATGCGCAGCGATGGCGGCGAGGCTTCAAAGGTTTCCGAAGCAAAGGACGGGGTGGCGACCTTTGCCTTCAGCAAGGACGGACGATGGCTCGCGTTCTCTGCAGGCAAAGATGACGAGCGGCAACTCTGGATCATCGCTGTGCCGACAGTCGGCAAGGAGAAACCCAGACAGCTCACACACCACACAGCGCCCATCACGGCGTGGCAATTCTCGCCCGACAGCAAACGGATCTACTTCCTTTCGCCGGACAGCGTCGACAAGGCGAACAAGCAGCGAAAAGAGAAGAAATTTGATGTGCAGGTTCGGAACGAAGATTCTCCCTCCGTTCACCTCTGGTCAATCGACCTGGAAACGAAAAAAGAGGCCCGCCTGACCGGAGGGACCGAATACAGCGTCAGCGATGTAAGGATCTCCGACAACTCTGAGTGGATAGGATTCCGCGGGACTCCCAATAACCGGTATCTGAGAACGGTGACGGAATCGCAGACCTACAGCGATCTGTACGTGCTCGAAGTCGGTACGGGGAACATCGAGCGGCTGACGGACAACACGGACATCGGAGAGAGCTCTTTGAGTTTCTCCCCCGACGGCTCTATGATCGCTTTCTCGGCAGAGGACGACTTCGTTTACTTCCGCAACAATCGAGTCTACATTCGGCCCACGACGGATCGCGGCGGGAAGTGGAAAAAGCTCGGGGCGGGCTTCGATGGAGATGTCAACGTTGGATTCTGGTCCGCCGACGGCAAGACGATCTACTTCAACGAGGGTCTGAAAGTGACCAGCCAGCTCTTTGCCCTTTCCGTCGTGAGCGGCAAGGTGACTCAGGTAACAGACGAACGGGCGAGCTTGTTCGTCTCCCAGGACCGGGAAACGAAGAAGCTCCTTGTCAGCTACTCGAGCCCGACATCACCGTGGAACATCTACACAGTGCCGTCGATTGACAAACTCGCGGACCGCGACAACTGGACACAGTTGACGAACTCCAATCCTCAGATCGATGATATCGCACTCGGCGAGACCGAAGAAGTCGAATGGAAGTCGACCGACGGCAAGATGGTCGGCGGCGTGCTGGTGAAGCCGGTGGGTTACGAGAAAGGCAAGCGCTATCCGCTGATCGTGCAAATCCACGGCGGACCGGCAGGTGCGGTCACGCTGAGCTTCAATGCGAGATCGGGGTACTATTCACACGTCTATGCCGCGGCAGGATACGCGTGCCTTTTGCCAAACTACCGCGGATCGACGAACTACGGCGAGCGATTCAAGATGCAGATCGCGGGCAATTACTTCACGCAAGGGTACGAGGACATCATGAGCGGGGTTGACCATCTCATCAGCATCGGTTTGGTCGACAAGGACAAGATGGGAGTGATGGGCTGGAGCGCGGGCGGCCACTGGTCGAACTGGATCCTGACACACACGACTCGGTTCAAAGCCATCTCCTCCGGCGCGGGGGCCGTGAACTGGACCTCGATGTACGCCGAGAGCGATGTTCAGCGCGCCCGCGAGTTCTACTACAAGGGCAAGCCGTACGACAACTTCGAGCACTTCTGGGATGAATCGCCGCTGAAGTACATCAAGAATGCGAGGACCCCAACGCTTATCCACGTCGTCTATGGCGACCCGCGAGTTCCCCGCCCGCAGAGCGAAGAGCTTTACATGGCACTCGTCAAGCTCGGCGTGCCGACGGAGTTCTTCGTCTATCCCGGCACAACCCATGGCATCACGGCGCCCAGAAACCAGCTGGTCAAGATGGTCTCCGAGTTCAACTGGATGGAGAAGTGGATCACCGGAAGGAAGGCATGGTTCAAATGGAACGAGCTGCTCTCGACGCTCAAGGACAGCAAGGAGGAGAAGGAAGAGAAGACGGAAGGCGCCGAGCAGGAGTAGGATCGGTTCTCCTTCTTCACTCGATTGCCGCGACAAGGAAATCACGAGCCGCAGAAGGAAGACAACAAGAAGCACTATGCATGCTCAGGGAACCCAACCGAACAGGCAGCGCGCGACCGAGTTTTTCGAAGAGCTCCAGGATATCATCTGCGCGAAGCTGAACGAGCTGGACACCAGAGGTCACTTCAGGGAAGAAACCTGGTCACACCCCGGCGGCGGTGGCGGCACGACGAGGGTGATGCAGGACGGGGGGCTCTTCGAGAAGGCTGGCGTGAACACGTCCGCCGTTTCGGGAGAACTGACAGAAGTGCTCGCGCGCCGGATGAACGTTCCTCCCCAATCCTTTTCTGCAACCGGCATTTCACTCGTCATCCACCCCCTCAACCCGATGGTCCCGGCGGTCCACGCGAACTTTCGCTACCTCGAGCTCGGAACCGCGGACGCCTGGTTTGGCGGGGGCTCAGATTTGACCCCCTCCCGTCTCTTCGACGAAGATGCCCGGCATTTCCATTCGGTGTGGAAGCTGGTGTGCGATCGGCACAATCCGGAGTACTACCCCAAGTTCAAGAAATGGTGCGACGAGTACTTTTTCGTGAAACACCGGGGTGAAGCGCGCGGCATCGGCGGAATATTCTTCGACTATCTTCGGGGAGATTTTGAGACTCTCTTCTCGTTCGTGCGCGCATGCGGGCACTCCGTCCTTGAGTCGTATGTTCCCATCGTGGAGCGCCGAAAGAATCTGCCGTGGGGGGGACGAGAGAAGGCATGGCAGCTCTCACGTCGCGGTCGCTACGTCGAGTTTAGCCTCATCTATGATCGCGGGACCCTTTTTGGACTGGAGACGCAGGGACGGGTCGAATCGATCCTCATGTCACTGCCGCCGCTTGTCCGCTGGGGCTACGATGCCACCCCAGACCCTGGTTCGCCGGAGGACCGGCTCGTCCAGGTTCTGAGAAGCCCCCAGGATTGGACGACCTAACTGCGAGGTCCTGTATTTTTGATTTTTCAATTTTGATTTCTGACTTGTCATGCATCCGCTCCCGTTCCTGAACGATTTCCTCATTATTCTCGCTGCGGCTGTCCTCGTCATCTTTGTTAGCCGGCCGCTGCGGCTCCCGAGTGTCGTCGGATTTCTTCTGACGGGCCTCCTCATCGGTCCCACGGGTTTGGATTTCATCCATGACCGCCAGCAGATCGAGGTCTTCGCCGAGTTGGGCGTCGTGATGCTCCTCTTCTTCGTGGGGCTTGAGTTCTCCCTCGCCCATCTGCGCGCGATCTCACGCCAATTCCTCGGAGGCGGGAGCCTGCAGGTAACCCTGACGATCCTCCTCACGGTGGCGCTGTTTGCCTTCTCAGGGTTCAGTGTCAACACCGCGGTGTTCCTGGGCTGCCTGATCGCCCTCAGCAGCACCGCCATCGTGCTCAAGACGCTTGCCGACAGGTCCGAACTGGGCACGCCTCATGGCCGCTTGTCCGTCGGGATCCTTCTCTTTCAAGATTTCTGCATCGTTCCCATGATCGTGCTGACCCCCTTGCTCGCCGGCCACCACGGAGTCTCGCTCACGGACATCGCCCTCCGATTCCTCCTCAGCACCCTCGCAATCGTGGTCATCTTTTTCCTTGCCCGCTTTCTGATGCCGCGGGCTCTCCACCAGATCGCCCGCACGGGAGTGCGCGAGGCATTCCTGATGGGTTCGCTGCTCGTCTGCCTGCTCGCAGCTGCAACAACCGCCTCCCTGGGGTTCTCCTATGCCCTGGGGGCTTTCATCGCCGGGCTCATCGTCTCGGAGTCTGAGTACAGCCACGAGGTGGTCGCAGAGATCGCATCGTTTCGCGACCTCTTCGCAAGCCTGTTTTTCATCTCCATCGGCATGCTGTTGGACCTGAAACTCGTCGCCCAAGACCCGCTTCCGGTCCTCGCCATTGGTACGGGAATCTTTCTCCTCAAAGCCTGTGTTGTTCTTGCAGTGGCCTGGACGTTGAGATCTCCCTTACGATCGTCAATCATTGCGGCTGTGAGTCTTGCACAGATCGGCGAGTTTTCCTTCGTACTCGCAAAGGTCGGCCAGACCGCCGGACTGCTGGATGATGTTCTCTACCAGCACTTCCTCAGCGCATCGATCTTCACGATGCTCCTCTCCCCTCCGCTGATTGCGTTCGCACCTTCATTCGCTGAACGGACACAGAACTTCCTCCCCTTCCTCAAATTTGGATTTGAGCCGCTGGGTGAGCCCGGTGAACACCTGGTCGACCACGTGATCGTGGTCGGGTATGGGGTCAATGGTCAGAACGTCGCGCGGGTATTGCAGGAGACAGGCATCCCGTATGTTATCATCGAGTCCAATGCCGATCTCGTGAAAGACCTCCGGCGAGGGGGTCATCCGATCGTGTTCGGCGACGTGACGCGGAAAGAGATCCTCCGCCAGTGTCGCATTCAGCAGGCGCGGCTGATCGTCTTCGCAATTTCTGATCCTCACGGGACTCGCACCGGTGTGCGCGTCGCACGCTCGATGAACCCAAAGCTCTACATTCTCGTCCGAACGCGGATGGTCTCAGAGGTTGAGGAGCTCGAGAAACTCGGAGCCGATGAAGTGATCCCTGAAGAGTTTGAAACCTCGATCGAGATCTTCACGCGCGTGCTCGACCAGTACCGCATTCCGCGGAACGTGATCAACGCTCAGATCAAAGTCATTCGCGATGAGAATTACGGCATGCTGCGAGGGCTGCCGCAGACCTCTCGAGGATTGGAACGCGTGACACAACTTCTTTCGGCCGGGACGTCGGATATATTCCTTGTCACGCCGGAGTCCATTACCGCCGGCAAGACATTGCTGGAGCTTGATTTGCGGGCGAAGACCGGCGCGAACCTGATCGCGGTCGTCCGGGGCGACAAACCGTACATCTCCCCCTCTCCCGACTTTCGAATTGAGAGCGCCGATACTCTCGTTCTTGTAGGGACGCACGCCAGCGTCGACAAGGCGTTCGAGTTCCTCTCCACGCCGGCCGCTGGGGACGATTCAGACACCAAGAATCTTGAGGAGGGTGGAGAAACGAAGCAATGAGCGCGAGAAAAATTGCCGTGGTCCTCTTCCAGTTGGGCGGTCCCGATTCGCTCGGGGCCGTCGAGCCGTTCCTCTTCAATCTCTTCATGGATCCCGACATCATCAATTTCCCCTTCGCCAGGATCTTCCGTAGACCGCTTGCCCGCTTCATCTCCTCCCGACGATCGAAGAAGGCAGCCGGCAACTATGCACAGATCGGTGGCAAATCGCCGATCCTCGAGCTCACGAACGCGCAGGCTGAAGCCCTTCAGGTGAAGCTGGCAGGATCAATGAACTCAACCGTCCTCGTCGCGATGCGGTACTGGCATCCCTTAACCAGTCCCGTCGCTGAGAAGGTCAAGGCAGGCGGTTTCGACGAGATCATCATCCTCCCGTTGTACCCTCAGTACTCCATCACCACGTCCGGCTCGAGCATCAATGAATGGAACCGGGAGCGCGCTCGTGTCGGATTGGACGGGGTTCGCCAGAAGATCGTCGATCATTTCTACGACAATCCGAACTATATCGATGCAGTCGTCGACAACATCAACAGAGAGCTGAAGAAGTTTTCAGGCGTCGAGCCGGAACGGGTCCAGTTGGTCTTCAGTGCGCACGGGGTCCCTCTTTCGATCATTGCGAAAGGGGATCCATACCAGCGGCAGATCGAGGCGACTGTCCGGTCGGTTCTGGAACGGGGGCAGTGGCGGCATCCGCACATCCTCTGCTATCAGAGCAAGGTCGGGCCCGCGAAGTGGCTTCAGCCTTCGCTGAACGAAACTATCGATTCACTTGCATCGAAAGGTGCCCGGTATCTGCTCGTCATTCCGATCGCTTTCGTGACCGATCACATCGAGACGCTGCATGAAATCAACATCGAAACTCGCCACAGAGCGCAGAGCCTCGGAATTACGCACTTTGAGATGACGGCCGGCTTGAATGATCATCCTAAGCTCATCGAAGCGCTGGCCGACGAGGTGCTGAAACTGGCCCGAGAAGAATAAGCCCATGGAGACCAGAAGAGTCACGGTGGCGATCGTCGGCGCTGGGATATCAGGGCTGTCAGTAGCCCACTGGCTTCACAAGCAGCAGGTAGACGTCGCCGTACTGGAGAGACAGGGTGAGGTCGGCGGCACGATGAAGACCGTTCGAGACGGCGGGTTTCTCGTTGAGACGGGACCCAACAATGCTCTCGAGACGACTCCACTGTTC
>Ga0315554_1002525_pt1 | contig 10488 bp, 6 predicted proteins | sample SalMarSW160370MG_FD_202114 | JGI IMG/M metagenome (GOLD analysis project Ga0315554, IMG submission 202114) | Salt marsh sediment microbial communities from the Plum Island Ecosystem LTER, Massachusetts, United States - Salt Marsh Sediment SW1603-70 ... | reverse complement strand
GTAGCAGACCATAACCATCCGAATATAACAGCCGTAAACAATGCATAAATTAATCCGTCGAACATAGATTTTAGCGTTGTTACCCAGCTTCTACTATACCAGATACTGTTCTGGACAAGAGCCAGATTGTATCCGATGAATGCGGTAGCCCCGGTAAACCTGAAAATCGAACGGAAAGTTGCCCCGGGTATAAGTGCATGTCCCGCAATATACGCTGCAGAAATACTTACTACCAGACAGTATATGAACCACATTGCTAAACTCGAGCTCATATTAACGTGACCGGATGGAAATACAGTTAAAATACCAGCTGGTCCCTTATTTATTTTTTCCTTAAATTCCTGTGAGTTACGTTCTTTAGATTCTATTGCATAAGGGAACATATATTCTCCTTGGTGTATGTGGGCTTTTCCCAGTGCGTCCCTCACCTCGTCTTCACGCGGAAGTTTTTTGAAATCTGATTTGTGATACGGTAAAACCATATGAATTATAGAGCTTATAATAAATACAGCAACTGCAGACAGGATAATAGGCAGCCAAAGAGAAATAATTGAAACCATATTTCACTCCTTTGTATTTTGAAAAAATGATTTAAAAAAATCTTATTGGAAAATACTTAAAATTAACTCTCTGTTGCAAAAGAAAAATGAACAATTTCTGCTTTTTGAAAAACTATTTTACAATGAATAAAAATTATTTGGGTGATATTGTAATTGGACAACAATAGACTGTGTCACTTTAGTAAAAAATTGACTACTTCATTTAAAAATTGTTCGGGATTAGTATCCATTGCAATATGTTGTTCACCTTGCAGTTCTACAACCCGGCAGTTTGGTAATGCTGATTCAAGTTCCTCAGTTGCATCCCGTATAAATGATGGGCTATGGCTCCCGAGCAGTAGTAAAACCGGGATCTCCAAGTCTGCATATTTATCCCGGTTAAAGATATAATACCTGTCAATTGTTAATTCCCGCGGGATAGTTGGGGCAAGTTTTATACGCTCTTTATACAAAGGCAATTCACGGTAAACTTTAAACTCACGCTCAGGCATTCCGACAATCATTTTGAGGAAAAATTCGAGTGCAGTTTCTAATTTACCTTCGTCAATCAATTTCTGCATTTTGTCGGGTGCGCCTTCAAAATATAAAGGTAGTCCGATAGGTAAAGGCGGTTCATAAAGAATGAGACGATTTACATTTTCAGTTAGGAGGGCTCCTTCCAAACTGCAAATTGCACCGAATGAATGCCCGAGAATGGAGACGGGCTTACCAATATTATCTACAACAGCCGCAACATCCTCCGTTTCGCGCATAAAATGATAATCGGAAGAATCTCCGCTTTCACCTCTGCCACGTCTATCCATAGCATAAACGGTAAAATGTTTCTGCAAACCCGGCAGGATTGGAGCCCAGCGTTTGTGGTTTGCAGTAGTGCCGTGTACTAGTAGCAGCGGTGCTCCGGTGCCGCTTTTTGTAAAGCTTATAATTGTCCCGTCTTTTGATCTGATTTTTTCCATGACAAATTAAATAATATATAAATTGATCATAATTCCATAATCTACCATTTCAGAAAAAAATTTGTAAGATATTTTACCTTTAAAATTGACGAAAGCTTTATATTTTAATTTCTAATTTAATCTTTATATCATGTTGCTAATTTAATTAATAATAAAACCAGATTGTTCTATAGTCACGGATATTTTCTCCTCTGGCTGCAAGCTCTTCCAGGTAATCGTATATCGGAACATCAACATAATTATAAGGCGGGATAGCAGAAATATTTTTCTCCCACGGATGAAATTCATAAACCCTGGATCCATCCGGTAAAATCATTACAAGCCTATGATCCTGCCCAGCTTGAAGCTGGTTTTTACCTAGCTTCGGCACATTAAATACCGGTTCATCGGTTCGGTCCAACCCCGGAAGTAATCTTGCTTCTTCTTTTCTCTCTTGTAATATTCTGGCAATCGGTACCATATACCTTTTTGTTTCTTCTTTCCCTTTCATATTAAAAGTATAATATGGATCAACACCAATTGACTTTAAATCTATTCTGAGCTTGGCTGTTTCAAATCTTCTTGAGTTTTCTACTGTAAAGACCTGTTGATTATAAACACTAATGCCGATTTTCTTAAATTTTTGAACTGCGTTCATTGCTTCAGGTGTAATTTCATATGAGTGCTCAAAGTGAGTAACCAGTGCTATTTCTAATTTAGGCGGCTTGTGAAATCTTGAAATTATTTTTATAAGGTTATCTGTAATTCTCATTGGTAAAACAACCGGCGTTCTACTGCCGATTCTTATCCTGTATACCTGCTTTTTTGAAGCAAGTGCTTCAAGCAACCTTTCGACCTGGTTATCCTTCATAATTAATGGATCTCCGCCGGTGATTAAAATATCCCCCACACTTTTATGTTTATCAAACCAGGATACAGCTTCCTCTATTTTCTTGCTTGATGCAAGTGCTTTTGGTTCAAGTACACTGTCAATCTCCCAGTTACGCTGGCAGTAAACACAGATCTGGGCACAAGTATTAAAAGGTTTTATGATGGAAACGATCGGGTAGCGTCTTGTAATTAATTCGATAGGTGAAGTATCATGTTCTCCCATAAAATCAAATGTTACATCGCGATCCCCTTTATGTTCTATCATTTTATCTACATATTCTTTGGGTGGAATTACCTGGGCTCTGACGGAATGATCATATCCGATTGACAACTTTCTATCCATTAAGCTTAGGTAATAAGGCGTTATGCCGAAAGCTATTTTATTTTTAACGGCGTTATTCACAGCTTCCTTTTGATCAGTTGTAAGTTCAATCAGATCTACCAGAGGTGCTGCATTTCTTATAACATTTTTTAAGTGCCACTGGTAATCATTCCAGTTGTCTTCATCACCTTTAAAATATCTTAAAATTCTCGATTTGTTTTCCTTACGCCAGCCAATTACTTCATCTTCCAGACCGGATGGATATTTCTTGAAATATTTTCGTACACTTGATCCTAAATCATCAAGGATTTCCATTCTTGCATTTGCAGCTTCTCTTCCTTTCATCTTCAAGAATTCCGGGATACCTTTTTTGACCTGTGCATTTTCAAGGTAAATATTTGATTTCCCGGTTACTCCCCTAAATAAGTTTATAAATTCAAGAATAAATCCGACGGAAATCTTATCTTTTAACTCATCGCGTTTATTCTGGGCCAGCTTCCAGAGACTATCGAGTGCAGAAAATTCTGTACGGAATTCGTTGATTGGACCGATAATGCTTCTGAAAACACGAATACATTCTCTCACTGTTGATTTTTCGAGAATATGAAGATCATTATCGATAGCAAATACTTTTCGTTCTGCTTTTTCGAGGTAATTATACATAGAATCACGGGCGGCTTCCAGATCCTTTGAATTCTTTAATATTTCGTAAATTTCAGGATTTGATTCCCAGAGCCTATGGATATATCCCTCATAATCAACTTCGAAATGAGGTTTAAACAAGCTGACTTCATCGGTAAAAACATCATCTAGTAATTTTGTGCTTAGCCATTTTAATTTTGGCGCTTCGGACGGGGATTTCTTTTCGGCGGCTTTTTTCTTTTCGGAATCAGTCATAGTTTCCATAACTGTCTCCTAAAGTAGTTGTAAATTAAGAATAGTATAAGGTTTATTATTTAAATAGTCAACTAAAAGTTGACAGTTGCGAAAACGGATTCTAACTAATTTTATGTTCATTTTTCAGGTGGAAGAATTATACATAAAAAATTTTTCTCCAACTCATAAAGTCAAAAAATTGTAGAAATAAAAATGTTTATTTATCTTTCCTAAAACCACTTTCCAATGATATGAATAGAATATTTGCCGTAATTCTTATTTGTCTTATTTCTTTTACTCAATTAACCGCAGGAGAAATTAAGCCCTTTAATCTTTCGCGAGACGGATTACAAAAAGAAACTATAATCTATTTCACATCAGGATGGAAGTATAGTGCAATATATAACAGCAATTGGGCTTCTCCCGGTTTTAACGACGGCAGCTGGACGGAAGTGAATACAATTCTAAACGACAGCTTTCCTTCCGACTGGAAGGGAACCGGCTGGTTCCGGTTTCATTTTACAATCGATTCTTCATTATTCAATAAATCTGTTTTTCTTCACATTTGGTCGGCAGGTAAGCAGAAGGTATATATTGATGGAAAATATATTGCAGAAAATTCAAATTGGAAACGCCCTAAGATTGTTGTTTTCAATCAGGAAAAAAATCACCTTCTGGCAGTTAAGTATACAAATAATGACCGCCTTTATTATGAAGATGCTGGCTTTAATCCGGGTTTCAGGATTGGTTTTGGAGACTTAGAAGAAGTAATGCACTCGGAATTAAAGGAGTTGAGAGGATATTCCGATGAACAAATGTTTTTCACTGCGATAACACTGGCGTTCGGACTTCTTCATTTCATATTATTCCTTTATAACAGGCAATTTAAAGAAAATCTTATCTACTCTATTTTCCTTTTTGTTTATGCAGCAAGCATTTTTGCCGATTATAATTCAAGCCTAGCTGTAAGCATAACAGAAGAGCTTTTTACTTTAAGAATCCATAGAGTTCTAATGTCGTTAACTCAGATTTTGGTTCTGCTTACTTTGTATTCAATTTTAAAACAAAAGATAGGATTATATTTCTGGCTGATAATTGCATTCTATTCTTTTGCTGCTACCGCCGCAGTAATAAAACCGGTTAACAATTTTATCTTTCTTCGGATAGGAATTATCTTCGTTTTGCTGGAGTGTTTCAGGATAACAATAAAAGCCTCAAAACAAAAAACCGAAGGAGTATGGATAATTGCAGCCGGTTTTTCGATTCTATTTATTTTCTCATTCTATGATTGGCTGCTGGATATGGATTTTATTAATAGGATAGGAAATTTTAATAATGGTTATCCTTACGGTACAATCGGCTTATTTATTTGTATGTCGGTTTTCCTTTCCAAGAGCTTTGCTAAATCGAACCAGAAGATAATCCAGCAGGAAAAATTAAATAAAGAGCAGGAAATTGAGAATAAATTTCTTGAAGCGGAAAATAAAAGGAAATCCCGCGAACTTGAAGATGCGCGTAAGCTGCAGCTGTCGATATTACCCAAATGTTTCCCCGAAGTAGCGCACCTTGAAATATCTGCTAGAATGAAAACCGCTGCAGAAGTTGGTGGTGATTACTACGATTACCATTTAGCTGGTGACGGAACAATTACTCTTGCTATTGGTGATGCTACGGGGCATGGCATGAAAGCAGGTATTATGGTAGCACTTATAAAGAGCCTTTTTGATGCAATGGCCCATACGTTTTTCATACCTGATTTTTTTAATCACTGTACCAGGACGATAAAAAAAATGAACCTCGGGAATCTTTATATGGGAATGACTATCCTGAAAATACAAAAATACAGGATTACGGCTTCAGCCGCAGGAATGCCTCCCTTCCTAATATACAGGAAAAGTACAGGTTCAATTGAAGATATTGTTCTAAAGGGGATGCCGTTAGGTGCATTTTACGACTTTCAATACCATCAGAAAATAATTATAGTAGGGCCGGGCGATATAATACTCCTTCTGACAGACGGTTTTGTAGAACTTTTTAATGTAAATATGGAAATGCTCGACATTGATGCGGCAAGAAATATTTTTTTAGATGCGGTTAGGAAAGACTCTCCCGATATTATAAAAGATTTATTAAATGCCGCAGACAAATGGCTGAACGGCAGCCAGCAGGCTGATGATATAACTTTCCTGGTTATTAAAGTAAAAGAAGAAGCAAAGAGTTAAAAACGATTTCTTAATCTTACTCTTCATCTATCTACGCAATTATTGAAGATTAAGATTAGGATTATTGGGGTTGTCCTAAAAGTTATATTGTCATTTCGACCGAAGGGAGAAATCTTGTGTTTTGTAAAGATTTCTTGTCCCGATTTAATCGACGATTTAATCGGGATCCCTCGAATTGGGTTAAAGGTCAAAAAGTGTTGCTGAAATATATGTAATTTGTTAAATAACATAATGTTACAGATAGTAAACTCAATTCAAATGAGTTTCGTTAAAAAGATAACTGCAAAAAAGCGCTTCACTAAAAAAAATTCAGATATTTAAGGTCTGAATTTTTTGGGTGAAGCTTAGGAAATAGGCTAAAACTAACATTTTCATTATACGAAATGTCAAACTATAATTTCGGATAAATGAATTTATAACTGAGAACTTTATATTAGTACTTGTTTTTAGCAACACAAAATGACCTTTATACCCGAAATGACATTTTTTTACTTTTTAGTCAAACCCAAAGAATAAGATTATGAACTCCGTGTAACTCCATTAGTAATTTAAGGGTTTATTGCGGGCTCATTTCAAAATCGGATGGGTTATAACCCTGCTCTTTAAGTATTCCCCAAATTTTATCCACTGTCTGCTGATCAAGCTTTTTTGTACGGCTTAAAATCCAGCCGTATTTCCTGCTCGGGGTTCCGACGATTGCCCATTGATAATTTTCATCAAGACCGATTATCCAGTAATCTCCCCAGAATGGTCTCCATCCTAGAAAGCTTACAAAGCTGACTTCAAGTTTTGCATTCGAATTTTTATCAACAACTCTTGCAACTCCGTCAGCATCATCAATATCTCCATCTTTATCAATACAAGAATTAACAACTGAAATTTCACCATCTTCTTTAAGAGTATATTTTGCTGTTGTTCCTCTTACACATTGATCCTGGAAGCTGTTCGGAATTTTAGCGATCTCATACCAGAGTCCGGCGTACTTTTTCAGATCAACATGGGCAATGGTTTTGGGAGGATTTGACTGAGAAAAAATCGATATTGAAAATAATATTGCTGTTCCAATGATAAATATTTTCATGGTTAAATTATTCCTAAATACTTTGTTAATAAAATATCCTTATTTCAAATTAAAAATCAAGTCCCGGGATAATAAAGTAAATTGTCATGAAAGGATTAATTATTATTTGGAAAAACTCTTGTGTAATTTTATTGATTATCACTTCAATTTTACTAATATTTAATTCAGAGTATTAACTAAGGTGGTAAATTCAACATATCTAAGAATTTGGGGTAGAAAAATGTGTGACTTACCTATAAAATATATTCGATTCATTCTATTATTTCTGTTAGTTTTTTTAATTCAGGATACCCTGCTTCCTCAAACAATTTTTCCAACACCTTTAAGCCCGCGAAATGCAAGCTACGATATGGAAGTAACTCTTAATCCTAAGACAAAAATCTTAGATGGATTTGAAGTTTTACACTGGAGAAACATTTCCAGTGATGTTATTAATGAACTGAGATTTCATTTATACCTGAATGCATTTAAAAATACAAAATCTACATTTATTAAGGAATCCGGCGGGCAGCTAAGAGGACTAACTTTTAACGAAGGCGCAGACAGCAACTGGGGGTGGATTGATGTTCTATCAATGAAAATACAAAACGGAGAAGATCTAACAAATAAAATAACATTTATTCATCCTGATGACAATAATACAGATGATCAAACTGTAATAAGCATTCCTCTTGCCAAACAGATAAAGCCGGGAGAAACAGTTAACATCAATATTAAGTTCAAATCGAAGCTGCCAAAAATTTTTGCGAGAACCGGGTTTGCCGGAGATTACTTTTTAGTTGGTCAGTGGTTTCCGAAGATTGGAGTATATGAGTTTCCAGGTATACGTTACGCAACAAAAGGTGGATGGAACTGTCATCAATTCCACGCCAATTCGGAATTTTATGCAGACTTTGGTGTTTATAATGTAAGCATCACGCTTCCGCAAAAATATATTGTTGGCGCTGTAGGCATAAAGGTAGATGAAAAGAAAAATAATAATGGCACAAACACTATAAAGTTTCATGCGGAAGATGTTATTGATTTTGCATGGACGGCATCACCTCGATTTAAGGTAGTTGAAAAACAATGGAAGCATGTAAATGTAAAAATTATGCTGCAGCCGGAACATTTTGCACAGGCAGGCAGGCATATTAAGGCAATTACTGCAGCATTAGATTATTTTGATAAGCATGTTGGAAAATATCCATATCCCAACCTTACAATAGTTGATGCACCGATTAAAGGTTTTGGTTCTGCGGGGATGGAATACCCGACGTTTATAACTTCTAGCTCGCTTTGGGGAATGCCGGAAGGAATTAGAATAACCGAGCAGGCAATAATACATGAATTCGGACATAATTATTTTATGGGGATGCTTGCATCAAATGAGTTTGAAGAGGCATGGATGGATGAAGGCATCAACACATATATGGAATCAAGAATAATGAACCATACTTACGGCAATAAAACTTCACTTATTAATATTGCCGGTTATCACGAAGGGGATTTAGAATCCTCCAGGCAGGGATACGTTGGAATGTGGAATCCTAAAATTGCAGAGGACTCCAGGTATGCCTGGGAATATCCTGATGGCGGTTACGGAAGTATCACATATTATAAAACTACTATATGGCTGACAACCCTGGATCGGCTTGTCGGCAGGAAAGTAATGGATGAAATTATGCAGACATATTTTGAAAGGTGGAAGTTTAAACATCCCTGCGGGAAAAATTTTATTGATATTGTTAATGAAATTGTGAAAAAAAGACTGGGAAATAAATTCGGCGAAGATATGAACTGGTTTTTTGATGAAGTTCTCTACGGGACTAATATTTGTGATTACGAACTTCATGGAATTAATATTAGTAAGATCCGGAAGCCTTTAGGTATATACGACAGTTTAGGCAAGAAATTATTGTTTAAAACAAATTACAATAAAAGAGATATTGATTTATATCATTCCAAAGTTGTGGTTTTCCGTTTAGGTGAAGTAATTATGCCGGTCGAAATACTTGTGCATTTTGATAACGGAATGGATACTTTAGTTAACTGGAGCGGAAAGGAAAGAACCTTTGATATACGGTTTGATAAACCGGAAAAAGTTGTTTGGGCAAAAGTAGACCCGGATCATAAAATATATATTGATATGAACCTTAATAATAACAGCTATACGACAAAGCCGGAAAGCGCACCTTTCAAAAAATATATGACAAAATTCATTTTCTGGGTGGAAAATTTAATCACTTCAATGTCTATGATTTTCTAAAAAAAGGTTTAAAGATGAAAATTTTAACATCATATATAATGGGATTTAAATCAGCTTTTAAAACAAAAAAACTTTCCATAACAATTTATATTATAACATTATGCCTTGCTTTATGCCTGGCACTTCCTTTTGGAAATACAATTGAGAAAGAAGCGGGAAGCTCAATGGCATTTGTATCATTATTAAAAGATTTTGATTACACTGTCTACAAAGATTTCATGAATCAATCTTCAAAAGCTATTGGACCATATTTATCAGTTGCTGTATGGGCCGGACTATTTTATCTTATTCTCACTATTTTTTTTGAAGGCGGGATATTGACCATATTAAAAAGAAGAGAAGGTAAATATTCTTTAAGTGCTTTCTGGAAAGGGAGTGCTGAATATTTTTCAAGATTTCTCAGGCTGGCGATTTATTCGGTTGTCATACAAATTATTGTTTTTCTTGCTGTTTATATTCCCCTGGCAAATATTCTGGATTCAGCTTATGGTATCGTTGAAAGCGAAGTCCCTTTATTTTATATAGGACTTTCCGGTATGATGATTCACTTAATCCTTTTCATTTTTGTTTTAACTGTAGCAGATTATGCCAAGATAATGATAGTTGAAAATGAAAATTTTAAACCGTTAAAAACATTATTGAAATCATTCGCATTTGTAATTAAACATTTTATAAGTACATATTTCCTTTATTTAAGTTTATTACTTTTCCCGGTTTTCTTATTCATTATTTATATCAAATTCGAAGCGGTAATTGGAATGTCGATCGGGGCGGGAATATTCTTAGTATTTATTATTCAGCAATTGCTCATCTGGTGCAGGGTATTTATTAAAATATGGTTTTTAGGAAGCGAATTAAATCTTTACGGAAAATTCGAAAGGAGAGAAAAACAAATAAAAAAAATACCTGTTTTTGAACTCTAATTAGAAGATAAAGTATTTATATACTAAAAATCTAGTTCTTTTTTTTTCTAATGATTTATTAAGTTTGAAGTAATGAAAAACCCTATTAAAAAAATTGCACTAATATTAATACTGATAATTATACTCCCGGCATTAATATTTTCATTATATGAAATTAACTCTCTAAATGAATCCGAACGTGTAATAGAAGAAATATATAATAACCAGCTTGAAGCAATCCTGTTTTCAGTAAATCAATATTCGGAAGATATTGTCTCGGGCTGGCGAAGCAAATTAAATTTACTGCTGACGGATAATATATCCCATCCTGAATACTTTAAAGCAAAAGCAGATAGTTTTCTTAGTATTAATAAAGCAATCAGTTTAATTATTTTTGCAGATAGCCTGGAAGGGAAAAGCACCTCTAAATTATATTACGGAACAGGAGAAC
>Ga0315554_1002524_pt1 | contig 10493 bp, 11 predicted proteins | sample SalMarSW160370MG_FD_202114 | JGI IMG/M metagenome (GOLD analysis project Ga0315554, IMG submission 202114) | Salt marsh sediment microbial communities from the Plum Island Ecosystem LTER, Massachusetts, United States - Salt Marsh Sediment SW1603-70 ... | reverse complement strand
GCCTTGTCTGCGCTGGAACGGGCACTGGTTCTCGGTGAGCCGGGAGGATACGTGCGCACCTTTCTCGATGAAGGGGAACCGATGGCGAGGCTGCTGCGCCTGGCCCTGTCACGAGGCATTGCGCCCAACTATGTGGCCCGGCTGCTGGGTGCCTTTGGACAAGAGGCTGAACCGTCCTCTCCAGCAACCCAATCGCTGGTGGAACCCCTCACTGAGCGCGAGGTGGAGCTGCTGCGCCTGCTCGTCGCCGGCTTGTCCAATGCCGAAATTGCCGAGAAGCTGGTTATCGCTGTGAGCACGGTCAAGTCGCACGTCAATCACATCTATGGCAAGCTGGGCGTGGGGAGCCGTACTCAGGCTGTGATCAAAGCACAAGAGTTGCATCTCCTGTAGTTCCTAACTCAGTGCTCTTTTGCTCGCCGGCAGCCATCGACGAGCAAGCAACGCGTGCCTCGCTCGTCGATGGCTGACCCTCTTTTCCTATCCAACCCCAGATCCATCTCTGCATGCAACCCTGGATGGATGACAACCGCCGCCGATCATTGTATGCTGCATCCAGAACGGGGCCGAAAGATCGATCCACAGGCGAGTGAGCAGGAGGGAGCAAGTACGATGAGAAAGATGAGAGATGGGCCGCCCTGTCGATGTGGATTCGACCCCGTCGGTCGCTTTTCCGGTTGACCAACCGGCGCTTGCAGGGAGGAATGTCAGATGACCATATCTAGAGATCGTGCAGAGATCAGTCCAAACTGGGCAAGGCCGTTCTTTACCCTCTGGACCGGGTAGGCGCTCTCGCTGGTCGGGAGCCAGGTGGGCAGCTTTGCCCTCGTGTGGTGGCTGACCCATGCTTCCGGCTCAGCCACGGTACTCGCCATGGCGTCGCTGGTGGCGATGCTGCCCCAGGTGCTGTTAGGGCCGATTACTGGTGCTTTGGTTGACCGCTGGAACCGGCGCCGCGTCATGTTCTTCGCCGACGCGGCGATCGCGCTGCTCTCGGCAGGACTGGCGTACCTGCTCTGGGCGGAGAGACTGTAGATCTGGCACGTGTACGTGATCATGTTTGCTCGCTCACTGGGCGGGGCGCTGCAGCTTGGCTGGCTGAACTCGGCCTGGGGGGGGTGGCATCATCGTGGGCGGGCTGATCCTCAGCGCCTGGGGTGGGTTCAATCGCAGGATGGTGACTGCGCTGCTTGGTTTGATCGGCCAGGGGATCGGCTTCCTGATTGTGGGCCTGACGCCAGCATCTGCTTTCTGGCTGGGCATCGGCGGGCTGGCCTTGGCGGGGACCATGAATCCGATCTGCAATGGCCCGCTCTTTGCCCTGCTGCAGGATGTGGTCGCGCCCGACATGCAGGGTGGCGTGTTTACCGTGATCGGCAGCTTGAGCGGCCTGGCGGCACCGGTGGGGTTGGCCATCGCGGGCCCCGTTGCCGACTGGCTGGGCGTGCAGGCCTGGTTCATGATCGGCGGCCTGCTCTGCGTCATCCTGGGTACGGCGATGTTCTTTACCCCGGTGATCATAGATCTGGAAGCGCACGGTCATATCCTCCAGGCGGAACGCAAAGAGTCGATCCCGTACATGCCGTCATAATCGAGACCCCGGAGCCGGATATCTCGGACGACGACGTCCATAAAGCCGCCGACACGATCGCCGATTGGATGGAAGAAACGGGAGGACTGGAGATGAACTCGTGACCGGAGGCCTTGTCTTCTGGCTCTACTTGATCAATGCCGTGGTCTTGATCACCCACGAGATCGACTCGGCCTATTGGAGGGAATGGGAGCTCTTCCGCCTGCCGGGCGGTGCGGCTGGCTTTTTGCTCCTGCACTTTCCGCTCCTGTGGCTGGCATTGTACGGCCTGGTGTTGGTGGACCGGGGAGCGATCGGAGGGCAGATCCTTTCCCTGGTTCTGAGCCTGTCGGGTATTTTCGCCTTTGCGATCCATACTTATTTTATGCGTCGAGGACGAGAGCAGTTCAAGACGCCGGTGTCTCGGTTCATTCTCTGGGGTACATTGCTGCTTTCTGTGGCTCAATTGGGGGTGACGATCATTTTCAGCGGTTGAACGCATCCACTCGTCTTGAGGTTGGCAGAGAGGAGCGGGCCGTGGACGGACCCGGTGCTGCAAGTGGAAGGACAGATCACCGGTGAACCATTGTGAAGGACTTGAGGAACAGGTCGTCTACCAAGTGCGGGTGAGAGGTGTGATCGACTCCCGCTGGTCGGATTGGTTCGATGGCTTGAGCATCCGTCCTCAGGAGAACGGGGACACGCTGCTCACCGGTCCGGTGCGCGATCAGGCTGCGCTACATGGGTTGCTGGCCAAGATCCGCGATCTGGGATTGCCTTTGTTGTCCGTAAGGCGAATCTGGAAGGATGTGGGGTGGGCGTTGGGGCGAGAACTGCCGTGTCGTGTTGGCGGTGCGCGTAACTAGTGATACAATGCAGCATGCCGTAGCTTGTATCATGCCAGGAGCGGAGCACGTGTCCACATCTCTCCTCGAGACAAAGCTGTACGCCCCATCGATCCGGTCCGAGCTCGTTTCACGCCCACACCTGATCGAGCGACTGCAGGGAGGGCTTCGCCGAGGCTGCAAACTCGTGCTCATCTCTGCTCCGGCTGGCTATGGCAAAACCACCCTGCTGGGTGCATGGGTCGCCCACACTGAACCTCACAGGTCTGTGGCCTGGCTATCGCTGGACGAGGGGGACAATGACCCGGCTCGCTTCTGGGCCTATGTAGCTGGCGCGCTGCGGACCGCGCGAGCGGAGATCGGGGAGATTGGGCAGATGCTGTTCCAATCGCCCCCGCCGCCGATCGAAGCGGCGCTGGCAGGCCTGCTCAACCAGATCGCCGAGGCACGGGACCCGTTCGTGCTGGTCCTCGACGATTATCACCTCATCCACACGCAGGTGATCCACGAGGGGATCGCTTTCCTACTGGAGAACCTGCCGCCACAGATGCACCTCGTGATCGCCACGCGCGCCGATCCACCCTTGCCGATCCCCCGTTTACGCGGTCGCGGCCAACTGACCGAGCTGTACCAGTCTGATCTGCGCTTCACGCTAGAAGAGGCTGCAACCTTTCTGAATGAGGTGATGGGGTTACAGCTTTCGGGGGAGGATGTGGCTGCGCTAGAAAGGCGCACGGAAGGCTGGATCGCCGGTCTGCAGATGGCGGCAGTTTCAATGCAGCGCCGCGACGACGTTGCAGGTTTCATCCAAGCCTTCACAGGCACCCACCGCTACATCCTGGACTATCTGGTCGAAGAAGTGCTTCAGCAGCAGTCCCCAGGTGTACGGCGGTTTCTCCTGCAAACGTCGATCCTCGATCGCTTGTGCAGTGCGCTGTGCGATGCGGTGATTGGGAGCGACGAGCCTGTCGACTCGCGGTCGGTGCTGGAACACCTGGAACGCAACAACCTCTTTGTCGTCCCGCTGGACGACCGGCGGCAATGGTATCGCTATCATCGCCTTTTTGCCGATTTGCTACAGCAGCGCCTGTGGCGAGAACAGCGCGATCGGGTGCCTGAACTGCACAAGCGAGCCGGCGAATGGTACGAGCAGAGTGGGATGGTTGCCGAAGCGGTGGGCCATGCCCTGACTGCGGGCGATCTGGAGCGGGCGGCTCGCCTGATCGAGCAGACGGGCTGGGCTACATTCACGCGCGGCGAGATGACGACGATACTGGAGTGGATCGGCGCGCTACCGGATGATTTCGTGCGCTCTCGCCCACAGTTGGGCGTCCTGCATGCCTGGGCGATGGCCAAGTCAGGACGCCTGGAGGGCGTCGAATCTTGCTTGGAGGGGATCCACTCCGACCGCCTACGGGGCGAAGTGGCCGCCGTCCGTGCCTACGTCGCCGGCGTGCGAGGGGATCTGCCGCGCGCGGTCGCGCTCGCGCAGCAGGCACTCGAACACCTGCCAGAGGAAGACCTGTTCCTGCGTGCGATCGTCACGCAGAACCTGGGCGTGGCGTATCACTGGAGCGGCGACTCGGCGGCCGCGGTCCGTACGCTGAGCAAGGCAGTGGCGCTTGGCCGTGCGGCCGGCCAGGCCTTCCAGACATTGACCGCGATGGCGATCCTGGGCCGCGCTCACGAGATACAAGGATCGCTGCGCCGGGCCACCGAGACCTACAGAGAGGCACTCGCGCTCGCTTCAGAGGCGGGCAACCGGCCCGTGCCTTTCGCCGGCATGGCCTACGTGGGCCTGGCCGGGACGCTGTACGAGTGGAACGATCTGGAGGAGGCCACGCGCTGCGCGATGGAGGGGATCAGGCTGAGCGCGTTGGGCGGGTTCGTAGCGTACCACGTGTTCGGACATGCCCTCCTGGCACGTGCCTACGAGGCGCGAGGCGATCGTGACCATGCGATCGAGATGCTCCAGAAGGCGGAGCAGTTGGGGCAGGGGGGGCGTTATGCACTCGTCATGGCACTGGTCGCCGAGCTGCGGGCCCGCTTGTGGGTGGCGCAGGGGGACGCGGCGGCAGCCCTCCAGTGGGTAGAGGAGCGCAGTCTGAGGGCAGACGATCCGCTCGATGCCGCGCGTGAGATCGAGCTGACGGCGGTGGCGTGGGTGCTGATCGCCCAAGGCCGGCCCGGCGAAGCGTTGGGCTTATTGGCGCGGCTGCTAGAAGCGGCGCAGGTAGCAGGGCGAACAGGGAGCGCGATCAAGATCCTGGCGCTGCAGGGATTGGCGTTCCAGGCACAACATCGTGTAGGTGAGGCATTGTCTGCGCTGGAACGGGCACTGACCCTCGCCGAGCCGGAGGGGTACGTACGTACCTTTGTCGACGAGGGCGAACCGATGAGGGGTCTGCTGTCGCAGGTCCTTGTGGCGCAGCAAAAAGGGCGCCAGGCCCTGTCGCGAGGCATCGCGCCCAACTATGTAGCCCGGCTGCTGGCTGCCTTTGGGGAAAAGGCTGAGCCGGCGTCTCCGGCGATGGAAGCGCTCGTCGAACCGCTCACCGAGCGCGAGATGGACGTGCTGCGCCTGGTCGTCGCCGGGCTGTCGAATGCCGAGATCGCCGAGGAGCTAGTGATTGCTGTGAGCACGGTCAAGTCGCACGTCAATCACATCTATGGCAAGCTTGGCGTGAGGAGCCGTACCCAGGCAGTAGCAAGAGCACAAGAGCTGGCACTGCTCTAGTCTGATGGATGAACCTGCCCAACTGCCCACTGTCATCGGAGGATGAGATGACCTATGCACATCGTGGTCGATCTATTCCGCAAAGGACGCTCCTGGTCGTCGCCCAGACGCTATTCCTAGGCATAGCCGGGTGGCTGCTGTTGGGGAACGGTCTCTCGACCGTCAGCCGATGGTTTGGCTGGCACCTGGTACCCGGGAATCAGGCCAGGAGATACCTGCTTTTTGTCTTCCTGGCTGTTGTCTATGCCAGGATCCTGTTTACCGGCCTGTATCTGTTAAAGCGCGCAATAGGTTGGGAAGAGGCGATCTCGATCCCTCTCGCCTTTATGGTGTACTATGTCGGCTTTTCCTTGCTGGGAGGGCCAACCAGCATCCCGATCGACTGGATGGACGGGCTGGCGACCGGGCTGTTTTGTGCCGGCTCTTTTACCAACACCTACTCGGAGATCCTGCGGGACATCTGGCGGAGACAGCCGCACAACAAGGGCAAGTTGTACACGGGGGGCTTGTTCAGGTACGCCCGTCACATCAACTACTTTGGCGACCTCCTCTGGGTCTCGGGCTTGGCATTGCTGACGCGTAACGTCTGGTCCGCGTTGATTCCTCTATTCCTCTTTTCCTTTTTCTTCTTCTACAACGCGCCCGAACTGGACCGGCACCTGCAGGAAAAGTACCCGCAGGAATTTGCTGCGTATAAGGAGCGGGTCAAGATGCTGGTTCCATTCCTGCTCTAGTCCTGGGAGAGGAGTGGGTTGTGCCCAGGCAGTAGCGGGATCGCGAGTGTTGCTCCTATAAGCACGTGTTTCCGCATCGGCTCTCCGTCATCATCGAATGTGGTTTGGTTCCATTCCGTCGATGATGGCAGAGGGTCTTTTCGATCCCCTGATCCAACCCTCATTCCAACCCCGGGTGGATGACAGTCCACCCGTACGGTTGGTATACTGCTTGCAGAACACAACCGGGCGTGCCCTGGGCCTGTCCGGTCAGCAGCTCTACACACTCAAGCAGGTTCTATGAGGAAATCGTCATGACTGTCAGTGTATCCAATCGCGCGAAAAGCCATTCGCTTCTTGTGTTCTTTGTCCTGGCCTATACCTTTTCCTGGGCAGTAGAGATCCCACTTGCCCTCAGGGCACAGGGCCTGATCGATGCACCCATCCCCTTTGCGCTTCATTATCTGGCTGCCTACGGGCCGATGCTGGCGGCGATCATCGTGACCTGGTTCACCGAGGGGCGCGACGGGTTGCGGGAGCTCTTTCGGCGCATGCGGAAATGGCGCGTCCGGCCCATGTGGTGGCTCGTAGCCATCGCGCCACTGATCCTGTATGGGCTCGCGGCGGTGGCGCTCCGCGCCATGCAGGGCCAGTGGCCAGATGCTGCAGCCCTAGGGCAGATCGACTATATGCCCAACCTGGGGATCGGCGCGCTGTTTTTCTGGATCTTGACCTTTGGCCTTGGCGAAGAAACGGGTTGGCGTGGATTTGCCCTGCCGCAGTTGCAGCGAGGGCGCAGTGCACTCTCGACCACGCTGATCTTGTGGGCCTTGTGGGCGCTGTGGCACCTGCCGTTGTTCTTTTACTCGTACGATCTCTCGGTCGTTCCCGGGCTGACAATCGGCCTGTTGGCTGGGGCGGTGACGTTTACTTGGCTGTACAACAGCACGGGCGGCAGTATTCTGGCGGTGGCGGTGTGGCACGGTGCGTTCGATTTCACCACCGGATGCACTGCCTGCAAGACCAGCGTCACGGCAGCGATCCTGAGTGCACTCGTGATGGTATGGGCGGTCGTGATCCTGTTCAGGCCGGCCATGCTCTCGCGCGCAGGCAAACAAGTGGTGGAAGGAATCGACGCATGAACGTGTTGGTTGCCGGCGCGACCGGCTATTTGGGACGCTTTGTCGTCCAGGAACTCAAACGGCGAGGCTACTGGATACGTGCCCTGGCGCGAAACCCAAAGAGGTTGGTCGAACCTGGCCCCTTCCTGGCGCCTGCCGTGTGGGATCAGATCGACGATCTGTTTGTGGGCGAGGTCACACAAGCCGAGACACTGCTCGGCTTGTGTGATGGGATTGAGGTTGTCTTTTCGTCCGTGGGGCTGACCCGCCAGAAGGATAACCTGACTTTTCATGACGTGGATTACCAGGGCAATGTGAGCATCCTGGACCGTGCCAGGAACGGCCTGGTGGAAAAGTTCGTCTATGTCTCTGTGTTCAACGCCCAGCGGATGGCACATCTGGCCATTGTCAAGGCGCACGAGGATTTTGTGCGGACGCTACAGGATTCGGGCCTGCCGCACACGATCGTGCGTCCCACCGGCTACTTTTCGGATATCGGTGAGTACTTGCAGATGGCCAGATCGGGGCGGGCTTATCTGATCGGTGACGGCCGGAAACACCTGAACCCGATCCATGGTGCCGATCTGGCCCAGGTGTGCGTCGATGCGATCGCCGGAGACGACGACGAGGTCCCTGCCGGGGGGCCAGTGGTCTATAGCCAGAATAAGATCGCCGAGCTGGCTTTCTCCATTCTGGGAAAACGGCCCAGGATTACCGGGATTCCGGTTTGGATGGTCCGTACGGCGATCAAGGCCATGCGTCTATTCGACAAGCACGCTGCCGATCTGTTTGATTTCTTTGCTACGGCGAGCCAGTACGAAAACGTGGCTCCTGGGTATGGAAAGCACACTTTGGACGACTACTTTCGACAGTTGGTTGACTAGATCATCTTTCAGAGACACGATCATCGAGCTGTCTATCAGATCAGGACAAGAAGCTTGTACGACCACCCTTTCACCAGCCGTGCTGTATGACCGAACCTTCTGGTCACGACCTGTGTATAGTTCTGTAGGAATGATAACCGCACCGTGGAGAGGCGTTCATGGATGTGATCGAGCGCAGCCAGGCGGGCGACGAACGCGCCTTTGCCGAGCTCTTTGAGCAGTACAAGAACCTGGTGTACAAGACGGCCTACCTGATGCTCGACGAGCCGCAGGAGGCCGAAGACGCCCTGCAAGAGGTGTTCCTGCGCGTGCACCGCTCGCTGAGCTCGTATCAGCCCGCCAAGGGGGCGTTCACCACCTGGCTCCACCGTGTCACGGTGAACCATTGCATCAACCGGACGCGCAAGCGCCGCCTGCGGTTGCTGCCCATCACCCAGGTCCACCCCGGACGCATGCCCAGCCAGCCATCGCCAGAGCGCCGACTGGACGACGAGGACGCCATCGCCCGGGCGATGCGCGGGCTGAGTGGCAAACTGCGCGCCGTCGTCGTACTGCGCTATTACTGGGATATGAGTTACGGCGAGATTGCGGAGACGCTCGGCATCCCCCTCGGTACGGTCAAGTCAAGGCTGAACGCGGCGTTGCGCGCCCTGCGCGCGGAACTGGAGCCACCTGCATCCGTCCGCCTGTCTGATAGAGATAGGGCGACCACATTTGACTCCCCGAACGTAGGTGGCACATCCCAATGTGCCACCGGCCGGCATGAGGATGCCGGCCTACGCTCGTAGCAGTGTGTAGCGCACTCGCTCTGCCAGTGCAGGTCGAGCTCTCGCCTGAATGCGGTCGCGCTAGATAGAGAGGTAGTGAAATGAGCTGCCAGGAAACGACTGTGATGATGGTCGCTTATCTCGATCAGGAGCTGAGCCCACCCGAGCGCAAGAGGATGGCTGCTCACCTTGTCGGCTGCGAGGCGTGCCGGCGGGAGCTCGCAGCTCTGTCGACGCTGCAGGGTGGGGTGCGTCGATCGCTTCAGCAGCAGGTAGCGCAGGCCGTCCCTGCGCCAGACGCGTGGGGTCGCTTGCAGGATGCGCTTGCCGGCGCGGACCAGCCAATGCGCCCTACACAGACTGCAGCATGGCCGCAGTCGATCGCCCGCTCGATTGGCGCGCTATTCTTGGGAGGTAGCCTGATGAGAAGGTTCGTGCTGGTCGGCCTGCTCACGCTGGCACTGGTGGGCGGCGTGGTGATTGCGGTCCCGCCGGTGCGGGCACAGGTGCAAGAGATGATCGATGCGTGGTTCCATTTCCAGCTCCCGGGAGGGCGCTCGGGGGTCGGTATCGGATTCGGTGGAGCGCGGCAAGCCTTTACACCCTATATGCCGGCCTGGCTGCCCGAGGGCCTGGATGTGGGCATGAGCGGCGGGACTACCGCGCCCGGTGCAGAGTATGTGGAGTTCGAATTTCACCCGATGCCCCGTCGTAACGACGACGATCGGTTCATCCGGCTGATCGAAGGTGTAGGTGAGGCGGTCGCCGGCTTGCCTAAAGGGCGAGAGGTGACAATCAATGGCCAGCGCGCGGTGTTCACGAGCGAGTTGAGCGAGAGGCACGAGATCCAGGTGGATCCACCGACGCCTGCCGGTGCACGATTGCTGGCCTGGTACGTGGGCGAGATCAAGATGGAGCTGGTGTCGAACCTGCCCGAGGAAGAGATGATCGCGGTCGCCGAGTCGCTCGTGCCGATGGAAGAGGGGAAAGGTGAGTGACGCTGCGCGTGCGCATGTGCCTGCGGTCACGGAAGAGACCATTCGTGCCATCTGGTCTGCGCACCGGCTAGGGCCGGTTACACATATCACCCAGCCGCGTGGCGGCGTCCGTAATCTCTGCTTCTATGTCAACGATTCGCTTGTAGTGCGTTTCAACACGCAGGACCTGAGCAGCGCCAAATTCCAGAGCGAGCGCATGGCCTATGATCTGCTGGCCCAGCAATCCCTTCCCGTGCCGGAGGTGCTGGTCCTGGATGAGTCACGTACGATCGCACCGTACGACCTGATCATCACGACACGTCTGCCTGGCCAGACGCTCGCGTCGAGCTGGCAAAGCTTGCCAGCGGATCGACTGCACACGCTGATCTATACTATAGGTCAAGCGCTAGCCCGGATCCACGCCTGCACGTTTCCGGCGTTTGGCAAGCTGCGTTCGCTCGACTATGCCACTTGGACCGGCTATGTGCAGGACTATGTCGTGCGGTACCTGCGATCGGCGAATGATATGCGCCTGCTGGACGTGACGCTAGGCACCGACATTGAGCGAGCGATCGACCGTGCGCTGGGTGATCTCAAGTACGTCACGCAGCCATCTCTCGTCCATTGCGACTTGCACTATGAGAACATCCTGCACGTGGACGGGGAGCTGAGCGGCCTCCTTGATTTCGAGTGGGCGCTGGCCGGCGACCCGGCGTACGATTTCATGATCGGCGATGTACGAGAACGGATGGTGCCGGGTAGCGAGGCCACCTTGGTCGCGGGCTACCAGAGCATCCGATCGTTCCGTACGAACCACGAAAAATGCGTTCACTGGTACCGGTTGTTCCTGCAACTGGAGGAAGCGGTCACCTACCAGAG
>Ga0315554_1002523_pt1 | contig 10497 bp, 6 predicted proteins | sample SalMarSW160370MG_FD_202114 | JGI IMG/M metagenome (GOLD analysis project Ga0315554, IMG submission 202114) | Salt marsh sediment microbial communities from the Plum Island Ecosystem LTER, Massachusetts, United States - Salt Marsh Sediment SW1603-70 ... | reverse complement strand
GGCTGATAGCGATGGCGTTGGGGTAGGGACCTGTTTCCAGCGGATCAGAAAGCGAAAAATCTGTAGCGTTTACAACTGTGATGAGGTAGGGTGAGGTGGAGGCAACCAGGATATTGTCGAACGCGGGAGGCACCAGCGCGAAATCCTGAAGTCCATACCCCAGAGCACCCTGTGAGATTGAATCCTGAAGAGCCGGAGACGTTCCGTCCGCAGCCAGGTTGAACTTCCATAATCCGGCTGAATAATCCCCGATCTCGCTGATGTAAAGCCGCTCATTGATGTCATCCACCTTGACGATTGAGCCTCCCATGATGAGTCGAAGACTGGGATTGTCGAGGGTGGTGACAGAATCGCTTCCATCCGTGTATTCGCGAATGATCAGTGGATAATGATTCTCCGCTGCTGTTACATAGAGCACCGAATCGCGCTCGAAATAGTCAAGGTATTTGGGTTCGACCGACATATGAATCGAGTATCGCGTTGAGGCATTGCCGGGGGAGGTCATGTCAATCACGGACACGGTTGTATCGTTGGAATTAGCGATATACACCTTATTGCTACTTGTGTTCGTACAGATTCCCCATGGCTGATCACCGACCTTGAACCGATAATCGATGTTGTTTCCGGTAACGTCAATCACGTACAACGAGTCTTTCGAAGGCAGAGTCGCGTAAACGTAGTCCTTCGTAATCCCAGAGCCGAAGGCGAGACTTCCCACCGTTCCATTCTTAACCGTTTTAAATACGCCAGTAGTGATGCTCGTCGTGTCGCTGTACGCCGAGGCACCCAATTTCGTTTTCAGTTTAACTCGGTAAATGTATCGTTGGCCGATTTTGACTTCGTCGTCCACATAGTAGGTGGTGTCGATGCTGTCTATACTGGCGATTTCGGTTTCGGTGCCTGTGAAGGTTTCGCGGCGCAGCAGGGAAAATCCATCAAAGCGATCCGCCCGGTAGGAAGTGGACCAGGAAATGCGGTTTTTAGTGTAACGTCGTTCGACGGCGTAGATCGTCGGGGCGGAGGGCTTGTGGTTATTCACTACAATCGTGTCGGAGGCCACGATGGTGTCATTGACCGTTGCTGTCAGGCTGATGTGGTGTATGGTGTCCGAGAGCGAGATGGTGCTGAAAGTGGTCACCCCCTGGCTGGAAACCGCGGCGGTCGAAAGCAGGCTGTCGACATCCGACTCCCATTGTATAGAGGGCGCTGCGTCGGTGATGGACGAGTACCCTGCGACCGTTCCAGTGAAGGTGATGGATGTGCCGGGGACCACGAAAACGCTGTCCACAGGCGCAGTGATCGAGGCGGTCAACTCAATCGCGACGAGCACGGCGGCCGTATCGACAATGGTCGCATGCCCGTCTGAGACCGCCACAATCACATCATAGAGGCCGACGTTTGAGGGTGCGGTCCAGATCGCGGTCTTCTGGGTCGTCTGGCCGATGAACGTTCCGCTGTCCGCTTCCCACTGGTAGTCGAGGGTATCGCCATCGGCATCGGTGGCGGTCAACGTGAAGGTAACGTTTGTCTTGGGGCGCACGTCCTGTGGCGTCCATGTCAGCGATCGGATGGACGGAGCGCTGTTGGTGGCTGAGACCGGATTCTGCTTGGCGCAACTCGCCAGCAGTAGAGCGAAGGCCACAACCATCAGCAGTACAGGGATGTTCTTTATCGTGTTACGCACATATCCCTCGTTTGGACAGACCTCACCCCTCAATATATCTCTATCGGCGATAAAAGGTTGCTTCGCGAGCCGGAGACCGGAATCTAACGTGCCTAAAAACGTATCGGGCACGGTTTTCTTCATGCCTTATACGGTCTGAATGCTACTGTTTTTCAAGATTTTACAGGAAAATATTGTTCTTGACACGTTTTTAAGATGGGCGCTCTAAAGGATTACTTGCGCGGACGGGCCCGGTCGTGCGCGAGGGCGTCCACCCAAGCGTAGGGGTGGGGCAGGCTGCCGTCGGGGTTGCGGATGGTATCGGGTGGTGTGATCCCAGTAAGCCCTTGTTCCTCAAGGCGTTCACGGATGCCTTGCAGGTATTCCCAGCCGAGTAGAAGAAACAGTGCATTCTGCAGATCGTTATCGTCAGGATTCGGCCGTTGCACCTCGGGAGGCAGGGCGCCCGCAGTGCCTGTCTCCTGCCAGTGCTCGACGAGCTCTCTGCAAGCGGCCAGATGGGGCTGCTGGCGGGTCTCGAAATCAATGATCGATCCGCTGTACAGGGCGAGGTAGTCCTGCCGTCCCCATTTCACGAAAAAGTCCACCGCGGCACGGCCGATTTGGAACTGACGCCTGGCGTAACTTTCAAAATCATAAGTGTGTACGTGAAACGCCACAGACTGTTTCGCATAGACAATCCGGTCGCCGTTCAGTTTCCAGCGCAACCCGAAATCGGCATCCTGAAAGCCGTAGGGGAGCTGTTCATCATACCCGCCGATGGTCAGGAAACGGAGCCGCGCGACCAGCGCGTGCGGGCTGTAATGCTGGCCCGCTTTCAGGTTCTCCGGGGTCTCGAAAGCGTGGAAGGCGAACTGGAAGTTGGATTCCATCGCGACGTAGCGGGTAAACGGATCGTCGAGCAGGCCGGGGTAGTGGTCGATGCGTCCCTGGATGAGGCTGTTCGGGGAGCGGCCCGCTACCCGGAGCAGCTCCACCAGCGCTTCGGGGTGAGGCTGCATGTCCTGGGCGAGGAGCCAGAGCCAGTCGCCGGTGGACTGCCGGGCGGCGAGGTTCGTCGCGGAGGACTGGCCGTGCGGCTCCTGCTGAAAAACGTGGACCGGCCAGGCGAAGGATGACCACGCGGAAACATCAGGGAGTTCATCCGCGCCGTCCACGGCAATCACCACTTCGAGCTGATCGCTGGGGAGGATTGTCAGACCGCAGAGTGCGCCGAACACTCCCGGGAGAGTCTCGTTGCCTTTGTGAAACGGGATCAGGATCGAGATGCGCACGCTGCCTCCGGCGGATCAGTGTGACGGGTTGGCGGGTAAGGTAGGGCGCAACGGTACCCGGGAAAAGAGGTTTTCGAAACGGGTGGACACTTCTGAAACGGGATCGGGGCCGGCGCGGTCACAAGTGGAGGGAGATGGGCGTCAGCCCTTGCTCCCGAGCCCCTTCAGCGAGCGGGAATCGGCGGTGAGGATCTGGCGGACCCCGGAGTCGAGAACGCTGTCGAGCAAGTCGTCCCAACCGTAAATATCCCGATGGAACTGGAGTTTTCCGTCGTCCCCGACGAGAACGGTGAAGTAGGCGAAATGAACGGGGATAGGGTGTTTCAGATGAAGTATTTGTTCATCCTCTTTGTAGAGTTCGCGGCGGATTCTCTTTTTTGTCCATCCATGCCTGTCCTCGAGCAATTTGGCGGCGAGGTCGATGGGGCGCCGGACGCGGACGCAGCCGCTGGTATACGCGTACCGCTCCCGCGCGAACAGGTACCGGCTCGGGGTGTCGTGGATGTAGATGTGGTAGCTGTTCGGGAACATGAATTTGATGCGGCCCATCGCATTCAACGGACCAGGTTTCTGCCGGAACCTGAAGGGCAGGTACCCGGGATCGTAACTCTTCCAGTTCACCGCTGTTGGATCGACCCGATGGGCTCCGCTGCGCCACCCGGAAAAGACCTCGATGCCGTGCCGCTCGAAAAAGGTCGGATCCTCGGAGAAGTAAGGATACAGTTTCTTCATTACGATCGACGCGGGAATCTCCCAATAGGGATTGACGACGAGGTACGTCATTCTGTCGGAGAAGGTGGGAGTCGGGTCATCCGGGCGGCCGATCATCACCCGCGTCTCCAGCTCCACGGAATCCTGCTGCTCCAGCTCAAGCCTTCCCGCGGTGATGTCCACCCAGATGTAGCGGCTGCCCAGATCTTCGGGGAGCCAGCGCCAGCGTTCCAGGTTCAGTTCGATTTCCCGGGCGACCTGAGCTGGGGTGACGTTCATCGCCGCCACGGTGCCGGAGCCGATGATGCCGTCGGGCGTCAGGCCGTACCGGCGCTGGAAGGCCTTGACCGCTTCGACGAGTTTGTCATCGTATTTCGATCCGTATATGCTTGTTCCCAGAGGGAGGTCGTCCGTTGCCGCGAGACGGCGGCGGATCTGGCGGACCCGGGGATCACTGTCGCCCGGACGCAGGGATTTGCCTTCGGAGACTTGCGGCCAGCCCCCTTTTTGCGCGATGGCCAGGTTGAGTTTCAGGGCGTCGCGGAGGCGCTGGTATTGATTCTGCCGGGGACGGAAGCTCTCCAGCGCTTCAACCATCCGTCCTGTTTCGATTCCGGTCTCGATGCGGCGGAGGTTGGTCTCGTCCCAGGTGAACGATGATGAACCGATTCCCAGGGTTGAAGGATCCACAATGCCCGCGGAGAGATCGTGTGCAACCCGCATGAACGTGTCGGTCATCATCAGGTCAAGTTCAACCATCACCGCCGTGTTCTTCGAATCGTGCCAGGCATACCGCAGGGCCCTCTCGAGACGATGCAGGGGGTAGCGGTCGGCGGAGAATCCATCGTCGATCACGGTGCGGATCGCCATTAACAGGCGGTCGGCGCGGTCGGTGGGGCCGTCGGCCGTAGTCCAGGCCGGCTTGTACCCGCGCCGTTCGTAGAAGAGGGTTACCGCTCCGGGATGCTCGAGGGGCGTTCCCCCAGCGTAAATGCGACTTCCGTTCACTTCGGGGGCGAGGCGGTCCTGAAGACGGTGGGCGACGTCGAAATTGACCGCCACCGTCGTGGCCACCGGCGAAACAAACGCGAGCAAGCCGGCGATCAGAACGAGAGTGGAAGCGAAGGCGCGTAGCATAACAGCGACTGACCCCGTACGTGCAAACAGGCAGAAATAATGTCCTCGAAGCAAAGATAGCTTCACGGCGGGCTCGGGAGAAGGGGAAGGGTGAGGGCACACACAGGCCCCGGGAGTCCGGAAATGCACGCCAAATCGGGGGCTGAAGGAGCGTCCCGTGGCAACAGGGGATCGTACGCGCTACCTTGCAGGTTCGCAAAGAAACAGCAACCAGGAGCTTGTCATGGCGGCGACACCCGGCCGGGTGCACCTCTTCATCCCCTGCTTCGTCGATCAATTCTTTCCGGAAACCGGACTCGCCACGGTTCAACTGCTTCGCAGGCAGGGACTCGAAGTGGTTTACGAGCGGGAGCAGACCTGCTGCGGACAGCCTGCGTTCAACTCCGGGTTTCATCGCGACGCCGCACACCTGGCGAAACGATTCCTCAGGCTGTTCCGTGACGCGGAAGCGGTGGTTGCGCCCTCGGCGAGCTGTGTGGCGATGGTGCGCCGCCACTACGGAGAACTGGGGCTGCAGGGCGAGGATGCGAGTACATGGGAATCGCTGCGCACGCGGATCTGGGAGCTCTCGGAATTCCTTGTGGACGTTCTGGGCGTGAAGCAGGTTCCCGGCGCGTTCCCGCATCGCGTCGCCTACCACCCCTCGTGCCACGGCCTGCGGGAGCTGGGCATTTTGAAACAGCCGCTTTCATTGCTGCGGTCGATGAAGGGGATCGACGTCGTGGAGCTGAACGACCAGGAGAGGTGCTGCGGGTTCGGGGGGACATTTGCTGCGAAATTTTCCGCGCTCTCCGTCGCGATGGGAGAAGACAAGCTTGAGGCGATTGAAAAGAGCGGCGCCTCTTATGTCACCGCGACGGACGATTCCTGCCTGATGCACCTCGCGGGGATAATCTCGCGCCGGAGTTTGCCGATCAGAACCCTGCATTACGCCCGCATCCTGGCGGGGGAGTCGCCGGAACCATGAGTTACGCGAATCGCCCAAAGGAGCTGAAGCGGCAGCTTGGATCGGCGTTAAGGACGCGGTCCAGCGACCCGCCGTTCAAGCGAAACACGCGCAAAGCGGTGAGTGCCCGGGCCGACCGTGTGGCGGAATGGCCGGATTTTGAGGAACGGCGGGCACGCGCGACGGCACGGCGGCAGGAAGCGATCGACACGCTCGCCGAGTTGCACGGTCAGCTTCGACAGCACTGGGCGAAAAACGGAATCACTGTGCACGAAGCCCGCGACGACAACGAAGCGCGCCACATCGCCCTGTCCATTGTCCGAGCCGCGGGCGCAAAACGGGTGCTGAAATCCAAGTCGATGCTCTCCGAAGAGATCGAGATCAACGACTTTCTCGAACAACACGGTATTGAAGCCGTTGAAACCGACCTCGGTGAGTACGTCGTGCAGCTTCGTGGAGAGGCTCCGAGCCACATTACAATGCCGGCGATGCATCTCAGCCGACAGAACATCGGGCGTCTTTTTGCGAAAAGGTTGGGTGTCGAATACACCGATGACCCGCCGGCCTTGACGCAGATCGCTCGCCGGACGTTGCGCAGGCAGTTCCTCTCCGCTGAGGTGGGAATGATCGGCGTCAATTTCGCCGTCGCGGAGACCGGACATCTCGCCACGGTGACCAACGAAGGCAACGGCAGGATGGTGACCACCCTGCCGAGGGTGGTAATCGCGCTGCTGGGCTGGGAGCGGGTGACGCAGTCGCTGGAGGACCTCGCCCAGCTCTGGCAGCTCCTCTCGCGGAGCGCGACCGGGCAGCGCGCGACGGTGTACCTTAACCTGACCGGGGGACCCGATCCGGAGGGGGGTTGCCCGCAGCAGGTGCATGTGATCGTCATCGACAATGGCCGCAAGCGGATTCATGCGGACCGGGAGATGCGGGAAGTACTGCGCTGCATCCGCTGCGGCGCGTGCCTGAACGCCTGTCCCGTCTACCAGCAGGTCGGGGGGTATCCCTACGGCGACGTCTATCCCGGCCCGATTGGAGCTGTTTTCACCCCGGCCCGGGAAGGCGTACGGTCAGCACCGGACCACCCGTTCGCCAGCAGCCTGTGCGGTGCGTGCGAGGAAGCCTGCCCCGTGTCCATTCCCCTGCCCAAGCTGCTGCTCGCATTGCGAAAGCAGCGAACGGAGCTGCGTTCCGCGTTCGACCCGGAACGCGGCCTCTGGCGGTCGTTCCGAACGGTGATGGGTTCCCGACGGATTTACGAGGCGGCCACGGCTTTTGCGCGCGGCGTGCAGTTTATCTGGCCGGGGGGACCAAAGAAAATGGTCATTCCCGGATGGACAGACCACAGGGATCCGCCAGTGTTTGCGAAGCGTTCCTTCCGTGAGCAGTTCGACGATCGGAACGCTAAGCCGGAGGGTCCGGAGAATGGCTGACAGCAAACGGGCGCTGCAGAAGGTGCTCGCTGCCGCTCTCGAGAGAGTTGACGCGCAGTTGATTGTGACCAGCGCCAAGGGGGTTGCCGCGGCGCTTTCTTCCCTGTTCGATTCACTGGCTGCGCAGACGGTTGCGATCACCAATGAAAGGGAACTGGTCGACTTCGGAGCTGTCAAGGCCGTCGTTGCGCGCAGCGCCACCGCCGTTGTTGCCCCTCCTTCTGAAAAAAGGGCGGCAGCTGAGGCGGCGGAATGGAAACAGCGGCTTGCCGGGGCGGACGTGGGAATCACCTCTGCGCTGGCGATCGCCGCGGAAACCGGGACGCTGCTGTTGCCACCACTGTCACCGGACCAGCGGGCGGTGAGCCTGCTGCCGACACACCACATCGCGCTGCTCTCAGAGGATCGCCTCGTGCCGGACATCGAGGCTCTGTTCGCTGTCTGGAAAAAGAGTGAGCGGACGGATGGCAACGCTGTATTCGTCACAGGCCCGAGCCGCACCTCGGACATTGAAAAAGAGCTGGTGCTCGGCGTACACGGCCCCCAATCTCTGCACGTCCTCCTGATTCGATAATTCTTCCTTGGAATGAACCCGCGTTGATTTTACACTCATTAAGAAGCCTTAATTCGGGGTGGGCGTGGGAAAGAGGAGGGATTCCGTGATCACGACGCGATTCCGGCGAAGCGTTACATTGCTGGCGATCGCCTGGTATCTCCCGTTTGTCCTAACGCTCGATCTGCACCACAACCACGGATTTCCCCAGCCACCGCTTCCCTATCCAGCGGTTGAACAGGGCAATCCAACCCTTCAGAACGGCGCCGAAACTGACATCTGTCCCGTGCTGCGCGTTTCGCTCGCGCACGGTCCGTTGGTTTCGCAGCCGGTTGTCGCCTATTGGGTCGCAAGCCACGTTGAAATCGTCCAACCTCACTTTGCATGGGACGATCACGCCCGGCACGCGTCCGCCAGAGATCCTCCTGTTCTCTCCTGATCTGTTCGGATAGACCCCAAACACTGTTTTGAGAACGGCCCCGGCAAGTCGAACGCCAGGGACGTAACCGGCTGCTCCTCTGCGCAGGGGGATGCGGTGCGGCTTGACGTATTCGGACAAGGAGAGGACATGCTGAGATTCGGGAGAAGTGGACTGCTGGCGGTGATTCTGGGGATCGGGGCCTTGGCGATCTACGGTTGCGGCAGCAACAGCGTTACGAATGGCGCGGACGAGGGCGATCATCTGGACGCGTTGGGCGTCAGGGTGATGGAGGCTGACACGATGCTCGTCGAGGCGGACGGGACTGTTGTCTCCGGGTCTCTTACATTCGCCGTCGGAGATACAACCGATTGGCTGGATCTGCGGTTCAAAGATGACTCCGGGGACTGGTTCGATCCGAGCGACGCGGATTCCGTCGAAGAGACGGACGCGGATCATGGTCTCGAGGTCAGGTTTGCTGATCCGCTGGCGGAGGCGATTGTGGGGACGTTCGCCAGCGGCAGAAAATGGCATTTCCGTGTCGCCGGGATTGAGCAGGGTGGAACGACGCTGCGGATCGTGATTACCCATCACGATCATGACGATTACGTCTCGCCGGAACTCCCGGTTCAGGTGGCGGCTGTCCCGTGAAGATCCCGATCGTTGAAAAACAGATTTCCCATTTCGCCCTGACGGTTTTGATCATCGCCGGGACGGGGTGGGGAAACGCCTCCGCATCGTCATCCGCAACGTCGATGGTAAGCAGCACGATCGTTGGGCGAGTGGAGGACGCGGCCAGCGGGCAGCCTCTCGGCTGGGTGGACATGGTCGTCGAAGAGCTGAAGACCGCGGTGCAAACAGGTCCGGAGGGCACGTTTGCCTTGACGCATGTGCCACCGGGAACCTGGTCGCTGCGGAGCATCCGCGTCGGGTATCGTGACGCTTTGCGGCGGATCACCCTTGTGGATGGCGATACCCTGCGGCTCGTCGTCCGAATGACCCACTCGGTCGTTGAGCTCGAAGACGTCGAGGTTCGTGCGAAGCGCGACAGCAGCGGATTCGTTCACGATCCGGTGACGGAGGTCTCCGGCAGAGAGCTCGAACGCCAGCTCGGATTGACCGTCGCGGAATCGGTGGACGAGGAGCCGGGAATCGCTCAGCGATCGATGGGGCCGGCGCCCGCGCGACCTGTTCTCCGAGGACTCAGCGGGGATCGGCTGATGATTCTCGAGGACGGACAACAGACTGGCGATCTCTCCTCAACTTCTTCCGATCATGCGGTGGCGATCGATCCGATGACTGTGGACAAGATCGAAGTGCTGCGAGGACCCGAAACCTTTCTTTACGGATCTGGAGCGCTCGGCGGCGTGATCAACGTCGACCGCAAGATCATTCCTGCTAACCGTCCCGATCATATCGGCGGAACGGCCACGCTCACCGGCGAATCCGTGAATCTGGCCCGTGGCGCGGGAGTCACACTGGATGCTCCCGTCGGCCCCCTGGCGCTGCGTCTCGACGGGAGCCTGCGGCGTTCCCTGGATGTGAACACGCCGGACGGTGTGATGCGCAACACCGGCACCTATACCGGAAACGGCGTGATCGGCATCGGCTGGAACATCAAGGACATTACGGCGGGGGTGGCTGCGGAAAAGTACAGCTCTGATTATGGCATTCCGGGCGGTTTTGTCGGGGCTCATCCCAACGGTGTGGACATCAGCATGCGCCGCCGTCACACGGCGTTTCGAACGGCTTGGACTCCGGGGTTTTCGGCGCTGAGCCGGGTAGACCTGGAGGGGGATCTTAACGAGTATAGCCACGCGGAGTATGAAAGCAGCGGCGAACTTGGCATGGGATTCGACGTCACAACGGCGGACCTGGACGTACGGACGCTGTTCGGAAACCATGGCGTTTTCACTCGAGGGGCCGCGGGTGTGTCTCTCGAGAATCGCGAATACAAAACGAGTGGATTGACGTTCACCCCCGCGAGCAGGGAGCGTAGCGCCGCAATCTATCTGTTCGAGGAGCGAAATATCGCTCCCTGGCGCATACAGGTGTCCATTCGTGCGGACAGGCGCGAGGTGCGGCCGGATCAGGAGCGGACCAGTCTGATCATTGGAGACATCAGTAACCGCGACTTCCAGGGATTGTCGGGGGCCGTCAGCGTCCAACGTGTCGTGCATCCGGGCTGGTCTGTGAACCTGTCTGCGATCCGGTTCTGGCGGGCGCCAATGGTGGAGGAGCTGTTCAGCGAAGGACCTCACCTTGCAGCCTACTCCTATGAGATCGGAAATTCCAGACTCGATCCTGAAAGAGGCATTGGAGTGGAGCTTGGGGTGAA
>Ga0315554_1002519_pt1 | contig 10502 bp, 8 predicted proteins | sample SalMarSW160370MG_FD_202114 | JGI IMG/M metagenome (GOLD analysis project Ga0315554, IMG submission 202114) | Salt marsh sediment microbial communities from the Plum Island Ecosystem LTER, Massachusetts, United States - Salt Marsh Sediment SW1603-70 ... | reverse complement strand
GCTGTTGTGTTGTCATTGCGAGCCGGTGCTTTCCCGGCGGACGGACGGAGCGTCCGCGCGATCCCCGAGGCGCATACAGGAACCAGGATTGGCTCTCTTGACGCGAGGTGGAGATTGCTTCGGGCACGGAACGCCCTCGCAATGACAATTCCCCAGCGCTATCCTTGGCGCGCGGGTGGCCTCTCTCCGGCGAGGTCGTGGCGGACAGAACGCCCTCAACTCGCGGCCTGGCGCACGATGGCAGAGAGCTTGGCCTCGGTCGCGTCGTCCAGCCCGGTAAAGTACCACGAGGACTCCATGAGCTGGTGCGGCGCGCCCTCCTCGCGGGTGAGGTTCGCGTCCTCGGTGAGGCCGAACGTCATGTACTTGTCCACCCGGAAAAAGCACACGACCTTGCCGTCCTTTGCGTAAGCGGGCATGCCATACCAGGTCCTGGGCGTGAGCGCCGGCACGCTCTTTGTGATGATCTCGTGGAGGCGTTCGCCCATGGCGCGGTAGGGTGCTGGCATCTGTGCGATCTTGGCCAGGACTGCGGCCTCGCCGTCGGCCTTTTTCGCTGCCTGCTTTTCGGCATTCCGCTCTCGTTTCATACAAGTCTCCTCTAGACGTTCACGTGATCCCGCCGCCATAACTACTGGATATAATATCCCATTCGTTTCCTTTGTGCACGTTTCCGTCAGGATCCGTGAACCTCCAATGTGACCTGTACGGCTGCGCCTGGAGAGAGCATTTGCTTCCTGGGGCACACCCTTCGGAGTAGAGCATGCCAGAGGGGCCAGCCGTGGAACGTACACCATCCCGGGACCACCTGTCCGTAGGGGAGAGGCATTCCTGGAACACCCCATGGCCTAGAGCATGCGCCCATCAGCAGAAGAGACTGGCTACCAGGAGCCACGATTGGGAATGCCTCGCCCCCTGGGACAGGGCTGTCACCGAAAGAGGGCGACGCATTCCTCGTCCGTTGCGATCGTGGGACATCGCGCTTCTGATGGGAGGTGGTCTGTACACCAAGTGCTCCTTCCGAATGCGTCGCCCCTACATCTAGGTTATGTTCAGTAGAACGTGCACTATCCAGGCTCCATAGTCAGACCCGCCCTGAAACACAAACACGCTCCCTGGAGAGGTACGTATCCAAGGCGCAGGTAGAGCTGATGAGTTCTCGGATTGTCGACTGGGCCTGCGTCTTTGCAGGGTCCCTATGGCGGTTCGTCCATTGCAGCTCCAGTCTACACCGATCGGTGGCATTTGTCTATGACAAAAGTGACAATGGCGCTCAGCCGCAGTATGCGTCGGCGCACGCTTGGCGCCGAGGCGCATTTCACGTACAATGGGCGCTGTGATGCTGGCCCTTGCGTGCGCGTGCACGCAGCGCTCAACCCAAGGAGGCACCCCTGAGCGAGCAGACCGAACCGGACCGCCGGGCGGAAGCGAACGTCCGTTGGAATTTCGGCGTCAACCTGATCGACGGCACCTTCTACAGCCTGGGGCTGAACCTGGTCTCCCAGGCGACGATCATGCCGCTGCTGGTCAGCGAGCTGACGGCGTCCAAAATCGCCATCGGCCTGATACCGGCGACCTACAACCTGAGCTACCTGCTGCCGCAGCTCCTCACGGCCAACTATTCCGAGCGGCTGCGCTACCTCAAGCCGTTCGTGCTCCTGCTGGGCAGCGTGGGCGAGCGGCTGCCCTACCTGTTGATCGGCCTGCTGGTGTGGTGGCTGGGGGCGCCGGCCCCCGCGGTGGCCCTGATCGCCTTTTACCTGCTGTGGGCGACCACCGCCGCCTCCAACGGGATCGTCACTCCGGCCTGGTACTCGATGATCGCCAAGGTGATCCCGGTCCGCCTGCGCGGGCTGTGGGCCGGGCTCGGGCACAGCCTGGGCGCGCTGTTGGGGATCCTGGGTGCCGTATTGGCCGCGCGGATCCTCCAGTCGCGGCCCTTTCCGGCCAACTATGCCCTGTGCTTTATCCTGGCCTTCTTGTCGGTCTCGATCTCGTGGGGCGGGCTGGCCCTGACGCGGGAGCCGGCGAGCGAGACGCGTAAGCCGCATACGGGCCAGGCGCACTATCTGCGGCGGCTCCCGGCCCTGCTGCGGCGGGACCGCAACTATGCGCGGTTCCTGATCGGCCGCTCGATCGCCAACGTGGGGGCGATGGCGGGGGGCTTTTTGATGGTCTATGGCAAAGAGCAGATCCCCGGCACGGTGGCACACGTCGGGACGCTGACGGCGATCCTGGTGGGCGGGCAGGCGGTCATGAACCTGCTGTGGGGCCTGGTCGGCGACCGGCGGGGGCACAAGCTGGTGCTCTGCGGCGCGGCCTTCACGATGGCGCTCGCCGTTGGCGTGGCCTCTGCATCCCGGTCGCTCGTCGGTCTGGGGGCGGCCTTTGTCCTGCTGGGCATCTCGGTGTCGGCCGATACGGTGTCGCGCATGAACATCATCCTCGAGTTCTGTGCGCCTGAGGACCGTCCGACCTACATCGGGCTGACCAATTCGCTGCTCGCCCCGGCCATGCTGGCACCCGTGATCGGCGGCTGGCTGGTGACGTGGATCGGCTACCGCGGCATGTTCAGCGTGGCGATGGCCGTCTCGCTCCTGGGCGGTGCGCTGCTGGCGCTGTGGGTCCGCGAGCCGCGCACCGCTGCCGTGGCGAGCGAATACGCGGCCGATTGACCCCTGCATCATCCCGATTTGACAACCCCCGGTTTTCAGATATAATTCGCCGGCGAAATATTAGCTGCCCAAATATTGGGTGGCGAAGCAAGATGGAGGGGTAGGAAGAGGTGAGCGATGTTGGAGGAACCGCGGGGTGAACGGATCGTGCACCTGTTGAGCAGGGTGTGCGAGCACAAGCACCATCGCATGCACGAGCTGCTGGACGCCCTGGGCCTGTACCGGGGACAGCCATCCATGCTGCGCGCGCTGTGGGCAGAGGATGGGATGACGCATTCCGGGCTGGCCGACCAGCTCGAGCGCTGCCCGGCGACGATTACCAAGATGGTGCAGCGCATGGAAAAGGCGGGGTTCGTCGAGCGCAGGTCGGACCCGAGCGACGAGCGCCTGTCGCGCGTGTACCTGACGGCTGCCGGGCACGACGTCCGGACGGCGGTAGAAGAGGTGTGGGGTGCGTTCGAAGCGCAGATCGTTGCCGGGTTCAGCGAGCAAGAGATCGCGCTGTTACGCAGTTTATTGGTGCGGGCCTGCCGGAACATGGAAGCCGAGACCCGCGCCGAACGAGCCTAGGAGGTCAAGTGGAGCCACTGAAATTCGTGTTTAAATACGCCCTCAAGTACAAGGCAGCGCTCATCGTTACCGTGGTGAGCATGCTCTTGCTGGTGGGCGTCGAGCTGCTGGCGCCGTGGATCATCAGCCGCATGGTCGGGATACTCACCGACGTGGGCCTGAGCCCCGAGTCGCTGGCGAGCATGTCCCGGCTTGCGATATTGGCGCTGGCAGTCTATATCGCACGCGGGGGGCTGCAGTTTACGCGCAGCTATATGGCCCACGTCGCGGGGTGGCACGTCGTGGCCGATGCGCGGCGGCACATCTACGAGCACCTGCAGCGCCTCTCGCTCAACTATTACGAGGACAAGCAGACCGGCCAGTTGATGTCGCGCATGGTGAACGACTCGGACCTGTTCGAGCGCCTGATCGCGCACGCGATTCCCGAGGTACTGGTCAACGTCCTCAGCCTGATCGGCGTCAGTGCCGTGCTGCTGAGCCTGAACTGGCAGCTCATGCTGCTTAGCCTGATCCCGGTGCCGATCATCGTCTTTGCCATGCGCGGCTTTGCCCAGTACGTGCGCCCTGCGTTCCGCGAGCGGCAGCAAGAGCTGGGCGAGCTGAACGGCACGCTGAACGACAACCTGTCCGGCATCCGCGAGATCAAGGCCTTTACCCGCGAAGAGGCAGAGGCGTACCACGTCGGCGAGCACATCAACCGCTATCGGGACTCGATGCTGCGCGCCCTGCGGTTGATGGCGACCTTCCGGCCCTTTGTCGAGTTCGCTTCCTCGCTGGGCACGGTGGGGCTGATCTACTTTGGGGGCCGTCTTGCGCTGCGGCAGATACTATCGCTTCAAGACCTGGTGGCCTTTTTCCTCTACCTGGGCCAGTTCTACCAGCCCGTGCGGGCGCTCAGCGGGGTGTGGGAGGGCTTTCAGGAGGCACTCGCCGGGGCAGAACGGGTGGCGGATCTGCTGGATGAGACGCCAGACGTGGCCGAGCGGCCCGATGCGATCGCGCTGCCGGAACGCGCGCGCGGTGCCCTCTCGTTCCAGGACGTCGGCTTCTGGTATGCCCAGGGCGGCAAGGTGCTGGAAGAGATCAACCTCGACATTCCCGCCGGGAGCGTGGTCGCCCTGGTCGGGCCGACCGGCGTGGGCAAGACGACCATGGCCAACCTCGTGCCCCGCTTCTACGACGTGTGCGAGGGCAAGCTGACGCTCGACGGGCACGACGTGCGCGACCTGACGCTGCGCAGCCTGCGCGAGCAGATCAGCGTGGTGCGGCAAGAGGTCTTTTTATTTCACGACACGGTGCGCGAAAACATTCTGTTTGGCCGGCCCGAGGCGACGGAAGAAGAGATCGTCGAGGCGGCACAGATCGCGAACGCGCACGACTTTATCACCGAGCAGTTGTCAGATGGCTACGAGACGGTGATCGGCGAACGTGGCGTCAAGCTGTCCGGCGGGCAGCGGCAGCGCATCGCCATCGCGCGCGCGATCCTAAAGAACGCGCCGATCCTGATCCTGGACGAGGCGACGTCGTCGGTCGACGCCGAGACGGAAGCCCTGATCCAGCAGGCGCTGGAGCGGCTCATGGTGGGGCGGACGACGATCGTGATCGCTCACCGCCTGTCCACGATCCGCAGCGCGGATATCATCGCCGTGCTCGAGGGCAGCCGCATCGTCGAGCTGGGAGCGCACGAGGAGCTGATGCTCCGCGGCGGGCTGTACAGCCGCCTGAACCGGGTTCAGGTCGAGGACGAACCCAAGTGGCGCTTGCTGCGCGCGCAGCAGCAGCAGCTCATGGCGAGCGACTAGGAGAGGTTGCGGATGCTGGGCTGGCCCAGCCAGACGAGGACGAAAACCAGGGCAAAGAGCGCGCCCTGTACGGCAATGACGATCGGCACCCCCAAGTGGTCGGCGATGGCACCTGTCGGCATTGTCCCAAGCTGGGTCAGCCCAAACATCATCATGTAGGCGCTCATGACGCGTCCCAGGTAGGCCGGCTCGCAGTTGAGCTGCAGCAGCGTGCGGTTGGTGACCATGCAGATGTTGCCTGCGCCACCGACGATCGCCAGCAAGACCAGCACGACCCAAAAGACCTGCACGTTGCCGAACAAGGCCAGGGCCACGCCCATGGTCACGCCCGATGCAAGGAGCAGTAGCCCCTTGCGCTGATAGTCGCCCAGCGAGGCCATCACCAGCGAGCTGATCAGCGACCCTGCGCCGGGCGCAGCCAGCAGGATGCCCAGCCCGCTGGCGTCGAGGCCCATCACGTCTTCCGCGTACTTGGGCATCATCGTCCGGTAGGGCATGGCCAAAAAGCCCCGCGCAAAGACCAGTCCCAGCAGCGGGATCATCCCCGTGCACGAGCGCATATACTTGATCCCATCGCCCAGGTCGGCCCACACAGAGCGTGCCTCCGGGTCTGTCGTCCCCGTCTTGGGCAGCTTCAGAAATGCGAGGAATACGACTACGTACAGCACGGCGATCGCATAGTAGACCGCTCCCACCCCGACCGCGTCGATCAGCAGGCCCCCCAGCGGCGCCGCAAAGATCCCGGCGAGCCCCATGCCCACCGAGTTGAGCGAGACCGCGTTGAGCAGCCGCCGGTGATCGACCAGTTCCGCCAGGTAGGCGTTCTGGGCCGGCATCAGCACGGCAAAGAGGACGCCGCGGAGCAGCGAGTAGACGGCCAGGTGCCACATCTGGATCTTGCCCGAGGAGACCACGATCGCGATTCCCAGCGACAGGATCGCCATCAGCCCGCGCATCCACAGCAGCAGGCGCCGCTTTTCGATGCGGTCCGAGAGGATGCCTCCCCAGGGGGAGAGAAAGGAGTTGGAGATGCTCCAGCCGGCGCTGACCCAGCCCAAGGCAAAGGCCGAGTCGGTCAGCTCGTAGACCAGCCAGCCCTGGCCCACGCTGCCCATCTGCATGGTCGAGGAAGAGGCGAGCATGCCCACCCAGTACCAGCGAAAGTGGCGGTTCTGGAGGGCGTCGAACGTGGTCAGCCGGCGCGGCCGGATGCTGGGCACTGCTATCGTCTCTTCCTCTGCCGTCGTGTCAGGCGCTACTGGTCTTTGGCCTTTCCATCGCCGCCGTTGTTGCTCCAGGTGATGAACTGCCGCTCGTAGAGGTCGCGGTACAGGCCCCCGCGCTCCAGGAGCGCTGCGTGCGTGCCCTGCTCGACGATCCGGCCCTCGTCGATGACATAGATCCGGTCGGCGTTGCGCACGGTGCTCAGGCGGTGCGCGATCACGATCGCCGTCCGCCCGGAGAGGAGGCGCTGCAGCGCCTCTTGGATCAGTGCTTCGGTCATCGTGTCCACGCTCGACGTGGCTTCGTCCAGGATCAGGATCCGCGGGTCGACCAGCACGGCCCGGGCGATACACAGCAACTGGCGCTGCCCTACCGATACGTTGACGCCACCTTCGTAGATCGGCGTGTCGTATCCCTCGGGCAGGTTGCGGATGAAGGCATCTGCGTTGGCCAGCTTGGCTGCGGCCACGATCTCTTCCTCCGTCGCCTCTGGCCGCCCAAAGGAGATGTTCTCCGCGATCGTGCCGGAAAAGAGGAACGGGTCCTGGGGCACGAGCCCCATCTGCCGGTGCAGGCTCTCGCGCGTCACCTCGCGCACGTCGTACCCGTCTACCCTGACCGCGCCCTCGGTCACGTCGTAAAAGCGCCCGACCAGGTTGGCGATCGAGGTCTTACCTGCTCCCGTCGGCCCGACCAAGGCCACGGTCTCTCCAGGGGTCACCGTCAGGTCGACCTGGTGCAGTACCTGGGCCTCCGGGTTGTAGTGGAAAGAGACGTCATGCAGCTCGACCTTGCCCTCGACCGGGGGCAGCTCGATCGCATCGGGCCGGTCGCTTACCTCTAGGTCTGTGTCGAGCAGCTCCATCACGCGTTCCCCACCTGCCGTCGCCGCTTGCAGCGTGGTATAGATCTGGCTCAGCTCGCGGATCGGGTTAAAGAAGCGGCTCACGTAGCTCAGAAACGCGACCACTATGCCGATCGTCACCAGGCCCCCGGCGGCCATCACCCCGCCCGCCCAAAGCACGATGCAGGTCGCCAGCACGCTCAGGATGTCGACGGTGGGCATAAAGACAAAGGAGAGCGATCGCGCGCGGACGTTGGCGTCGCGGTTCGCGGCGTTCACCTCGCGGAACTGCTCTTGCGTCGCGTCCTCCTGGGCAAAGGCCTGGATCACGCGCATGCCACTGATGTTCTCTGCCAGGTCGCCCACGACGGCGCCGATCTTTTCACGGGTCTCGCGGTAGGCGACGCGTGCGTGCCGGCTAAAGATGATCGTCGCCACGACCATCAGGGGCAGCACGCTGAAAGTGAGCAGCGCCAGCCGCGCTTCCATGACCACCATCGTCCCGATGATGCCCACCAGGAGGATGGTATCGCCCATCAGGCCCACCAGGCCTTGCGATAGCAGGTCGTTGATCACTGCCACGTCGTTGATCACCCGCGAGATGGTCACACCCACCAGGTGCTTGTCGTGATAAGGCACGGACAGGGCCTGTAGGTGGTTGAAAAGCTGCCCGCGCAGGTTGGTCAGGACCTTTTGCCCCACCCAGGAGAGGATGTAGGTCTGCACGGCCGAGGCAAGATAGGTCACGGCCAGCGCTCCTGCCAGCAGCGCGCTCGTCCGGACCAGGCCCGGCACATCTGCGTTGGCAATGTTCTCGTCGATCGCCACCTTGGTCAGGTAGGGCGCATAAAGGCTGGCTCCTGAGGAGAGGAACATCAACGCCGTAGCCGCGACCATGGGCAGCCAATAGGGCGCGACAAAGCGCAGCAGTTGCACCAGGACGCGCCCGCTGATGCGGCCTTTGGTCTCCTGGCTGCCAAAGTGGTGCAGCATATGACCCGGGCCGTGCATGCCAGTTGAGCCGATGCTGATCCCCATGCTTGCCTACCTTTCCCCAGCCGCTGCCGGTGCGGGCGCGAATCCGAACGTTTCCCGATCCTCCTGCGGGCGTAGCTGCTGGTGATAGATCTGGGCGTACAGCCCGCTCGACTGCAGCAACTGCTCGTGTGCCGTGTGCGCTGCCGTACGCACCCCCTGCGCCACGATCCGTCCCTTTTCGAGGACCAGCACCTGGTCGGCTTGCCGGACCGTGCTCAAGCGCTGCGCGATCACGAACGAGGTGCGGCCCTGCATCAGCCGGGCCAATGCGGCCTGGATCAGCGCCTCTGTCTCGGTGTCCACACTCGACGTGGCGTCGTCGAGGATCAGGATCCGGGGGTCTTTTAGAATCGCGCGCGCGATGGCGACGCGCTGCTTTTGCCCGCCGGAGAGGGTCGCGCCTCGCTCGCCGACGTAGGTCTCGTACCCCTCGCTGAGCTCGGCAATGAACTCGTGCGCGTGGGCTGCCTTGGCTGCGGCCACGATCTCGCCTTCGCTGGCGTCTGGACGCCCAAAGGCGATGTTCTCGCGCATGCTCGTCGCAAAGAGCGTCGTGTCTTGCAGTACGATCCCGATCTGCTCCCGCAACGAGTTCACCGTTACCTTGCGGATGTCCTGCCCATCGACCAGGATCCGGCCCTCGGTCGGGTCGTAGAAACGTGGGATAAGGTTGATCACCGAGCTCTTGCCGGAACCCGTCGCGCCCAGCAGGGCGACGACCTGGCCCGGCCGCGCTTCAAAGTCGATGTCGCTCAGCACCTGGTGCCGGCCAAAGTAGGCAAAGGAGACGTGTTCGAACTGCACCCGGCCCTGTGCTGTCCTCAATGGCACCGCATCGGGCGCGTCCTCGACCTCCGACTGGGCGTCGAGGATCTCGAACACCCGCTCGCCGGAAGCCACCGCCTGCGAAATGGAAGCGATGACCCATCCCAGGCCTCGCACCGGCCCTACCAACTGTGCGACGTAGGTCGTGAACGCCACCAGCTCGCCCAGCGTGAGCCGCCCGCTGATCACCAGTTGGCCCCCGTACAGCAGGATCAGGATCGTTCCTGCGCTGGCGATCAGTTGCAGGAGGGGCAGGTTCGTCGCGCGCAGCCGCGCGCCCAGCATGTTGTAGGCCAAAACCTGCTCATTGTCCCGGTCAAAGCGCCCGATCTCGTTCTTTTCCTGGGCAAAGGCGCTCACGATCCGCGCCCCACGTAGGTTCTGCTCCAGCCGGTTGGTCAGCGTATCCATCGTGTGCCGGATCGTCCTGAACAGAGGGCGGTAGCGCCGGCCAAAGTTGAGGGCGCCGTAGGCAAGGAAGGGAACGAGCACGAGGATCGCCAAGGCCAAGCGCACGTTCATGGTCAGCATCGAGACCGACACGCCCACGATGAGGACGACCGTGTCGATCAGGCGGATCAGCGCGCGGCCGGCGAGAAAGCGGACGCGATCTACATCGCCTACTGCTCGGGCCAGGAGCTGTCCTGTTTCCGCACGGTCGTGGTAGCTAAAAGAGAGCGACTGCAGCTTGCCGTGGATCTCGTTGCGCAAGTCATAGGCCACATTCTGCGATGCGATCTCGGTCCATCGCCCTGAGAAGAATGTAAAGAGGCCGCGTATCGACACCAGACCGAATAGTCCCAGCGCACCCCACCGGATGACCGTGATCTGGCCCCCACGGATGCCCTGGTCGACCATTCTCCGGATGATCTGCGGCATGACCAGTGTGATCCCGTTGTTGATCAACAGCAGCAGGTAGCCAAAGACAGTGTATTGCCAGTACGGTCGCAGGTATGCCAGCGCGCGTGTCAGGACGTCTTTCGTGCCCGGCTGGCGCAGCCGGATCGGTGCAACGGCTTCAGCACTCATCTTCCATCTCCAGGATTTCTACTAGGATGGTCATCGCTTCAGAGATGACCACCAACGGTTCCTCGGGCAGCGCCCGCAGTGCTTCGCGCAGGCGAGGAATCCCGCCCAACGGCGTCCGTTCGGCCAGCTCTCGTCCTTCTGGCGTCACGTCCACCAGCACGACGCGGTGATCTGCGCGGGAACGTGTTCTCGTCGCGTACCCACGTTCCTCGAGGCGGTCGATCAGCGCCGAGGTACTGCTGTCGCCGATGCACAGGTAGGTGCTCAGTTGCCCGACCGTACGGGCTCCCGCCTCAGAGAGGTAGCGCAGCGTGGCGATCTTGCGCCCGCTGACGCCCTCCGCGTGCATCTGCCGGCCGTATTGGCGTAGGTAGCGGTACAGTGTGAGGAACTTGCCCGTTGCCTCCAGTGCTAGCGCTTGCCTCGTCTCGTCCATCTCATTGCTCCAGACGTTCGGTTGCGGAAATTCAGGAAGCGAAACTTTCGCTTTCGAAC
>Ga0315554_1002518_pt1 | contig 10503 bp, 7 predicted proteins | sample SalMarSW160370MG_FD_202114 | JGI IMG/M metagenome (GOLD analysis project Ga0315554, IMG submission 202114) | Salt marsh sediment microbial communities from the Plum Island Ecosystem LTER, Massachusetts, United States - Salt Marsh Sediment SW1603-70 ... | reverse complement strand
TACGCTTGTCCACGATCCGCTTGAGCTTGTCGAGTTCGTCGTTGTGGGCGTCGAAGACCAGTTCATCGTGCACCTGAAGAACCATCTTCGATTTCATCGACGATATGTCTTTGTCGATGGCGATCATCGCCATTTTGATCAGATCGGCGGCGGTTCCCTGTATCGGCGTGTTGATCGCCGTCCGTTCGGCGAATTCCCGCACCTGCCGGTTCTTACTCGTTATCTCCGGCAAAGACCGCCGCCGTCCCAGCAGCGTCGTCACATATCCGTCCTTTCGGGCCCGCTCGACGATGCCGTCGGTATATCCCTTGATCTTGGGATAACGGTGAAAGTAGATATCGATAAACTGTTTCGCCTCGGTGACGGACAGGTCGGTCTGCTGCGACAGCCCATATGCCGACACGCCGTATATGATGGCGAAGTTGGCCGTCTTAGCCACCCGCCGCTGAGCCGTCGTGACTTTATCGAGGGCAACTCCGAAAACCTCCGAGGCCGTCCGGGCATGAATATCCTGCCCGTTCTCAAACGCGCCTATCAATCCCTTATCCTCGGAAAAATGAGCCAGGATTCGTAGTTCGATTTGCGAATAATCGGCCACGAGTAGCGAACAGTCCTTGCCGCCGGGAATGAACGCCCGCCGAATTTCCCGGCCGCTTTCGGTGCGCACCGGAATATTTTGCAGATTCGGATCAGATGACGACAATCGCCCGGTGGCCGTAACGCCTTGGTTGAATGTGGTATGCACCCGCCCGGTCTCCGGATCGACCAGCCCCGGCAAGGCATCGATGTATGTCGATTTCAACTTGGTCAACTGGCGATATTCAAGGACGGCCTGCGGCAGCGGATGGATTTTTGCCAACTCTTCGAGGACCCGCACGTCGGTGGAATAGGCCGTTTTCTTGGCGGTTTTACCCTTGGTCGGCAGTTTCAATTCCTCGAACAACACTTTCGCCAATTGCTGAGTGGAATTAATGTTGAACTCGTACCCGGCCATGGTGTAGATGCCGCGCTCGATCTTCCCCATCTCGGCTTCCATGTCCTTTGACAGCTCACCGAGAAAATCGACGTCGATCTTGACCCCCGCGATTTCCATCCGGGACAGTACCGGGATCAACGGCATCTCGATGTCGTAATAGAGACGGGCCAGCTTTTTCTTTTCGAGTTCCGGCGCGAATACGCCCCGCAGCCGATAGGCATAATCGGCGTCCTCGCACGCATATTTCGACGCCGTCTCGGGGTGAACCGTCGCGAACGATTTCTGCTTTTTGCCGCTCCCGATCAGATCGGTGATTGGGATCATGGTATGATTGAAGTGCTCGAACGCCAGATTATCGAGGCTATGACCGCGCGCTGACGGATTCAGCACATACGACGCCAGAAACGTGTCGAACGATATCGGCGATATCGTATATCCCGCCCGTTCCATGACTTGCAGGTCATATTTAAAGTTATGGGCTATCTTCTGCACTTTGTCGTTCTGCAATAACGGATCGAGGATTTTATGCACCTCATCCGGCGGCAGGTTGAGCGTCGATTCGGTCGTGTGACCGACCGGGATATAATATGCCTCCCCGGCTTCCGCCGATAACGATATCCCCACCAGATTGGCCTTGCGGGAAATCAAAGAATCGGTCTCGGTGTCCACGGCGATTTCTTTTTGAGATGACAGCTTGTCCACGAGCTTTATCAGATCGGCGACTGTCGCGACACGATGATATTTTTCCTCGATGGCCGACTCCGGCCCGGCCGTCTCCGGCGTTTCCCCGACAAATTCTTTGAGCAATGAGAAAAATTCGAGATCGGAAAAAAGTTCTTTGGACTCTTCCATATTCGGCTCACGCCGGCTCAGATCATCGAGCGTGAATTCAATCGGTACGTCGCAGTCGAGCGTGACCAGTTCCCGTGATAGCAGCGCCTTGTCTTTGTTCTCCATGACTTTCGTGCGTACGCCTTTGGCGCTGATTTCATCGGCGCCGTCGAGAACCTTATCGAGATTTCCGAATTGCTCCAACAGCGACAGCGCCGTCTTTGGGCCGACCCCGGGAACACCGGGGACATTATCGGAACTGTCGCCGGTGAGCGCCATGAAATCGATAACCATCTCGGGATAAACTCCGATTTTGTTCTTGACCGCTTCGCGGTCCATCGGCGTCGGCTGTTCCGCTCCCCGGCCCGGGACATACATGCTGACATGATCGTCGACGAGCTGGAATAAATCCTTGTCGCCGGAAACAAGATACACATGGATGTCCTTCTTCGCGGCCAGTTTGGCAATCGTCGCGATGACGTCATCGGCCTCGTATCCGTCGATGGCGAATTCAGGAATATTGAGGGCCGCAACCACCTGATGGATGCGAGGCAGCTGCGCCACCATGTCATCCGGCATTTTGGCCCGGGTCGATTTGTACTCGGCGTACTTTTCGTGTCGGAACGTCGGCGCTTTGGTGTCGAACACGACCGCCAGATAAGCGGGATTCTCATCCCGCAAAATTTTCACCAGAGAATTGACAAAACCGAATGATGCCGACGTGTTTTCGCCCTTGGAATTGATCAACGGGTTGCGAATAAACGCAAAATATGCCCGGTAAGCGATGGCCGACCCGTCGATCAGAAACAGCGTTTTTTCTTTCCTATGCGACATACAATTTATTCTCGACGATATAGCGTATCACCGGATCCGGCGTCATATACCGGATGGACAGCCGCGACCGCACCCGTTCCCTGATCGCCGTCGACGACAGATCATACTGCGGAATCATCACCCACTCGGCCCCCCGGAGAACGTCGCCGTTGCCCGGGCGGGGCTGCGAGCCGGGCCGCGCCGCGATGGCGATTCTGATATTATGCTCAATCTCCTCGTGTTTGCGCCAGCGTTCGAATTCATCGACGATATCCGATCCCACCGCCAGAAAAAAGTCCGCCGGCGGATACCGGTGGCGCAGGTAGTCGATGAGATCGATGGTAAACTTCATATATTCCGGGGGCTCTTCGAGCCGGAAGCGCTCATTGCCGGCTATTCCCATTCGCACCATTTCCACCCGGTGGCCGTATTCGGTCAGTTTACGATCCGATTTGAAGGGATGCACGCGGGCCGGGACGAACAACATGCCGTCGGCATTGACTGAATGCAGGACCGATTCGGCCATGACGAGATGACCGTAGTGCAGGGGATCGAAGGTGCCGCCCATGATTCCCCACAGGCCACCCTGCGACGGATCAATTCTTTTCCGCGGTCTCGGCAATTTTTTCGTCGATTTTGGCCAGGAGTTTCACGGCCTTGTCATGGTATTCATTTTCCGGGTACACCACCAGAAAATTGTTGATGATATCCCTGGCCTCACTGAACTTCTTCTGCTTGACTTTAATTTCCCCGGTATAAAACAGCGCCCGGGCCGCCCATTCGGTGCTGGTATGCTCGTCGATCACGCGCCGGAAATATACCTCGGCGGCGTCGTAATATCCCAGCCGGTAATACATGCGCCCGTTGGCGTAACGTTTATGCGCCAGTCGCTCGTTGGCCTGCGCGATGACGGCGCGCGCTTCGTCGGCCAGTTCCGATTCGGGATTATCCGTCACGAAATCGTTCAATGACTCGATGGCCTTCTGCAATTCGTCCTGATCCAGTCCATAATTTTTGGGCGCTGATTTGAAATAGCACAATCCGGCCATGTACTGGGCGTCATCGACGAACGGCGATCCCGGATAGGTTGTCGCCAACCGCTCGAATTCCGCCGCGGCCATATAGAAATCTTCCTGATGATAATACGACATCGCCAAATAATATTGGGCCGAATCCACCACCGATGAGCCGCCAAAATTGTATATCACCTTCTGAAAACCGTCGATTGCTTTTAGGAAGTTTTCCTTCTGAAATTCGGTCATGGCGTTCCGGTATTGCAACTCGGCCGTGGCGTAATTCTTCATGGTCACCCCGCCGCATCCGGCCAGCAGCGAGACGGCGATCAGTCCGACAAAAATAATTCGCAGCGAGATCCTCTTAACTTTCATATCTATCTTTCAGCATGTTGTAATTTTCCCATACCCGACGGACATATTGCCCCGGCAGGGGCTTGTTTTCGCGAAGCCGTCCCCGGAGGCGGGTCTCCCCCAGATTGTAGGCGATCAGCCCTTTCTTCACGTCCTTGAATTTTAAAATCTGTTCGAATAGGTGCAGTGTCCCCAAACGGATATTCGTCACCGGATCGAATAACTGATCCGAACCGCGCCATCTCATCCCGGTCTTCGCGGCCAAATCGCGGCCGATGTCCGGCATCACCTGCATCACCCCCCGCGCCCCGGCGTTCGATACCTGGCCCTTCTTGAACGAAGACTCGGTGAGTATGACCGCCATGATCAGCATCGGGTCATAATTATATTTGCGGCTTTCTTCAAAAATTACCCGGGCCAGGTCGATTTTTTCCTGCGCCGAAAATCCCACCTGGAAATCCTCAATCGCCTGGAAAATCTTGAGTTGCTCCCCCATCTCGCTGAGGCGAGCGCGTTGGTAATCGATGATCTTGTGCAGTTCGTATTTATCTTTGATGAGAAATATTAAAAGCGTCGACTGCAAAAGATAAATCAGCACCAGCAGAAAGGCGATCGGCTTGGAAATGAAAATGCCGGTCTTGTCGAGGCTTACTCCAGGACTCATACCGCCTCCCATTCTCCCAAAAGATCGTAATCAGCGCAGCCGGTGATCCTGACGGTCTTGATCTCTCCCGGCGTCAGACCGCCCGTTTTTACCCGTACCGTCTGATCGATTTCCGGGGCGTCAAAACGGGTTCGGCAAACCGCTTCGCCGGTTTCAGTGTCAATCGCATCCACAATCACGTCGTACCGCCGGTCTATCTCAGAACGATTTCGTTCGAAAACAATCTTCTGCTGAATCTCCATCAGCCGATGATACCGCCATTCTTTCGTTTCGTCAGGGACCTGATCCGTCCGGCCCGCCGCCGGCGTGCCATCCTCGGCCGAATATGCAAAGGCGCCGAGCCGCTCGAACCGCTGATCCTCGACAAAACGGCACAATTCTTCAAAGCGCGCGTCCGATTCGCCGGGAAAACCGACGATAAAGTTCGTCCGTATGGCGCTGGCTGCGTTCCCGGCACGAATCACGGTCAACAACTCCTCGATCCGCCGCCGTCCTACCCGGCGGCCCATCGATCGCAACATGTCGTCATTGATATGTTGCAACGGTATGTCAAAGTAGTTACATATCCGCCGATTGTCAATCATATAGTCGATAAGTTCTTTTTCCAACCTCGCCGGGTGCATGTACATGACCCGAATCCAAAATTCGCCGACGATTTCGGACAGATTCTCCAGCAGCGGTATGATTTGCGGTTGATCGTACAAATCCCGCCCGTACGCCGTCGATTCCTGTGCCACCAGAATCAATTCCCGTTTGCCCTGCTCCAGCAAAAACTCGGCCTCGCGGCGGATATCGTCAATCGGGCGGCTGCGAAACGCCCCCCGGATATCCGGAATAGCGCAATAACTGCATCGATTATCGCATCCGTCGGATATTTTGATATATGCATAGGGGTCAGATCCCGAAATCGCCCGGGGATATTGGCAGACCGGGTAGGTCGCGGGGTTATCGCTGCGCGCCACGATTGGCCCCGCTCCGCCGTTCACAATCCCGCGCAACGCCTCGATATCATTCAGACCGATGATCCCGTCGAGCTCAGGCATTTCACGGTGCAATTCGTCGGCATACCGTTGCGATAAACACCCCGTCATAACCAGTCTCCTGCCTTCCGAATTCTGTTTTAACCGCGCTAGTGATAATACGGCCTCAATCGATTCCTCCTTGGCGGATTGAATAAACCCGCAGGAGTTGACGATCACCAGGTCGGCGCTCTCGGGGCTGACCGTCTCGGCCAGGTGGAGTGACTTAAGATAGCCGGCGATATAGTCGGCATCGACGTCGTTTTTGGGGCAACCGAGCCTATGGATATAGAAGGTTTTCATGGCATGTCGATGACTTCCACCCCCGGCGCGGGATGGAACTCGAACAGGGAGTCGGAAAGATGGGAGAGGCGGGAGAAATGCCGGATTAGGACCACAATCCGGGAATCGTTATCATCAAAATATATCAGCTTCTGGGGAACGAACGTCCCTCGTCGCACAAACAGGGTGAATTCGGCCGGATCGGTCGCGCTGTCGACCGCGGCCATGTCGAATGTAATCGTGTCACCGACAATTTTCTCGGATCGGCATTGGTACACCTTTTCGGGATCGTACAAGAGTGTCAGCGGGTCCCACGAGCCGATTTTGGCCACCGAATCGACCAGCGCCTGTTTGTTTTCCTCGGAATAACTCCAGTACAGAACGCCGTTCGAAACCAACAATCGTCCCGGCAAACTCAACCGAAACCGGCCCTCGCCCCCGGCCGAAACGCTGCCCGGTATCGTATCCACCGTCTTGAAGATATCGGAATGGACGAGCTGAATAAAATCCAGTGAGATATAGCCCATGCCCTGATAGTTGGCCCGCAGGGTATCGATATCCGGACACGCGCCGCCTTGGGCAAACGCCGCCGGGGCGGTCAGGATAACCGCCGAAACAAATATCACCAATAGCCGCGCCATTTGGAATTTATACCGAATCGGGGACCCTAAGTTTTGGGAATCTTGCCGGTTTTGACTATTTCCAAAAACGACTTATCGGCCAGTACATCGCGGGCTTTTGATTCGTTGTACGGTCCGATCACATTCATCGCCTCCAACTCGTCGATCAGCCGCGCGGCGCGCTGGTAGCCGACACCAAGTTTGCGCTGCAATAGCGAAACCGACGCCTGCCCTTGCCGGATCACGGTCTCGATAGCCTCCTGCAACACCGGATCGTTGAGCTGTCGCATTTGCGCTTTCTCTTCGGCGACCGCCTCAACTTCCTCCTGCCAATACCGGCAATAGGCCTGGTTTCTCATGAACGTCACGATCGCCTCGGTTTCCTCCGATGAAACGTACGCCCCGTGGAGACGAACCGCTTCGGCCGAACCGGCTTTCAGGAAAAGCATATCGCCCGAGCCCAGCAGCCGTTCCGCTCCGTTGCCGTCCAGAATCGTACGCGAATCGGTCTTGGTCGCCACCTGAAACGCCATCCGTGACGGGAAATTGGCCTTGATCAAGCCGGTGATAACATCGACCGACGGTCGCTGCGTCGCCAGAATCAAATGAATCCCGACCGCCCGGGCCATTTGCGCCAGACGAGTAATCAACAGTTCCACCCGGCTGGAATGGGTCGACATCATCAGGTCGGCCAGCTCGTCGATGACAATGACGATATACGGCAGCCTGTCCTCGACCGATTTCTGCTTTTTATTATAATCGACGATACTGCGTACGGCCGCCGCGGCCAGCTTTTTATAGCGATTCTCCATCTCCGAAACGACATCGTTGAGCACCCGCTCGGCCTGTTTCGGATTGGTCACGACTTTCTCGCCCAGATACGGGATACCCTTATATACCGTTAATTCCAGCATCTTGGGATCGATGAAGATGAACTTGAGCTCTCGGGGATGAAGCCGATAAATCAGCGACGTGATAACCACATTGATGCAGACTGATTTGCCCGAACCGGTCGTCCCTGCGATCAGCAGATGCGGCATGATCGACAGGTCGGTGACATACGGCTTGCCGGAAATATCCTTGCCGAATGCGAGAGGGAGGTGATAATTATTCTGCCGATATTGCTCCGAAGATAGAATATCCTTGATAAACACCATTTGCGGATTGCGATTGGGAATCTCGATCCCCACCGCCGCCTTGCCGGGTATCGGCGCCACGATGCGAATGCTTTTAGCGCGAAGATTCAGCGCCAGGTCTTCCGACAGATTGGCGATCTGGTTCACCTTGATACCCGCCGCCGGCCGCACTTCAAACCGAGTAATCACCGGCCCGGGATACATCTCGATATTGCCGTCCAGCCTGACGCCGAAAGTTTCCAGGGTCTCCCGAAGAGAACGGGCCGTTTCGGACAACTCCTTGTCGCTATATGCCGGAGCGGCCTGAGGCGGCGATGATAACAAGTCTATGCCCGGTTGAATGAACGTATTGGGGTCGCCCTCGGCAGCCTCTCCCCCGGATGTCGCCGCCGACTTAACTGTGCCCTCCGGTTTGCCGGGAAGAACCACTTTTCTCTTGGTTCGACGATTCCGATTATCCGTTTCCGATGCGGCACCGTCTTCAGTCATGATCCTGTCTTCTATCTCTTCCTCGTCTTCACCGCCGTTGGCACCCCGCTTCCGAATCTTCCGCGACGCCTTCTTGAGTTCTTTCCGAAATTCAGTTCCCCGAATGACCGCTTTGCTCCGGCGGCTGACGTTTTCCCGCGCCTGCAGGAACAGCGGCTGCAACTTCTCGACCAGTTCTTTCCACAGATCAAGCGCCACGTTGCGGACACGCATTACGGTGTTGCGGAAACGATGCGAAATCGAGGCGTAGAACACCAGCGTCGATATGATCGCCGCCATAAGAACAATATAGGCCCCGAACGTCCCGACCAGCTTGTGCATAAGGCCTATAATGATTTGCCCCAGGTCGCCCGCCCCGCCGGGCACGTCGGTGCCGTAAAATCCCGATGTGGCCCTCGGGATGTCGATGAGCATGAGAAAGAGAAAAGCCAGCCCCCAGGCCATGCCGGCATGTTTCAGGAGTCTTCGCCCGATATCGAGCCCGGCCAGTTTGAGTCCCAGGACGCAGAGGTATATCGCAGCGAAAAAGGCCGTCCATCCCAGGAAAAAGAGTGTGATATAACTGAAATAGGCGCCCATCATCCCGCCGGGATTGGAATAGGCGATCGAAAAAGGATTCCCGTAGACGGCCTCGTCGGATTTGATCTTGAGGTCGTCCACGGTGCGATGGCCCGCAAGGCTGACAAAAAGCATCAGCCCGAAGGCCACCAGCAGAATTCCGACAATCTGTATTTTTCTCTTATCGTCCATGACAAAATTTAAAATATCCCAGAGCTTCCCTGACGGTCAACTAAAAAAGGCAGGGCAAGGCCCTGCCTTTTCCATGCGTTTGCGCACCGTTTACTTCTTGACAGCGTCGCGAAGCGATTTGCCCGGTTTGAATTTGGGCACGCGGGCCGCCGGGATTTTGATCGTCGCGCCGGTCTGCGGATTACGGCCGGTGCGGGCTTTTCTCTTGGTCGTGGTGAAAGTGCCGAAGCCCACAAAGCTGACTTTCTGACCCCGCTTCAACGCCTGCGTGACCGTGCCAAAGAGGGTTTTAAGGGCGTCGTTGGCCGCCCGCTTGCTGATGTTGGCCTCTTTGGCCATCCTTTCGATCAGTTGTTCCTTGGTCATGACAAAACCTCCAATGGTTAATGGTGTGTGTACCGAATTTTTTACGGGGCAAATCTATTTTTTTATTAACGCTATTGTCAATGAAAAAATATTCCGAATAGGCGAAAAAACCGCGAAAATCAAGCTTTCAACAGCCTATCCGGCTCCAAAGGCCGATTTTCTCGACGCCACGCCGTCCCTCCCCCTGCAAATCAGCGATTAAACAGCGCTCCCCGCAGACCCGATTCCGATTTTTCGATTTTGATATCCGGTATGCTGATGACGTTTATTTTGAAATAATACCCCTGCCGCGACCCGGTCGGTATCCAGTAAAAATGCCCCTCCCAGCAATGCAACCGCCGATACAAATCGACCATTTTGTCGATCGATTGATGGCGGACAAAATCATACGTCTGGGAATATTTGATCTTCCAATTCTCTGTCAAATCGACATTGAACGTGGCCCGAATCCAGTGAATACGACTGGTGATCGAACCGTAATCCTTGTTCTCGCTGTAGTAATGGGACAGGTTGACGTTCCATGAACCGCTCCCCGCGCCATAATTGGTGTCCGTGTTGACATTCACCCCAAGACCGGTCGTGTTTTCATTCTGGAGAGAATCCAGAGTCGATTGCGACTCCAGACCCTGCCGCACATAATCGTCGGCCACCGATCCCCGCGCCTGGAACGACGACGATATCGAGAATGAGCGCAGGCTGGGCGACCAGAAATGCAGCTTGTCGTTTTCATCGTAGAACGTATGCGTCAGGCTCCCCTGCACACTGAGGTTTCGCGCCAGAGATGAAGAGATCGATGTATTCAGGAAGCCGAATTTTTGCCCGGTGGCCACGAAGTTATAGCTCGTGTTGGACGTAACCCGCAACAAATCCAGCTTCTTGTCGGTGTCGCCGGATTTAACCTTGGCCTGTATGAGATGAGTCAGGCCGAATCCCATCGACATGGATCTGCCGCCGCCTCCTCCAATGCCGGTGTAGGATTTCACCGCGGCGTTGGTTGTCACCGTGGGCGACCACGAAAACGACACCGTCGGCGTCATGACATGCCGCAGAGCTAACAGCCCGAGAAGATTGATCGGGAACGTCCCATAGAGATTCGTCTCCGATCCGACTCCGGCGGAAATAGCTCCTCTGCGGTAGGCATGATTGACGGATATCCCCTGCTCCCGTGCGAGCTGTGTATCCATGATATA